>WBZR01001926.1_pt1 | contig 23513 bp, 20 predicted proteins | sample 5204231 | NCBI WGS metagenome assembly WBZR01 (sample SAMN12412403, study PRJNA552823) | activated sludge metagenome | isolation source: activated sludge from anammox sidestream of wastewater treatment plant... | place: USA: Virginia | collected 2017-08
CATATAGCCCTCCTTCTCTTTATGGTTTAGTTTCTTGTATCAAAACTATTTTTTACCATATTTGGAGGGCTTTTTCTTTAACCAAGTCTCTCTTTTTCTACTCTACCAAAGTTTTAACAAAGTAATGTCTGAGAAAAAACTGACTACAATTTGACTACAGTTGAGGAAAACAGAAATATGTCGATTGCATGAAACCATTAATTTCATTGGCTGGGGAACTAGGATTCGAACCTAGACTAAATGATCCAGAGTCATTTGTGCTACCGTTACACTATTCCCCAGTGTTTTGAATGACGCACGATCGGCTTCTGCGCCATTTAATTGATGTTGAAATTTGATATGAAAAAGAGGAATTTCAAAATCAGGACACAGATGTTCACCGGAACATATCTCAATCCCAATCATCTGCTGTGCTTATCCGCGTCCTAAAATTTAATCGCTCAATGATACAATATATTCTTAAGCTAGTCAAGTCTATTGATGTTATTTAATTACCAGGCTTTGTACCAACATGGACGGTAACAATCCCCAGCGTCTTCGGGTATATTTTCACGTCTTCAAGACCACAGGATTCCATCTGAGTCCGCAGTCCATATCGGTCGGGAAAGTTTAGCACGGATGACGGGAGATAGGAGTATGCGTTATACTTACTGCGAGAGATGAGTCTTCCGATGAAAGGAAGTATTTTTTTGAAATAAAAATAATAGATCCCCTTGAAGACGGGATTGATAGGCTGAGAAAATTCCAGGATCACCACGCGTCCCCCCGGTGCGGTTATCCGCACCATCTCTGCAATACCAGCCCTCAGATCAGCCACATTCCTGATTCCAAATGCCACGCCAGAGACCTGAAAGGAATTGTCCCGAAATGGCAAACGCAAGGTATCGGCGTCAATAACCTTTATCTTGTCGGAAAGGTTCCTTCTCTTCAGCTTGAGTTCAGCCAGTCTTACCATTTCGTGGCAGAAGTCACTCCCGATAACCCTTCCACTGCCATTTAAAACCCTGGAATAAGCAATCGCCAGATCACCTGTGCCGGTACAAACGTCCAGCACCTTTGCATCCGGGGTAACATTGCTCACCTTCACGGCAAACTTGCGCCAGCTCTTGTCAAAATTAAAACTTAAAATGGTATTTAAAAGGTCATATACCCTGGCAATCGAGCCAAACATCTGCTGGATATAGACACCCTTTTTTGTCAGTAAATCGGTTTGTGTAAGCATATGCCCGTACTCTTAAACTCTTCTGCGGTCAGAAATCAGCATCCCATCGATCAGGAGAACGATATTAAAATACCGTATCAGAAGAAAAAAAACAAATGATATTTATTTTATCCATGCTATAATAATGAAATTGCTTTCTACATCATAGCCATGAAGGTTACCCACTTGCACAGATATTAGATGTATACCATGAATCCTCATTTTTATGTACGGAATATTCCTATCTGCGGAGATGTAATTCTCTCCCCCATGGCAGGATTTTCAGATATCCCTTTTCGGCTTATCTGCAGGGAATTTGGCATGGCAATGAGTTACACGGAAGTTATTTCTATGGACGGGGTACTGTGGAATAACAGGAAAACTTTAAAGCTCCTCGAGTTCAGCCCGAAAGAAAGACCCGTTGTCTTCCAGATTCTTGGTAACGACGAGGATAAAATCGTCGAGGCCTGTCGCGTTATAGAACAACTGGGGCCAGACATTATCGATGTGAATATGGGTTGTTCTGTCTCAGATATCGCCGGCAAAGGGGCTGGCGCTGGACTTCTTAAAGACCCCGCCAAGATCGGACGCATTTTCCATAAACTCTCAACGACCCTTCGGGTGCCGGTAACAGGCAAGATTCGTCTGGGATGGGATGACAAATCGAGAAATTATCTGGAAGTTGCCAAAATTCTCGAAGACAATGGCGCATCTCTCATCGCCGTTCACGGACGAACGCGATCTCAGTTTTTTTATGGTAAAGCCGACTGGAACGCAATTGCCGAAGTCAAACAGTCCGTCAACATCCCTGTAATCGGAAACGGCGATGTAAGATGTGTAGCTGATATTGATCGTATCAGGAAGACGACGGGATGCGATGGTGTCATGATTGGGCGCGCAGCTATAGGTCACCCCTGGATTTTCCAGCATAAGGACCGTGATCAGGTTGCAGTCGCCGACAAGATAGAACTTATCCGGCGGCATTTGTCGCTTATGCTGGAACACTATGGGTATGATATTGGCGTAATCCTTTTCCGGAAACATGCGACGAAATACATTATGGGTCTGCCGAATGCTTCAGAACTGCGCCCGCGTCTTGTAACATGCAATAGTCATGAAGAGATCATTGATCTTATCGCTTCTCACTATGGCCATATCCGGGAACAGGCAGCGGCATAACAACTTATTTCATAGCGCAGCACAGCACAGCCACAACCAAATTTCCTTTATGAAAGCGGGGAGATTGCTTCGGAAAAGGCCCTCGCAATGACAGCAACCATGCACTTTGATGGCCACTGCACGTTGTCATTGCGAATGAAGCGAAGCAATCTTTCACTCATAAAAAACGGTACCTCCTGAAAGGGGTTTGTGAAAAACTTACAAAAAAAGGAAGTTTTTATAGAGTAATATTATAAGGAACATCAATGAAAACGGGTGTCATTTTAATTTCACACGGCAGTAAAATCAGCAGCGGTAACGATGGATTATTTCAGGTGGCAGACATGCTCCGCGCAATGAGACGATGGGATACGGTAGAAGCTGCTTTCTTGCAATTGGCAAAACCAGATTTCCCCGAGGTCGTCGCGAAAACAGTTCAATGCGGCGTGGGTCGCATCGTGGTAGTGCCACTGTTGTTGTTTAAAGGGAATCACGTCTATAAAGACATCCCGGAAATGCTGGAAGCTGAGAAAAAGAAATATCCCCACGTCGAGTTCATTTATTCCAATAATATCGGCGCTGACGAACGCATTGCCCTCATTGCCGCCGACCGAATTCACGAGGTTTTAGTAGAAAGAGAGTACGGCGTTGGACAGCGCGTTGAACAACCGCAGGCTATTGTTGACGAGAGTTTCGACATTATTGAAAACCTCGTTGACCTGAAATCCGTACCGGAACTACACCGGCCAATCATCCGGCGTGCTATCCACGCCACGGGTGATACGGAATACGCTTATAACCTGATTTTTCATCCTTCGGCCGTGGAAACCGGCATCCGTCTGATAAGAGGCGGAAAGAATATCGTGACTGACGTGAACATGGTAAAAGCAGGGATCAGCAAGGACCCTATTGAAAAATTCGGCGGTAAGATCATTTGTAAAATATCAGACCCCTCTGTTGTCGACGAGGCCAAACGCCTTGGTAAGACCCGTGCCATCGTATCAATACAGCAATCGTTACCGGAGATGAAAGACGGCATAATGGTCATTGGCAATGCCCCCACCGCTTTGTTTGAACTTATTGATCTGATAAAAAAAGGGCTGGCACATCCCGCCCTGGTAATAGGCATTCCCGTGGGTTTTGTGGGTGCGGTTGAAGCAAAATCTGCCCTGAAAGATACGGCGGTGCCATACATAACCAACACCAACCGGAAGGGTGGTAGCGCTGTGGCGGTATCGATCATAAATGCCATGATCAACCTAGCAAAAGAGGCGCAATAAACCCCGATGGACACCGTATCAGCAATGCTTCATTGTCTGCTGAATTTGGCAAATACCTTTTTCCCTCGTCTTGCCGGGGAAAAGTCAGTACTTCTGACGGGCAAAAGCCTTGAATTGGTACTCACGGCAAGGAGACATATCCTCATCAAATCGTAACAATTTAGCTTTTTGAAAAATTCTCTCTGTGAATAATATTGTCTTGTAGGGGCAGGTTTCAAACCTGCCCCTACACAGTAGAAGAAACACTACCTTTATTGGAATTTTTCAAAAAACTAACGTGTTACTTTTTTTGTAAGTTTTTTCATAAACTCCTTTCAAGAGGTACCGTTTTTTATGAGTGAAAGATTGCTTCGCTTCACTCGCAATGACAACGTGCAGTGTGCCATCAAAGTGCATGGTCGCTGTCATTGCGAGGGCCTTTTCCGAAGCAATCTCCCCGCTTTCATAAAGGAAATTTGGTTGCGGCTGTGCTGCGCTAGGAATACTATTGTCTCGCAGGGGCAAGTTTGAAACCATGCCCCTACACAGTATGGAAAACATCGCCCTCATTGGGATTTTTCAAAAAACTACATTGTTACACGTCTTTCTTATTGGTAAATAATTTAAAACCACCATCCCTGTTCAAACCGATGGTGCAATCTTCATGGTTGATCAGGTATTTTTACGACCCCTTTCACCCCCCCTTGATAAGGAAATTGGCTGTGACTATGCTTCATGCCAAAAATCTAAGGTTTCGTCTTCAGCATCATCTTCTTTTCCACTTCATCAACAATAAATTTACTAAATGAAAATGCTGAGGTAAAAGCGGGTGACACAGCATTTAAGATATGCGTGGAATTTTCTCCGTGTTCGACAACAAAGTCCATCACTAATTTCATGGCTTCTGTGTCTAACAACTGTGCCCTGATGCCCGGATTCAGATAACTCCCGAACTGGCTCGTGTCTATCGCCTTTACTAAATGCGCGGCCTGCTGTATAAAATAATGCCGGTAATATTTTTTCATCTCTTCAAAGGCCAAATTTCTGAAATGAAAGGCGTTTGCCAGAAAAAGCCCCGATTCACGGTACATGACCTCAAAGAACTCCTTCGGGCTAAAATTGGAAAGTCCCTGATAATTTTCTCTCCAGAAGGCCGGGATTGCCGTTGGCCCTATCTTCATTTTCCCGGCTGCAGTTATGGTAAAGTGGACGCCTAAAAATGGGTTGTTTAAATTGGGCACGGGATAAATGTGCCTGCGGAGTAAATCCTTATCTTTGTATTCCAGGTACAGGCCTTTGAAGGGGATTAACGTATATTTTCGCCCAATCCCAAATTGATGGGCTATTTTGTCGGCATAGAGTCCAGCCGAATTGATAAAATACCGGAATTGGATTTTCCGTTTATTCGTCCTGACGGTAGCGCCGCCTTCCCTTCTTACGAACTTCTCATGAAGCAGGACCGTTACGTTCCCCTGTAAATTCCGAACGATATGCCCGACAACTTCCGCCGGATTTACTACCGAAGTATTCGGGGAATATAATGCCTTATCACACGTCCTGGCGTTGGGTTCAAGGGTTTCCAGGGTATTTTCATCGATGATCTCAAGTTCCACGCCATTTTTGTCTCCCCTCCTCTTCAGCTCAAAAATGGCCTCCCGTTCCTTTTCATTCCTTGCCACCACGATTTTTCCACATCGGTTTATCGTGAGATGGTGCTGTAAACAGTAATCAGTTAAAAGCCTGTTCCCCTCACTGGTAAATCTTGCCTTGAGACTATCGGGCGAATAATAAAAACCGGCGTGCAGCACGCCGCTGTTTCTCCCGCTTGCATGACAGGCGACCGCAGCCTCTTTCTCCAGTAAAGTAATGGTTAAACCCGGATACCTGCCCGCCATCTCTCTTGCAAGAGAAACACCAATAATTCCACCGCCAACAATCAATACATCAGTTGCAATCATTTCCTTCTCTTCAAAATGGCTATTTTCGGGGAGATTTTTTCAGATTGACCCCGTACGGTATTTGCTGTACTATAACAAAGCCTGAAGTGCGGCGCAAGGTCATAGATGCTGAATAATAAAGGACAAAAGGCCATGATGCATACCCTGTCACAAACCGAAAAAATCAGATAGCCGCTCTTATTTCCCGTGTCCCGAATTATTTTATCCCTGATGAGGCGTACCGATGAATGTTGAAAAAAAACTGCTGACTAATTGCAAATCGGGTTTAAACGACTTTTTTATCTTCACCGAAACCATAGAAAAGTTTCCCGGCGGTATTGAACCATGATCCTTGTGTTATCGGGCACCGAAGAAGGCAAAGAGATCGTCAGGAGACTCCATAATGAAGGGCTGAGCCTTTTGACAACCGTTGCAACGGAATATGGCAGAAAGATCTTTGAACAGGTGGGACTGGAAACCTTGTGTTTGCAGGGCCGTTTGGATGCACAGGGGTTTTCACGGCTCATCAAGGAAAAGGGCATAGATACCGTGGTGGATGCCACGCACCCCTATGCGATTGAGGTATCCCAGAATGCAATGGACGCCTGTAAAAAAACCGGCGTTCGTTACCTGCGTTTCGAACGGGAGGGGATACCGATTCCGACCCACCCACTTATCCACAACGTAAAGACTATGACAGAGGCTGTAGACAAGTCCAGGACTCTTGGCAAAACAATATTTCTAACAACGGGCATATCGAGCGTGGCGAGATTTATCATCCTGAAGGATGAAAAGGAATTGTATGTGCGCATCCTGCCCGTGCCAGAGCACATTTCCTTATGTCTGGATATGGGGATTCCCGCCACTCACGTTATCGCCATGCATGGCCCGTTCTCAGAGGATTTAAACCGGGCAATGTTCAAACAGTGTCAAATCAATACGATGGTGACCAAAGACAGTGGCGATGTGGGAGGCGTGCTTGAAAAGGTCAATGCCGCGCTCAACGAGGGGATAGACACAATCATTATCGAGAGACCCAGACTAGATTTTCCCCAAAAATATTCGTCGATAGATGAGTTAGTAAATGCGGTTAAAATTAATTAGGCCTTCGGCGACTTTTTGATGTAGAGCGACGAGGCTCGTCGATCTACAACCATTGTTGTGAAATTCCTAAGCGTTAAATTTGGTTGGGTTTTAAAAGACGAAGACCCAACGACTTTTCGATACATAGCAAATGCCATGATAAACAACCCTCTCGCCCCCTTTATTAAGGGGAATATCCACCCCCTACCCCCCGCCAGCGGGGGACAGGGAAGTCCCCCTTACCAAAGGGGAATTCAGGGGGTTGTCTGGTATGCTATGATACAAGATTGAAATTCCTTAACATTAAATTTGGCCTTCGGCGACTTTCTATTATACGGTTAAACCCACCCCTGAATCCCCTCCCAGGAGGGGACTTCTTTCGTCCTCTCTTGCAAGGGGTTGGGGGTGTGTAAGGCAGGAGCAGAAAGATGGAGATTCCTATACATCAATGTAGAGCGACGAGCCTCGTCGCCCTACAACTCTAAAAAGAGGGGCCGGGGTGTGTTTCCTCTTTCCGGGGGGAAATTACCTGTTTGAAATTCCCAACCGGAACGAATCGGAAAAGCGAGTCAACCCTGACAGGGTTATGTCTATTCACATTTTTTTAAATACTATACATCAAAGTGTAGGGGCGAAGTATTTGTCATAAATTGACATAAATGCGTTTGTATCCATACCGGCAAGCGCTTCGCCCCCACTCATTTTACCCGGATAAACTATGGCAAGAAAACGAACAACAGAAACCACGGGAAAGCCCATTGAGCAATACGAGCACAAAGATAAGGAACGTCTCAATAACCCTCCCGTGGGCCTGGTGGATGCACACACCGACAACGGCGGGAAAAAGAGGCGAAAATATCAATACGACCCTCACCTTGATCCCCAGTTACAATGGGCCGGGAAGGCCGAGCATACCAGCTTTGAAGTGCCCACCGTAAGCCTGCACGTGCACGAACGCATCGACCCGAAGCGAATAATTGAAACCGTAAAAATGTCCCCCGCTGGCGAGGGTGCAGGGGGTGGACGGCAGCTAAGTTTATTTGATACACACAAGAAGCCCCTGCGTGAGGCCATTGAGTTTTACAAACACAAAGAAGACTGGAGCAACCGTCTCGTAGCCGGTGACAGTCTGCTCGTGATGAATTCCTTGCTGGAAAAAGAAGGCATGGGCGGCAAGGTGCAGATGGTCTATTTCGACCCGCCGTATGGCATCAAATACGGTAGCAATTTTCAGCCCTTTGTAAACAAGCGTGATGTAAAAGACGGCAAGGACGAAGACCTGACCGCAGAGCCTGAGATGATAAAGGCCTTCAGAGATACCTGGGAACTGGGCATACACAGCTACCTTACCTATCTGCGTGACCGACTCCTTTTGGTCCGGGAACTGCTGCACGAGAGTGGAAGTGTGTTTGTGCAGATTAGTGATGAGAATGTGCATTTGGTAAGGAATCTAATGGATGAGGTGTTTGGAGTAGAGAACTTTATCAGCATAATTACTTTTAGAAAAACAGGGAGCAAGGGGTCAGCTTATCTCGATTCTGTTTGCGACTACATTATCTTCTACGCTAAATCAGAAAAGAATCTTCGATATAGACAATTATATTCAAAGGAAAACTTTAATCCTCTAATTCATATATCTTATTCTCAAGTAATGGATGAAAAAGGAAATATTAGAAATTTAACAGAAGAAGAAAAAAATCTTGGAAAAAAACTATCCGATAAATTAAAACCTTTTCAAACGGTATCAATTACATCACAAGATCCTAACGAAAATACGAATGAACCCGTTGTTATTGATGGAGTAGAATATTGGTGTCCTAAAAATCGGCATTGGAGTGTAAATCCAAAGTTAATCCCTAATGCAGTAAAAAAAGGCTATGTAAAAGCATTTGGCAATTCCCTAAGAAGACTGAGTTTTTATGATGAAGAGCCTGGCAGATTAGTAACAAATATTTGGGATGATTTAATGGGTTCTGATGACCCAATTTATGTTGTTCAAACTTCCACTAAAGCAATCCAACGTTGCCTCCTCATGACCACCGACCCCGGCGATCTTGTTCTGGACATTACTTGCGGCAGCGGCACTACTGCTCACGTCGCCGAGAATTGGGGCAGAAGGTGGATCACTTGCGATACTTCCCGTGTCGCAATAACCCTTGCCAAGCAGCGCCTGATGACGGCGGTGTATGATTATTATGAACTTGCCCATCCGCATGAAGGCGTTGGCAGTGGTTTTCAATACAAGACCGTTCCGCACATCACCTTAAAAAGCATTGCCAACAACGAGCCTCCTGCCCAGGAAACCTTATATGACCAGCCGTTTATAGATAGCAAGCGATTACGGGTAACCGGCCCATTCACCGTTGAGGCGGTTCCGGCACCAACAGCAGTGATGAGTGGCGAGGGGTTAGTGATTAGTGAAAGAAACTCGCTAACCACTGACCACTATCCACTAACCACTGCAATAGCCCGTAGTGGCGAAACCCTTCGCCAAAGCAACTGGCGGGATGAACTGCTGCGCGCAGGCGTACGGGCAAAAGGCGGCAAGTTAATCGAATTTATACGGGTAGAGCCGTTAAGCGGCACACGTTATTTGCAGGCAGAGGCAGAGACGAAACCCACCCCTGACCCCTCCGGGGGAGGGGAAAAAACGCAGAGAGTATTGGTCTGCTTTGGCCCGGAACATGCACCACTAGAGCAACGCATGGTGGAACTGGCATTGGAAGAGGCCATGCACCTGAAACCCAAGCCACACATGGTCTTATTCTGTGCCTTTCAGTTTGACGAAGAAGCCGCAAAAGACATTGATGAAACAAACTGGCCCGGAGTTACCCTGCTCAAAGCCCAGATGAACGCCGACCTGCTCACCGATGACCTGAAAAAGAAACGCAGCAGCAACGAAAGCTTCTGGCTTATTGGTCAGCCGGATGTGAGAGTGATTAGTGGAGAGTGGTTAGTGGATAGTGAAGGGAGGCAAATACTACTATATGACAACGGTAAAAAGTTATCGGGACTTGATAGTCTGGCAGAAATCAATCACATTGACAAAAAAGATTTATGCGTTTACGCAGCTATTTCCCAAAGAAGAGATTTATGGACTGACTTCACAGATGCGCAGGGCAGCCGTATCTATTGCATGCAACATAGCGGAGGGACAGGCGAGGAACAGCACGGGGGAATTCATTCAGTTCCTGGGCATTTCCAAGGGGTCTTTAGCCGAATTGGAGACATTGCAGTTGCTGTCAAAAGAAATGAATTTCCTGACGGAGGAAAATTATTTGACTTTATCAAACAATTGCGCAGAGATAAACAAATTGTTGACTGCATTAATCAAATCACTATCCACTCGCCACTAACCACGAAACACATGTCGCAGATCGAAATCCTCGGCTTCGATTACTACAACCCCAAAACCGGAACCGTGGAAAGCGGCGGCAAGGGCGACATTGCCATGTGGATGCTCGACACCGATTACGATGGCCGCAGTTTATTCCCTTCACAGGTATTCTTCCCCATGGCAGGAGACAAAGAAGGCTGGGCAACCTTGGCTAAAAACCTGAAGGCCGAGATTGATGAAGAAAAGATAGGGGCGTTCAGGGGAACGGTATCTTTGCCGTTTACCCCGGGCAAGGCAGTGGCTGTAAAGATCATTGATGCCAGGGGGATTGAGAGTTTGAAGATTATACGATTGTAGGTATCAAAGTAATTTTGTAACAATTTAGTTTTTTGAAAATCCCGAAGGGATGACATGATTATAGAAAAACCGCACCACCCTATTCAACCCCGTAAGGGTGAAATATCGAAAAAATAGCGATACTATGCCACCCCTTACGGGGTTCACCATGATTGGATAACGCTATGCTATAATCATGACATCCTTTCGGGATTACAGAAACAATATTTTGTACACTCGCAGTGAGTGTGAGCGAAAGTACGCTGAATAGCTACGAGAATTTTTCAAAAAACTAAATTGTTACGTAATTTTGTAGCTATGGCAAAACAAACCGATGGCTTCGGCGCAGATTCGGTTACACGGTACAGTTTACAAGACACAGAACGTCTTGTTAGACGTTCCCGCGCAGGGCGTATAAAAGGAAAAATCCCGAAGGGATGGCATGATTATAGGAAAAAATACACCGCAATATTCAACCCCATAGGGGTGAAATATCGGGAAGATATTGTGCGGATGCTACCTGGCGCAGCACAGCCGCAACCAAATTTCCTTTATGAAAGCGGGGAGATTGCTTCGGAAAAGGCCCTCGCAATGACAGCGACCATGCACTTTGATGGCACACTGCACGTTGTCATTGCGAGTGAAGCGAAGCAATCTTTCACTCATAAAAAACGGCACCTCCTGAAAGGGGTTTGTGAAAAAACTTACAAAAAAAGTAACAATTTAGTTTTTTGGTAACACTTTAGTTTTTTGAAAAGGTAGGGGCGAAGCATTTGCCTGCTTGGGGTGTGAATGCATTTATGCCAGTTTATGGCAAATGCTTCGCCCCTACACCGTGCGGCAACATCGTTATTATGGTAATTTTTCAAAAAACTAAAGTGTTACGTTTTTTGAAAAATCCCGGAGGGATGACATGATTATAGAAAAAGCGCACCACCATATTTAACCCCATAGGGGTGAAATATCGGGAAGATAGCGATACTATGTCACCCCTTACGGGGTTAACCATAATTGCATAACGATATGCTATAATCATGTCATCCCTTCGGGATTAAAGAAGCACTATTTTGTTCACTTGTAGTGATTGTGAGCGAAAGCACGCTGAAGAGATACGAGAATTTTTCAAAAAGCTACATTGTTACAAAGGTTTGAAGGTTTTAAAATTATGGAGGCGCATGTATGGGAAGGATATGTCATATAGAATTGCCGAAAGACAAGATCGCCGATTTTTGCAGGAAGTGGAAGATTCGGGAATTTTCCATTTTTGGATCGGTATTAAGAGAGGACTTCCATCCTGACAGTGATATTGATGTGCTTGTAACCCTCTCGGAAGAGGCAAACAATACCCTGTTTGACCTTGTTCACATGAAAGAAGAACTTGAGCAGATATTGGGAAGAGGGGTTGATTTGGTCAGCCGCCGGGGCATAGAATCCAGCAGAAACTATATCCGCAAAGAGGCTATTTTAGGAACAGCAGAGACCGTATATGCAGAGAGATAGGGCCTACATGCTCGATATCATTGAGGCAGCAAAACTTGCTGTTTCATACATTGAAGACAAGAGAAGGGAAGATTTCTTAAAGGATGTTCAGTGTCAAGATGCCGTAATAAGGAGGCTTGAAATTATCGGTGAAGCGGCACGATGCATAACGGATAAGACAAAGACTGCTTTTCCCTGGCTTCCATGACGAGAGATGATTGGCATACGTAACATCATGATCCATGAATATGATGATGTAGACCTTGATACAGTTTTTAAAACTGTACAAAAAGACTTGCCATCGTTGATCAAATCCCTTGAAGAAATTCTAAAATAAATGCAGGAGATATATAATGGGAAGGGACGATGTCCTTGCTATTTTGCGAGACTTTAAACAGCGCTTTGCCGAGAAATATGGAATCCTGGAGATAGGCATCTTTGGTTCAACTGCGCGGGATGATGCGCGGGAAGACAGCGATGTTGACATCTGCATTAAAACAAAGACTCCTGATCCATTTGCCATTGTCCATATCAAGGAAGAGATTGAAAGCCGGATACGGAAACATGTTGATATAGTCCGGATACGTGAAAAGATGAACCCTTTTCTTAGGGAGCGCATAGAAAAAGAGGGCATCTATGCCTGACAAGAACCTTGTTCTGTCAATACTTCAACAGATAGATGAGTCCCTTGAAAAAATCAAGGGCCATGCGGTACAAATTTATAGCGCAGATGATTTCACCAATTCGCCGTCCGGTATGGAAAAGTTAGACAGCATCTGTATGCAGTTCATCGCTGTCGGAGAAGCCTTGAAAAAGATAGACAAAATAACCGGCGGTGGCCTTCTCTCTAAATATCCTGAAATAGACTGGAAAGGCGTCATGGGTTTTCGGGATATCATAGCCCATCATTATTTTGATATTGACGCGGAAGAGATATTCTGGATATGCGCTCATGAATTATCGCCGTTATCCGCTGCTATTAAAAGTATGATAAAGGAGATGATGCAAGGGGGATTGAGAGTTTGAAGATTATACGATTGTAGGTATCAAAGTAATTTTGTAGCTATGGCAAAACAAACCGGTGGCTTCGGCGCAGATTCGGTTACACGGTACAGTTTACAAGACACAGAACGTCTTGTTAGACGTTCCCACGCAGGGCATATAAAAGGAAAAATCCCGAAGGGATGGCATGATTATAGGAAAAAATACACCGCAATATTCAACCCCATAGGGGTGAAATATCGGGAAGATAGCGATACTATGTCACCCCTTACGGGGTTAACCATAATTGCATAACGATATGCTATAATCATGTCATCCCTTCGGGATTAAAGGAGCACTATTTTGTTCACTCGTACTGATGGTGAGCAAAAGTACGCTGAATAGATGCGAGAATTTTTCAAAAAGCTAAATTGTTACCAAAAAAAAGAAGTTTTTATACAGTAATACTCTATAGTCGATGCGGCAAAAGAGGCAGTTTCTTTTGCTCACGGGAAGACCAGAAAATCGTTTGATGAAAACCGAATGCTGGTGCTTTCCCCTGGTTAAGGATATTGGGATTATAGGCGAGGCTGCCACCCATGTTTCAGAGGGTTGTCGCGAGGAGTTTCCCCATATCCCCTGGAGAAGTATAACCAACATGAGAAACCGGCTAATCCATGCCTATTTTGATATAAATCTGGATATTGTCTGGCAGACGGTTACCGATAACCTTCCCTCTCTCATAACCGAATTTGATAAAATACCTTCCCTTAAGAAGGATTTATGAAGAAGATAGATAAACTCATCATCAATTCCCCTTACGAAGAACCACGGCAGTATTGGGAATATGTAAGGGATACACGGGAATTCGTCAGGCAGGATGGCAGAAGACCCGCAGGGTATGTTGTGGCTTCAGAAAGCTCAAAATCATTTGATGACCCCGGGACTTTTATCGAGATTAAGCTGGTCAATACTATCCGTCCAAGGGTAAAAAAGTGGAGAGAAGACGGCTATCCAGGGATTGCAGGGATTACCAAAAGATTGCTGCAGCACTGGCAAGACCCGGAAGAACGCAAAGACCGGAGATTTTTCTTTTGCCAGCTGGAGGCCATTGAAACCCTGATATGGCTTACCGAAGCGCCGGAAGCAGACCGCACAGGTATTGACATTTCCGGCGATGGCGGCGATTTTTCGCGATGGTGCTGCAAGATGGCTACGGGTTCGGGCAAGACGATTGTCATGAGCATGCTCATTGCATGGCAAATCCTGAATAAAGCAGCCAATAACAAAGACACGCACTTCTCCAAAAATATATTGGTTGTTGCGCCGGGCTTGACGGTCCGCAATCGTTTATCGGTGTTGAATCCTTTCGACAAAGAAAACTACTATGAGGAATTCAACATCGTTCCATCGGGTTTGATGGAATCACTTCGGCAGGGAAAGGTAAAGATCGTCAACTGGCACACTCTTGCCTGGGACAGCGAAGAAAGACTGGCAAAGAAGAAGACCGTTGATAAACGGGGAGCCAAAAGCGATGAGGCATATGTGCGGGATGTGCTGGGCGATATGGCAAATGCAACAAATCTTATCGTTATTAACGATGAGGCGCACCATGCCTGGCGTGTTCCGGCAGAAAGCAAAATGAAAGGCGTAAAGAAAGAAGATATTGAAGAAAGCACCGTTTGGGTGGGTGGACTGGACAGGATTCACAGGGCAAGGGGCATCATCCGGTGTTTCGACTTATCGGCCACGCCATTTGCCCCATCAGGCAAAAAGGCAAATGAAGAGGCCTTATTTCCCTGGATTGTCAGTGATTTCGGGTTGAATGATGCGATTGAGTCTGGATTGGTAAAAACGCCGCGGGTTGTCATTCGTGATGATGCCAATGTTGATGAGAATCTGCGTTCACGGCTCTATCATATTTACATGGATGCCACCGTGAAAGATGACATCAACCGGAAGGCAGAAGAAGGAGAACCGCTTCCCGACCTCATTAAAAATGCCTATCTGCTTTTAGGTAAGGACTGGAAGGCCGCTAAAGACGACTGGGAAAAGGCCGGACATAAAATTCCACCGGTGATGATCACCGTTGCAAACACCACATACACATCAGCCCGCATCAAATATGCCTTTGATCACGATGCCTTTTTCCTGTCCGTTGCCGGGCTGGTGGATTTGTGCGATCAGGAAAAAATACTGCAGATTGACAGCAGGATCCTTGACAAAGCAGAAGCCGAAACAGAAGAAGCAGGCACTGACGGAAAAAAACCAGAGGAAAACGATGACAATCAAACCAAAGAGAAGAGGCTAACCAAAAAGCAACAGGCTGAATTATTAAGGAAAACGGTTGACACCGTTGGCAAGACCGGAGAGCCAGGCGAACAGATACAAAATGTGATTTCTGTAGGCATGCTCAGCGAAGGTTGGGATGCCAAAACAGTTACCCACATTATGGGCCTGCGGGCATTTAGCAGCCAGTTATTGTGCGAACAGGTGGTAGGTCGTGGTTTACGGAGGACTTCGTACGATGTAGGAAAAGACGGTTTATTTGAACCAGAGTATGTGAACATCTTCGGCGTGCCTTTCACCTTTATGCCTCACGAGGGGACCGACGGGCCGCCCCCACCGCCTCCACCCCCAAAAACCAGGATTGAACCGGTGGAAGAAAAGGCGGAACACAAAATTTCATTCCCGAACATCCTGAGGATTGACCATGTGTACCAACCGCAACTGTCTCTTAACCTGGAAAAGGTCAAACCGCTTGAACTTGACCCGTACGAATCAATCACAGGGGCAGAGTTAGCCGCAATTATCGCGGGAAAGCCAAATCCGGCGGCGCTGACTGAGATCGATTTAAAAGAAATTGGCGAGAAATTCCGCATGCAGTCTATCATTTTCAGAATTGCATCCTCGATTTACAATTCAGAAAAAAAACCAGACTGGAAGGGAAGCAAGGAAACGTTTTTGATTCAGCTTATTGGCATTATTGAACAATTCATTTATTCGGACAGAATCAGGATAAAAAATCCGTTATTCAATGAGAATGAAGTAAAAAAGAGAATCCTGAGTATGCTGAATTTGAACAAGGTCATTCAGCATATCTGGAATGAACTACGGGCAGAGAACACGACTCAGCTCACTCCGGTTTTTGACAAGGAACATCCTATCCGTTCGACTGCTGATGTGCGCACCTGGTGGACAAGCAAACCATGTGAGGGTTTTGGGAAAAGCCATATCAATTTTACTGTAGTTGACAGCAAGATGGAATTTCTTGAGGCACGAACCATCAATGATTGCGAGGCTGTGGAATCATTCGTGAAGAACGACCATTTAGGTTTCGCCATTCTTTACAACCATCAGGGAGTGATCAGGAGATATTTTCCCGATTTTATTATCAGATTGAAGAATGGAGAATATCTCATTCTTGAAACCAAAGGGCACGATAGTGAACAGAATAAAACCAAGAGGGCATTTTTAGACGAGTGGTGCAAGGCAGTGAATCATCATGGTGGTTTTGGCAAGTGGACTGGGGCGGTGTCTTTCGATCCCAACGACCTTGAAAAGGTGTTACAAGATGTCAATAATTATACGAAATAAGCATGTTCTTCTAAGAAACGGATTTTACGTGGAATACCGTGCAGGGCAGGTTTGAAACCTGCCCCTACGAGACAATATTATTTATAGAGAGCATTTTCAAAACGCTAAATTGTTACCAATTCTTTTAGTAGAAACACACAAACACAAAGACTATTTCGGAGGAGAGAATGAAGATTATTTCTTTTGGCGACATCCATGAAGACATCAGGAATCTTAGTATGATGAGGTCAGAACTGGAAACGGCAGAGCTGATTGTGTTGTCCGGAGATTTGACCAATTGCCACGGAAAGGCAGAGACGAAAAGAGTATTAGATGCCATAAAAAAATATAATAAACACCTCCTTGCACAGTATGGCAATATGGATATGCAAGAGACCGATAGCTATCTGTCTCAGGAAGGGATAAACCTGCATGGGAATGGATATCTGCTTGGAGACGTCGGCATCTTTGGTTGCGGCGGTTCAAGTGCGACTCCCTTTCATACGCCGTCAGAAATCAGCGAAGCAGAGATTGAGCGGTTCCTCACAGACGGTTTTAACAAAGTAAAAGACGCGCGTTGGAAGATCATGGTCTGTCATACCCCACCAAAAGACACAACAACAGACATCATTCAAAATGGCATGCACGTGGGGAGTCAAACGGTTAGGGATTTTATTCTTAAATTCAAGCCCCATGTCTGTATATCGGGTCACATCCATGAATCGAGGAACAAGGACAAAGTAGGTGATACCATTGTTTTAAACGCAGGTATGTTCCGGGACGGGTGGTATATTGAGGTCGTTATCGATAAAGGCGCCCTGTCTGCAGCGCTGAAATCCATTGCTTAACCGGATGTTGGCAAACTCCAGTCCATTTTGACGCTGGTTTGACGGAAAGCAACCGGTTGCCTTTCACGCCGACATGATGATTTTTCTCCTCGCGCACATAATTCATTCCCCGTCCTTCTTTAACGCCTGAATAATCCGTGCTATGGTTTCTCTTGCTACCGCCTGCCGTCGCGGTATCTCTTCATGCGTGGCTGAAAAAGGCGGAGGGTGGGTTAAACGGAGCGAAACCACCTTTACCGCTGACCGTGCACCACATTTTTTGCAGACGACATGGATAAACGACTGTGCTTCTTTCACCGCGTGGGAGGTCAAGCATCTCCCCGAACAATAAAAATGAGGATTTGATTAATAACAAAAAAATGGTATAGTGTTAAGATTATAGATTTTCAATGCCTGCTTTATCATATTCCTTTGTGTACGTACTTCTTTTTGTGCGCGTTTATTGACCATGAATGTTCTCAGGAATTTCACTACCTATCTGTTGCCAAAGGGTTTTGGCAGCGTCGTTTTCTTCCTTTTATCGTCACTCATTTTTTTACCCATGAACGCCTTTTCAGAAAATGACCGGCTAAAGAGTTTCCCGGAACAGGTTGCCATTGACGACATCATTCACATACCTACCGGTGAAAAGGTGCAGTTTGTTCATTTGGAAAACTTTCTCGATTGTGCCCGCATCATCTATGTCGGTGAAATTCATGCCAATAAGGCGTCACATCAGGTTCAATTGAAGATACTCAAGGCGTGTTATGAAAAATTTGGAAACAACCTTACGGTAGGAATGGAGATGTTTACCCGGCCGTATCAGCCTTTTTTGGACCAGTGGACCGCAGGTGAAATTGATGAGCAAAAATTTCTGGAGGAAACGCATTGGGATAAGGAGTGGGGATACGATTATCTTTTGTACAAGGACATCTTTGACTTTGTTCGTGAAAAGAAAATCCCCCTCATCGCTTTAAATGCGCCGAAGGAACTGGTGCGCATGGTAAGTAAAAAGGGCCTGAAGGACTTAACCGAAGAAGAAAGAAAGCTGCTCCCCGAAATTGACACATCCGGTTTCTTTCACCGTGTCTATCTGGAGCGGGCCACCCGCGAACACAGGGACCATGCGGCCGCTCTGGAAAGATACAACGACGTACAATGTTTATGGGAAGAATACATGGCCCAGACGATTGCAAACTATCTGTCCTCGTGGGAAGGAAAGGACAAAAAGATGCTCGTATTTGCCGGAAACGGCCATATTATCTATGATTTTGGCATTCCAGCACGGGTGTTTCGCCGTAATTTCCTGCCCTATCACACCATCTATCCAGCCGAATTTCAAGGGAATAAACCGACCTCTGACCAAAATCTGTTTTTGTCAGACATCCCCCTGGAGCCTGCTGATTTTGTCTGGGTTATTCCCCCACAGGCCGCGATGGAAAAGAGGATCTATTTAGGGGTTCAGATCCAAAAAAACACCGATCATACATTGATCATTGAAGCAATAACGCCGGAAAGTCCGGCTCAAAAGGCTGGATTCCAGATAGGTGACACGATCCTTTCCGTCGATGGGAAAACGGTGAAAAGCGTTATGGAACTGGTGCATTACCTCCAGACGAAGCGCTTTGGAGAAACCTGCACGGTGGTAATCGAACGGAGCGGAAACAGTATTTCCTGTGAAGTCACTCTGTTTGAGATAAAACATCCATGAGCCTCTGGCTTACCAGGAAGAAGGGGATGGATCACCTCATAAATAAATTTTCTTAATTATTTTACACCTACCATGCAAACAAAGCTATCACCGCAATATAATCCCAAAGAAATCGAAGACAAATGGTACCATTTCTGGGAGCAAGAGGGAAGTTTTCACAGCGTGCCAGACTCATCAAAGAAGCCCTATACTATCGTTATCCCTCCCCCCAATATAACCGGCGTCCTTCATATGGGACATGCCCTGAACAATATTCTTCAGGATATTTTAATCCGCTGGCGACGCATGCAGGGATACAACACCCTCTGGATGCCAGGCACAGATCATGCCGGTATTGCCACCCAAAATGTGGTTGAGCGGGAACTGGGAACCAAACGAATCAAGCGCGAACAACTGGGGCGGGAGCGTTTTGTGGAAGAGGTCTGGAAGTGGAAGAAGAAATACGGCTCAACCATTATTCAGCAATTAAAAAAGCTGGGAAGCTCGTGCGACTGGGAACGTGAGCGGTTCACCATGGATGAAGGTCTTTCTGCGGCAGTAAAAGAAACCTTTGTGCGTCTCTTTCAGCGCGGATTAATTTACAAGGGCACCTACATCATCAACTGGTGTCCCCGCTGCCGCACGGCGCTGGCCGATGACGAGGTCGAGCACGAGGAGCACGAAGGACACCTCTGGCACATAAAGTATCCGTTCAGGGACGCCCCGCATCTCTTTATGATTGTGGCTACGACACGCCCCGAAACGATGCTGGGAGACGTTGCCGTAGCGGTAAACCCGCGTGATGACCGCTATAAAGACATGATCGGAGAATCCCTCACCCTGCCCGTTGTTGGCAGAGAACTGCCAATCATTGCTGATGAATTTGTCGATCCGTCCTTTGGAACGGGCGCAGTAAAGGTAACCCCTGCCCATGACCCAAACGACTTTGAAATGGGAAAACGGCACAACCTGACTCCCCTCGTTATTATGCAGGAAAATGGCGCCATGAACGAACTTGCCGGGGATTACGAGGGAATGGACAGATTTGAATGCAGAGATGCCTTAGTAGAAGAATTAAAGTTGAAAAAATTTATCGAAATGGTTACTCCTCACAAACATTCGGTAGGGCATTGTTATCGCTGCCACTGCGTTATCGAGCCTTACCTTTCCGAACAGTGGTTTATCAGGATGCGACCCCTTGCGGACGCTGCTATCAAGGCGAGCCAAAAGAAGTCTGTGACGTTCTTTCCGGAACGATGGGAAAAGATATACCTCAGTTGGCTGGAGAATGTGCGGGACTGGTGTATCTCACGGCAGATTTGGTGGGGTCACCGTATTCCTGCCTGGCACTGTCAGGACTGCGGAGAAATTACCGTAGCCGTGGAAGCGCCGGCGAAGTGCATCAAATGCAGCGGCAGCACGCTGAAACAGGACGAGGATGTGCTTGATACCTGGTTCAGCTCTGCCTTATGGCCTTTTTCCACCCTGGGCTGGCCAGCGGAGACACCGGAGTTGCAGTACTATTATCCCACATCTACCCTGATAACTGACCGGGGAATCATCTATTTCTGGGTCGCACGCATGGTCATGATGGGGCTCGAGTTCATGAACCACGTCCCCTTCTCCAATGTTTATATCCACGGAACCATCCTCGATGAACAGGGACGGAAGATGAGTAAATCCCTGGGGAATGGCATAGACCCTCTCGTTATGATTGATCAATACGGCGCGGACGCCCTGCGATTTTCGATCATTGTCCTGACCACGGAGGGACAGGACATCAAACTCGCCGAGAGCAGGTTTGAGATGGGGCGCAACTTCACGAATAAGCTGTGGAATGCGGCACGCTTTATCCTGATGAATTTGGGAGAGGAACATCCACAAGAAATCACTATCGAATCCGCGGATTATCACTTTGAAGACACGTGGGTCCTGAGCCGGTTAAATTCCACAATCAAGGCGTGCACGTTATACCTGGAACAATTCAAATTCAATGATGCAGCCATGAAGGTCTACGATTTCACCTGGCATTCCTTCTGTGACTGGTACCTGGAGATCGTAAAGACACGCCTCTATGAGCCGGTGAGCCAGAAAGACAAAAAGGTGGCGCAAACCGTGCTGGCAAAGGTCTTTCATCAGATACTCCACCTGCTCCACCCTTTTGTCCCTTTTATTACCGAGGAGTTATGGCAGCATTTACAAAGTACGGTTGTAAAAAACAGAATCGATATCCATGAAAATATGCACAGCAAGTGTCTCATGGGCAGCTTCTGGCCGAGGGCAGATAAACGTTATGAGGATCAATCCGCGGAAGAAATCATGATCATCCTGCAGGACATCATTCGGTCTATCCGGAATATCCGGAGTAAAATGAATATCCGTGATAAGCAAAAACTGGACGCCGTCATATCCCTCTCCGAAGACGTCGGATATGAATTGAGCGGGCATTCAGAACTCCTGAAGCGAATGGCCAGTATTGAGCACTTACAAATCGGTGTGAACCTTACAAAACCTGCCAATGCCGCTTGTGAGGTTCTTGGGAAAATACAGGCCTTTGTCCCGCTTGCAGGCATTATTGATCCAGGCGCTGAAAAGGAGCGCCAGACAAAACATCTGAAACAACTCGAAGATTACTTAATAGTGGTTCGGGGCAAACTGGAAAACAAGAATTTTACTGCGCGAGCGCCTGCTCATGTGGTAGCATTGGAACAGAACCGGGAAAAGGAACTGTTAGAACAAATAACGAAAGTAAAACTTATTTTAAATGATCTTGGATAAGGAACTATGAAAATACGATATGTAACTTCTTTGTTATCAATCAGCATCGTGTATTGTATTCTGATTTCGACCCTTCATGCTGATGCGCCAAAGCCGAACGCTATGACCAATAGATGTCCGACCTGTAATAAGACATATCCGGAGGGAACAAAATTTTGCGGTGATGACGGAGCAAAATTATCTGAAATCGCCGCAAAGATGATATGTCCGGAATGTAAAAAAGAGGGTATTGCGGGTGAAAAGTTTTGCAAAGAACACGGGAAAAAACTCATTCCCTTCACAGAAACACCTCCGGCAAAGGATGTTGATACTCTGAATCAAAAGAAAGAACTGGCAAAGAAATACTATAAAGAAGGCTCGGATTTTTGTGATGCCGAATCATACGATTCAGCCATAGCATCCTATAAAAAAGCGGAAGAGGCCTTTCCTGATTTTCCTGCCCTCCATTACAATATGGGTTGGCTGTACAGTAAACTGGGAAATGTGGAACAGGCAATTCATCACTTGCAAAAATATATTGTCCTTGCTCCTGACGCCAGCGATATTACTGAGGTGCAGAGTTACATCGTCGTTCTGAAAAATGCTGCAGAAAAACGCAAACAGGCTGTGGATACCTTTAAAAACAGAGACGATACCATGAAAAAGGCGCTCATGGAACAAAAGGGGAAATATGGCAGTGTCCTGGTGCCAGCCGGTGAATTTGTCATGGGCACAAACGAAGCGCGGGAAGATACCTACCCTGAACATCGGGTCTACCTTGATGCATTCGAAATCGATCGTTATGAGGTAACAAACGCACAGTACTGGGAATTCTTAGAGTATATGAAGAAAACAAACGATCACAGCAAATGTTTTAAAGGTGAGCCTAGCGGAAAGAACCATACTCCACGATTCTGGGAGAATGAGTATTATAATAATCCGGACTTTCCCGTTGCGCGAATTGACTGGTATGACGCTTATGCGTATGCCGCATGGGCTGGGAAACGGCTCCCGACGGAAGCGGAATGGGAAAAGGCAGCGCGGGGATTGGACGGGAGAAAGTTTCCGTGGGGAAACGAATGGGACCCCGCCCGGTGCAATCTCAGTGGTGATCCCAAACCCGTTGGCAGCAATGAAGGCGGAAAGAGTGTTTATGGTTGTTATGATATGGCAGGCAGCGTTCACGAGTGGTGCGCCGATTGGTACCTGGATACCTATTACACTGAAGCTCCCTCTAAAAATCCGAAAGGCCCGGAAGATGGTCTTCGCCGCGTCATACGGGGCGGTTCCCGGTTTTCCCAGCCATTTCAGGTAAGGACAAATACCAGAAAATCTGAACAACCTGACCTCTTTAATGTAGCGCTAGGATTTCGCTGTGCAAAAGATGTAAAAGCAAAATAATCGCGGAAATGCACGGTCACTGTTTCCAAAAACAGGGAACTTTCATGGCGTAATTTTTGTTTTTAAAAATAAGTATTTATGCCCTATAATATTGTGTAATGGTTTAGTATTTAATTCGAGGTTTTTGTTTTGAAAGGAGTAATTGAATGAAGCGTTTTGGGTATTTTGCAGGTGTTGTTGCTCTTGTAGGTATGGTCATGACCACATATGTCGCCACATCGACATATGCATCGGGTTGTTGCGGCACAAAGGAGGCTTCCGCTGCTGAAAAGGCCGATTCCAAGTGCCTGGTTTGTGGAAAGGCTATTGATAAAGATAAAGGCGTGAAGGTCGAATGCGAAGGAAAATCCGTCACTCTTTGCTGCAACGGATGTTCACCTCAAGGCAAAAAACAAAAAGGCTGCGAAAGCCTTAATTTTACTGGCTTATTTGTTGCCTGGTAAGTTTTTTTCTCGTGACTACCCGTAGGTTCCGGCTTGGCAATGCCTCCG
>WBZR01001928.1_pt1 | contig 23501 bp, 24 predicted proteins | sample 5204231 | NCBI WGS metagenome assembly WBZR01 (sample SAMN12412403, study PRJNA552823) | activated sludge metagenome | isolation source: activated sludge from anammox sidestream of wastewater treatment plant... | place: USA: Virginia | collected 2017-08
ATCGGTGGCGAATGGTTCGGCATGTGGATGTCGACGCAGTGGAACGGCCTGGAAGCCGCATTCCGCTGCTTCATGCTGATGCTGGGCGTGCTCGTGTACGTGAGTCTGCGCGACGAGGAACTGCCCACAGCCGGGTGAGCCGGGGCATATCCACATCACCCGTGGCGTGCTGCCCCACGCGCGCCGGCATGGCACGATGCGCTGCTGCCAGCCAACCCAGCGGCATGGCCACGCCCTTCCCGTCCGAGGATTCCCATGTACACGCTCTACTACTCGCCCGGTTCAGCCAATCTCGTCGTGCATCTGGCGCTGCTGGAAATCGGCGTGCCCTACGAGCTCAAATGCGTGGACATCAGCAAGGGCGAGAACCGCAGTGCCGCGTACCTGGCGATCAATCCGCAAGGCGTGCTGCCCACGCTCGTGGTCGATGGCCGGCCCCACACCGAGGCTGCCGCCCTTGCGATGCTGCTGGCCGAGCGCCATCCCGAAGCAGGCCTCGCGCCGGCGGCCACGAGTCCCGCGCGGGCCGACTACCTGCAGTGGATGCTGTACCTGGCCAACACGCTGCAGCCGCTGTTCCGGCAGTGGTTCTTCCCGGCCGACCACCTGCCCGCGGCTGCCGACCAGATCAAGCAGGCCGCAGGCATCGGCATCGAAAAATGCTGGGCCCGCATCGATGCCCAGCTGGCCACGCCGGGGCCGTACATGCTCGGCGCCGAATTCAGCCTCGTGGACCTGTACGTGCTCATGCTCATGCGCTGGTCGCGCAACATGCCACGCCCGGCCACGAGCTGGCCCGCGCTCGCCGCACTGGCGACCCGCCTCAAGGCACGCGCGTCATGGCCGCGCGTCAACGCGGCCGAAGGCCTGACCGAATGGCAGTGAGCACTGCCGACGGGCAGGCGCGGAGTCCGGCCACGACGGGCCGCGCGCGCGCCGGACACGCCTGATACGCCGGCGCAAGCTCGCGCCCGCACCGGCCACAGGCTGCGGCCATCGCGTCGCGCACGAACTGCACAGGCGATGCCCTGCGCCGCCGGCCGCGCATCGCCGAGCGCACGCGGCGCCAGCGCACACTGCCGCCCCATGCACGCGCCATGCGCCTCCACAATTTTGTGGATGTGGCGCGCACCATCGATGCGCAGAATCGCGACCAGCGATGCGATCACCGTGCCCACCGGCATGCCCCTGCGCGCCTCCCCCGATCCATCAGGGACCAACGCCCGCACACGGACGTGCACCTTGGGGCGGCCCGGTCCGGGGCGAGCACCGAGTTGCGGCGATGCGCCGACTCCCGCTGCCCCTGGAACGAGCAGGCCAAAAAACTTTGAACCTCCCGGCCTCCCTGTGCGACAGACCGGCTGAACACCGCTCCCACGGTGTCGAACCCGCAACCCTACACGTCTCGCAAGGAGTACATGCCATGAATGCCAAGCTCGCCTCCGCCCTGCTGCTCGCGTTCGCGTTCGCCCCGGCCGCCCATGCCCAGAAGAGCAAGTCCGACGTCAAGATCGACAACGTCATCACCAGCAACATCGGGGTGATGGGCTCGACCACCAAGCAGAACATCGACATCGGTAACGCCAAGAACGGCAGCACCTCGTCGGTCAACGGCAAGAACGCCATCGTCACCAATACGGGTGTCATGGGCTCCAAGACCGAGCAGAGCACCCAGGTCGGCAATGCCAGCGACGGCGGCAAGGCCACCGTGAAGTTCGACAACCTGATCCAGACCAACGTCGGGGTGATGGGCTCGACCACCAAGCAGAACGTCAAGCTCGGCAACGCCGCCAACGGCGGCGAGGCCACGCTGACCACCAAGAACATCATCGTCACCAATACGGGTGTCATGGGCTCCAAGTCCACCCAGAACCTCAAGGTCGGCAACGCCGAGTAACGCCCCGACGGCGGCGGAGCCTGCTCCGCCGCCGCTCCACCAACGGAGACGCGCCCATGAGAACTCTCACGCTGATACTGCTCATGCTCGCCAGCAGCACCGTATCCGCAGGCAGCATTGCCACGAGCCTCAAGGATCTGGACGAGGGTACGCGCGCCAGCGTGGTGAAGGAGCTGTCCAAGATCCACCGCTACCAGGACAACCGGCGCGACCGCCGCCATGGCGCCGCGGCGACGGATGGCCAGACCGGCGATGGCTGCGACATGAATGTCGCCTCGCAACCCACACCGTCGCGCACCGGCGCGACACCGCGCCGCGTCGTCACGGTGGTGACCGGCAACATCGTCCAGCTATGCAATCGCTGACGGCCCAGGCATCGCGCATCCTCGCCGCTTCGCTGGTGCTGACACTGCTGGGCGGACTGGGCGGCTGCAAGACGCTGTCGGACACACGCACGCCGGTGCTCAAGGAGTACGAGGCACGCCGTCAGGGCACGATGCTGCCGGTCAAGCGCGTGGTCACCGACTTCGACAAGCCGCTGCGCTGCATGGACGAGTTGCTCGAGACCTACGGCGCCGCCGCCTCGGTGCTGGTCGAGGATCTCAACGACAAGACCGGCAAGGTGCCAGCGGGCACCACCGAGATGTTCATCTCGGCGATGTCACAGATGACACGCCGCAGCCATGCGATCCGCACCATGGCCTTTGGCGACGACGTGAAGAATCTCAGCACCTACATGCTGCAGTCGAACTCGCTGAGCGCGTTCCAGGCCGACCTGATCCCCACCTACACGATTCGCGGCTCGATCACCCAGTTCGATGACAGCCTGGCCAAGAAGACCGCCGACGCGGGCCTTACGCTCGGGATAGCGAGCAAGGACTTCCTTGGCGTAGGCGCGTCGCGCAGCACCTCGATCAACATGCTGGCGCTGGATCTCACCGTGGTGCGCGCGAGCGACTTCACCATCGTACCCGGGGTCAACTCGCGCAACAGCGCCGCCATCCTGCAGGAAGGCGACGGCATCGACGGCGAAGCGGCATTCTCCAAGCTCGGCGTCAACTACATGACGAGCTTTTCCAAGTCCGACGGCAAGACCGTGGCGGTGCGCAACCTGGTCGAACTGTCAGCCATCGAGTTGATCGGCAAGCTCACCAAGGTTCCGTACTGGAAGTGCCTCGGGGTGGATTCGACGCAAGCCGATGTGGCCGCCGAGATCGAGGACTGGCAGGACGGCATGAGCGGGGCCGAAAAGCTCGCGTTCTACATCCGCCACCTCGTCGCGATCGGCCTGTTGCCTGACGACGGCAAACCCACCGCGCCCGCGGCGTTCAAAGCCGCGCTGCGCCGTTACTGCGAACTGTTGGGCGTGCCGTGGACGGGAGAGTTCTCGCTGGCCCTGCTGCGCGCGCACTTCGACGCCGACCCACAACAGGTCATGGCCAAGATCGAGGCGACGGCAAATCAGCCACAACTGAACATCACCGCATTCGCGCCGGGTCCGACCGCAGCAGCTTCGGTGCGCTTCCGCATCCAGGCCAGCGGTGAATCTCATGTGTACTGCTTCCTGCAGGACGAGAACGGCGGCATCGCACGGGTCTTCCCCAATCGCTGGCAGTCACAGTCACGCATGGGCGGCACGCAACCTATCGAACTGCCACGCGGCTTCAGGATCACCACCGCCGCGACGGCACAGGTGCTGCAATGCTTCGCCACGGCCAGCAGCATCGACAAGACGCTCGGCAATGCGCTACCCGGCGGCGATCTCGCCCCACTGAGCAAGATCAGGGACCTTGCCGCACTGCGCGGCGTGTTCGCCGAGCTCGCACCCGGCTACGCCACAGCCGCCATTCGATTCTCGGGCGCGGGTACCGGCTTCAGTGCACAACCCTACGGAGGCTGATCCATGACGATCCAGCTGCCATCACCAGCCTCCTGTGCCGTCGCTCTGGCGCTGCTGGTCGGCGGGCACGTCCATGCCGGCGTCGATCCGATACCAGCCGCGAGTGCGCCACGTGGCCTGGGCGAGATCGATGCACTCGACGAGAACGCCATGCGGACCGCACCGGCCAAGACACACGTGCTGCGCTGCTGGCAGAAGGGTCGGCTGATCATCGAGCGGCGCATCGATCGTATTCCCGGTGAGGCCGACGGTGCGGTGCGCCTGGCCATCGGTGAAGGCGGCGCGATGCGGCTCTACGACCTTGGCAACTCCACCTGCCTCATCGATTGATCGGTACGTTCGGGTAAACGACATGGATCACAGCGCGCCCAGGCACGAGACCACCAGCAGCGCCTCCGCGGACGACGCCGAACGGTTCCTGTTGGAACGCATAGCCGCCGGCGACCAGACCGCCTTCGTGGCGCTGCACCGGGCCATGGGGCGGCGCATCCATGCCTATGCAATGCGCCTGCTGGGCGATGCGGAACAGGCCGAGGAGATCGTGTCCGACACGATGTACGAGGTGTGGAAGCATCCGCAACGCTTCAATGGCCTGTCACGGCTGTCTACCTGGATCCTCGCCATCGCCCGCCACCGCGCGATCGATCGGCTGCGCTCGCCCTCACGCCTGCTCGACACCCATTCGGCCGCACTCGATGACAGCCTGCCCGACGATGACACCTCGGCCTACGAACGCATCGCCACCGACCAACGCGAACGCGGGGTGCGCAACTGCATGGACAAGTTGTCCGATGTGCATCGCGAGTGCCTGCACTTGGTGTTCTACGAAGGTGCCCCGCTGGCCGATGTCGCCCGCCTCCAGGGCTGTCCCGAAAACACCGTCAAGACCCGCCTGTTCCATGCCCGCAAGAACATCCAGAACTGCTTGCGCTTGTTGCTGGTGAGCGAAGGGCAGTTCCGCCACAGGACCCCGAGCCATGCATGATGATCCCGTCGCACTGTCACTGCCGTGGTATGTCAACGGCACCCTGTCCGATACCGGGCGCGCGAGCATCGCGCGCCAGCTGCGCAGCGACCCGGCCTTGCGTAACGAGCTCGCATTCTGGGAACAACTCGCGGCCAGCCAGCGCCAACACCATACCGCGTCCGAGGACATCGGACTGGCGCGCACGCTGGAGCGCATCCGGTGCGAGACACGCGAACAGGCACCGCCGCACAGCGAGCGCCGCGGCCTGCGCGAGCACCTCGGGCGTTGGCTGGGCGGTGGCGAGCGCTGGCTGCGCCCCGCACTGGCATGTGCGCTGCTGGTGATCGTGGTTCAGGCGGGGGTGCACCATCTCGATCGACCGGCGTTGGCGCCCACCATGCGCGGTGCCGAGCCGACACGCAGCGTTCCCGCACCCACACCACTGCCCGCCAACTCCGCATTGTTGCGCGTCGTGTTCCACCCCAGCACCACCGAAGGCGAGATCCGGCTCCTCATTGCCGAGCAGGACGGCTGGATCGTCGGCGGGCCGGGTGAGGGCGGCGAGTACTACTTGGCAGTGCCGATGCAGCGCGTGATCGCAGCAACCGACGCACTGCGCGGCAAGTCCGCGGTGCGCGACGTCGCCGGTGTCGACGTGCTGCCCAAGCCGCGCTGAACGATGCATTGAACCTGGCGACGCCGACTTCCGACCCATTGCATATCCGAACCAGCCCTGGAGAGTGCCATGAACATCCGTATCGCATCATCGCTGGCCGTGCTCGTGCTGCTCGCATCGTTGGGCCCGGCCAACGCCGCCGGGTATGTCGGCGAGAACGAGATCCCGCGCCCGATCGACGTGGCCCGTGCGCTGGCGGGCGACCAATTCAAACCACACCTGCGCAAGCGTGGCATCGCGCTCGACGAAACCAGCCCCCCCGCGACCGCAGCGGCAGCACCCGCCGCCAGCGGTGACAGCAGCAGCGAGGGCGGCAGCGGTGGCACGCTCGATGTGGCGATCGGCTTCGCGCTCGGCTCTGCGGCACTGCGGCCACATGCCTGCGCGCAGTTGGATGCGATCGCCGAAGGCCTCAAGCTGCTGGATCCGGCGGCCACGATCGTGATCGACGGCCATACCGACGCCACCGGTACGCCCGCCTTCAACGACGTGCTGTCGCTGCGTCGCGCCGAAGCGGTCAAGGTCTATCTCGAACAGCACCACGGCATCGCCGCATCGCGGCTGCAGACGCACGGCTTGGGCCAGCGCGTGCCTCTCGACGGCACGGGTCCCTACGACCCTCGCAACCGCCGGGTGCAGTTCCGTATCGGTTGATGGGTCTACGTCACCCAAGCGTGCCGCGGGATGGGTTGCATCGACTGCAACCCCTCCCGTGGCACATGTCGTTTCTGTCCCTGTCCAACGCTCGCTGAGGTCACGCCATGCTTGCTCATCCATCCGCTTCCGTCGGCACACGTCGCCAGCAACGATGGTGGTCAGGCTTGCTGCTGTGGGGCCTGACGCTGGCGGCGATGTCCGCTGCACATGCCCAGACCACACTCGCGATCGAGATCGTCACCCCGGCCAATGGCGAGGTGATCCACGCGCATGACAGCGTCGATATCGATCTGACTTCGGAGGTGTGGGGCACGTATTCGAACTACGTGCTGTCAGTGGAGTACTTCGTCGACGATGTGTCGGTGGGCTTCGGCGACGGCACGCCGGCGCGACGATTCGTATGGCGAGGCGTGACGCCCGGCACCTACATGATCCGCGCACATGCCAGGGCGGGCATTCCGCTCGCACCGCCGGGCTTCACCGCCGATTCGCCACCCGTGCAGATCGACGTGCGGGCACCACAGATCCGGCCGGTATTGGCACCTGATGCACCGCCACTTCAGTTCACCCCAGGTACCGAAGTTGCCATTCCCGTCATCGCACTCGATGAGTTCGACCACCCCATGCCCGGCGTGGTGCTGTCGTGGAACGTCACCACGGTCGACAAGGCGCGTCCAAAGGCCAACTGCGCCGACACCGACTCACCCGACCACGACCAGTCCACCACCGATGCGAACGGCCGCGCGCTGCTGCGCTTCGTACCCGGCTGTACCAGCTCCAACCGGCAACTGGTGGTGCGCTCGGGCAACGCGGCTGCGCCGCTGCAGTTGACCCTGCACGGACCCGATGACCGCGCCGGCGCAATCCGGCTCGCTTCCGGCGAATCGGTGTTGGTGCTGCCACCGGCGACGAGCACCCCGATCACTTATGCGGTGGTGGACACGCAGGACCTGCCGATCGCCGGCGCCACCGTCGACCTCAGCCTCGCACCAGCCGACGCAGGTTCGATCGAACCCAGCATCCGCGTCGGCGACGACGGATCGGCCACCGCCCACCTGAAGCTGACCGAGGCCGGTACCGCAGCCGTGCTCACGGCCTGCGTGCGCGGCAACACCGGGGTCTGCGTACATGTGCCAGTGCGCAATACCCACGGCGCGATCGCCGTGCCTGCCGCCGCGATCCTCACCCCGATCGTGCAACAGGCACTGGACGCACCGGGCACCCAGTTCGACAACATCAACCAACACCTGCGCTCGCAACGCAGCGGTGGCGCCGGCCGTTTCAGCAATGACGTGACGGTGAGCACCGACAAGGGCAGCGTGGGTGGCGATGGTGCAAACGAGGGCGGCGCCAGCCCGTCGCGCGTATCGGTGTTCGCCGCCGGCAACATCGACCTGGGCCAACGCGATGGCGCCCGCGACGGGTTCGACGCCACCACACGTGGCCTGACCGTGGGCGTGGATGTGCGGGTCAAGCCCAGCCTGGTGCTGGGTGCGGCCCTGGGCGGCCTGCGCGCGCATACCGATGCCGCCGCGGGCGTGCGCCTGCACGCGAGCGGCCTGAGCGGCTCGCTGTATGCACAGTACCTGCCAACCGAACGCGCCTATGTGAGCGCAGCGCTCAACATCGGTGGCGAGGACTTCGACATGCGACGGCCCGCCTGCGGCAAGCAGCTGACCGCGAGCACCGACAGCAGCCATCGCGCCCTGTCGCTGGAGGCCGGCTACTCGCTGGCCAGTCGCGCGATCCGCTTCACGCCCTACCTGCGCTACCAGTACGTGCAGGCCGACCTGGACCCGCTGCTGGAGCATGGCGACTGCATCGATGCCCTGTCGATCAGCGCCACCTCGCTGCGCCGCTCGACCCTGGCCGGTGGCGCGTCGATCGATCGTGCGTTCAGTACCCGCAGCGGCGTGTGGATTCCGGCGCTGGCCGTGGAATACACCTCGCAGGCCCAACACCATGACGCGATCTTTGCGCGGCTGCTCGCCGCCGGTCCGACGGTTCCGGTGCAGTTGGCCAAGGTCGATCGCCACTTTGGCATCGCGCGGTTCTCGCTGAGCTGGATGACCTCGGTGCAGGCCCATCCGCTGTCCGCGTTCCTTGGCCTGGACACCGACATCGGGCGCAGCGACTATGACAGCCGCACGTTCATGCTCGGCCTGCGCATCCCGTTCTGAGGCCGACCATGAGACTGCCTCGACTCCTGCCGCTGCTGCTCGCGCCCGTGCTGCTGGCCGCGTGCGCAACCATCGCCCCGGGCCGACTCGACAGCTTCGAGATCGTCGACTGCGAGTTGCCGGGCGTGATCCTGCACATCGGCACGGCACACGCCACGACCGGCCGCGCGCGCGCGATCCGCACCAGCGCCGATGATTGCGCGCTGCGCGGCGGCTACTACACCGCCGCCGACCGCGCCAACTACGAAACCGCGCTGCGCGTGTGGCTGCCACCGGCGGAGGACGGTGACGCGCAAGCGCAGTACCACGTGGGGCAGATCTACGAGAAGGGGCTGGGTCGGGCTGCCGATCCCGCCAAGGCCGCGCAGTGGTACCGCCGTGCCGCCGACCAGGGCCATCGAGCCGCGATGACCGCGCTGGGAACGCTGTACGAACGCGGCCTCGTGGCCGGGGGCACTCCGACGCAGGCACTGGAGCTGTACCGCCGGGCGGCGCAGATCGAAGCACCGCTGGCCTATGCCAGCGACATCCAGCTGCGCGAGGATGAGATCGCGGCACTGCGCGCGGAGCTGGAGCGCAGTCACGCCCAGGCGCAAGAGCAACAACGCGATGCCACGCGCCGCCAGCAGGCGCTGCAGGCCGAAGCCACACGCCTGCGCCGCGAACTCGAGCGCGCGCGTGCTGCCGCCGACCGCGAGCGCGTGGCGCAGCTGGAACAATCTCTGCGTGCCACCGACCGTTCGCTGCAGGGCGCTACCAGCGAACGCGCCAGCGCCGAGCAGGCCGCACAGCGCACGCTGGGTACCGGGCAATTCGTGCGCACCGCCGCCTCGGGCACGCCGGTCGCTGCCGGCGCGCCGCAAATCGATCTGCTCGAACCCACGGCCTCGACCGTGCGCGGCCTGATCGCAGTACGCGTGCGTGGTGGCGCCGCCAGCCAGCGCGTGCGCGTGCGCGTGCGCTCGCAACTCGCGTTGCAGGACGTGCGCATCGGCGATTCCGTGGTCGCGGCCGATGCGCAGGGCGAGTATGCGCTGGAGGTGCCTTTCGATGGCGAGGCGACCCCGATCGAGATCGCCGCCACCGACGTGCGCGGGCAGCGCGCCGTGCTGCCGTTGCTGCTGGCGCGCGACACCCACTCACCCAAGGTGCAGGCGGTGCCGGAAGCGCCGGTGCGCTACCACGCGCTCATCATCGGCAATGCGCGCTACCGGAGCTGGGCGCCGCTGGACACGCCCCATCACGACGCCGAGGACGTGGCCACGGTACTGCGTGAGCGTTACGGCTTTGAAACCACCGTGCTGCTCGATGCCACGCGCGCACAGATCTTCCGCGCGCTGGCGCACTTGCGCAGCACCCTCACCGAGAACGACAACCTGCTGGTCTACTACTCCGGCCATGGCAGCTGGGATGCCGGAAACCTGCAGGGCTACTGGGTGCCGGTCGACGGCGACAAGGACTCGGTGGCCAACTACATCTCCTCGTCGGACGTGACCGACCAGATCGGCGTGATGCGCGCACGCCAGATCCTGGTGGTGGCCGACGCCTGCTACTCGGGTGTGTTCGTGCGCGCCCCCGACGCCGACGAAGCCAGCGACAGTGCCCTGGCACTGCAGCAGCGTGCGCGCATCCCCAGCCGCAAGGTGATGAGTTCGGGCAATATCCGCGAGGTGCTGGATGCCGGGCGCGGCAACCACTCGGTATTCGCCGCCGAGTTCCTCGATGCACTGCGGCGGCATACGGGTGGACCGATCGAGGCGCAGCGACTGTACGCACAGATCGCGCCGCGCGTGCGCAGCGCGGCCGAAGGCTATGGCGAACAGCAGGAGCCGCAGTATGGCCAACTGCGCTTCGCGGGCCACGTCGGCGGCGACTTCCTGTTCATGCCCACGACCAGCCGCAAGTCGGCAGCACGCGCTCCCACGACACCTGCCCGGCCCATGGCGCGCAGCTTCCCGCCCGGCGATCCGCCGCGCACCGAACATGCGCCCTGAACGCAGGCGGGATTCGGGTCCGCTACCCGACCAGTGACGGTCGGACGCGAACGCGTGGCTCAAGCGACGCTGTCGCCTTGCCCGTGGCCACGACTGCCTCCATGACGCGGCCGTGCAGCCTGCGGATCACGGGTGCGCCAGGGCCATGGCCGGCGATGACGGATCGCCGGTCCGACCGGCCACAGCCCGGTGGGGAAACCCACCGGCCATCGCCGCGCAACGTGACCGGCGCGGCGCGGCCGTTGCCGTGAATCGTGCCGGCGCGTTCAGTCGGCGATCGCATACGGCGCGAGCCTGCGCCGCAGCAGCCGCCGGTCGAGGCGCACGTAGTCGGGCAGGCCGTCGCGCCGGTAGGGCGGCGCGTCCTCGCCGTGGATCAGCGGCTCCAGGTAGCGCCGCGCGGCCGCGGTGATGCCGTAGCCGTCGCGCGTGATGTAACCCTTGGGCAGCTTCTTCTCGCGGTTGGCGATGCGCTCCAGCGCAGCGGCCTCGATCTTCCACCGGTAGGGCGCATCGCTGGTGCGCACGATCACCGGCATCACCGCGTTGCGCCCGGCCAGCGCGTACTCGACTGCGGCCTTGCCCACCGCCCAGGCCTGTTCGGCATCGGTCCTGGAGGCGATGTGGCGCGCCGAACGCTGCAGGTAGTCGGGCAGCGCCCAGTGGCATTTGTAGCCGAGCCGGGCCTTGACCAGGCTGGCGAGCACCGGCGCCACGCCGCCGAGCTGGTGGTGGCCGAATGCATCGCTGGTGCCCGCCTCGGCCAGGAACCGGCCCGCGGCGTCGCGCAAGCCCTCGGAGGCCACCACGGCGCAGTAGCCGACCTTTTCCACCGTCGCCTTGACCCGTGCGAGGAAGGCCGCCTCGTCGAAGGCACGTTCGGGGAACAGGATCAGGTGTGGCGGCTGACCGGGCTTGCGCGCGGCCAGTCCGGCCGCTGCCGCGATCCAGCCCGCGTGGCGGCCCATCACCTCGAGGATGAACACCTTGGTCGAGGACGCGCTCATCGACTCGACGTCGAGGCCGGCCTCGGCCACCGACACCGCGGTGTACTTGGCCACCGAGCCGAAGCCCGGACAGCAGTCGGTGACGGCAAGGTCGTTGTCGACCGTCTTGGGCACGCCGACCACGGTCAGCGGATAGCCGAGCTCGCGCCCGATCTGCGAGATCTTGAGCGCGGTGTCGGCCGAATCGTTGCCGCCGTTGTAGAGGAACCAGCGGATGTCGTGCGCCTTGAACACGGCGATGAGCCGCTCGTACTGCGCACGGTCCTGCTCGATCGACTTGAGCTTGTAGCGACACGAGCCGAACGCACCGCCCGGCGTGTGGCGCAATGCGCGGATCGCCGCCGCGCTCTCGCGCGTGGTGTCGATGAGTTCCTCGCGCAGCGCGCCGATGATGCCGTTGCGCGCCGCCAGCACCGGCACCTTGCGCCGGCGCGCGGTGTCGATGATCGCGGCGGCGGTGGCGTTGATGACGGCGGTGACGCCGCCCGATTGCGCATACAGCAGTCGGCCTTGGCTCATGGCAGGAAGTCCTTGGGGAGATGGGTGGCGGTTTGACACGTTTCGGGTCAGCCGCTAGCGTTCCACGGCATTGCCGCCGTGACCGCGCGGCGCATTCTCCACCCTGCAGCGCGTTGCGCAATCACGGATCAACATGCGACTGGTTCTACTCGGTGCACCCGGCTCGGGCAAGGGCACGCAGGCCGACCGCCTCAAGCAGCAGCTGGCGGTGCCGCATATTTCCACCGGTGATTTGCTGCGCGCCGCGGTCAAGGCCGGCACGCCGCTCGGGCTCAAGGCCAAGGCGGTGATGGACGCAGGCCAGCTCGTGTCCGACGACATCGTGCTGGGCATGCTCGAAGAGCGCCTCGGCCAGGCCGATGCCGCGCGTGGATTCATCCTCGACGGTTACCCGCGCAACCTCGCCCAGTGCCATGCGCTGCAGGACCTGCTCGCGCGGCTGGGCCAGCCGCTCGACGTCGCGATCAAGCTCGAGGTACCCAGCGAGCTCATCATCGAGCGCATCGCCGGACGCGCGGCCAAGGAAGGACGCAAGGACGACACGCCCGAGACCGTGCGCGAGCGCCTGCGCGTGTATGCCGAGCAGACCGAACCGGTGGCGAGCTACTTCGAGCGCATCGGCAAGCTGCGCTGCGTCGATGGCGTGGGCGAGCTGGAAGACATCTCGCGGCGCGTGCTGGCCGCCCTGCCCGCCACCGCCGCGGCCTGAGCGTTTGTGGTTCCCCGGGCCCGCACGCCGGCCAGCACCGATCCCACGCGAACCCGGCGCGCAGCTGCCCATGGCGTGAGCACCAGGCGCCACGACCGCGCCGGCACGCGATGAACGCGCCCACGCCACCGCGTCCCAGCCTGCCCGGCCAGGTGCTCGAACTGTGCCGCCTGCGCGGCGGCCCGCAGGACCTGCCGTGGTCGCCGCTGCTGCTCGCGGGGCTGTTCGCGGCCGCGACCGCGCTCGATGTGATGGTGGGCGACCTGCTCGACCGCGACGGCAATGCGCTGGCGCGTTCGCTGCTGTCCTCGCTGGTGATCCTCGGGCTGTGCTGGATCGCGCTCGCGGTGCGCAACTTCCGCAACCGCTTCGTGCAGACCGCCACCGCGATCATCGCCACCGGCATCGTGTTCACGCTGCTGCAGGGCGCGCTGCTGTGGCTCGGTGGCGTGCCGCCGGCCGCCGGCAGCACGCCACTCACCAGCGCCCAGGCCCTGGTGGCATGGGCGCTGTTTGCGATCTTCCTGTGGCAGGTGGCGGTGACCGCGCACATCGTGCGCCACGCGGTGGAACTGGGTTCGGGCCTCGCGCTCACGCTGGTGATCAGCTGGATCGTGGCGTGGTGGGCGCTCGAGCAGGCGGTGTTCGGCAGCGCCTGAGGCGCGTGGGCGCCGCGTGCGGGCCGCCCATGCCATGATCCACTCCAACCTCGACGACGGACTGGCTTGCATGCGTGTGCACATCCTGGGCATCTGCGGCACCTTCATGGGCGGCATCGCCGCGATCGCGCGCGAACTCGGCCATGCGGTCGAGGGCAGCGACGCCAACGTCTACCCGCCGATGTCGACCCAGCTCGAGCGCCTGGGCATCACCTTGCGTGCGGGCTATCGCGCCGAGCACCTGCAGCCCGCGCCCGATTGCGTGATCGTCGGCAACGCGCTGTCACGCGGCAACGCCGCGGTCGAATACCTGCTCGACGCGCGCCTGCATGCGCTGTCGGGTCCGCAATGGCTCGGCGACAACGTGCTCGCGCAGCGCCGCGTGCTGGCCGTGGCCGGCACCCACGGCAAGACCACCACCACCTCGCTGCTCGCATGGATCCTCGAGGCGGCCGGGCGCGCGCCCGGCTTCCTCGTCGGCGGCGTGCCGGCCAACTTCGGCGTGTCGGCGCGGCTGGGCGGCGCGCCGGGCGCACCACCGGCACCCGACGCCGACTTCGTGATCGAGGCCGACGAGTACGACACCGCGTTCTTCGACAAGCGCAGCAAGTTCCTGCACTACCACCCGAGCATCGCGATTCTCAACAACCTCGAGTACGACCACGCCGACATCTTCCCCGACCTCGCCGCGATCCAGCGCCAGTTCCACCACCTCGTGCGCATCGTGCCCGGCAATGGCCGCCTCATCGTCAATGCCGAGGACGCGGCGCTGGCGCAGGTACTCGCGCAAGGCTGCTGGTCGCCGGTGGAGAGCTTCGGCATCGATGCCGGCGACTGGCGCGCGCACCTGACCGCTGCCGATGGCAGCGCGTTCCAGGTCAGCCACCGTGGCCGCGAACTCGGTCACGCGCAGTGGTCGCTGGGCGGGCGCCACAACGTGATGAATGCGCTGGCCGCGATCGCGGCCGCGCACGCAGCCGGCATCGAACCCGCCACCGCGATCGCGGCCCTGGCCGGCTTCCGCAACGTCGCGCGGCGCATGGAACTCATCGCGCAGGTGCGCGGCATTCATGTCTACGACGATTTCGCCCACCACCCGACCGCGATCGCGACCACGCTCGCGGGCCTGCGCGCGCGCGTGGGCGATGCGCGCATCCTCGTGGCGATGGAGCCGCGCTCGAACTCGATGCGGATGGGTGCGCACGCCGCCGCGCTCGCGCCCTCGCTGGCCGATGCCGACGCGGTGGTGCTGCTGCAGCGGCCCGAACTGGCGTGGGATGCCGGCGCGGTGATCGCGGCACTGGCGGGCCGCGGCTGCAGCGCACCGAGCGTGGACGCGCTCATCGCGGCACTGCAGGCCCGGGTGCGCGCGGGCGACCACGTCGTGTTCATGTCCAACGGCGGCTTCGACGGCGCGCCGCGCCGCTTCGCCGCCGCGCTCGGCGACACCGGCGCATGAAGCCGCGACGCGCGCCGGCCACAGGCAGCGGCCCGGCATGAGCACCAACGACCTGGCGCTGTTTCCACTCGCGGCCGTGCTGTTCCCGGGCGGCACGCTCGACCTGCGCATCTTCGAGCCGCGCTATCTCGACCTCGTGCGCGACTGCGCGCGCAACGACAGCGCGTTCGGCGTGTGCCTCATCCTCGGCGGCCTTGAGACGGGCGCGGCGGCGGTCCCGGCCGCGGTCGGCACGCTCGCACGCATCATCGACTTCGACAGCCTGCCCGATGGCCTGCTCGGCATCCGCGTGCGTGGCGGCGAGCGCTTCCGCGTCGGCGCCACGCGCGTGCGCGACAACGGCCTCGTCTTGGGCAGCGCGCGGCTGTGGCCCGCCGAACCCAGGGTCACGCTGCCGCCCGAGTATGCGTTGCTGGCCAGCATCCTCGAACGTCTGCTCGAACGCATCGGCGGCGAGCCCGCCCGCGCCGATCGCGCGCTCTACGACGATGCGAGCTGGGTCGGCTTCCGTCTCGCCGAGCACCTGCCGCTGGCACGCACCGAGCAGCAGGAATTGCTGCAACTCACCGATCCGCTGGAGCGGCTGGCCTGGCTCACGCGCGAGCTGCCGCGCTTCCAGCCCGACTGAACCAGGCTGGCCGCGGGCACGCGCGCCCGCGGCCAGCCCACTGCATGCACGCAGCGGATGGCTGCGCCAACCGCCTCAGTTCTTGACCTGCACGTCGTCGAGGTACACGTACACGGTGTAGCTGGTGTTGGCGTGGAACAGCCACACCGCATCGAGCGTCACGGTGCCCGCGGTGATCGCGCCGTTGCCACCCACCCACGCGTTCCACTGATTGGCGTCGGTGAGGCTCCATTCCAGCCAGGTCCAGGTGTTGGCGGCGAGCGGCCGCGAGATCGAACGCTCGGTGCCGTCACTGTCGTCGACGCCCAGTGCCACGCTCATGCCCGAACCGCCCGCGTACGCCCACAGTCCGACTCGGCCATTGCTGCGGCTGAGCTTGGTGTTGGCCGACGGCGAGCCCGAGCCCGACAGCAGGCGCACCGCCCACGGCGCGGTGCTGCCCGCGTTGTCGACCAGCTTGACCTGCAGCGAGCAGTTGCCGTTGCGGCTCATCGAGCAATCACGCAGCGCGGTCGATGCACTGGAGATGCCGGTGGTGCTGCCCGAATAGGTCGGCGAGGTCGTGAAGTGGCCCACGCTCGACTCGAACGAATCCAGGACCTTGGTGGTGCCGCCGGGGCCCGGGTTGAGCAGGTCGTAGTAGCGCGACCAGTTCCAATAGATGCCCGGGTCGGTGTGGTCGTTGCCGCTGTAGTGCTGGTGGCCCTTGATCTTGACGCTGCTCGGCAGCACCACGGTGCCGCTGCTGGAGGCGCCGCGATACGCCGACGCACACGGGATCGCGCTGTACTTGGCGCAGAAGTTGCGCACCAGCGCCGCCGAGGCGTTGTACATCGCGGTGGTGTACCAGGCGCTGTTGCTGATGTAGCCCTCGTGCTCGATGCCGAGCGTGTAGCTGTTGTGGCTGCGCACGTGCCAGGCCGTATTGGTGTTGCGCACCATCTGCGTGATCTGGCCATCGGAACTGCGCACCACGTAATGCGCACTGACCTGCGCCGCGGGATTCTTGAACCACGAGATCGTGCCCGCGTAGCTGCCCTGGGTGGTGTGGATCGTCACCGCACTGATCGCGGCGCTGCGTCCGACGCTGTAATTGCTCGACGATGCCGCGCTCCAGATCGCGGGGCCATAGTCGGTGCTCATCGGCGCCATGCCCGCGGCCGTGGACCGGTCCGGCTTGCCGCTGGCCACGAGCGTCTCGCTCAGCGGATCGATCGCGTAGCCACCGGCTTCGATGCGGTCTCCGCTCAGGTCCAGGCGCACCATCGGCGCGCGCATGAGCGCGAGCTGATCCGGCGCAAACGCCTGTTCCCAGTTCACCGGCGTCTCGGGCACCAGCGCGCCCTTTTCATTGATGCCGCGGTCGAGCGTGAGCAGCACGTCGAAGGCGAAACTGTCGCGCGCGAACCCGTCCACCGCGCTGCCCGATCGTTCGGGCGTGAACCCGGCATAGCGCGCGAGCGCGGGCGCGAGCGTCGCGACATTGGCGCCGGCCTCGCGCTTGCCCATGGCATCGATTTCGCGCGCGAGCAGCGCGGCCGCGCCGAGGATGTTGTAGCGCGCATCGTCGGCGATGCGGCCGGGCGGCACGCCCAGCAACGCCGCCGCGTCGGCGAGCTGGTCGGTGAAGCCCTCGCCGCCATACAGGCCCATCACGCCATGCGCGGTGGGCATGTGGTGGTGGTTGTCACCCGCGCGTTGGGCCACCGGCGGTAGCCAGCGCGTCTGTGACCAGGCGATGGCTTCAAGCACGCCCGCGGGAATCTGCGGGTAGCGCGCGTAGGCCTGCGCGAACAACGCCGGATAGGTCGCGCGCTGAGCGACCAGGCCGGCTTCCTCGGCATGCAGGCGCGCGGCGAGCGCCGCGTCTTCGTCTTGCGCGAACGCCGGCGCCGCGAAGGCGCAGGCAACACACAAGCCCACTGACAGCAGTGTGCGAATCGACATCTGTTTTCTCCCCGAAACAGGTATTGGAATCCCGGCGCCGACCCTCTCCAGTCGGCACCGGTCGCCGATCTTGGCATGGCACGCCACCGGCATTGCACGCTGCGGCGCAGCGCAATCGCGCCGCGAGCGCGCACACCGTGTCCTGCGTCACACCCTTGGCCGCATGCGGTCGTGCATCGACGGCGCGAGCGCACTCCGCGGCGGCGAGCCGCGGCGCAACCACGGCCGTCGCGGTTGCGGCGATAATCGCGCCGGTTGATCGCCGCCGAGTCCAGCCCCATGCGTTACCTGCACACCATGATCCGCGTGCACGACCTCGATGCCACGCTGCGCTTCTTCTGCGACGGGCTGGGCCTGCGCGAAACCCGACGCATGGACAACGCGGCGGGCCGCTTCACGCTGGTGTTCCTGGCCGCGCCCGAATCGCCCGAGGCCGAGATCGAGCTCACCCACAACTGGGGCTCGACCGAGGACTACGGCAGCGCGCGCAATTTCGGCCACCTCGCCTTCGCGGTCGACGACATCTACGCCACCTGCGCCCACCTGCAGGCGCTGGGCGTGACGATCAACCGCCCGCCGCGCGATGGCCACATGGCGTTCGTGCGCTCGCCCGACCTCATCTCGATCGAACTGCTGCAGAAGGGTGCGGCGCTGCCGCCGCGCGAACCGTGGGCCTCGCTGCCCAACACGGGCAGCTGGTGAAGTCGCGCGGACACCCCTTGCCACTTCCAGACCACTGCCGATGACCACTTCCGACCTCGTCGCGCTCGGCGCGCGCTACTGGCTGCCCGTGTACCAACCGCGTGCGATCGTGCTCGAACGCGGCCTGGGCGCCCGGGTGTGGGACCGCGACGGGCGCGACTACATCGACTTCGCCGCGGGCATCGCGGTCACCAGCCTCGGCCACGGCGATGCCGACCTGCTGGCCGCACTCACCACGCAGGCCTCGCGCCTGTGGCACGCGAGCAATGTGTTCTACACCGAGCCGCCGCTGCGCCTGGCGCAGGAACTGGTCGAGGCGGCCGGTTTTGCCGAACGCGTGTTCCTGTGCAATTCGGGCACCGAAGCCAACGAGGCCGCGATCAAGCTCGCGCGCAAGTGGGCGGCCGCACACGGGCGCGCGCCCGAGCGGCGCACGATCCTGAGCTTCCACGGCTCGTTCCACGGACGCACGCTGGCGGCGGTGACCGCGACCGCCCAGCCCAAGTACCAGCAGGGCTTCGAGCCGCTGCCGGCCGGCTTTCGCCACGCGCCATTCAACGATGTCGACGCGGTCGAAGCCGCGTTTGCCGCGGGCGACATCGCGGCCGTGCTGGTCGAGCCGGTGCAGGGCGAAGGCGGCGTGGTGCCGGCCGCGCCCGGCTTCCTGCAACGGCTGCGGCAACTGTGCGATGCGCACGATGCACTGCTCATCGTCGACGAGATCCAGTGCGGCATGATGCGCACGGGCAGCCTGTTCGCGCACAGCCACGACGGCATCGCGCCCGACATGATGACGCTGGCCAAGGCGCTCGGCTGCGGCTTTCCGATCGGCGCGCTGCTGGCCGGACCACGCGTTGCGCAGGTGATGCAGGTGGGCGCGCATGGCACCACCTTCGGCGGCAATCCGCTCGGCGCGGCCGTGGCGCGCGTGGCGCTGCGCAAGCTCGCGCAGCCGTCGATTGCGCTGAACGTCGCGCGCCAGGCGCAGGCGCTGCGCGACGGACTCGGCGCGCTCGACGCCGGCCGCGGGCTCATCGCCCAGGTGCGCGGACGCGGCCTCATGCTCGGCGCGGTGCTCGGCGCGGACCACCACGGCCGCGCGGCGGCGCTGCTGGAGCGTGCCGCGGCGCATGGCGTGCTGTTGCTGCAGGCGGGCCCGGACGTGCTGCGCCTGTTGCCGCCGCTCACGATCAGCGACGAGGAAGTGGCCGAAGGCCTGCGCCGCCTCGGCGCGGCACTGGCCGACCTGCGCTGAGCGCGGCGCCGACCGCGCTCAGGACTCGTCCGCGTCCGGCTCGGTGTCGGAAGTGGCGGGCTTGATCCGGAAGCGGCAGGCGCGGCCACCGTACTGCAGGCATTCCAGCTGCTCAATCGGCCGGCCGGTGGCGCTTTCCATGAACGCGAGGTCGAACCGGCACACGTCGGGATGCGCCTTGGCGATCTCGTGAAACACGCAGTTGTAGGCCTCGATCTGGGTTTCGCCATCATGGCGCGCGGTCACCGCCTCGTAGCCGAGCGCATCGAGCTGGTCGGCGAGCGTCGCGGCGATGTCGTCGTCGGACCCGGCCTCGATCCGGCTGGCGGCCTCGCGGCCGAGCTCGCGGCCCAGCTGGGTGAGCAGCTCACGCACCGCTTCCTTGCCGGCGCTGCGCTGCAGGCTGTCGATGAGGCCGGTGGCGATGAGTCCGTACTTGCGCGGAAACAGCTCGCGCCCGGTCGCGGTCAGCACGTAGCGCAGCTGCGGACGCCCGCCCGTGGGCCGGGCCGCGCCGCGACCGACGAAGCCGCCAAAAATCAACGCGGTCAGGTGTTGCCTGACCGCGTTGTGGGTGATGCCCAGGCCCTCACACAACTCCTCGACCGTGGCGCCCTGCCGTGCAACCAGCAGCTGCCGCAGCAATTTCTGCTGGGTGGTGCCGAGTTGCTGCAGGGCGCTGGCCTGGTTCATTGGGCCTTGTCGGGAAACTGCTTGGCGATCGCATCGGACAACGCATCGGCCAGCGTGTTCATGTGCGCCTGCATGTGGGTCCAGGTGGTCGCCTCGCCCTTGCTGTCGCCACGCATGAGCTGGCTGATCTGCGCCTCGTGGTCACCGATGTGCATGATGAGCAAGCCGCGCACGCCATCCTCGGTGAGGTTGGGGTTGGCGCCCGCGAGGAACTTCGCGATCGCGTCGGCGTTGGTGGTCAGGTCCTGCATGGCCTTGTCATGTGCAGCGGTGTTGCCAGCCTTCTGCGCGTCGGTCATGGCCTTGACGCCACTCCAGTGGCCGGCGAGCAGGTCAAGGATACCCTTGCCGGCGGCCTCGCCATAGAAGCCGGCGACCGCATTGGCGATATCCTTGGCATTGGCGACGGTGGCGTCGGCAGCCTTGGCCTGCGCGGCCTTGTCACCGGCCTGGACGGCCACGGCATAGGCGCGGGTGTGGTCGATGTGGCCCTGCCACAGCGCGCGCATGGCCGCATGCAGCTTGGGCGCGACCGTCGTGGCAGCCGCGGACTGGGTGGTCGCCGGGTGGGTATCCTGCGCTTGCGCCAGCGGGGCGGCGGCGACCAGCGACAGGCCCAGCGCAATGGCGCAGGCCATCGTGAGCATCTTCATGGTGAACTCCCTCAAAGTCGCCGGATGGCGGCACCGCTCGAAATCAGGGTCGTCCGTGGATAATCAACCGTCATATGTGCAAAGCTTCAGTTTCCATATCCAATCGATCGACCCACGCGTCCGCCCCGGCGCGCCCGGCGTCGCCGGGCCAAGCCGCCGGCCCGGGCATGGCGCGGTCGCGCGCACAGCGCTGCGCGGCGCTGGCTGCGAGGTGATGGCATGACCACATTGGCTGGCAAGACCCTGTTCATCACCGGCGCCTCGCGCGGCATCGGCCTGGCCATCGCCCTGCGCGCCGCGCGCGATGGCGCCAATATCGCGATCGCGGCCAAGAGCGCGGTCGCCAACCCCAAGCTGCCGGGCACGATCCACAGCGCGGCCGCAGCGGTCGAGGCCGCGGGCGGCCATGCGCTCGCACTGCAGTGCGACATCCGCGACGAAGCCGCCGTGCACGCGGCGGTCGCCGCGACGGTGGCACGCTTCGGCGGCATCGACATCCTCGTCAACAACGCCAGCGCAATCTGGCTCGCCGGTGCGCTCGACACGCCGATGAAGCGCTTCGACCTCATGCAGCAGGTCAACGCGCGCGGCAGCTTCCTGTGCGCGCAGGCGTGCCTGCCGCACCTGTTCAAGGCCGCCAACCCGCACATCCTCACGCTCGCGCCGCCGCCGTCGCTCGACCCCAAGTGGTGGGGCGCGCACACCGGCTACACGCTGGCCAAGATGGGCATGAGCCTGGTCACGCTCGGGCTCGCCGCCGAGTTCGCCAGCCGTGGCGTGGCCATCAACGCGCTGTGGCCGCGCACGATCATCGCCACCGACGCGCTCAACATGATCCCGGGCATCGACCGCGAACGCTGCCGCAAGCCCGCCATCGTCGCCGACGCCGCCCACGCGATCCTCGTGCGCCCCGCATCGGCCGGCAGCGGGCGCTTCTTCATCGACGAGGAGGTGCTGCGCGAAGCCGGCATCCACGACTTCGCCACCTACGCGGTCGATCCCGCACAAGCGCCGCTGCGCGACTTGTTCCTCGACTGAGCCGCCTGCCACTCACCTCAAGACCGTATACGCGACGGCCACCGCACCGCTTGCCGGAAAACGATTTACTCGATCACTTGTAAGGTGCATGGGTGGCGCATCGTCCGGGTGCTGGCGCGGGCGCCGGGTTTGCGCTCACAATCGCGCGGCGGCGGGGTGGCACACGGAGAACGACATGGCTGCGGCCCGGCACAACCAGATTTCCTTCATCGAGTTTCCGGCGCCGGACATCGTGGCGCTGGCGCGTTCCAAGCGCTTCTTCGCCCAGGTGTTCGACTGGGCATACACCGACTGGGGTGATGACTACGCCGACACGAGCGGCAGCGGCGTGGGCAGCGGTTTCAACGCCGATCCCGCGCATCGGCCCGGGCAGCCGCTGGCGGTGGTGTTCGTGACCGACCTTGAAGCGGCCCGCAGCAAGGTCGTCGCGGCAGGCGGCACGATCACGCGCGGGATCTTCGCTTTCCCGGGCGGGCGCCGGTTCCACTTCATCGAACCCGGTGGCAACGAACTGGCCGTGTGGTCGGACTCATGAGCGTTTCGCCTCCACGCGGCAGCCGGACCGGCCACGCGGACTCGCGTTCATGATCGGCGTGCGGCTCAAGTGGGTGGCGCTCGGCGCACTGGTGGCGGGTGCACTCGACCTCGCCTTTGCCTTGTCGTTCGCCGCCTGGAACGGCACTGCGCCCTTGCGCCTGCTGCAGACCGTGGCCAGTGGCGCGTTCGGCAAGGCCGCGTTCGAGGGTGGCACGCCGCTGGCCGGCGCAGGACTCGCGCTGCATTTCGGCCTGTCGCTGCTGTGGGCGCTGGCGTTCCTGTGGGCCGCGCGCTGGCGTCCCGTGCTCGCGCGGCACCCGCTCGCCAGCGGCGTCGCGTTCGGCGTCGTGGTGTTCCTGGCGATGCGGCTGGTGGTGCTGCCGCTGTCGGCATTTCCGTTTGCGGTGAGCTTCAAGCCGCTGGCGAGCGCGCTCGACCTGCTGTCGCACGCGCTCCTGTTCGGCGTGCCGATCGCCTTGGCCACGCGCGCCGCCCTCGCGCCGGCAATGCCATCCCGGCAGTCCACCCCACCACCGTGACCACGCATGCGGGCCACTGCGCGCCGCGTGCCCGCGGACCTTGCGAACCACAACCTGGAGCGTCAACCATGCACCACCTTGCGCTCGCGTGCCTGTCGCTGGCACTGGCCGCCCCCGCCGGCGCCGCCGCGCTGACGCGCGCGGACATCACCCGTCTGCCGCACAAGAAGGTGGAGCGCAGCCTGCCCGCTGCGCACCCGTCGAGCTATTACGCCTATGCCACGCGCCTGTTCGACGAGGGTGCGAAGAAGGATGCGCTGGCCTGGTTCTATGTGGGCGAGATCCGCTACCGCTTCCACCTCGCCACCCAGCCTTCGCTGCCGGCTGACGGCGATCCCGCGCTGTTCACCTCGTTGCACGAGGTGGTCGGCAGCCGGATCAACGGCTGGGCCGGTGCCGATCCCGCGGCCTGGGCCGACGGCATGCAGCGCGCACTGGACTGGGACGCAGCGCATGACAACGCATTCACCTCCAAGACCCGGCACGCACGGCAGTGGCAGGAGACGCGCTCGGGCCTGGAGCAGATGCAGGCGTGGGTACGCGACAACAAGGAACAGATCCTCGAACAGCGCAGGAACAACGGCCTGTAGCGCCGCCACGCTTCATCCGACGCCCCAACGCCGCGCTCGCTGGCGTCAGGCACCAGGCCGCGGATCACGACGGTGCGCAAGCACGCAAGGCCCGACCTCATCGTCCTGTCCCACTGCGCTGTCAGCATTCCGGCTTGGCTACCGGCGTTGCTGATCCGCAGGGATGGTCTTCCCGACCGGCTGCCGCTTGCCAAGGTGGGCGCTGCGTTCGCGCCACGCCCGCCACCGCCACACTGGACTGGCGCGGCCGTGGCCGGGTCGGGGTTGGCGCGCAAAGGTGGCTGGCAGTCAGCCC
>WBZR01001929.1_pt1 | contig 23468 bp, 25 predicted proteins | sample 5204231 | NCBI WGS metagenome assembly WBZR01 (sample SAMN12412403, study PRJNA552823) | activated sludge metagenome | isolation source: activated sludge from anammox sidestream of wastewater treatment plant... | place: USA: Virginia | collected 2017-08
CTATCTCCAGACAAGTCTAAAATAAAGGGAAATGAGCAAGAAATACTTATTTCTGCCAGAATCCAGCATCAAATTTTAAGAAACGATTTTAGCAAGCGCAAAATCACCCTCATTCTTTTCAAAAAAAAGGGCGTTTTCGTTCAGATACTATGTACAGTTTATGTTCCGGTGAAGAGTTGCGTTTGAGCTCTCGCGAAATAGTACTCTTGTGGCGTCCAAGTGCTTTAGCTATTTCACGTGTTGTTTTTCTTTCGTGCCGTAGTTCTGTTATTTTGTCTCTTTCAGTTATGGTGAGATGCATGTATTGGTTTTTCATAGACACTTAGGATAACATTTTCCTTCCTGTTTTCCTACGTGTTGCACTTCAAGGTTGAATGTGCCATTGGGAACTCGTGTTAAATAAAAAAGCGTGACGCATTTTTTTGGATGTGGGACCTGAGGAGAAATTATTTATTCAGAAGTGTGTGTCTTTACTTACAACACTGAGACGGCATCTTTGAAATCCCATGATTATAAACAAAATTATGATCCGCTTTTTTTAACGGGGGGAATTTGGCATCTTTTTCAGATAAGATCGGATCCTTCACGGGCCAAGGTATGTTTACATCCGGGTCGTTCCAGATAATGCCCCTTTCATTTTCAGGAGAATAGACATTGGTACATTGATAGATAATTTCAGCCTTCTTGGAAAGTACGCAAAATCCATGTGCGAAGCCTTCGGGTATATACAGCATTTTCATATTTTCCGATGATAAGATTTGACCAACCCATTTCCCATAGCAGGGCGAACCACGCCGCATATCCACGGCAACATCAAAGATTTCACCCGATATGACTTGCAAGATCTTTCCCTGCGCCACGGGGTTTTTCTGATAATGAAGTCCTCTCAGGACGTTTTTCTTAGATTTTGAGTAGTTGGTCTGAGCGATGTGTTTTGTTATGCCTACTTGCGAAAAGTCGGGATATTTATAAATTTCGGTGAAAAGTCCTCTGGAATCTGAAAATATCTTCTGCTCAATGAGTATCACATCCGGTATCTCTAGTTTTTTAAAGGTAAAAGGCATGCCGCTATTCCTCGTGCAATATCTTTTTCAGATATTCTCCGTAACTGGTGTTGATCTGGTTTGCAAATTTTCTTACCTGACCGGCATCAATAAAACCCATCCGGTAAGCAATTTCTTCGATGCAGCCTATCTTAAGCCCCTGACGCTCCTCTATGGTTTTTATAAAGAGCGAGGCGTCAATTAACGAATCGTACGTACCCGTATCAAGCCAGGCATAACCGCGTCCCATCAACTGGACTCTTAATTGATTTTTCTGCAAATACGCATTATTGATATCGGTGATCTCTAATTCGCCCCGCTTCGAGGGAGTAACTTTTTTTGCCACACTGACCACGGTATTATCGTAGAAATAGAGCCCCGTCACTGCCCAATTGGATTTCGGATTTTTAGGCTTTTCTTCGATGGAGATGGCGTGGTTATTTTTGTCAAATTCAATGACGCCGTACCGCTGCGGATCTTTCACATAATAACCAAAAACGGTAGCCCCTTTCTTTTGGGCAACGGCTTTCTTTAGCATGTCCGAAAAGCCATGTCCAAAAAAAATGTTATCGCCCAGGACAAGGCAGACGCTCTCAGCACCGATAAACTTTTCTCCAATAATGAAGGCATCTGCTAAACCTCGCGGTTCTTTTTGTTCGGCGTAGCAGATCTTTATGCCATAATCTTTCCCATCGCCTAAGAGGTCTCGAAATCTGGGGAGTGCCTCAGGGGTAGAGATAATAAGGACATCCCGGATGTCCGCCAGCATCAAGGCTGACAAGGGATAATAAATCATCGGCTTGTCATAGACAGGCAGCAATTGCTTGCAAATGGCTTTTGTTACGGGGTACAATCGCGTTGCCCTGCCACCGGCCAGGATGATGCCTTTCATGGTTATTCCCTCGATAGAAATCAAAGATTAAATATAAAAGGCCAAAAATACACGTCAAAAACGAAAAAATAGTTCATGCCCTTTTAAATTCTGAATCTTCATTTTTAAATTTATATCCTACGACGTCTGACTCAGTTCGGGAAACAGATACGACATAAGTTCTCTGGCAATAGGAGCTGCGATCTCCCCACCGTGTCCCGGTGTGTGTTCCACAAGAATGACGAAGCAATATCGTGGGTTGTCATGGGGGGCATAGCCAACAAACCAAGCATGGTTGTCCTTCTGACGTCCTGTTTCTGCGGTGCCTGTTTTGCCGGCGACTTTATATATATCTAATCCTTTATCTTTGGCAGTGCCACGGGCGACCACGTCCAGAAGAGCCATGCGCAAGATACTTAGAATTGTCGGCTGAATAGGGAGTTTCTTTATATTCTCTGATTTAAACGTCCTGACAGTTTCCCCCTGACCGTTGGTGGTTTTTAGTAATATGTGGGGCTGTACTAACGTACCTCCATTTGCTATTGCAGCATATACCCTAAGCAACTGAAGTGGTGTAGTAAGCAATGCTCCCTGTCCGATGGCAACGTTCATGGTAGAAGCCGTGGTTATTAATTTGGGTAAATTCCCGCCTTTTTCGTGAGGAAGGTCAATGCCCGTCTTCTCACCAATACCAAATTTCTTTGCCCATGCGTATAATGAATCTCCACCAAGCGTCTTCGCCGTCTCAAAGAAGAACACATTGCATGAATATGGGATAGCGTCTTCGATGGTGACCGATCCGTGCCCGTACTCAGACCAACATTTAAAAATGATATTTTTATACTTCGTATAACCGGGGCACTCAAAATTCGTTTGTGTAGTTATGGTGTTTGAACTCAGGGCTGCGGTAGCTGTAATAACTTTAAAGATGGACCCCGGCGGTAATCCACTCTGTATGGCCCGGTTGAGAAAAGGCTTTGAGGGAAGCCGGATCAGTTTGTTAAAATCTTTGTCAATCGTGTTGGGATTGAAGCCTGGATTGCTGGCCATGGCTAATATTTCGCCTGTCCATGGATCCATGACGATGATTGCACCAAGATTTTTGCCAAGCGATTTTTCTGAATAAGCCTGAATTTGACTGTCGAGGGTGAGATAAAGATTATTCCCGGGAACCGGCGGTCTTTCCAGTACTGTTTTTTCAACCTGGGTATTTTTACAGGTAATTTCCTCAAACCGCTTGCCGCGCAATCCGTGCATCTCATTTTCATAGTACGCCTCGATCCCCGTCCTTCCGATCGTGTCATTTTCAGCGTAACCGTCGTAGAGCAATGAAGATGTCTCGTCACCGGCGCTGCTGGAAGAAAGGATAAAATTGTTCCAATTGTTGCTCTGTACCTTCCATTCGTCCTCGGTGAGCTTGCTAGTGTACCCCAGGATGTGTGATGCAAGTTCCTGTTCCGGGTAAATTCTTTCTGATCTTGGGATAATTCGTATCCCCGGGAAATCATTCTGTTTGATTTCTACCTGGATGACCTTCTCCCATGAGACATCAGATACAATGGGGTAAAAGTCTGTTTCCTCCTTGATACGAACGTCCCTGCCGTATTTTTGTTCTATGTTCTGCTTGAGTCTTTCTACTTTTTCGATTGCCCAGCTTACACGATCAAGCAATTTACTCTGAGGAATATTTAGTATTTGGGATAGTTTTTTTAAACCTACATCCTGGTTTTCATGGCATTCTCTGCAGGATTTATTTGTCTTTTTATGCACTTTCATTTCGGTAATGCGCGGAATTGCTTTATTGTTACATGTAATATAACTATAGAGCAAGTATTTGTAGTGGACGGATATGTCAAAGGCATGTTGGTCGGCGGCCAGTGTTTTCCCGTTTCTGTCAAAAATAGATCCCCGTACGGATTCTAAAGGATACGTGGCAATCCGTCTGGTTTTAGAGATGCCCCTGAATTTATCACTTTCAATGACCTGGAGTTGAAAAAGTCTAACAACGATGCCAATAAAAAGCACAACAAAAATAATGAGTATAATCTTGAAACGAAAGGGATACATGGGCTATTTATCTCTGATTGTAAAAAAGTTTCTGGGTGGGCTGAAATTTACTGAATATCCAGAACAGGACAGGAACAAGCCCTGCCGTATATGCAGAGCAGATGAATATCATCCAGAGGGTTGCAGAAAGATTAAGCGAATGATAGGAGATAGCCGTATATGTGGCATAAAGTATGTTGTAGATAAGCGAGAAGCTGAAGGTAATTAAGATTTGTGTTACCAGATGCCCTCTGAATAGTATTTCCCTAAAAGACCAGATGAGAAAGCCTATAGCAACAAAAAATATGGAATTTATTCCAAGGCTTCCTTCCGAAAACAGATCTTTCGACAGACCTATGAACCAATTTGCTATTGCGTTCCGTTTTACATCCGTCAGAAGGGAATAAAATACCACTAAGGGAAAGTATAAATCAGGCTCAGCAGATCCAAGGTTAATCCAGTGTATCATGGTTGATTGAGAGAGACAGATGCAGAATAAGATACAAAAAAATGTGAACCACCGCATAATGTTAGAAATTTCAAGCAAAGGCTTCTCCCCCTTAATCCCCATCACTGAAGGGGACAACACTCTGTCCCCCGCTGGCGGGGATGAAGGAAGTGGATCCCTGTCAAAAAAGTTGTATTTAAAAGTTGCCGGATGCCTAATTAATAATAACCAGTACACTCTCCATTTTTGAAATGTTTATCTTAGGCACTGCCTTTACCGATTGAAAGAGCGCACCGCCCTTTATTTCATTTTCCACAACCGTGGCAATCGGCAGAGAAGGTGGATAAAAGCCACCAATGTCGGAGGAGACGATGTCGTCCCCTTTTTTTAGTTTTGCCCAGCGGGGTACATATTTTAACTGGCAAAGGCCCGTGGCATTACCCTCTATAATGACCTGTTCCCGCGACTGAAGAATCCTTCCCGGGATACGCGATGCAGGGTCTGTAATGAGCTGAACAATGCTGCTGCCACTGCTGACGCTGGCAATCTTTCCGACAAGCGCATTATCTGATATGACGATATCATTGGGTTTTACACCATGTCGTGAACCGGCATTGATCGTGATGCTTTGCCTGAAATTTGACGTGTCGTATCCGATAATATCCGCTGGCACCGGACTTGTCCTGATATGTTTATTTTCTGCCTGAAATTTTGAAAGGATGCTCAATTTATTTTGTAATTTATAGATGATATCCTGTTGTTCTATGAGCTCATTTTTGAGCTGAAAGATTTGCTCTTCCATCTGTTTTTTTATATTTGCATCTTGCCACTGGGAGATTACTTTATCAAGAAAGCTGCTGACAGAATTACCACAGAAGCACGTTGCCCATTGTAAAGGCCTCACAGGGGCAATACAGGTCATTTTTATATGATTTGAAAATTTGGGCGGTAAAAACACTAAAACTAAGGAGATTGCTAAAAGGACAATTACGGCAGCAAGGGGATTTTTAATAAGATTGCTAAAACTAGGGGTGGATGTCCTCATCCTGTAAAACAGCTTTAAATAAATCAAGATTTTCGAGGAGATAACCCGTTCCTCTTGCAACGGCTGTTAAAGGATCATTCCCTACCTGAACAGGAAGACCTGTCTCTTCCGCCAGGAGTTTGTCCAGACCTCTGATCAATGCGCCACCGCCTACCAGCACTAAGCCATTCGTTAGTAAGTCCGATGCTAACTCCGGCGCAGTCTTTTCGAGAGTAGACTTCACAGCACCGACAATTTTCTCGATCGGCACTCTTAATCCTTCCCGGATTTCTTCAGATGTGATGTTCATCGCCCTGGGCAAACCAGCTATGGCATCACGTCCTCTTATTTCCATGGTCAGTTCCTCTTCTAAAGGATAGGCAGAGCCAATCTCTATCTTTATTTGTTCTGCGGTGCGGTGGCCAATGTCCAGATTATAGGTTTTACGTATGTACTGGACGATGGATTCGTCGAATTCGTCTCCAGCAATTCTGAGGCTTTCATGTGTAAATATGTCACCAAGCGAAATGACCGCTACTTCTGTGGTGCCGCCGCCAATGTCAACCACCATGCTGGCAACAGGCTCGCCCACGGGAAGACCCACACCAATCGCAGCCGCTTTCGGTTCAGAGACAAGATACACCTCTCTGGCGCCTGCACGTTCCGCCGAATTCACAACTGCCCGTTTCTCCACGGTGGTAATACCTGAAGGGATAGCAATTAATATCCTGGGGCGGACTCCCCACTTTCGCTTATGTACCTTCGTAATAAAATATTTGAGCATTGCCTCTGTGATATCGAAGTCCGCGATAACGCCATTTTTAAGTGGGCGGATGACTGATATACTGCTTGGTGCTTTTTCCAGCATGGACTTGGCAACGCTTCCTACCGCATTTCCATTTAAAAGAACCTTGTTCGTTCCGGGTTTCACTGCCACAACAGAGGGCTCTGACAGCACGATTCCATGCCCTGGTATGCAAACAAGTGTGTTTGCTGTGCCAAGGTCGATACCCATGTCTGTTGAGACAAAACCTAAAATAAAATCTAATGGGTGCATTCAGATTGTTTTTTTCGTTGGAATACCGTTTATTTTAATGCCCAATTTTTCACAAGTATTCTTGTTTTTTATAGTTAATACAACAAAAGGATTATACGGTTAATATTCGTGAAATGTCAAGAGGAAAACCCTTTTCCCCTGTTATTTTGGTACCTTAGTATCAAATAATCTGGATTTAAAGGCTGCTGTGAAGAGCATGATTCCTGATGCCACGATGCAAAGGATGGAAAACCAGTCGCCGTAAAGAGTATAAATAGGGTTGTATTTTTTAACTAATTTTATGCGATTTATAAGTGTGCCCTCGATCTCTCTGTATTTCCCGTCACGATTCGTTAATTTATCATAGATGGTACCATCGGGAGAAACAAAGGACGATATGCCGGTATTGGCTGCACGCGCCATACAGAAACGGTTCTCGATTGCCCGGAATACCATGATGGCGAGGTGTTGGTCGAGTTCTGAACTATTGCGAAACCAGCCGTCATTCGTAATGTTTAACATAAAGTCAGCCCCGTCTTTCTTAAATTTTCTGATGAGGGGCGGTACCGTATCCTCATAACAGATGGATGAACCAAACGTAAAACCGCCATTTTGGAGGGTGTCTAAATGGAATAATGTCCGCTTCCGGCCTGGTGTCAATCCAATTTCGTACGGTACGAGATTGGCCAAAAAGGGAAAATATTTTTTAAGGGGCGTAAATTCCCCAAATGGCACGAGGTGAATCTTATCATAGCGAGCTAATAATTTTCCCACTCTGTTATAGTAATAAGCACTGTTGAAATAAATTTGTTTTTCTCCAACCAGAGTTAAAGCAATACCGCCCAAAAGTAAGTTTGTGTTTAAATCCTGTGCTAACTGGATGGCTGTGAGCTGCGAGAGCATATCGATTTTTCTCCCCGTGATATCCGGGTTGATATTGAGCAATCCCGGCATCATAGTCTCCGGCCACACCAGCAAATCAATCGATTGACTTTTAACGCTCATGGATAGGTTTGCATATTTTTTCAGGATTTGAATCTGATCCTCTTCCGTGGACTCAAATTTTAAATCCTGGGGAATATTCCCCTGCACCATGCATATGACCGGCCCATCCTGAGCTTTATAATGCCTGAGCCATGATAAACCATAAAGCAGGATAGTTGCCAGAAGTGCCAGAGGCAGGATGCACGTTAGACTGAAGAAAATAAGTCGCCGCCCATGCAACAAACGCCCGATGTATAGTCCTCTAAAAACATCTCTCTTTGGCAAATTTTTTTCTTCATCTTCAGAAGGGCAGGAAATTTTACCGCTTGCAAAACTACTGGTTACAAGATCAGCAATAGCCGCATTGATCATGACGGTTACGAAGGAAATACCATAAACGCCAGTAATATCTGAAATCTGCACTACCGGCATATATCGGTACTGGGTATGCCCGACGAAAAACCACGGAAAGCCTGACAGCAGAAATGACCGTATAAATTCCATTGAAACCCAGATGCAGGGCGCAACGATAACGAGGGGCCATTTCAATTTGAAAACAATAAATCGGGTGCAGAGCGCAAAGGAGAGAAAATACGCAGCACAGTACAGACTCAACAAAATCCAGGCTATTATGGCGATGTGTCGTAGCCATGAAAGCTGAACAATGAAAAATGCGGTTCCAATGAACAGTGCGTTAAGGGAAACGTGTTTCTCTTCGGCTACAATCAGGATAAACCACGGAACTAGAGCTATCCACGCAAGATAGCCAAGATCAGCCGGTGGGAAGGAAAGGCATAAGAGGGTAACGGTTAAAAAAGAAAGGGCGAAGATTTTTACAAAAGTTGCTTTACTCAAGGGTTAGTATCTTCCGACAATAATTTTGACAATTTTCAGCAATAATCAGCAAAAATTACGAATAAACCGAATGCCGTCAGGATTTAAAACACTGACAGGGTGACTTACAAATTTCGTGCTTTGGACTTCGTTGTGATGGTTCGACAGGCTCACCATGAACGATGCTACATCCTGAGTTTGTTGAAGGATCGGTCGAACGATTCTGTCTTTTCCGGCACGTCCGGGTTAAGAAATGGTTTAACATTTTCGGGAAATCTATTCCAGAGGTATAACATCGACCAACTGTCCCGTCGCAAGTTTTTCGGCGTCTTCGCGGACGATGAGCAGGCAGTTAGCCCTGGTGGTAGCCAGCAGGTCGGCAGAGCCATGCCATTCCACCGGAGAAACCAGCCATGTGCCGTTCTGCGTGCGGATGAATGCGGGACGGTATTCGCGGCGCTTTCTCCTGACGAGAATCTCTGTCTCCAAAGACGCTTTCAATGTATCCCGGTGGATGTCAGCAAAGCCCATCATCCTCCTGATGGCGGGGTAGATGAATAATTCAAAGGTGACAAAGGATGCCACGGGATTTCCCGGCAGGGCGAAGATAAAGGTCTTGTCCTTTTTGCCAAAGATGACAGGTTTCCCAGGCCTTAGAGCCACTTTTTCAAAATAGATATGGGTGTTTAAATCCTTCATTACATCTCCCACGAGATCGTATTCACCCATAGAGACACCTCCGGAGAGGATTATGATATCCTTCTCTAAACCCCGGCGCATCATATTGGAAATTTCTTCCTTCGTATCCTTTACAATACCCAGGATTTCGACCTCTGCCTTCATACGGCTGGCCTGTGCAGAGAGAGAATAACCGTTACTATTTCTGATCTGCGCGATGGAAGGCTGGGATACGATATCAACCAGCTCATCGCCGGTGGAAATAATACCAACCATGGGGGGAGAAAATACTGTCACGCGTTGCTTCCCTACAGTTGCAAGGATCCCGATTTCCTGGGGTCTGATGGGCATGCCTTTGTGAAGGACAGTTTGCCCTATCCGTATATCCTCGCCTCGTTTTGAGATGTTTCTTCCCCTGTCAATAGGTCTGAGAATCTTTACCCGATTGTTTGTAGGGAGGTCTTCTGTCTCTTCAAACTTAATCACGGCATCAGCCCCTGCAGGCACAGCGGCACCTGTCATAATCTTGGCCGCCTGACCATGCAACACCTTTTTTGTAGGCATATGACCCGCCGCGATGTCCTCAATGACTGCCAGTTCAATCGGGGCGTCCGCAGTATCGGCCGCTATGACGGCATAACCATCCATTGCCGACCGGTCAAATGGTGGCATGTCGATATCCGATTGCACATCCTCAGCAAGGCACAATCCAAGGGCACTTTCAAAGGACAGTGTTTTTGGTGGCAGCGGCTTAATTACGTCTGCAACAATCTTTGTGGCGGTATCGACTGAAATCATAGTTTGCTTATGTTAAATAAACAGTAATAATATGTCAAGTACTGTTACTCAAAAAAGGCATCTTTTTCTTCGGAAAAAGCTTGACATGATAAAATATTGTGGATATAAGCCTTTATAGTAAATAAAGGCGGGGCGCATTTAAATTTACTTTCTTATACTTAGGGGTTTTTCCAAAAACAAGCCGTTGCAAATACCCGTAACATATGTCTATTCGTGACGTTAAAGTAAAAAAAATAATTTGCTGGTTGAGCATACCGGGTTTTCTATGTATCTTTGGTTGTGCTACGGTAAAAATCAGAGACGATGTCTTTTCCCCTTCGGGCGGAAAATATACGATAAATATATCTGTGAAAGAGTGGGAGCCCGTGGATGCAGATAAAGCGGATATTGCATTATGGAATAAACAATATAAAGCCATGTTTGCCATCATCTCCAGTAATATAGAAAACAAAAGACTTTCGCTGGAAATGCTCAGGAGACACCTTTTTATTGGTATAGCAGACAGGAAAATCGTATCGAAAGACTCTGTGCTTGTGGATAATCAACGAGCACTCCATACGATTTTAGAGGGGGAAATGGATAATTGCAGATTGAAGATCGATGCGTATGTCATCAGGATGGGTGAAAAGATATACGATCTGGTGTGCTGGGCGCCGTCCGATTCATTCGATCATATCCAGGGTGATTTTGAGGATATGATAAGGTCTTTTCACTTTACAGGGGCTAATTGATTGTTACCATGAGTAAAGATTGTTTATGAATATTTTGTTATCCATTGATGTGGTTGCAAAAAGGTTTATCCTTTCGGTGGGTCAGGCAACCTTGCTGGCAATCAAAGGATTTATAGGAATTTTTACGCCTCCGTTTAACCTGAAGCTCGTGCTTCGGGAAATAGATAACTTTGGGGCTGGATCGCTCCTGCTGGTTGATCTCATGGCGCTCTTTACCGGGATGGTGATGGCGCTTCAGACGATTTATGGATTAAGTATGTACGGCGCGCAGATATATGTCGGCAGCGTAGTCGCCTTATCTCTTGTCAGGGAGTTGGGCCCCGTTATGGCATCAATCATGGTTGGTGCGCGGGTGGGATCCGGTATTGCCGCTGAAATAGGCGCCATGCAGGTGACAGAACAGATTGATGCTATGCGTGCCCTGGGGGCAAGTCCTGTGAAAAAACTAGTGACCCCAAAGATGCTTGCCGGAATGATCACGCTCCCCCTGCTCACCGTTACGGCAGATATTATTGGGATTTTTGGGGGTATGATCATTTCGCTCTTTGAGCTTGAGATAGACCGGTCTTTCTATATTAATTCAGTCTTAACAACGGTCAAGATTTCGGATTTATTGAGTGGCATTGGGAAGACGGTAATTTTTGGGTTGCTAATTGCCGTGGTTGGTTGTTACTTTGGACTAAGAACTACCGGTGGCACGACGGGTGTGGGACGCTCTACTACCATTACCGTCGTGACCATATCGATATTAATCCTGATTTCAGATTTTTTCCTGACGAAACTGTTTCTGATTGTGTTCTAGCGATGTAATCCGTGAAATCTGTGGCTACCTGTAATGTCGAACGTAATCATTGAATTTACAGACGTATACAAATCCTTCAATGGGCTCCCGGTTCATAATGGGATTAACTTATCCATACTGAAGGGCGAAATTATGTCTCTCCTGGGGGGGAGCGGTTCAGGGAAGAGTGTTCTCCTCAAGGAGTTAATCGGGCTTATAAAACCGGATAAAGGCGATATTATGGTCTTTGGTAAGAATGTAACCCAAATGAAAGAAGACGAACTGATTCGGTTGCGGGAACACGTGGGGTTGTTATTTCAAGGGGCAGCTCTGTTTGATTCACTCACCGTCTTTGAAAATATTGCCTATCCGCTCCGTGAGCATCTCAGGCTTACCGAGGAGGAAATTAGGAATAAAGTAAAGGAAAAACTACACCTGGTAGGGTTGGGCGGCATTGAGACCAAGATGCCGGCGGAATTGAGCGGTGGGATGAAGAAACGGGTCGGACTGGCCAGAGCAATTGCCACAGAGCCTGACATTATCCTGTATGATGAACCCACAACCGGCCTTGACCCGATGACTGCGCAGCGTATTAATGAATTAATTATAGATTTGCAGAGGAAACTGGGAATCACTACCATTGTTGTGACCCATGACTTGCACTGCGTGAAAACCGTTTCTGACAGGATTGCCATGCTTAATGAAGGGAAAATCGTCATGGTGGGGACTTGGGAAGAGCTTACAGCCTCCGATATAAAGGCTGTGAAAGATTTTATTAGTGGCATCATTTGTGAGTGAAGGGGGTTTCTATGACACAAGAACAGTTTGCTGAATTGAGGGCAGGACTCTTTACGCTGATAACATTAGCGGGCTTTGTCGTCATGGTGTTTATCCTTGGCTCCCAGAAAGGATATTTTGAACCGCAGATCATCTTAAAGGCGAAGTTCCTGAATGTATATGGACTGGGAGAAGGCGCTCCGGTACGGTTTATGGGTGTGGGAATAGGACACGTGAAGAGTATTGTTTTACCCAGCGAATTACCAAGCACAGAAATCGAGGTGATACTTAAAGTAAATAAATCGGTTCAAAAGAATATCGCCCGTGATTCCATTGCAACGATTAAGTGGTTAAGCTATGTGACGGGAGATTCTTATGTGGAGATTTCATCCGGTACATGCCTCGAACCGGCCGTAAAAGATGGCGACACCATAAAAAGCACAGAACCACTTGATTATACTTCAGCCATTGAGGGTGGAATTCGTACGATTGAGTCCTTTTCAAATATCTTCAAAAAACTGGATGAAGGCAGATTTGCAGAATCGTTAAGCAATGCCACGGCATCACTGAATGAAAGTCTCAGAACTTTCCAAAAAGGTGATGGATTATTGTACTCCCTTATATACGATCCGAAGGGCAAACAACTCATGAGGAATGTGGTTAAGACTGCCCAATCGCTCAGCGAGATTACAGAGAAGATTGCCAGTGGAGAAGGCACCATTGGCGGTCTGGTAACAGATCCGACCTTATACGAAAATCTAACAAGGCTCCTGGGTGGCGCCGAGCGCAGTTTTATCCTGCGTAGTCTGATTCGGCGAAGCATCGAGAAGGGAAAAGAAGAGAATTAAATACCTATTTTAGCCTGCGGATAAAAACGTGAATTTCACCGTCATCCTCTTTGATCTCCAGAAGTTCATTCCCCGTGGTGTTACACCAGGAAACGATATCCTTTTTAATACCTTCGTCTGTGGCAATGACCTCAAGCACTTTGCCGATTTCCACGTCTTTCATCCTGACGGACGTTTTGAAGATAGGCATAGGACACATGAGACCATAGCAATCCAGTGTTTCATCTGCTTTCATAATAAAATTCTCAGACTTAGTCCAAGGAGTATCTATTTATTGTGAACAAATCAAACAGACATACGTCGTGTACTCACCCCCACTTCCCTTTCAGAGGGAGGATTTTTCTGATTCACTCTTTGGAGAACGGATGAAGGCATTAACAAAACTTTAAAATTCATTATATTCAGTGTTCGTGATGTTCGTCGTGTGCATGTTGCTTCTTTTTCTCAAGCCCTTTACCAGTTGTCTTCTTGAGATAATCATCAACAGCCGCCTCAATGGCCTCTTCAGCAAGCACAGAACAATGCATCTTGGCCGGGGGTAGGCCGTCCAATGCCTCTGCAACAGCCTTATTGGTGAGCTGAAGCGCTTCGTCTATGGTTTTTCCCTTAATCATTTCCGTAGAAATACTACTGGTAGCTATGGCAGCGCCGCACCCGAAAGTCTTGAATTTTACGTCTGTAATAACGTTGTCCTTGACCTTGATGGACATTTTCATAATATCGCCACATGCCGGATTCCCGACCTCCCCTACACCATCGGCATCAGAAAATTCGCCTACATTCCGGGGATTTGCAAAATGTTCCATGACTTTAGCGCTGTATTGCATAAATTCCTCCTAAATAGTAATAATCAAATTTTACTGCAAAAATCTCTGATTTGTCGAATTATCATATAAATCTCTCAAAATTTCAAGAATTTTATACAGGAGTGCTATTACTTAGGAGAAAGGGAATGGCAGGGAAAACGGCACATTTGTGATGTAAAAAAAATGTCCGAGGATCGATAATTGATGAAATTATTTCCTGCAAATCATGTTAGTGTATTTGTAGCAGATCCGCGTAAAATACTTCAAGCTATTTATGATTTGTGCATTTATAACCAACTAACATTAATTATTGTATTTATTCTGGATCAAAATAGTGATGTCTTTTAAACGATTATTTGAAAAGAGCACGATGTCTGAAATTGAAAAGTAAGCATGGATAATAACAATAATATTGCTTTAAATGGTTTTATGTGTGATTACTCATGATCAGGATTTTCGTTGATTTAATCCGTTATTTTTCCAAATCTTTTTTAATTTTCTCGAATTCTTCTATGGTAATGTCCCCTCTGGCTAAACGCTTTTCTAAAATCTCAAGGGATGATTCCCCGTGTAATTCTCCGCGATCCATATCTTTTTCAGAACGTTTGGCACCGGTAATGGTAATTTCATATTTTATAAATAAATAAACTGCACCACCAATTACTAAAAAAAAGAGTAGCCAGGTAAAAGGCCCGTACCAAAAAAACATACACGATCTCCTTCCATAACTAAAGGTTGCATATCGGAATGTAGTAAAATATTTAAGACAAATATCTCATTTTTTATAACTTGCCTTCGATGCTTTTTTTAATCTTTTGAAATTCTTCTTCAGTGATTTCTCCCCTGACATAGCGTTTTTCTAAAATGTGTAAAGGCGATTCTCTGGTTTCAGTGTCTATGCCTATTTGTTTTGTTTTACCAGATCGTTTGCCGATGACAACAATTTCATATTTTATAACCAGGTAAATCCCCAACCCAATTATCAGAAAAAAGATAAGCCATTGAAAAGGTCCGTACCAATACATTTAATCCTCCTTCCGTGTAAATCAAGTTTCTATATCTTTCTTAAGTTTTTCAAATTCTCCTTCAGTAATTTCCCCTCTAGCCAGGCGCCTCTTTAAAATATCCAAAGGCGATTCGTTCAAAGAAAGACGTTTATCGGTTTCTTTAGCTTTAGATTTTAAGATAATAATGTAAATTGCAAAGCCGACAACAATAACAAAGATTAACCAAAATGTAAACCAAGACATGCACTATCTCCTTCCATAGCTAAAATTCATATCCCGTTTTTATGAAGATTAAATATGTTCTCGTGTTCATAGAATCAGAAAAATAATAACATTTCTTACTAATTGTGTATATTAAAATTTATAAAATTTAGCATTTTTAGGCATAAAAGCCGGTTGTGTTTTACCCTGTTTTTTTCAGTAATAAGCCGGGCTGGCGATGATCAAATATCCGATATGCCAGCAGTTTCACGCCATCAGTAACCAGGAACCAAGCGAAGGCATACCCCCATACAAGACCCGCCCAATGCAAACTAATAGGCGGCATAAAAAGCCCATAAACGGTAAAAAATGTGGAAAGCAGTTGTGCGCTTATTGTCGCCAACAGGAATATTAATGCAGGGCGAACAGACCAAAAAGGCCCACGCGTTCTTGTGTTATAGATGGTCATTTGGCCGGCCACCGAAAGCTTAAGGTACATCAGCGATTGAATTGCTTCACGGTCAATATGTAGTATCCTTTCTGCTATGTAAAAAAGACCAAAGGAAGAAGTTAATCCAATAATGCCCAGTACCGTTGCCAGGCCCAACACAATTGTCATGTTCCAGACCTCGGGTTTGTCGGAGTAAAGACTACGGTCATATGCAAGTGAAATAACAGCACCATCATTAAGTACTGCGATGAGTACGATCATAATTGCCGTGATTGGGTAGAAATTGAATATTAAGATGGATAGTGTCATAAACAACAAGACGCGAATCGTCTCTGATATTCGGTAAATTGTATAGTTATTCATCCGCTGAAAGATCTTGCGGCTTTCCTTGATTGCATCGATAATTACAGAAAGCCCGGGATTCAGTAATACAATATCGGCCGCAGCCCGGGCCGCATCGGTTGCGTCAGATACCGCAACGCCCACATCGGCCTTCTTCAATGCCGGCGCATCATTAACCCCATCGCCGGTCATACCCACAATGTGGTTTCGTTGCTGGAGCACATCAACAATGTGATACTTGTGCTCCGGGAACACCTGTGCAAACCCATCAACTTGTTCAATGGCATCATTGATCTGACCTACCTCATGTGGTTTTGATTCAGTGAATAAATTTGCATTCAGGATGTTTGTACCTATATTTAACTCTTGAGCAATTTCCTTTGCGATAACTACCTGATCGCCGGTAAGCATCTTCACTTTAATACCCATTTTCCCTGCTGTATCAATAGTTGCCTTGGAATCTTCACGAGGCGGATCGTAGAGAGGGATTACACCCAGAAATTGCCATTTGCCCTGCTCATCTGCGCGAGCTACGCTCAGTGAACGAAAACCCCGTTTGGCAAATTCTTCTACCGCATTCTCTACTTGAGGTTTAATTTTATCCGCATTATCAACCAGCGACAAAATTACCTGTGGTGCACCCTTCGTTACCGCAAAAACACGTCCACCCGGTTCCTTTACTTTGGCCTCCGTACGTTTTTTCACGGGATCAAATGGATCGAAGTGAATGATTTGGTATGTTTTCATTTGCTCTTTATTTTTCAAGCCACTAAGAATGGTAAGATCGATAGTGTCTTGGTCTTCGGCTCGTGATGCCAGTGCTGCACAGAGAATGACAAAGTCAGGCTTGACCCCATTTACGCAAAATGGCTTACCTAACGTCAATTTGTTTTGTGTCAACGTTCCGGTCTTATCGGAACAGAGCACGTCTATTCCTGCCAGTTCCTCAATACTTGACAACCGAGTTACAACCGCCTCTTTTCTGGCGAGTGTTCTGGCCCCTACCGCCATGGTTATTGATAATACCGTTGGTAAAGCGACTGGAATAGAGGCTACGACCAATACCAGGGCAAATGCGATGGTTGTAGTCATGCGCTCACCACGGAAAAAGGCAACAGACAGAATGAGAATTACCAGGACAACAGCGATGACGATAAGATAATCACTGATTTTAATGATAGCGCGCTGGAGGTGGCTAACGGTGTATGCTTCTTCTACCAGTTGGGTTGTCTTGCCGAAGAAGGTATTTTTACCTGTGGCATAAGCAAGTGCATCGGTTTCTCCTCGTTTGATGGTTGATCCTGAGTAGCAAGTATCGCCTAGTTTGCGTGTCACCGGCAAGGATTCGCCTGTTAATACAGACTGATCTACTTCTACAGGATCGCTTTCTAATAACCTCGCATCTGCAGGGACTTTGTCACCTATGCGCAGGCGGACAAGATCTCCCGGTACTAACTCTCTGGCAGGAATTGTTTTCCATGTGCCATCTCGCTTGACTTTGGCTTGCAGAGCAAGTTTCTGCTTGAGTGCTGCGACGACATTGCCAGCCTTGAACTCTTCCCAGAAACCCACAATAACATTCATTATCAAAAGGACCAGGATAACGTAGAAATCATCCCACTCATGATCCAGCGCCGATAGAATCATAGCAATCTCAATCATCCAGGGGATAGGCCCCCAAAAATAAGAAAGGAATTTAATAATGAGATTGGTCTTTTTTTCGGGAAGCTCATTATATCCAATATCAGTCAAGCGGCGTTGTGCCTCGGCCTGGCTGAGACCATCTGGAGAGGCGTTCAAATACGACCTCAACTCCTCAAGAGGCATTTCTGCCATTTGCTTTTGTGATTTGGGGGTATTTTCTTTATTGCTCATATAACAGTATCCTCCGTGATTTTTTGCTAAGCGATGTCTATCTCTTTCGAAAGGTAGACATCTTGCACTGCTTTTAACAGTTCAATTCCTTCACTCATGGATTTCTGAAACGCCTTTCTGCCGGTAATAAATCCCATGCCGCCCGCTCGTTTGTTTATTACCGCTGTCTTCACTGCTTGCTGTATATCATTGCTGCCGGAATGCCCTCCAGAGTTAATCAGCCCAATTTTCTTCCCATATAACAATCTGAAACTTGATATCGTGTCAAATCTATTGAATGGCCAGAGGTTAATTTTTTATAAACGAGAGGATGTGTTTTGCCAAATTTGAGTACCGTATACACTCCATTATTTGTTGGCTGTTTCTGTTTTATAATATCTGCTTCTACGGTAACCCCCTCAAGTGGTTTGCTTGCCCTGTTAAGTCTGCTGATTCCTCATAATTAACACGGTCCTTTTTAAAATTTTCTTTCGTACGTAGCACCAGAGGACAGTAAACACCTAACGTTGAAGCAACTGCATTACATCCGCCTTCAATTGCAAGCTTTACAATATTTTCCGGGTCAAAGTAGATGGGATTGGGTGTAAATGCAGATCCTGCTGAATGCTCCACGCCTTTATCCGCCGGAAGTATTGAAAGATATCCCGTACCAGCCAATCTCCCATGATCAAAAACCGCCTGTAAGTTTCTTAAAACGCTATTCGATCTATCTGAAGCAATAAAGATTCTGCCAACAAAATCAGCCCCTGTCAGATTTAGGTTGTCTTTTGCAATGGTAGTGCTTTTATGATCTAATAGATATTTAACATCACTTCCTAAGATTTTTGTAATTTTATCTAACATGTTAACCATCGTTTATTATTGTTTATACTCAAAAAGATTGGAACATTAAATCCTAACCCGAATAAATCGGAATGTGTAGCGCGGGTGGTTTATCCCCCGCTATTGGCCGACCACAAGGGATCGGCGCTACATTTTTTTGCTAAACGTGCCAAAATATTTTTTATTAGATACTAACACGAACGGGTCGGAAAAGACACTATATACATTTGAACTATTCAGGGTTCTTTCCCATATTGTTATCATTTAATCCCAGAGGGATGACATGTTTATAGAAACAGACAATGCTCGCAGGATGCGACCCCATCGGGGTCGTATGATCACGGCAATATTGAAGGCTATAAACATATGAATCCTTCATGTCCAGTTTTGCATCAAATAATCCTGATCCGAACGAGTCGGAAAAGTATTTTCTTGATAGTAGATGCAGATATAAGCTTGTCATGATGATAATCAGGACTCAGCATGACATTTTCCGTTTCTATCATTTTGAATTTGTTTCGGAATATTCAGCGCAATAATAATTTTTCTTCCGATCAGTCGAACGATCGGCGCTACGTTTTTTGCTAAATGTGTCAAAATATTTTTTATTAGATACTAATCCATCTTTTTCCCTTTGATTATTGAGGTTTCTTGTTGCCGTTGAATGTGTCTTCCTTAATTTTTCAGTAGTTTACACGAAGTCTTTCAATACATCTTTTATATCTACATGCTCTATCTGTTCCTCTACGAGGGGAGTCCTTTCACTGAGTCCGATCTTCTCTTCATAAGACTTTTTTTCAGTTTTGTAAAATATGCCAGTCGGAATCTTGTCTCCCCATTCAGACGCTTTCTGGAATGCTGCTAGTCGGTCTCCCGGATTATATGAAGTATCTTCATTAATTTTATAAGCCCTTTTAGAATACCAATCGAAGGTATTCTTTTTGTTAAACGTTACGCACGGTTGTAATACATCGATTAATGAAAACCCTTTATACTTTATACCTTCGAGTATAAGCCATGAAAGATGTTCCGAATCACCGGCGTAACCTCTTGCAACAAATCCTGCGCCAGCGGCAATCGCTACTGCCAGAGAATGGAACGGTTCTGTAATCACGCCTTCAGGTTGTATCTTTGTTACGTATTCCGGATCGGTGGTAGGTGAGGCCTGTCCTTTTGTGAGGCCATAGACCTGATTATAATGAACAATTACGGTGATATCGATATTCCTTCTTATATTATGGATAAGATGATTTCCGCCCTCCCCATAACAGTCTCCGTCTCCATTATTGACCACAACAGTCAATTTACGATTTGCCATTTTTGCCGCAGCAGCAACAGGGAGCGCTCGCCCGTGAAGACCATTAAAACAGTTACACCTAATATAATGCGGCAATTTTGAAGCCTGTCCTATTCCAGAGACAAATAAAAGATCTTTTGGATCTCTGTCGAGCCTAACGATGGCTTTTTTCACGGCATTTAAAATACCGAAGTTTCCGCATCCTGGACACCAGGCTATTTCATCATCCGTTTCAAGGGCTTTAACATCTACCATAATTATCCCTCCTGCTCAATTTGCTGCATAAGAGAATCCAGGTCAAAAGGCCTGCCATCAAATTTTAATATGGACTTATCCGCTTTAATCCCAGCTTCACGGCTTAGTAATCGGGCAAGTTGAGCGCCAGCATTGTTTTCCACCGTAATAGTTTTTTTAGCTCCCTTCAACAAATCAATTATCTCGGTAGTAGGGAATGGCCAAACCTGCGGCAAGTGAATAATGCCTATTTTTTTGTCAACCACTGATTCTTTTACTTCTTTCAATACGCCAAAAGTAGAACCAAAACCTACAAGAACAATATCAGCTCCTCTTACATCAAAGGCTTTAGGTTTTTCAATTTCTTTCGAAAGGCCGGCCATCTTTTTATAAAATCTTTTTTCAACCATTTTGATGCGTATTTGGGCATCTTCTGTTATATTCCCTTCCTCTGTGTGCTCATCGCTGTCTGCATAAATAGGATCTTCTATCCATGAGGGTATCGCCCGAGGAGATATGCCTGACTCAGTAAGCTGGTATCTTTTATAATTCTTTACATTTTTTGACTCTTCCTTCGATATGATATGTCGTTGTACCTTTACCTTATCCAAATCGAACATCTCAATATTTTTATAAGATTCGGCTAAATACTGATCGGACATAATTAATACAGGGATTTGAAATTTTTCTGCTATATTAAAGGCCTTGATTGTTAAATAAAATGCCTCCTCTATTGTGCCGGGCGACAATATTGCCCTTGCAAATTCACCGTGGCCTGCTGAAATAAGAAATTCAAGGTCTGCTTGTTCCGTTCTTGTGGGGAAGCCTGTAGCAGGGGCGGGCCTTTGTACATCAACAATTACAATAGGGGTTTCAGTCATACCCGCAAGACTTAAACCTTCCACCATGAGTGCAAAGCCTCCACCTGAAGTGGCGGTCATTGAACGTACCCCGGCAAAGGATGCTCCGATTATCATATTTATAGCTGCAATTTCATCCTCTGCCTGCTCAACAACGATATTAAATTTTTTTTCATAGTGGGCAATAAAATTCATGATACCCGTAGAAGGCGACATAGGGTAACCAGAATAAAATTTGCATCCGGCGGCGATTGCACCTAATCCTATTGCATCATTGGCATTCATCAGGAGCGTATCATGGATTTTACTTTTTTTAATTTTAAATGTATCACGTTTAAAATTGTTTTTGACATAATCGTATCCGGCTTGTGCAGCTTTTATATTCTTTTCTATAAGGTCTCTCTTTTTATCGGCGAATTCGCCATTCAACACTTTTTCTGCATAGCTAAACTCTATTCCGATCATCCCAACTAAGATCCCACAGGAAACTGAATTAATAAATATCTCGCTTCCTCCAATTTCCTTTGCCATAGCAAACATGGGTACGTCAAAAAACGCATTATCCGTCTCGGAAATACCGAATTTGCTCTTATCCAGAACAATTGCACCACCGGGAGCCAGGTCTTTTTTATGAATAGCAACGCTTGGTTTATCTAAAGCCACAGTAATATCGCTCTTCTGGCGCAGCGTATATAATGGCTTATCTGATACTCGTATTTGGAAAAAATTATTACCGCCGCGTATCCTTGACATATTATCCTGATTGGCAAAGATAGAGAACCCTGCATTTTTAAACACTTTGCATAGGGCAGGGCCTATAGTTTGCAGTCCCTGACCTGCTTTGCCAGCAATTTTAAGAGTAAGTTCACTATCCATACGCTTTACCTCAATTTGTTTGATTATTTCATCTTCCGTAAATTATTCAATTTAATTGTTATCGGATATACCCATATCAAGCTGTCACGGAGCATGCTGTGCTATGTATTTTGAGAATAAAAATACCTGTGAGAAGAGTCCTCTTTTCTATGAATAATATAGCACAAGACGAGGTAAGAATAAAGCGTACACCAAGCGAAAATCTGGTGGGCTTTCGACCAGAAATGTTTGAAAATTACAATGAAAAAGGTTGAGAGAAAATCTCTCAACCTTTGATCTTTTGGTAGCGGGGGTGGGATTCGAACCCACGGCCTCCGGGTTATGAGCCCGACGAGCTACCAGACTGCTCTACCCCGCGTTATGGGATTGCTATCTGTCCTAATGTTTCGCATACAGACAGATATTATGAAGATTAGATGAATTAGTATATCAGTCCAAGCTTAACTGTCAAGGATAAAAAAACTTTTGATGTTACCGTTTTGAAATAGCACATTCAACCTTGAAGTACAACACTTGGTGGAGCGACTTCATAAGGGGTATTAAACTTCAGACATTTTCTTGGGCGATTATTGAGCATGGATTCAATATGTGATATTTGTTGCTGGGTAATTTTACTAAAGTCGGTACTCTTTGGCAAGAACCATCGGACGAGGCTGTTGATATTTTCATTCGTACCGCGTTCCCATGAGGAATAGGGATGAGCAAAGAAGCACTTGATGCCAAGACTGGCAGTTATTTCCTGATGTTGTGTATTCTCGGTTCCGTTATCCATGGTAAGACTCCGCCTGGCGCCTAGTACATTGACTTTTTAATAACGGAACATATAATAGGATGTATGAGACAAGCCGAAATACATCTTACCGAAGAGGATAAGGCGGAACCGAAGGCCTTTCGTTCGAAGGGGAAGCGCATGGCCAGGGAAATCAGCCGGGCGCACATTTTATCGGCATTAGACGAAAAAGCGCCTGAATCGCTCATCATGCGGGTTCTGGGTGTTGGACGCACCGCCATTTGGCGCACGCGTTCGGCTTATGGAGAGAAGGGGTTGGATTATGCTTTGTATGATGTGGCTCGTCCTGGGCAACCACGACAATACGGAACTGATCAGCAAGCAGAAGTTGTAGCTTTGGCATGTAGTAAGCCTCCGAAGGGTGCAAAGCGCTGGACGATCCGGTTGCTTACCAAGGCAGCTCGTCGGCGTCCCAATCTGAAAAATATCAGTCGTGAAAGCATTCGCCGATTTCTTAAAAAAACGACTGCAAGCCCTGGCGCAAGTTGATGTGGTGTATTGGCAAAATCACTGCGGAGTATCGACAAAGGATGTATGATCTGTTGGAGTTTTATGCACGGCCCTATCGGGAAGAGGAGCCGGTGATCTGTGTGGACGAGAAAAGCAAACAGCTTTTACAACAGATTCGGACACCGATTGTGGTCAGGCCGGGTGCGCCAACTGAGGAGGATTACGAATACCGGCGCGCCGGCACGCGCAACATCTTCCTGGCAGTCGAGCCAAAGGGCGGTCACCGCCAGGCGGAGGTGACAGTCCGTCGCACCAAGCCTGATTTTGTTTGGTTCATAGGCCGATTGGTAGAAAAGGTCTATGCCGGAGCACAGAAGATTCATCTGGTGATGGACAATTTGAACACTCATTTCCGCAGGAGTTTTGAGGAGGTCTTGGGTGTCGGGCGTGCGGAACGGATGTTGGCAAGGGTGGAGTTCCACTACACACCGAAACACGCCAGCTGGCTGAATATGGCTGAAATTGAAACAGGAGTTATGGATAGACAGTGCAGCGGAG
>WBZR01001933.1_pt1 | contig 23453 bp, 20 predicted proteins | sample 5204231 | NCBI WGS metagenome assembly WBZR01 (sample SAMN12412403, study PRJNA552823) | activated sludge metagenome | isolation source: activated sludge from anammox sidestream of wastewater treatment plant... | place: USA: Virginia | collected 2017-08
GAGCCAGCCCTTCTTGTGGAAATACCAGAAGGGCACAGTAATCGAAACCGCCATCAGTGCCAGCGAGAACGGGTACCCGTATTCCCAATCCAGCTCAGGCAGGAAGCGGAAGTTCATACCATAGATGCTGGCAATTAACGTAGGTGGCAGCATGGCCACCGAGGCCACCGAGAAGATCTTGATAATACGGTTCTGATTAATATTGATGAAACCAACCGTTGCATCCATCAGGAAGTTCAGCTTGTCGAATACAAAACCCGTGTGGCCATCGAGCGAGTCGATGTCGCGCAGGATCTGGCGACCTTCGTCGTTCTGATGATCATTGAGTAGTTTCACGCGCATCAGGAACGACACAGCGCGGCGGGTATCCATTAGGTTACGACGAATCCGGCCATTCAAGTCTTCCTCGACGGCAATGCCCGACAGGACGACGCCGGCCGTGTCATCGGACATTTCGCTCCCCAGAACCTGCTTGCTGAAGTTATCCAGGCGATCATAAATGCCTTCGATAATGTCGGCGGAGTATTCGACATCAATATCGAGCAGCTGCAACAGGACATCCTTCTCGTCCCGGACGTAGTAGGGCTGGCGACGTGCCCGCAGGCGGAGCAGACGGAACTGAGCCAGTTCGTCACGGCGCAGGCTGAACAGCATGCCGTTCTTGAGAATAAAAGCAACCCGCATGGTGTTGCTATCTTCATCGGTGTGCTGGAAAAAGTCGGAACGGATGTGGAGTTCACCGTTTTCTTCTTCAAAGAAACGAGCCGATGCTTCCAGGTCATCAACCTCGTCGGCTTCGGGCAGCACAATTGAAAACTGAACTTTTGCCCACTCGCGCTCCTCCTCAGTCGGGGACTCGAAGTCGACCCAGACAGGATGGCAGTGCTGCAGATCTTCCAGTGACTCGACAGTCACCTGCTGCAAGCGGCCGTGGTTGAGTTCAAAAGCGGTAATCATGGCGCGAACTATACCCGTGGCGGTGCCATCGGACAAGCCAATTCCACAATTAGATCAGAGAGATGCCTAGGGTTTTTGATCCGGAACCGGAGTCTTGGGTACGTCAGTGCCTGCCGTATCCGGCACATTCTTGAGATTGGGCGTCAGCGGCTGGCCAGCAGCCTTCTTGGCTTTGATTTCTTTGACCGTTTCTTCCAAAGCCACAAAGCGTTCCGGAGTTGCGGGGTGGGTCGATGTATGACTGCTCTGAATCGCAGCGGGCGATAGGGCGGCCATGCGCCGCCAGAATTGCGGGGCATTATCGATATCGCCGCCCGATTGGGCCATGATGTAGAGTCCCACGTAATCGGCCTCGGCCTCGAAGCCCTGCGAGAAGGCATTACCCCCCAGATTGCCAAATAGTCCCTGGGTCGGAATCTTGAGGAGTATCTGGGCTGCAATGTCCAGAATGCTGCCCAATGTGTAATTGGTCATCTTGGCCCGCATATGGCCCATCGAGTTGTGCGCGATTTCGTGCGAAATTACCAGACCCAGTTCGGTATCGTTGCTGGCAAAGCGCATCATTCCCCGCTGGATAATCACCTGGTTCCCGTCCGCATAGGCATTGACCTCATCACCATTGCCCAGAACGACCGGGTAGCTGCAGGCGCGGTCCGGATGAATCAGCAGGCTTCGTGATTGCGCCGCCCCCTTGGCGGGCTGGCGCTGTATGTCAACGCGCAGGGCTTGTCCATTGCGCGACTGTTCGCGAATCTGGTTAAGAGTCTCCTTGACGGCATCCGCTCCAGCACCGCTAACCTGCCAGCTGCCCACCTGGCGGAGCGTGTCGCCGGTTTTAACGCCAGCCTTGTCGGCGGCAGATTGCGGCACCACATAGACGACCTGGACCGCATCGCTGAGCTGATACTCGGATGCGGCAGTATCCCGGAACTGCTCGCCGAGCAGGGTGGTGCTGTTGGCCAGCGCCATCCCTGTCGTATAGCGGATGTCATCACCGCAGAGATCAGAGCCCTTGGTCAGGAGCGGGTAGCTCACCTTCATCAGGCGGCGCTGGTCTTCCAGATAGGCCTGCAAGGCTATCTGTCTTTGCTTGCGGGCCTCGGTTTCTGCCGCAACATCACTAACCCGAACCCGCTGTGTGGTCGGGGCACAGGCCGCCAGCAACGTGCATGCAACAACGCCCGCCACCAGTCGAACCAGTGTGCGGGCGCTAGGCATTAAAGGTATTAACCGCTGTGTCAGATTACTGCTCCAGCAGACTGCGCAGCATCCACGCAGTTTTTTCGTGGATCTGGATGCGCTGGGTCAGCAGATCGGCCGTTGCTTCATCGCCTGCTTTCTCGACCAGCGGGAAAAGGGCGCGTGCTGTGCGCACCGTCGCCTCATTGCCCGAGACCAGCTCCTTGATCATATCCACTGCCTTGGGCACGTCCTTGCAATCCTTGATCACCGTTAGCTTGGCAAACTCGCTGTAGGAACCGGGGGCAGGAAAGCCCAGAGCACGGATCCGTTCTGCAATCGCATCAGAAGCCAGCCACAGCTCGTTGTACTGGGTTTCGAACATCAGATGCAGCGTCTGGAACATGGGACCAGTTACATTCCAGTGAAAGTTGTGTGTTTTGAGATAAAGCGTGAAATTATCCGCAGCGAGCTTGCTTAGCCCGGCGGCAATCGCCTTGCGGTCTTTTTCAGGGATACCGATATCAATTTTCATAACAACCTCCTGTTTGGGCAACGTGTTGGGTCATCGAAGCCCCGTGACTCATTATGCATAAAATCTGCCCAATGACCAATGGGCGAAGGCATGCCATTCCGCGGTAGAATATTGCCATGGACATGGCGTTACTGAACCCCAATTCGCCCGGCATGCTCGGCGCCTACGCATCAGCCCTTGAGGCCAAGGGGTTTCAGCCAGATCCGGCCCAGATGCGTGCGGTGGAGCGCCTGGAAGACCTGTATCACGCATTGATGAGCTTCAAGTCAGCGCGTAGCAGCACGCTGAAGCGGATGCTGTCCTCGCCTTCGGTACCGCAGGGGGTTTATTTCTGGGGTGGGGTTGGTCGCGGTAAGAGCTTTATCATGGACTGCTTCTTTGCCGCTGTTCCCTATAAACGCAAGAAGCGGATTCACTTCCATGCATTCATGCACCAGATCCACGCCGAATTGCGCGAGCACGCTGGTAAGGCCGACCCGTTGGTTCACGTCGCGACGCGTATTGCCAAAGAAACCCGCCTGCTGTGCTTTGACGAATTCCATGTTTCCGATATCGCCGACGCCATGATCCTGGGTCGCCTCCTCGAACTGCTGTTCGAAAAAGGGGTGGTCTTTGTTATGACCAGCAACTATCCGCCGGATAATCTGTATCCCAATGGCCTGCAGCGCATGAACTTTCTGCCGACCATCGAACTTCTCAAGAAGAAGCTCAATGTGATGCCTCTGGATGGTGGCCAGGACTACCGCTTACGTAAACTGGAAGTGATGCCGGTGTTTCATGTGCCGCATGATGATGAAACCGAGCGGGCGCTGGCCGAGTATTTCACGGTGGCAGCGACTTTACCCGGCGTAACGGGTGAAAGTATTGAGGTCAACAACCGTAAGATCCCGACCATCCGCCTGGCGCCCGGTGTGGTCTGGTTTGACTTCATGGCCATCTGTGGCGATGGTCGCGCTCAATCTGATTATCTCGAGCTGGTGCGTGAGTATCACACCATCATCGTCAGTAATATTCCGGTGCTTGAAACCCGCCATGGCGCCGAAGCGCGCCGACTGACCTGGCTAGTAGATGTGTGTTACGACCATCGGGTCAAACTGATTATTTCTGCTGGCGCGTATCCGGATGACCTTTACGTCGAGGGTCCTAATGCCCACGAATTTTTCCGGACGGCAAGCCGCCTGACCGAGATGCAGTCGCGCGAATATCTCGCGCTCCCGCATTTGGTCGATATCGTTAGAACTTAATCAGGCCTTGCTCAACGCCTGATCCAGATCCGCGATCAGGTCATCGATATGCTCGATGCCCACGGATAGACGGATCATGTCTTCCGAGACGCCCGCCTTGGCCAGTTCTTCCGGTGCCAACTGACGGTGCGTGGTCGATGCCGGGTGGCAGGCCAGTGTTTTGCAGTCGCCAATGTTCACCAGACGCGTCACCAGCTGCAGCGCATCCTGGAACTTGCCACCGCCTTCACGACCACCCTTGACGCCAAAGTTAAGAATGCCCGAGGCACGTCCGCCCATATACTTTTGCACCAGGCCATGATCCTTGTGATCTGGCAGGCCGGCGTAATTGACCCAGCTGACCTTCGGATGATCTTTCAGGAAATTGGCAATCTTCAGGCTATTGCTGCAGATCCGGTCCATACGCAGGGTCAGGGTTTCTATGCCTTGCAGAATCAGGAAGGCATTAAACGGCGAGATTGCAGCCCCCATATTCCGTAGCGGTACCACGCGGGCGCGACCAATATAGGCCGCCGGGCCTAGCGCTTCGGTATAGACCACGCCATGGTAGGACACATCCGGTTCATTCAGGCGCTTGAATTTGGCCTTGTGTTCGGCCCAGGGGAACTTGCCGCTATCCACGATGATCCCACCGATCGAGTTGCCGTGGCCGCCCAGGTACTTGGTCAATGCATGCACCACGATATCAGCGCCATGTTCAAATGGGCGGCAGAGATAGGGTGAGGGGACGGTGTTGTCGACAATCAGTGGCACGCCATGCTTATGAGCAATATCGGCCAGTTTCTCGAAATCGGTTACGTTACCCAGCGGGTTACCCACAGATTCGCAGAATACCGCCTTGGTCTTGCCGTCGATTAGTTTTTCAAAAGCATCCGGATCGCGGTAATCGGCAAAGCGCACCTCGATGCCGTACTGCGGCAGGGTATGCGCAAAGAGGTTATAGGTGCCGCCATACAGCGTGCTGGAAGTCACGATATTGTCCCCGGCCTCGGCAATGGTCTGGATGGCGTAGGTAATCGCAGCCATGCCGGATGCCAGTGCCAGACCCGCAATACCGCCCTCCATTGCCGCAACGCGCTTTTCGAGCACATCCTGGGTCGGGTTCATGATGCGGGTGTAGATATTGCCCGGTACCTTGAGGTCGAACAGGTCGGCACCATGCTGAGTGCTGTCAAAGGCATACGACGTCGTTTGGTAGATCGGTACCGCCACTGCCTTGGTGGTCGGGTCAATCTCATAACCGGCGTGGACGGCAAGCGTTTCGATTTTCATTCAGGTCTCCGAAAGATTATGGTTATGACGTTTTTTTGTGAGCATACCGCATTGGGTCCATAGCGCGAACCAGGTCTTTGGCTAAGGGCAACGGTTCCCCGGAAATCTGGCTGGCCAGTAGCTCGGCACATAGCGTGGCGAATAAGATCCCACGGGCACCAAAGCCAGAATTCACATACAGGCCCGGCACCCGGGTGCGTGCCACCCGGGAACGGCTGGCGCTTTGAATCGACTCTTTGGCCGGCAACTGACCCACTAATGGCAGGCGATCCGGTACCACGGGTCGCAAGCCGACCTTACCCAACAAAGCCCGGTCGTCCGGTAAAGGGAATTCGTTACTCGCCAGCATGGCGCGAACAAGCGCCAGGTTTTCCGCTTGTTCCTCCGGACGCAGAGATAGGTCGGTGTCGTCCACAATAAAACTGGCACCACAGGTCGATATCCCATCGATGGCAGGGGTCCAGTAACCATTCCGACAGACAACGGTGCGTGGGGCTGCCATGGGTGGTGAATCCAACAGCGTGGTCTGCCCACGTGCCGCGCGAATCGGTAGGGCATCAGAGTAAGGCGCAGCCAGCCGTGGCGCATCGGTGGCATTGGCAAGCACGATGATATCCGCATGCGTTATTGGCAAACCCTGCGCATTATATGCCGCCCAACCAGTATCAGTTTGTTTGAGTGTCTCCACGGAAATACCTTCATGTAGCGCGGCGCGAGAGGCATCGAGTAATTGCCGGCAATAATCCGCCGGGTTGACCCAACCACCCTCAGCAAACCACCAGCCACCGCCAGCTACGGCTAAACCAGCTTTCTGGCTTGCAGCATCCTGGTCTAACCAGGTGAGGAGTGGCTCAGGCAACCCCAGGGCGAAAACGGCCTGGCGCATAGTCTTTTCCTGTTCGGCATCCCGCGCCAGGTGCAGCACGCCACAGGCCTCCCGTTGCACCGGAAGTTGTTGGGTGCCTAACTGCATCAGGCGCTGCAGGGTGGCCAGAAAGCCGGCACGGGTCAGGCAAGACAGGACGTTGTCATCGATCGAGGGCAACGGACGGATCACCCCAGCCTGGTTGCCAGAGGCGCCGCTGGCCAGGGTGTGCGACTCGAGGATCGTGCAGCGCCAACCGCGGGCGGCCAGTCTTTCGGAAGTTGCCGTGCCGGCGAGCCCGGCGCCGATGATTAATGCATGGCCGGGTGAAGTACCAGGGTAGGGGTGAGGGCGCCGCTCCCGAAAAGAGCCAGTCAACATTTCTCGCTTCTGGGCAAAGCCGGGCTGGGTCGTCAGATCAAACCCACAGGCCGTTAGCCGACGGCGGAGGGCGCCGTTAACGCTCCAAGTGGCTAGTGTGGTGCCAGCACCGGAAAGTTTAGCCAGTGCCTCGCAGACCGTATCAGACCAGACCTCCGGGTTTTTGCCTGGGGCAAATCCATCCAGGTAGAGGGCATCAGCACGGGCAGCAAGCTTCACCAGTGTGGTCTCGGCATCGCCAAATATCAGTGTCAGCACCACACCGCCCTGGTCGAATTCAAGGCGATGCATCCCCTCGCTCAGCAGCGGCCACTGGCCGGTTAGGGCGTCAATGAGTTCGGAGGGCAGTTCAGTTTGGTAGGGCTCGAGCAGTCGGGCCAGATCGGTCTGCAACAACGGGTGCTTCTCAACGGAAACAAAGTGGAGTCGCCGATAGCCCCGGTTCTCAGATTGTTCTCGCCAGGCCGCCCACGTCGCTAGAAAATTTAGCCCTAGGCCAAACCCGGTTTCAACAATCACAAAGTGGTCACGGGATGCTTCGGTCAGCCAGCGTGCCGGCAGATGATTGCCGCCTAAAAAAACATGCCGGGCCTGCGCAAGTGCGCCAGCCCGGCTGTGGTACACATCGTCATACACCGGCGCGTACGGCGTACCGTCATCTGTAACTGACAGTGTCGCCGGTGTAATAGGCATGGTTAGTCGATGCTTCTCATTTGGGGGAAGAGGATGACATCTCGAATGGCGGCAGAATCCGTCACCAGCATAATCAGTCGATCAATTCCGATGCCGCAGCCGCCGGTCGGCGGCAGACCAAACTCCAACGCCTGAATGTAATCGGCATCGTAGTACATGGCTTCTTCATCACCGGCTTCCTTGGCGGCGACCTGGGCGAGGAAACGTTCGGCCTGGTCTTCGGGGTCATTCAGCTCCGAGAAACCGTTGGCGATTTCGCGACCGACAATAAAAAGCTCGAAGCGTTCGGCGATCTCCGGGTTCTTGTCGCTACGACGGGCGAGCGGGGACACTTCAGCCGGGTAATCGATGATGAAGGTGGGTTCCCAGAGTTCGGCCTCGGCCGTTTCTTCAAAGAACATGAGCTGCAGGCCACCCAGACCGGCCATTTTGGGAATCTCGACCTTACGCTTGGTCAGCTCTTCGCGCAGCCAGGCCTCATCGTTGAGCTGGGCTTCGGTGTATTGCGGGCAATGCTTCATCACGGCCTGCACAATGGTCAGGCGGTGGAAGGGTTTCGACAGATCGAGTTCGCGGCCCTGGTAGGTAAAGACTTCCTTACCCAGCGCCTCACGGGCAGCGTGACGAATCACACCCTCCGTAAAGTTCATCATGCTCTTGTAGTCTGCGTAGGCCTCGTAGAATTCCATCATCGTGAATTCCGGGTTGTGGCGCGGGCTCAACCCTTCGTTCCGGAAGTTACGATTGATCTCGAATACCTTTTCGAAACCGCCAACGACCAGACGCTTCAGATACAGCTCTGGCGCAATGCGCAGGTAAAGCGGCATATCGAGCGCGTTGTGGTGCGTGGTGAACGGTTTGGCCGAGGCACCACCCGGAATCGGGTGCATCATTGGTGTTTCCACTTCCAGATAACCATCGTTCACCATATAGGCACGGATCGATTGAATCAGGCGGCTGCGGGCCATAAAGGTCGCACGCGAATCCTGATTCATGATCAGATCCAGATAACGCTGGCGGTAGCGCTGTTCGATATCGGTCAGTCCGTGGAACTTTTCCGGGAGCGGGCGCAGGCACTTGCTGAGTAGACGAATGCTCTCGCAGGCAATACTCAGCTCGCCGGTTTTGGTCTTGAACAGGGTGCCGGTGCAGCCGACCAGATCGCCTAGATCCCACTTCTTGAAATCGGCGTAGACATCTTCACCCACCTTGTCACGCGTGACATACAGCTGGATCCGGCCAGAAACATCCTGAATGGTCAGGAAGGAGGCCTTGCCCATCACGCGCTTGAGCATGATGCGGCCAGCCACGCTCACTGAGAGCGGCATAGCATCCAGCTCTTCTGGTGTCTTTGCTTCAAAATGCTCGATCAGTTTGGCCGCCGTGTTCTGGCGCTCGAAATCGTTGGGGTAGGCGCCCCCGGCCTCACGCCACAGGCGCAGCTTCTCACGGCGTTCTGCCACCAACTGGTTTTCGTCGTGTACGGCAGCGATCGTTTCGTTGTTGTTCTGATCGGTCATGGTCGATTCCTTGGTGAATCCTGATTAGACGCCTTGCTTCAGGCTTTCTTCGATAAATTGATCCAAGTCGCCGTCCAGCACGCCCTGGGTATTGCCCACTTCCACATTAGTGCGCAGATCTTTAATGCGCGACTGGTCGAGCACATAGGAGCGGATCTGGTGGCCCCAGCCGATATCTGACTTGGCATCTTCCAGTTTCTGCTGCTCGGCCTGGCGCTTGCGCAATTCGAACTCATACAGGCGAGCGCGCAGCATTTTCCAGGCTTCATCGCGGTTACGGTGCTGTGAGCGGTCGTTCTGACACTGCACCACAATATTGGTTGGCACGTGCGTCAGGCGCACGGCCGAGTCCGTCTTGTTAATGTGCTGACCACCGGCGCCTGAGGCACGGTAGGTATCGGTACGAACATCGGCCGGATTGATTTCAATCTCGATCGAGTCATCGACTTCCGGATAGATGAACACGCTACAGAACGAGGTATGACGGCGGGCGTTGGAATCGAATGGCGACTTACGAACCAGACGGTGCACCCCGGTCTCGGTCCGCAGCATGCCGTAGCAGTAATCGCCGGTGAGACGCAGTGTGGCGGATTTGATCCCGGCCACGTCACCTTCAGACTCTTCTAGAACCTCAACGTTAAAGCCCTTGCGCTCGCCATAGCGGATATACATGCGCAGCAGCATCGAGGCCCAGTCCTGCGCTTCGGTGCCACCGGCGCCAGACTGGATTTCAATGAAACAGGGGTTCGGATCCAGCGGGTTGTTGAACATGCGGCGGAATTCCATTGCCGCAATTTCCTTCTCCAGATCGTCGATGTCGGCCGATACTGCATCCAGCGTATCGTCGTCATTCTCTTCGCGCGCCATCTTGAAGAGGTCTTTGGTATCGGTCAGATTCTGCTGAATGGCGCCCAGGGCAACCACCACTCCTTCCAGACTCTTCTTTTCGCGACCTAATTCCTGGGCGCGCTTGGCGTCATTCCAGATGTTAGGGTCTTCAAGGATTTGCGAGACTTCGGCTAGACGCGTGGATTTCGCGTCGTAGTCAAAGATACCTCCGTAGACCTTGGGCGCGTTCGGCCAGGTCTTCAAGGTGGTTGGCGAGGATATTAAGCTGTTCGGCTTCCATAATGCAGTCGGTTTCTTTTGAGGCGGGCAATCAGCCTACTATTATAGCTTGTCGCCCTTGTATTCGGGTCAAAAAGCGTGCTATAGTCTCGCCCTCGACGCGCTCGTAGCTCATCTGGATAGAGTACTTGGCTACGAACCAAGGGGTAGGGAGTTCGAATCTCTCCGAGCGCGCCAGAATACAAGGCCTCCAGCGATGGGGGCCTTTTCTTTTGTCTCACAGATTCACCTCTGTCTCACAAATTGAAGAATCGAGCGGTTCTACATGCTCGGGTTTACGTCGATACACGCGTCGAGTTGTTCTGCTATCAGCGTGCGAGAGTAGGGCACGTGCGTGCTCCAAAGTTTTTGCATCCGATGCACACTTCGCACGTAGGTCGTGTTGCGTGAAGTGCTCTTTTATCTTCGTTTCAGACATCACACGCTTCATGAAATTCTGCCACATTGTTTTCCAGCCAGGCGCTTCATCGGTTTCTAGGTTTATGTAGCATTTCCCGAATTTGTTACAAAACAGATAGTTTGATTCGGCTGGTCTGGATTCCTTTGCGTTATTAACCGCATTCTTGAGATGTTCAGACCACCCATAAATTGTTCGCTTTCCGCTGGAATCTTTGGTCTTGTTTCGCTGGATGTGAATCCCATCGCTTCGCAAGTCTGCTTCGGTGAGGCTAAGCAGGTCATACTGAGACATTCCTGTCAGAAGCTTTATTCGAATGTAGGATGGACTTCACCCGTTTAGATAGACAACTCATAATGTCTATAACGGAATGGAGAAAGCGGTATGAAGGGAATGAGATATCCGGACGAATTTAAGTCCGAGGCGGTCAAGCAAATCACGGAGCGTGGTCACTCTGTTGTTGATGTTGCCAAGAACCTAGGCATTTCGACGAAGAGCCTTTACAAGTGGCGCCAAGAGCTTGCCGGGCATAATCCACCGAAGATGAGCGCTGACATCAATGCCTTACGGCAAGAGGTCAGCCGACTTAATGCTGCGCTCAGGCGCGTCACTGAAGAGCGCGATATATTAAAAAAGGCCGCGGTGTACTTTGCAAGCCAGCCAGAGTGAAGTACACATTCATCGAGCAGCACCAGGCCGAATTCAGGATCAGCAGCATGTGCCGAGCCTTAAAAGTGCATCGTAGCGGCTATTACGCCTGGAAAGCGGTACCGCTATCTCAACGGGCGCTTGAAGACGAACGTCTCTTAATTGAGATTAGGCGGTCTTATGACGACAGTTACGGCATCTACGGCAGCCCTCGCATTCATCGTGACTTGCGGGAAGCCGGTCACCGTTGTGGCGAAAAGCGGGTTGCCCGACTAATGAGCGAGGCTAAGCTCAAATCCGTACGGGGTTACAAAAAGCCACGTCATCACTCCGGGAAACCCGCTATAGCGGCACCCAATAGGCTATTGCAGCAATTTACGGTTTCTAAACCTGATGCGGCCTGGGTCACAGACATTACGTATATCCGCACCTACGAGGGCTGGCTCTATCTTGCTGTGGTGATTGATCTGTACTCGAGAACGGTCATTGGCTGGTCGATGAAACCAACAATGAAGACCGATATTGTTCTGGATGCATTGCTGATGGCTATATGGCGGCGAAAGCCCAAGCAACCAGTCATCATCCATTCGGACCAAGGAAGTCAGTTCGCCAGTGATGACTTTAGCCGGTGGTGCCAAGATAACCGGCTGATTCCCAGTATGAGTCGTCGAGGCAACTGCTATGACAATGCCGTCGCTGAATCATTCTTCAGCAGTTTAAAGAAGGAGATCATCAAGAAGAAAATCTATGCAACGAGGCAGGATGCCCAATCAGAAATCTTTGAGTACATCGAAGTGTTCTACAATCGCAAGCGGCGTCATAGCCACCTGAATCAGCTCAGCCCTATGGCCTTCGAGCTACTGCAATTTGGAAGTTGAAATCTGTCTAGCAAACCGGGTGAAGTCCAGACAGTTTTAGAAAGTCATCGGTTTGGAAGGAGCTTTATACCGTTCGCAATGCCAAGCCCTATCTATCCCGATTTGGCACATTGCTCGGATCCTTTTTTGCTGCTCTGGAGTTATGGGCTACTAAGCTGGGGCTGAAAGCACCATGGAGCTTGAAACACCTCCGACCAGACTATCAGAGCCTAAAGCCAGCAATCCAGATGGAAAAGATCCAATACCCGAAACCTGATGGTGTCGTTAGCTTTGATCGATTAAGTTCTTTGGCGCTTTCTAACATTGCTCATGACCATGATCAGCCATGTCATCTGAGGCTAAAAAACTCAATGACACCCGTGGATTTCAATCTAAAAGTTTTTGATGGGCCGGAACAACGCTATTGTCCGGCAGGTGTGTATGAGTTTGTGAATGTTGATCAGACGACACGATTGCAAATCAATGCGCAAAACTGCATCCACTGTAAAACCTGCGACATCAAGGACCCATCTCAAAACATAGTGTGGATCCCCCCCGAAGGAGGGTCGGGTCCGATTTATATTCAAATGTAATATTACTGCTGTTGGGCTTTAGATTTTATTGAGATCATTAGTGATGAACAAATAAGTGCCGACACGCTTAGAACGATAGCAGAATCGGCGATATTGAATGCAGGCCAGTGCCAAAAGCCCACATGAAGGTCAATGAAATCGACTACAGCACCCCGAGATAAACGATCCAGGAGGTTACTGATGGCACCCCCCAAAAGCAGGCTGTAACAAGTTTGCTCGTGGTGCTTTAGTTTTCCTTTGAGCAACATCAACGTCAAAAATACTGATACTGCTGATGCAATCGCTATAAAGATATATTTTTGCCAGCCGTTAGCTTCTGCCAGAATACTGAAGGCAGCACCGGTATTCAAGACATATACCAGATTCAAAAAGGGTGTTAAAAACATGCTTCCACCCAGAGTCATTTCGGATTCAATCCAGAATTTCGAGCTTTGGTCCGCCAACACCACAAAAATGGCTAGAGCTGCCCATGAGTATCTGTGCATATTGATTTTCGTTGGAATTATTTGCGTAGCAATCGCAAACCGTTAAAAACCACCAACAGGCTTGCACCCATATCAGCAAAGACTGCCATCCACATAGTGGCGTTACCAGTAAAGGTCAACACAATGAACACGGCCTTAATACTCAGTGCCAGGGCGATGTTCTGCCACAGTATCACTGCCGTTTTCCTAGCAATGCGCACAAACAGGGGCAGTTTCCGCAGGTCATCGTCCATGAGCGCTACATCAGCTGTTTCGATGGCCGTATCAGTCCCTGCGGCACCCATTGCAAAACCGATATCTGCTTGAGCTAATGCCGGAGCGTCGTTAATTCCATCTCCAACCATACCAACTTTGGCGGGTGGTGAGGCTAGGGAACTTATAACGGCCAGCTTGTCTTCTGGCAGGAGGTTGCCGCGTGCTTCATCAATGCCCACCTGAGCCGCAATAGCTCTAGCAGTATGCGGGTTGTCACCAGTCAGCATGATCGTTCGGATATTCAAGGCATGTAGTTCAGCAATGGCGATACGGCTTGCATCACGAACCGTGTCTGCAACTGCAAACAGGCCGAGTACCGATTGGTTATCCATCAGCAACACGACTGTTTTGCCTTGACCTTCCAATGCGTCAATTTGAGTCTCTAGCTCGGGGGCGTTTAGCTGAGTTGCAGCGGCCAGTCGGCGATTGCCCAGTTGATAAGTCAAGCCATCAACTTGACCGCGGATGCCACAGCCCGGTATCGCGGCGAAATCCTGGACTTCAGACAGAGAAATACCGTCTGTCTCAGCCGCTCGGGTTATGGCACGCGATACAGGATGGTCTGAACGTGCGCCAAGACTGGCAGCTATAGCGCTGATTCTTGATTTGTCGATTTTGCTGTTGTTAACGAAGTCGGTTTGTTCTGGTTTGCCATGGGTTAGTGTGCCGGTTTTGTCGAACGCAATGACGGCCAGTTGTCGAGCGGCTTCCAGATACGCGCCACCCTTAACTAAGATGCCATGATGGGCAGCTGTCGCCAATCCGCTGACAATGGTGACTGGCGTTGATATGACCAAGGCGCAAGGGCAGGCGATGACGAGCAGCACCAAAGCGCGGTAGATTGCTTCAAACCAGGGAATATCAAAAGCCAGCGGTGGAATGACGGCCATACCGATAGCGATGAGAAAGACCACTGGTGTATACACACGAGCGAACTGATCCACAAAGCGTTGGGTGGGAGCGCGTGAACCCTGGGCGGCTTCAACTGCGTGAATGATTCGGGCTAGGGTAGAGTTTGTCGCTGTAGCGGTGACTTTGTATTCAAAGGAACCAGACTCGTTGATCGTTCCAGCAAATACCTGATCGCCTTCGACCTTCTCGACCGGGAGGCTTTCTCCCGTGATCGGTGCCTGATTCACGGCAGAGCTGCCGGAAACAATGATCCCATCAAGTGCGATCCGTTCTCCTGGTCGAACTCTTACAAGAGCGTCCAACGAAACCTCAGTCGCGCTAACCTCAATCCAGCTTCCATCCGGTTGGCAAACCGTAGCCTTTTCAGGGGCAAGCGCCATTAGACCTCTAACTGCTTGTCTTGCCCGGTCAAGAGATTTTGCTTCGATAACCTCGGCAAGGGCGAACAGGAACATCACCATGGCGCCTTCAGGCCATTGACCGATTAGAAACGCCCCTGTCACCGCAATTGACATCAGCGCATTCATGTTCAGATTGCGGTTCTTGAGCGCGATCCAGCCTTTCTTATAGGTAGGCAAGCCCCCAATGAGTACGGCCAGCAAGGCAAGGATGATTTCAAATGCAGGTGGCACACCATCAATCCAGTGCATCACTTCCGCTAGGGTCGCTGCGATACCTGAAAGGGCGAGCGGCCACCAGGGTGCTTTATCAGGTTCGGCGATTTCAGTGTTGCCGCCCTTTTGTAATAGAACCGCCTCCATACCCAGCGAACGGATGGCAGTAATGGCAGGCTCCAGGGAATCAGGTGCGTGAGTGACGGTGAGTGTGCGCTTCATTAGATTGAAATCGAGCTCACCGATACCAGGCATCCCGCCTAATTTTTTACGGATCAGTCTTTCTTCGGTCGGGCAATCCATCTTGGCAATCGCGAGGATCGTGCTTATACCTCCCGGTATGGTCTGTGCTGGATTGTTTATATCGGAGGCTGGAGATTCGCAGCCACAGGATTTGGACGCACATTCACTCATGATTGATTCTGCCGGTACTCGAAATGGGACTTGGTATTTGGGATTAAAGTGGGTTAGAACGAGTGGCTCGGTAATTGCCAAGCCACTCTTCGCACGAATGCTGTTATTTAGGCTGTTTCCACATCCATTGTTGTTGCTGCATCATGTGATCCATCATCATTTGCTGCATGGGCATGAATCGATCGGTCATATACTGGCGTTGTCTAGCTTGTTCAGGGGTCAAACGGCGGTAATCTCCCCACATTTGATCACCCATCATGCCGTGGCCCATCCGCTGACCACCGGAACAGCAATTACCCATGCCAGATCCCCACATCCCATGCATTAATTGCATGTTGTTTTGCATGGTTGTCCAATGTTCTTGGAGCAGTTGTTGCCGCGCTTGAGGGTCTTGTGTCTGACGAATCTTGTCCATCTGCTCCTGCATTGCCTTCATGTTTTGCTGCATCTGTGCCATCTGTTTGTCGAATTCCGCGAGATCAGATGTTGTTGCTTGTGCTTTGGGGCTCGTGCTTCCAGAAGGATCTGCCGCCAGCACGGTTTGCGTCGACATGGTGAGTGCCGCTGCTACGCTTAATACGATCAGTTTTTTCATTGCGATCTCCTTAGGGATGTCATGAATACTGCTATACAAGACAGCATTGATATTAAAAACCCTGTAGTCACTACTGTGTCAATAGGGTATCGTAGAAAAATTAAAGAGGGGAACGATATGCGTATCGGTGAACTAGGCAATGAGACAGGAGTGGACATCGAGACCATTCGTCACTATGAAAAGATCGGCTTGCTCTCGGTGCCTCCTCGTGAGCCGAATGGCTATCGCAATTACGAAACATCCCATTTAGAGCGCCTAGCCTTCATCCGCCACTGCCGAGCACTGGATATGCCCTTAGCGGATGTGAAGCGCCTTCTGGATTTCATCACACACCCCGAGGTGGATTGCGGGGAAATCAATCGCTTGATTGATGCACACTTGCATAACATTCGAGAGCGTCTTCACAGCATGCAGAGTCTGGAAAAACAATTGGAGGTCTTACGGGCACGATGTGGCGATAGCCATATTGTTCGGGATTGCGGCATTCTCAGTGAATTGGTTGCGGCATCGCACAAAACAGGCGCTAAAAGCGATTGAGTGTTTGTAGATTACTAAAGAATGAAATGAAACTGCAGCCACTAATGAAATGCTTGCTCCCAATAGAACCAATGTGTAAGTAACAGCCCTTCGATAATTTAAAACCTTAAATTTGACGACAATATAGATAACTCCATTTGTTGCATAGGTTCATTTGGAAGCAGAAGCATGAAATGTAAGTGGTTTCGCAAAAACAGTTAAAGAAAGACGGCCAGGAATAGGCAATGCTATGGCTTACCATGTTTCAAAACTAGCCAAAGCAGATTACGAGCAATGATTTCAGGGAGTGCCATTACTGCATCGAAGCTTGAAGTTCTGAGAAATTGCATTTTTTATGTGTTTCAGAATGATTCGCAATTTTGAGTATATTCACGCTTAATTCGAACCATATCCTTTTGGCCGTACTGCAAGAACAAAATAGGCGTTAGAAAACTATCAAGCAAAGTAGAACTGAAAAGACCAAAGAATATAACTACGGCTACAGGATGAAGGATTTCTGTGCCAGGTTGATTGGCTTCAAAGAGCAGTGGCATAAGAGCAAATGCAGTGACCAACGCAGTCATTAAGACAGGAGAAAGACGCTCCAAAGATCCTTGGATGATGGTTTCTACTGACAAAGGCTTTTGTTCAGTCAAGATTAGGTTTAGGTAGTGGCTAATTTTGAGAATACCGTTGCGTATCGATACCCCTGCAAGCGCAACAAAGCCAACCATCGACGCTATGGACAGCGGTTGCCCAAAGAGCCAGAGAGCAAACACACCGCCAATCATAGCCAGTGGAATGTTAACCATGATGATGGCTGATAGTCGCACGGATCGGTATTTCGAATAAAGGAGAGAGAAGATTACGGCAAGGGCGCAGGCAGATAGAAGTCCGATAAGTTTGCTTGCTTCCTCCTGTGCAGTGAATTGACCACCAATAGTAATAAAGTAGCCTTCAGGCAATGGGTTTGAATCAATAACCTTCCTCATTTCTGAGACAACATCAGAAAGTGCGTTGCCCGATGCGTTTGCAGAAATGAGAATCCGTCTTTTGCCTCCGTCACGACTAATCTGATTCGGCCCATCAGATTCCTCAATCGTGGCAATTTGGTTAAGAGAAACATAGCCCTTTGGTGTGTCAACAACCAGATTTCCCAGCTTGTCGACTGAACGATCACCCTCCGGTAGTTTGACGATCAAATTGAATCGTTTCGAACCTTCGATGACCTGAGTAATACGCTCGCCTTCAATCAACCCTTGGAGCATCGAATTCACTCCGGAAGCGGACAGACCGTATTGAGAGGCCCGATCATAGTCAATCACGACACGGATTTGTGGTGCAAGGACCTGTTTTTCGACTTCCAGGTCAGCAATGCCGGGGATGTTGCTAAGTTTAGACTTTAGAAGTTCTGCCTGGGCTCGCAGCGTCTCTAGATTGTCACCAAATATAAGCATGGCTATCTGAGTTCTAGAACCGCTGAGCATGTGGTCGATGCGATGCGAGATAGGTTGCCCAATAGAAATAGCAACAGGTAGTACTGAAAGCTTGGCTCGAATCTCCTGAAGTATGTCGGATGCTGATCGATCCCATTCCTTGGATGGCGTGAGGCCAATGTCCAGCTCACTGGTATGAACGCCTTCGGCGTGCTCATCAAGTTCGGCCCGACCTGTTCTGCGGCCTACATATTTAACCTCCGGGATGTCCATGATCAACGCTTCACCTTGAGATGCTATTAACGCTGATTCAGTGAGTGTAGTGCCAGGATTGAGCCGAAGGCTGACCAGATAAGTGCCCTCGTTAAATGGAGGTAAAAATGACTTCGCCATGAAGGGGAGGCTCAAAATGGCGAGAACAACGGCAATTAATGAATAGCGAACGATGGCCTTCGGACTTTCGATGATGCGGGTCAGTAAGCGCTGGTAGTTATGCTTGAGATATCTAACTACGGCCGAATCCTGGTGATCTGCACCGGTCATTTTGGGAAGCAGGTAGTAAGAAAGTACAGGAGTGACCGTGACTGAAACGAGCAATGAGCCCAAAGTCGAGATGATGAAGGCGATTGCAAGCGGCTGGAAGAAGCGGCCTTCAATCCCAGGTAAGGCAAACAGAGGGACAAAGACGATGATGGTGATCATTGTCGCGTAAACAATTCCCGTCCGGACTTCTAGAGAAGCTGCGCGAACAGTTTCCAGAATCGAGGGGCTGCGGTGGTTCAAGTCGGAGGATCTTTGGGTTAGACGTCTGATAATGTTTTCTACATCAACAACTGCGTCATCAACGAGCCCACCAATTGCAATCGCTAGGCCTCCAAGGGTCATCGTGTTGATCGTTTGTCCAAACGCATTGAAGACAATGCCCGTCAATACAATAGATAAAGGTATGGAGATTAGGGCAATCAAAGCCGGGCGCAGACTACCTAAGAATACGTACAGAATCACACCCACACAAATCGATGCGGCGATCAGTTTCACTTTTAAGGTGTCAATCGAAGACTCGATGAAGTTAGCCTGTCTGAAGGTGATTTGTGGCTTTCCCATTCCCGTTGGCAAAGACCCCCCTAGTTCATCAATGGCTTTCTCGACAGCTTGTGTGAGCATCACTGTGTCGGCGGAGGGTTGCTTTTGAATACCTAGGATGACTGCAGGTTGTCCATTCAGTCCTGCATCGCCTCTACGTATGGCCGGTCCGAATTTAACCTGAGCGATTTGTTGCAACAAGATCGGCTGGCCTTGTCGGATGCCTACGGCGAGATTTTTCAGATCATCAAGTTTTGAGGTCCGCCCGATATTACGAATCAGATACTCCCGTCCATTGACGTCTAGGAAACCCCCGGATGTATTCGACGAAAATCCTTTTAGTGAACTGTTCAGTTGCTCTGGAGTTATACCAAGTTCCGCCATTCGTCTTGTATCTGGCAAGACCTGGAACTGGCGAACTTCTCCCCCAATTGGAATGACTTGAGCAATGCCAGGTATAGAGAGCAACCTCGGGCGCAGTGTCCAATCGGCGTATTCTCGGGCAACCATGGGTGATGCTCCGTTAGCACCGAGAGGTATCGCTATTTGAAGTATTTCGCCCATAATCGAGCTGACTGGTCCCATCCGTGGTTGAACTCCCGGAGGAAGGCTGCTCTCAATGCCAGAGAGCTTTTCGCTGACCAGTTGTCGTGCTCGATATATGTCAACGCTCCAATCAAATGAAACATAAATTACCGAAAGCCCAGCTGTGGATGTTGATCTAACAGATTGAACACCAGTGAGTCCATTCATTGCAGATTCAATTGGAAAGGTAATCAACATTTCCACTTCTTCAGAAGCCATGCCACCAGCTTCTGTCATGATGTTAACCGTTGGTTTGTTTAGGTCAGGAAATACATCTATTGGGGCTCGTGAGATATTGAAGGCACCGTAGATGCTGATTGCTAAGCCAATGACAATTACCAGAAGTCTGTTTGATAGACTTAATTCGAGTATCTTTTTGAACATATACGCCTCAACGGATCTGGTTAACCAAAGAGGCTGATTGGCTGACTACGATGTCGCCATTTTCTAAGCCGTTAACAACTACAGATGTGCCATCCAGAGGTAAAATTGTTACGGTACGTGCCAAATACTTGATTGGGCTTTCCTTTACCCAGATGATTGACTGATTAGCACTATCCTTAACCAGCGCACTGGCTGGTACCTGATAACCTTGCTGGGTTTGCTTCGTTTGCACAAATATGCGAACTGCTTGACCAATTGCAAGAGGCAACGCGCCGCCCTCGGATGCGACAAAGGTAATAGGTAATGCCTGTTCTCTCAGATTTCGTGCTGTTCCGAGAAGTTTTAGTGGAATCTGGCGATCCCCTTCAGTTATATTGGCCGACTGGATGTTGTCTAAGAGGAACGTGTCGTATGCAATGGCTTCGACCATAAAACGATCGGCATTTGTAATTTCGAAGATAGTCTGACGTGCATCGACCACTTGTCCAGAAACGATCCCAGTTGTGGAGATGATGCCATCTACAGAAGCTCGGAGTTCTTCGTTAGCGACAGCCGCTTGTGCTTCCTCAAGCGTTTTCCTCGGCACAGTGTCTGAGAGTGCCTGAAGACGTTTAAGTCTACTTTCTGCTAAAGATCTCATGCCTTTCGGACCAACATCAGGGGTGATGTATGCGAGAAGTTGACCCTTATGGACAGATTCGCCTGGGGTCGGGAAACCATTGGGTGGTGGGGTAATACGCCCAGCAATCATGGATTGAACCTTCCCGCCATAATTCGGATCGGGAATAATTTTGCCTGCCAATTCGACGGTTTTTGGGTAGTCGCCATAAACCGAGCGCGTTGTCCGGATATTCAGCTGTCGTTGTGTTTGCTTTGGAATGATGACGGAGCCATCACTTAACCGATAAGGTCGAACCACACTAGTGGTTTGTTCGTTAGTTGCGTTGTTTTCGGCATGGTTCCCACCTGCCAATACCATGGAGGTGGCCGTCAAAAGTATGGTGACAGTCAAGATCTTCGTATATGTACTTTTCATCACTTATATCCTTTCAGTAATTTACGAAATTTCTGAAGCGATGGGCCAAAAAGTCCGCGTTTCCAGAACATCCACAATCCAATTATGATCACTATCAGAGTCGCTATTCGGGTGATAGTTTGGCCTATGCTCAAGTGAGGAGCGGTATCCGCAGCGTCTAGTGTGCCTGATATGGATTCATCGCCAAGCTTAGACGAAACTTGCAAAGCCAGATTAATGGGTTGGGGTTGATCGAATAGATCACCTAGTGTTGCGCGATAGACGCCAGGCATTGATTCGCTTACTAAAAGTTCATTTCCGCCCGTGTTTGCTTTGACAGTAGCATTTAAGACGGGTGTATTGCTGACGCGCTCGTCAACAAAAATGTAAAGATCATTTCCGACGCGCTGACCCACCGCCTCGTATGATTCTGATACAGCCATGAAGTTGATTTTTGGGCCGATCGAAACGATAGACTGTTTGTCCTCAGGGGTATCCGAGTGGGCATAACTGATCGGGCTTCCGAAGAGGCCAAGAATGAGAAGCGGGAGAGTAAAGATCACCATGTATCTTGTTTTCATAATCGAACCTTTATTCTGGAATGAGTCCAAGTGCCTGTCTCAATGAAGAGATTGCAGCTAAATAGGCCACTTCGGCTTGCGCTGCCTGCTTTGAAGCGTCTGTAGCTTCTTGTTCAATTCTTAGGCGTGTGGGGAGGTCTGTTTCACCGAACTTGAAAGACTTTTCAAAAAATCTACGAGTTTCATTAGCAAGTTTGGCTCTTCGTATGGCTGCATCGCGGCGTATACCTGCAGTTTCAATCCGTGCCTTTGCTCCATCTAATTCCGAGAGCAGGCGATTCTTTTCATAAATCAGACGCTCTTCTGCTTCGATCTGATTGGCCTTATTGGTGAGCGTCTGAGCCTGAGTACGCGCATCAGATCCAAATGGAATTTTTATACCAAGCATGATGGTTTGTTGAATAGGCACCCCAATTTCAGGGCGTCCGCTGGTTCCATATATTTGGAGTTCCGGATTTTGACGGGTTTGCGCGCGAGCTAACTCAGTCGCTGTCCTCGCAACCTCAACTTGAGCGATCAGATCTTGAATGACTGGATGAGTCGTATCTAAGTCCGCGAAGGTGCTTGGAAGCTTCGGTAGCCGCTCGGACAATCTAGATAATGTGGCAGCATTCTCGTGAGCCTGACTAGTCAAAAAAATATCTACGTTTGTAGGCTTTCCAGTTAGAACCTTTAGATTCTGTACAGCCAGGATCAGATTGGCTTTCGCTTCTGCCTTGTTGCCTTCAGCATTGGCTAGAGCACTCTCTGACTGATAGAGATCTGCTCTGGATAGATCGCCAACTTTGTGGCGAGACTGAACGTCCTTAAACAAACTCTTCGCATTGTTGAGACGACTCACTGCTAGGCTATATTCAAGCTTAGCAAGTTCCAACTCCCAGAAAAGACTCCGAAGTTGCGCAGAGATTTTCAACTGGGCACTGGCCTGCTGCTTTACTAACCGTGCAGTTTCGGCGTCAGCAAACGCAATTGATCCAGATCGTTCACCCCACAGCCAGATCGGAATTGATAATCCAGCGATAAATTCACCGGCACCACCCGCGGCAAGTCCTCCGTTTTGGGATTTTTCACCCTTGCCACCAAGCTCTAATGTGGGTGGGCGTGCGACTAGACTTTGGCTCACTTTTTGACGTGCCTGAAGTGATTCAAGCCGCGTTGTGTATGCTTTGGCCTCGGGTTGCCTAGACCATGTGTCTTCGAATAGATTTTTAAGCGTGTAGGCCTCAGAAGCCCTTGATGGCTCGTAGCCGAATGCTGGGTGCCCCAACAGCGATACGCTTACGACGATAAGTAAGCGACTGCTTAATAGCGTTCTAATGGAGAACGAATCCATCTCCACATACCTCCTGAATTGCCCAAAAATGGGCATATAACGGAAGCTGATTACACTTTGTAATCAGCAATGCGCTAAGTCAGGAGTTGTGCCACTTTGGACGATACGGTGGATCTGGGAGGGTGGAGACTAAAAGTGCTTTATAGAAAGGCGAAGCCTCATTGTGCCTGGTTTTCCAAATCAATGAATGATCATCGTCGACAAGAGTGATCAAGTGAGCATGGCAAGCATCGCAATGTGCAGTGGACTTTTCGTTCTGCGGGTCTTGTTTGGCGAGAGATGAACCTTTCTCAACCTTCTGACTGTGCTGATGATATTCCTCACTCACTGCTTGGTGAGTAAATGCGTTCGGCAAATCATCATGCGTGTAAAAATCACAACTAGCCCAGGCCAATTGAACTGGCACTATAAGCAGCACAATGATTGCGAGAAATTTTCTCATTTGGAAATTATAGCATACTCACTTCATCGCAGATTTACTTGCCAAATGAACACGGTTCTAACCTTTCTAGATGATCTCAGCAGTCATAAGCCATAGCCGTTCTTCACCATTGGCTCAAATGATTATCGTCTCGACGAAGTATGCCAATCAAGACGTCGTCATCAAATTGAGATTAACCCTGTTGATTGAAGTTACCCAGCAACGCTTTGCCCTTTCTAAGTGTTTCAGGATCCATAGGTAGATCAGCTCTATTCTGAAGAATCTGGCGGCTTATCTGCTGTACACGTTGAGCAGCAACTTTAGTCCCGTGGCCCATCGTGAACGTTCCTCGGTGTACTGCCATTACAATTCCTCGGGCGAAAGGAACGAGGTTTGTTTTTATTACTCCAGCCTGTCTGGCTCCTTCAATTTCGTCTAAGGCCTTTTGTCGTAATTCAGGCTGGCATTTTGATACGAGCTCGGCAATAGCAATGCTCTCTTCTTGGCTACAAACAGGGTAGTGCAGTTTTTCGACTGAAAGGTCACCACCACAAC
>WBZR01001934.1_pt1 | contig 23445 bp, 21 predicted proteins | sample 5204231 | NCBI WGS metagenome assembly WBZR01 (sample SAMN12412403, study PRJNA552823) | activated sludge metagenome | isolation source: activated sludge from anammox sidestream of wastewater treatment plant... | place: USA: Virginia | collected 2017-08
TATCTCTCGACTTGTCGAAAACAAGGGGTAAATTTAAGTCAGGCATTACGGATGGTATTTCGCGGCAAATTGCCTGATTTTGCCAGCTCGTAACGATAGGGGGCGATATTACGCTGAATAGTTACAATTTTTTAAAAATTAAATTGCCACAGAAAATCTAATTCAAGCGTGATTTTAGGAAGGAGAATTGTTATGCAACTTGGCATGATTGGTCTGGGAAGGATGGGGGGAAATATGGTGCGGCGATTGATGCGCGCCGGGCATGAGGTGGTAGTGTATTCCGCCACGGCAAAAACGAGAGAGGCCTTTGCAAAGGAAACCGGGGCATTTGCAGCCGCTTCGATTCAAGAGCTTGTGGCCAGGCTCAGGCCGCCCAGGGTGGTCTGGCTGATGGTGCCAGCGGCCGCAGTTGATGCGACACTGAAGGAGGTTGTGGGTCTGGTGCACAAAGGGGATATTCTTATCGATGGGGGAAACTCCTACTATATAGATGACATCCGCCGCGCCAAAGAACTTGCGCCGCAGGGAATCCACTACGTGGACTGCGGAACCAGCGGAGGTGTCTGGGGATTGGAACGCGGGTATTGTCTCATGATTGGGGGCCCAAAAGAGATCGTCCGGTATCTGGATCCGATTTTCAAGTCTCTTGCCCCCGGAACGGGAACAGTCCCAAAAACACCCGGACGGGAAAAAGCCGGAGGAACGGCTGAAGAGGGGTATCTCCACTGCGGACCTGCCGGTGGCGGCCATTTCGTTAAAATGGTTCACAACGGAATTGAATATGGCCTGATGGCTGCCTATGCCGAAGGGCTCAATATCCTGCGGCACGCAAATGTTGGAAAAGAGGATCATGTCATCGATGCCGAAACTACGCCCCTGCGCCACCCTGATCATTATCAGTACAATTTTAACCTGGCTGATATTACGGAACTGTGGCGGCGGGGAAGCGTGATTGCCTCGTGGTTGCTTGATCTCTGCGCCATGGAGTTTGCCGGAGATCCGAATTTGTCCAAATTTGCCGGTAGTGTAGCGGATTCGGGAGAAGGACGCTGGACGATTACCGCCGCCATTGAAGAAGGAACCCCGGCGCCGGTGCTGAGCGCTGCGCTTTACCAGAGGTTCAGTTCCCGCGGTGAGGATGACTTTGCGCGAAAGGTGCTCTCCGCCATGCGTTTTGGCTTCGGAGGCCACGTCGAAAAATCTGAAAAATAAGGAGCCAGCTACGACGCACGGCAAATGTCTTTACCCAGGTCGAAGCGCTAACCTTTGACAGGCCGGCCGAGCAGGTCGCCGCAGGAGAGGCGCCGGACTGGTGACGCCTCGCTGTGTCTTTGAGGGCAATTGTTCATCAAAGACGACCCATGCTGACCGGCTGTTCCCCGGAGATGCTTGGCAAGCTGGTTATGCCGAACGAATATGGCGTTTTTACGCAGGGGGGGTATGTTTCCTCTTTCCAGAGGGGAAATCACCAGATTAAAATTTCCTGCATTTCAAGGGTTGCCCTGATAAAAACAAAAACCATTGCGTCCCTTTTCCTTTGCAAGGTACATTGCCTGATCAGCACAGGCAAGCAGGGATTGTGCTTCGTTACTATGGGTAGGAAACAAGGTGATGCCGATGCTGGCGGTAACGTTTGTCGGGTAGCCTTGGGTAAATCTGCCTTTCTGAGATATGATTTCGATCATTTGTTTTGCAATAATTTCCGTCTGCTTTCTGTCAACCTGGCATAAGAGTGCGGCAAATTCATCTCCGCCAAGCCTTGCCAGGATATCCGTTTTGCGTAATCGCTGCTTGAGCATTGTGGTAACATTGATAATCAGGGTGGCACGGACAAACTCCATTTGTCCGTGTTGAGATTGCACAACGTTGTTTGTGAAATATCCATTTTAAAATTTGGATAGACAAACCAAGCCTGATCATTGCAAGTACAAGGTATTGAGCAGTATTACAAAGACATGGACAAGCACAGCTTGTCCGTGCCACCCCGTTAGATTATGGTAAGACGGTATCAGGTTTATAAATCACAAATTGCGAGCCTCTTGAGTATAACTGCACCGGTGGTTCAAAATAGAGAGCGTGGATCTGCGGGGATTGCCTTCCGGGCAAATGAAGGGATGTGTCTCCGCTAATGAGCCCTTTATGCACCGTTTCTATGGTATGTATGGTGGTAAGCCGGTACTGTCTGAGCGCCTCCGTTTCGGCAGAATCGTTTGTGCTTGCCAGACACAGGGAATGGATGGCAATGTTTTGTGTCAGAAACCGTTGTTTGCTGGTCAGATTAATTACCGCGGCATTCGTTTCCTGGGAAGAGATATCTTTTTTGAGCGTAACATAGGACGCTATGCTGAGGACGGCAATGATACCCAATGCAATCAGGTACGTAAGCGTCATCTTGTTCATGAAATTGCACAAGATCATTTTACCGGCTCAACCCCGGGCAGTTTCCATTTCCCTTTGAGGACCTTGTCGTTTGGTTGCCACAGATGGACCATAAGCCAGAACTCCCCTTTCGGGGCGGGAAGCCAGTTGCGTTTTTCCTTCGGGTCTGTGGGTTCCTCTGCCTGAATAAGGATGGTCAGACTGCCGTCTTTTTGGTATTCAAGGCCGCTGGTTATGCTGCTTATGCTGTAGCGGTTTGCGGGATTTCCGAACATGATGCCGTTTTTATCATACAGGGTAAGCGACCATTCACCGGTAACGGGAGGTAATCCCTCTTTGAAGTGGAGCCGATATTTTTTCTTTGCGCCATCAAGTTTTTCACCCTGAGCATCAACGTTTGTGCGTGGGCATAACTGCTCAACGGCAAGGCCGGCAAAGGGGTCGAATGCATAACACATGGCTGCGCGGTTAAGGTACCGCAATCCGGACCACCCTGTCGTCAGAGGTGGATAAAACCATCCGCCGGTATAGCTAAAGAGAGACTGGGCGCGCGAAACCATCATCACCCTGGCCTCCGGAATGGCCCTTTTTAATCCGGCCTTCGTGTGATCCCCCAGGGTGCCATAATCAAATCCATGCTCGGAAAGACCGATGGTCTTAAACAATGCATAGAGACTCTGTTCCTCTTCCCGTGGCGGCACAATTTTCATTGCTTCTCCCAGGATATGGAAAAATTGCAGATCCTGCGGAATGAGACCGGGGTTCAGCCTTTCAGAGGCCTGGTACGGTTTCGGAGGCAGAGAAGGGTCAAGCCACCGGCTGTAGGGGATCACGCTGTAATACTGCCGCATGATATTTACTACGGTGGCGATCTCGGTCTGATCTTCCTTTTTAACCACGATCCTTCCCTGTCCGTATACAAAACGGGTCGGGCTGTGAATGACGTTCAAGGTTGGGAACGTTTCTCCCCTGAAATGTGGGCCAACCAGAAGATATGTCCCGCCTTTGCCTTCCGTGGAGCGTGTTCCGATAGCCCGGATGAGGTCTCCCCGGTAATCATAAAAGGTCATACTGAAATATCGTCCGCCGTGATCATCAGGGATTTCCACCACTATTGGCTCCTCCAGCAGATCGAACCAAACCTGGGCAAAGATAACCTCATGACTGGCGAAGCGGGCCTTCCATTCCGGTCCCAATAATCTTCTGCTGGGGTTGAGTGCATTGAGAGGCGCGTAAATTCCGCTTGGCAACGGCTTTTCAACGGCGCTCATTGCCAGGCGATGATTATGGTTCATTACCAGGGGATAACCCCACAGGTAGGCCAGCACGCCGACATGGAAAGCCTCCGTTTCCTGGAGTTGCTCTCTTGAAAGTACGGAGGTGTCCTTTTCTTGTTCCTGTAATACCTGAGCGGAGGATGAGGGTGTCGTTAAGCTTGTGCTGAAGAATGCAAAGAGAGCGGTAACAACGGCTTTTTTGAATGTTCGGTTCATATCAGGTTTCCTTTTCTAAAAAAATCGGGTGTCCTTTTCGTAACAACGCGTTCTTACGTATGGCATTCGTATGCAAAAATTACAAACACCATTAACCCTGTCAGGGTTAACTCATGAATTTTGTTATCCGGGTTAGGTCTTTCTCAACTCGTTCCGGGCCGGGTTTTGTCATTGTAAAAAGTGCGCCGGTGATTTTCAATTTATTTTTAGAGAATTGGAAAGTATAATTATGTGTTAAGAAGCGGTACGCCCTTTATAAACGAATTCTGGCAATTCCAAAAGAAATGGACGTATTGCCTAAGATCCCTGACAAGTGTGAATACGACGCAAAAATGCTGGGTTCCCGCCGGAGGCATAATTATTTTCCGTGAGAGTGATTAAGCTCTTTTGCTTTTATGTGCAGGGCATTGGCATACGTATTGATTTTGAGCGTATTATACGATAGAATGTGGGGAAAAACATGAGCGACACGTTAAAAGAGATAAAATCGATTGCGCTTCAGATGGAGACAGATGGAGTGAAGTTTTACAGCGAATTGGCAGACAAGACCCTGCATCCTATGGGACGGGCTATGTTCAGGTCGTTTGTAGAGGATGAAAAAGCGCATATCAAAAGGCTTCGCGCCCTGCTGTCCGACCACAGCGGGAAAAGCCAGGCACGGGAAAAGAGTCAGGCAAGTCCTGGCGAAAGATTAGTTACGATTTTCAAGCAGATGGGTGAAGCGGCAAAAAAGAAGGTGGATGCCGGCGCCAATGATATTGCTGCCGTTAAGCTTGCCATGGAGCTTGAGGAAAAGGGAACAGCGTTCTACGAAAAGGCCGCCCGGGAAACGGAGGATGCCGTGGAGCGGGAGACCTACCGCTTCCTTGCTGGTGAAGAGAAGGTGCATTTCAGCATTCTGAAGAATACCCTTGATTTTCTGGAGAAAACAGCATTGTGGGAGGCCGAAAAGGAAGGTCGTATTTATGATATGTGGATCGATATGGTAAATAAAAAGGGATGAAAGAGATCCGGAAAAACGAGGCAGGGTTCGTGGCGCTATGAGCAAAAACAGGATTGGTGCGTTTCGCACGGAAAGGGATTATCTCGGTGAGATGAACGTGCCCGCAACGGCTTATTACGGGGTTCAGACTGCACGGGCGCTGGAAAATTTTCCCATTAGCGGACAAACGTCGCTGCTGGCCTTTACCTTGGCCATGGTTGCCATTAAAAAGGCAGCAGCTATGGTTAATGTAGAGCTTGGCTGTCTCGACGGGAAGTTGGGCAACACGATTATCCGCGCATGCGACCGCATAGTAAACGGCGAGTTTCATGATCAGTTTCTGGTGGATGTGTATCAGGCGGGCGCAGGCACGTCTCACCATATGAACGTCAATGAAGTCATTGCCAACGTTGCGACTGAAATGCTTGGCGGGGCGAAAGGGGATTATTCGGTTGTCCATCCGAATGATCATGTCAACTACGGTCAGTCTACTAACGATGTGTATCCTGCAGCCATGCGCATCGCTGCCTTGCAATTGTCTGAAAGGCTTGTGAAGAATCTGAATGACCTGACGAAGACGTTTCAGGAAAAGGCGCAGTCCTTTGATTCCATGGTAAAGTCGGGGCGTACCCACCTTCAGGATGCCGTGCCCATTCGTGTGGGTCAGGAATTTTCTGGTTATGCAGATTCCCTTATGAAGGCGACCCGGGGGATTGAAAAGTCCCGTGAATCGTTAAAAGAATTAGGAATTGGCGGAAGCGCGGTAGGCACGGGAATTAACACCCATCCGGAATACGCGGCGCGGGTTGTAGAAAGGCTGAGAAACATAGTCAACCTGGATGTCAGGCGGGCAAGGAACCGGTTTGAGGCCATGCAAAGCAACGCCCCGTGCGTTGAACTCTCTGGCGCGCTTCGCACCCTGGCCGTGGAACTGATCCGTATTGCGAATGACCTCAGATTAATGGGTTCCGGGCCAAATACCGGGCTGGCGGAGATTGAGCTTCCGGCAGTACAGCCAGGGTCTTCTATCATGCCGGGGAAAGTGAATCCGGTTATCCCTGAGATGATGAATATGGTGTGCTTTTCGGTTATGGGCAACGATCTTTCGGTTGCGCTGGCGGCGCAGGCAGGGCAATTTGAGCTGAATGTCATGATGCCGGTAATCCAGTACAAATTGCTCGATTCGCTGTTGATCCTGAGCAACGCCGCGAAGATATTTCATGAAAAATGCATACGAGGCCTGTCCGTTAACGAGGGAAGATGCCGTGATTACGCCCTGAGAAGCCTCGGCATTGTCACCGTGTTAAATCCGATTATTGGCTATGCAAAGGCATCAGAGGTAGTAAAGGAATCGATGAGGACAGGAAAGTCGCCGCGGGAAATCATTCTGGAACAAGGAATTCTTTCTGCGGAGAAGGTCAATGAGGTATTATCTCCCATGTCAATGACGGAGCCTTGTGTTCGAACATTGTAAGGCAAAGGGCTTAATTGTGTAATTTATTTCTTTCATAAGTATTTTAGAGAAAGGGGTGCAGTGTGAAAAAGGTAACGCTGTTGATTGCGGGTATCTTCTGTAGTATTGGTTTTGCCGGATTGACAAATAGCATTTACCCGCGTACGGTCAGTGCGGCTGAGGAAGCAGGCGTGTCCCACGAAGGGGTTGTGCTTCCTACCAGGGTGTTAATGAGTAGTATCGCCAGGCGGATGAGCAACATACTCGAAGGGACGCTGGCAGGCAATTTAAAATACGTTGCCCAGGAGGCCGGCTCCATTGTAGATGAAAGTTATAAGATAAACGAAGTATTCTTTCCCATCGATCCAAAGGAGAACAAGTGGTTTCAGCGAGCAAAGATCGATCCCAATGACTCAGAAAGGATCGCAAAATTGAAGGAAGGGTTCCACGTTTACATGAAAAGCATAACGTCGTCGGCGCTCGAAGTTCAAAAGGCTGCAAAGGCAGATAATCAGAAGGCGACGTTTAAGGCATTCACGAATATGGTGGAAAAGACCTGTTTTGAGTGCCACGCAGAGATCCGCGATAAAATGATACCGGTTGAAAATCGATAATAGTTCGTGACCGGTCATAATGGGAGAGAAAAGAAAGTGCAGAGACAGAGATTCTGCACTTTCTTTATTTTAAAGATTGATTACGGAAGAGAAAGTAGTGTAGAATATTTCTGATTTTTTATTGAGGAGGAACTTAGATTGAAGTGGGAATGCCGTGTATGTGGTTACGTATACGACCCGGAAAAGGGTGATCCGGATAACGGGGTAAAGCCGGGAACATCGTTTGAGCAGTTGCCGGATGACTGGACATGCCCAGCCTGTGGCGCAAGTAAAGACCTTTTTGATAAACTTGACTCATAACTTGAATTGTATAGGAAGTTTCATTTTATTTAAGCTGGTTTGCGGTAGGGTGGATTAGGCGAGAGCGAATCCACCTTTCCAGGAAATAGTTGTGGTGGATTCGGCGTAAAAACCAACGCCTTAATCCACCCTACTCATAACTTGTGAAACCCATACCATAATTTTTAGGAAGATATTTCGTGTTAGCGTTCGTAAACAGACAATATGCAAAAGGTTGCCTCGTAATTGCGGGTTTCCTGGTATGCTTTTCTGGGGGAGGCATGGCCCTGTCTTATGCAGAACCGACAGAGAAAGGTGTGCCCAATGTCACTTACTCAAATCCGTACTTTAAGGGGACGAAGGAAGAAAAAGATGCTCAAATCAAGCGAATGACGTCGCTCTTCGGAGTCGAATGCGATTTTTGCCATAATGAAGATTTAACTGTCTTTACCGACGAAGGGAAAAAATCGAAGGAGATGATGAAGGCCTCTGTTGCGCTCGGGGTTGAATGTGATTACTGTCACCTCGACCGGAAGCGATACAAAGAAAATGAGAAGCAGGCAAAAAAGATGTTTGAACTCTGTGAAATCATGGGTACGGACTGTAATTTTTGTCATGCCGGCAAAGGCAAGCTTACGCCACGGGGGGAGGCCTCGAAAACTGCGTTTGTGACCCGTGATTGGGCGACCGAGGGGACGAAACGATGTCTTGAGTGCCATATCGAGAAAAAACAGTTCGCCTTGAATTTTTATGGATGGCAGGTCTTTAATGCCTTGAAGGGGCTCAAGGGAATGTGAACACCGATTACGACGTGATTATTGTCGGCGGCGGGCCTGCCGCCCTTGCTGCGGCCGTTTATACCTGCCGTGCCTTGTTAAAGACCGTGATCTTTGAAAAACAGGTCGTGGGCGGGCAGTTAGTGGGCACGGATCTGATTGAGAATTATCCGGGATTTCCTGAAGTGATCAGCGGTGTTGATCTGATACAGCGCATGGAGGCCCAGGCTAAGCGGTTCGGCGCCGAGATACGGTATGAAGAGGTCCTGAAATTACAGGTAGAAAACGGTCTAAAAATCGTGACAACCGATACGGACACGTACGGAAGCCATGCGGTTATTTTAGCCGCTGGTGCAGAGCCCAAAAAACTGGGCGTGCCTGGTGAAAAAGAGTTTTATGGAAGAGGGATCAGTTATTGTGCGACCTGCGACGGCGCTTTCTACAGGGGAAAAGACGTTGTTGTCGTGGGGGGAGGTGATTCTGCAATAACAGAGGCCATTTTCCTGACTAAATATGCAAATACCGTACAAATTATTCACAGAAGAGATGCATTCAGGGCCACAAAAATTTATCTGGATGAAGCGCTCTCAAACCCTAAGATCAAGGTGGTCTTCAATACCATTGTGGAAAGTATTCATGGACAGGATAAGGTTGATGGTATAGTGACACAGCATGTTATTACAAAGGAAAAGAAGGACATGCCGTGTCAGGGGGTGTTTGTTTTCATTGGAAGCGTGCCCAACACGGGATTTTTGGGCAATCTGCTCTGTGTGGATGTCGGGTGTCATATTGAAACGAACATCCACATGGAAACGGCGATAGAGGGGTTGTATGCCGTTGGTGATATCCGGAAAAATTCGTACCGGCAGATTGCAACTGCCATAGGAGAGGGAGTTACCGCTGCGATTGCCGCAGAACATAAGCTTTCCGAATTGCGGGCATTAGGCATGGCCAAAAAAAGAAATTTGATTTGAGGAAAGTTTGGAATACCAGTAATCATGACAGGATTGAGTCGTGAATTTTGTGCTTCGGTTTTCGTCTTTTACGACTCGTTCACATTAGATTTGATGTACTTTAAAATGATAAGGAGGATTGAATGGCTACGTTGGATGTAAAAGAAATTATACAACAGGCGGCACAACAAGAAGAGAAGGCATATAAATTTTATATGGATGCATTAAAATTTGTTAAAGACCCGGCTTCACAGGTATGGTTGAAGGAACTTGCCGCTGAAGAGGTAAAGCATAAGGAGTTATTGCAGAAGTTTGATGTTTCCAAGGTTAAAAAATTTAAGCCGGAAAAGATTCATGACCTCCATATTACAGAATATCTGGTGGATAAAGACATTTCAGATGTCAAAACTTTTCAGGACGTGTTGATTGTTGCTATGAAGAAGGAACAGAAATCCTATAATTTTTATGTGGGTATGGCCAAATCTACGGATAATCCTGATATGAAAAACTTATGCAAAATCCTGGCACAGGAAGAACTCAAACATAAACACAAGCTCGAACTCTACTATGATGATAATATCTATCAATGGGACTAATGCGCTGTTGTGACCTTGCGCAGTCCTTTTCTCAATAAAAACAGCAAAAAAAAGAGACACGTAGTTTAGGGGCGAAGCAATTGCCAATGTGAGTACGAATACGTTCGTGCCGATTACGGCGATTGCTTCGCCCCTGCCTTTTCTATAGCTAATTTGTTGTCACTCCCAGTACTTATTGGTGATTCTAAACACATACCAAAAGGAATTCACTTCTCGCGTTGCATCCATTTCGCCCATAACACTTTATTGGCATACCGGCATATCCATATCTCTCAAATTAATCCTGCTTTATTACCTGCCTTGTGTCACCTTTATTCCGAAATCATAAGCGATTAATATTTCAACAGATATGTTTACAAGTTAAACGGCTGTCTCTATGAAACATGGATAGTTGGCACGAAAATGCTTATCAATCAGTGTGTTTTTATTGCAAGCCAGTGAGCTTTCATACTCTTATGGAAATGGGACGGGGGTAGCTTTCTGTTCTCGTCCTCTTTTGTGTTGGTGGACGGGTAATAGTTCGTAAGGCCTTACCTTATAATAGGATAATAGCTATCCATATAAAGATAGTTAACACAGCAAAGGTGCCCTCAGGTCTTTCGTATCGCTGGAGATGTAAAAAGTCGAGAAGAAAACAGATTTTACCAGGGAATACGATGGGGATCAGTACTGGAGTGATTTCTATGGTATAGAAATATTGGTATAGGTGTTGCGCATTCCAAAGGCCTATCAAATGAAAAGGTGATCAATTGTCTATTTTATTTCGCCGTAATATAGCTATAAGTATTTGTAAAAATAAGCGTTAGATATAGATCGACTGCTGCATCCCAATTCCCCTCGGATGATTCAATCCTGCAGACTTGTCGTGAGTGCTTAATCGAACGATTGACAAAGGCCTTCTCATAAGTCTGCCAGTGAAAAACATTGAAGTTATGTCCGAATGGCAGACAGGGCATAGTAGGGGGGACGCTCCCTGAAAACTGAAGGGACGAAAGGAATTCGAGAGACGATTCCGATCATGGGTGCGTGTAAAACAATAAGCATTGCGAAGCGAGCTCTGATTGCACTCTTTGCGGTGTGCATCATGGCAGGCGCTGTTTACGCAAAAGACGTCAAGACGGTGACGATTTTATGCAACGATGCCGTGCCTTACCAGGAGGTCTTTGCAGGGTTTCAAAGGTATCTCAGCCGGCAGCGAGCAAAGGTAAATTACCATACCTACGTTCTGGATGATGCTGCATTGAAACCAATGCAGGTCATGCAGCAACTGAAAGAAGAAAAGGCAGATTTAATATTTGCGGTGGGAAATAAAGCTGCAGATGCGGTGATGGATAACGTTACTGACACACCCATAGTCGTCAGCATGATTTTGAAGAATAAGAAACTGATGAATACAAGGAACGCAATGGGGGTGATTCTCGAATTTCCCGTAGAGACAGAGTTTTCTTTTCTGAGACGAATAGTTCCTGAAGTCAGAAGGATAGGGGTCATTTATAATCCGAAAGAAAATGAAGAAAAGATTGTCATAGCTGAAGGGGTAGCGAAAAAAATGGGATTGATTCTCTATGCCCGGGAGGTGAATAATCCGAAGGATCTGCCAAATGCGCTAAAAAATATAGCGAAAAATAGTGACGTATTATGGGGAATACCAGATAGCATGGTGTTCAATGCCCAGACGGCAAAGCAAATTCTGCTCTTTTCATTCAGGAACAATATCCCTTTTTGCGGTCTGAGCCCCAGTTGGGTAGAGGCGGGCGCCCTCTACTCGCTCGGTTGGGATTATACGGATATTGGAATGCAGGGCGGAGAGATTACATGGAAGATGCTGCAGGGGAATGAACCAAAGTCAGCGCCGATTGTCTCTCCCCGTACGGCACGGTATTTCCTGAATCTGCGGACAGCAAGGCATATGAAGATAAAAATCTCTGAGGAAATAATCGACCATGCCCACCAGGTTTTTAAGGAGTAGCGAATGCACGTCGCACGAGAAAAAAAACGTTTAAACCTTGCCACGAAATTTAATTTTTTGACGATTGGCGTAATCCTGGTTACCGCAGTGGGAATCAGTATCTTCCTCATTCGAGCGCAAATTTCTCACTCGTACCGTAACCTTCTGAATCATGGAATGAGCGTTGCCGCTATGATGTCTCAGAACAGTGAATATGGCATTTACACTGAAGACAAAGACGCCATTAGGCAAATCGTCAAAAGTCTTGCCGTGGATGCGGATGTTGCCTATGTGTGCCTGTACAAGAATAAACGGAAACTGATTTGTGAAAGTTTTCAATCCGAGATAAAAACGCCCTCCCTGCATCATTATAAGAAATCCTATCGGTCCTTACAAATGCTGCATGAGGAGTTCGTCAACAAAAAGGATGGTCTCCGGTATATTGACATCGTTGCCCCGGTTGCAAGCGCCATTGATAGTGATTCTCCTGAGATATTAGGAGATGATAACGGAACAACGCGTCAGAAAATTATCGGATACGTCCAACTGGGGTTAACTAAGGATGGCCTGCGGAAGCGAATCCGTCAAATCATTGTGTCCACAGGATATTTTACCATTATCTGCGTTGTCGTGGGTATTGCCGTTACCCTCTTTTTGACAAGAAGAATTACCTTGCCGATCAGAGACCTCAATATAGCGACGCAAAAAATATCTGAGGGTATCCTTGAGCAACATATCAGAATTACGAGCCATGATGAAATAGCTGACCTTGCGCAGGCGTTCAATCACATGCTGGGGCGGTTACGCGATTACCGGAATCAGGCAGAGGAACGTACCGGCCAACTGGTGCTTGCGAACCAAAAGATGGCGCTGGAAATTGCCGAACGAAAACGGGTAGAACGCGCTCTGGAACAAAAAACGAAGGAACTCAGCCGTTCTAATTCAGAATTGGAGCAGTTTGCCTATATCGTGTCGCATGATCTGCAGGAACCATTGCGAAAGGTCCTGGCCTTCGGTGATCGCCTGCTTGATAAATGCGGTGAAACGATAAGCAGTGAGGGGAAGGAATATATCATAAGGATGCAAAACGCCTCTCAGCGCATGAAGACGCTTATAACGGATCTGCTGGTGTTTTCAAGGCTGAGGACAAAGGCTCAGCCCTTTACCCAGGTTGATCTCACCCAGGTAGCAAGGGAAGTATTGTCTGACCTGGAAATTAAAATCGAACAGACGGGGGGGACGGTAAAACTGGGGGATTTGCCGATCATTGATGCTGATCCCTTGCAGATGCGCCAATTATTTCAGAACCTCATCGGCAATGCGTTGAAATTTCAACGGAAAGGGGGATCACCGGTTGTGGACATACGGGCCTGTATGCTTGATGATCAGGAGAATGGTTCCGACGGAAATGCCCATCGTCCGGTGTGCCAGATTACCTTTGAGGACAATGGTATCGGATTTAACGAGAAGTATGCCGACCGGATCTTCGGAGTCTTCCAGCGGTTGCATGGGCGTGATGAATACGAGGGGACGGGCATCGGTTTATCTATTTGCAAAAAGATTGCCGAACGTCACGACGGAAAGATTAAGGCAAAAAGTGCACCCGGGAAGGGGGCAACGTTTATCATAACCCTGCCTATGAAACAGTCAAAAGGAGGAAACTATGAGTGAGAGGAAAAAGCCCATTACCATTCTGATGGCCGACGACGATCCGGACGATCGCTTTATGACGAAAGAGGCATTCAAGGAGGCCATGCTGATCAACGACCTGCGCTTTGTGGAGGATGGTGAGGAATTGCTGGACTATCTTTACCATCGGGGCAGGTTCGCTGATCCGTCGGATGCGCCGCGGCCTGGGCTTATTCTGCTGGATCTGAACATGCCCAGGAAAGACGGGCGTGAAGCGCTTGCTGAAATTAAGACAGATCCTGATTTGCGGCGCATTCCGGTTGTGATTTTAACGACTTCAAAGGCTGAGGAGGATATCATTCGCACCTACGACTTGGGTTCCAATTCCTATATCACCAAACCGGTGTCATTTGAGTCTTTGGTTGCGATCATGAAAGCCCTGTCAAAATACTGGCTGGAAATCGTGCTTCTGTAGCACAGGAGAAAATTATGCATGGAACGAAAGAATCAATCACCATCCTGCTGGTGGATGACGATTCGGATGATCGCTTTATGGCAAAGGATGCCTTTAAAGAGGCGCGATTACTGAATGACCTGCGTTTTGTTGAGAATGGTGAGGAATTGATCGACTACCTGCACCATCGCGGAAAGTACGCGGACGTCAAAAACTCGCCGCGTCCCGGCCTTATCCTGCTGGATTTGAATATGCCCGGGAAGGACGGGCGTGAGGCGCTTACTGAAATTAAGGCAGACCCTGATTTGCGGCGCATTCCGGTAGTGATTTTAACGACTTCAAAGGCGGAGGAGGATGTCGTGCGTACTTATGAACTGGGTTCTAATTCGTATATAACAAAGCCGGTGTCATTTGAAGGCTTGGTTGCGATCATAAAGACAATGGCAAATTATTGGCTGGAAATCGTGCAACTACCAACCAATTAGACGGAATGATGAAGGATGGCGTACCGCGGCAATCCGTCATCCCCGCCCCTGTTTCTCCTTAAGGTGAGATAAACGTTTCCCGCCAGAGCAAGGCATGAAAAAATTAGACTTGACAATGTAACGGCATGAGGTAAAATTTATCGTCTGTAATTTTTATATACATTTTATCCACGATGCTTATGCGTATCCCCGCGAATAACAAAAGCGAGACGTTTTCCTGGATATTGTATTATTTTCGATACGATCGTCCACAGTGGGGGTCTTAGGGTTCGATATTATTCAATTCATTGATGTTGATATATTGCCCTGAAACCATTGGTTTTAGGGTTTTTTTTTGCCCGCAATATTTGGTGGAGGTGTAGCTCATGATTATTGTAATGAAGGCCGAATCTACAAAAAAGGATATCGATCATGTCCTTGAGAGGATAGAAAAGGCTGGTTTGAAAGGGGTGGTCTTGCAGGGAACGAACCGGAACGTAATTGCGATTATCGGGGACGAACGGGTATTGCCTGCTGACTTCTGGGATATTATGCCCGGTGTGGAGAAATCTGTCCCTATCCTTGCGCCCTATAAATTAGCCAGCAAGGAAGGAAAAGATTTTAGAACGATCATTCATCTCATGAATGGGAAAAAAATCGGCGGAGAAGAAGTGGCCGTTATTGCCGGACCGTGCGCCATTGAAAGCAAGGAGCAGATCGTTGAAATCGCGAAAAGGGTGAGAGATGCCGGCGGAACTGCACTACGGGGCGGGGCATTCAAACCCCGCAGTAATCCTTATACCTTCCAGGGTCTTAGGGAAGAAGGCCTGGTGCATCTGGCGCATGCCCGTGAGGCATCTGGTTTACCCATCGTTACCGAAGTGCTTACCCCGGAACATGTAACGTTAGTCAGTAAATATTCCGATATCCTGCAGATCGGGACCCGTAATATGCAGAATTTCCTGCTCCTGCGCGCCGTGGGTGAGGCCGGAAAACCGGTGATTTTAAAACGGGGAATGTCTGCAACGGTTGAAGAATTCCTCCTGGCTGCAGAATATATTCTGGCGCAGAATAACCCCAATGTTATCCTCTGTGAAAGAGGTATCAGGACGTTTGAAACGCATACCCGGTTTACGCTATCGCTGAGTATTGTTCCGCAACTCAGGGAAATGACGCACCTGCCCATTATCGTGGATCCGAGCCACGGCACCGGAAAGAGAAGTCTGGTAAATCCGATGTCCAAAGGCTCTGTCGCCGTGGGTGCGGACGGTTTGTTAATCGAGACGCATCCGGAGCCTGAAAAATCGTTTGTCGATGGGCCGCAGACGATCACCCTTGAGGCCTTTGAAGCGCTCATGGAAGAATTGAAGCCGGTTGCCGAGGCAGTGGGAAGAAAAATATAGTCCGTGCCGTGAGAAGGAAAGACAAAGAAATAACCGACGGGGACGAGATCGAAGAGATTCTGCTGACGGCTATGGTGGGAAGGCTGGGGACGTGCGCTGACGGGATTCCGTATATTACACCCATGAATTACACGTACGATAGAGAAAGCTCCCGAATATTTCTCCATTGTGCACAGGAAGGACGAAAATTACAGAATATCAGGAGCAATCCGAATGTCTGCTTTGAGGTGGAGGAAGTAAAAGAGGTAATAGTAAAGCAACCCACCTGTGCCTCCTCGGTTGCATACCGGTCGGTTGTGCTTTTTGGTACCATCACAATCCTTTCCGAAGTTGATGCAAAGAATTACGCCCTCCGGAAGCTTGCCGAAAAGTATGCGCCTCAAAATCCTAAAGTTCCCTTTACTGATGCTATGCTGAATAAGACCAATGTGCTTGAAATAGAGATCAGGGAGATGACCGCCAAAAGGAGTCCGGTAAGGCCGGCAATTACCGACCCATCAAAAAAATAGCGTATTACCTTAGACCTTCGGTGGCTTTTACCCCCTGTGTTCCTCCCGTAAACGGGGGATAAAAAGTGTGTCCCCCCAGTTTACAAGGGGATTTTGAGGGGTGAAATTTCTGTACGGTGAATTACCGCAGGGCATCCTGCGAAGTTAAAGAAAGGAAGAAAGGGAAAGGAACGATATCCATGGAGATTACGGCGTCAAAGAGGCTACAGTCCATTGGGGCATACGCCTTTGCAGAAGTAGACAAGGAAGTTGAAAAGTTAAAGTCCCTGGGAATTACCCCGATTGATTTCGGAGTGGGCGATCCTACGGTACCGACACCGGATGTTGTACGCAAGGCTACCCAGAAAGGGCTAACCAACCGCAAATCTTCAGGGTATCCGAGTTATATAGGCGCCCCTGAATTTCGTCAGTCCATAGCCCAGTGGATTCACAAGAGGTTTGGCATCCAGATGGACCCAGCTACAGAAATTTCTTCCACCATTGGCTCAAAAGAAGCGGTGTTCAATTTTCCGGAGGGAATCGTTAATCCCGGCGATTCTGTGATTATCCCTACACCAGGCTATCCACCCTATACACGAGGGACTTTGTTTGCTGAAGGGATTCCTTACTATGTGCCGCTCCTGGCAGAAAACAAATTTCTGATCGACCTGAAATCGATCCCTGAAGAAGTCTGCAAGAATACAAAGATCATGTGGATCAATTACCCGAATAGCCCCTCTGGAGCCGTAGCGCCGCTATCGTATTTAAAAGAGGTCGTGGAATTTGGAAAAAGGCATAACATCATCATCGCCTCCGATGAGGCCTACAGTGAAATTTACTTTGGCGAACCGCCCCACAGTATCCTGGAGGTCACCAAGGAAGGTGTCATTGTCTTTAACTCCTTCTCTAAAAGAAGCGCCATGACGTGTTACCGTGTGGGCTGGGTGGCAGGTGACAAGCGGATTGTAGACATATTTAAAAAGGTGAAGACCAACATTGATTCGGGTACGGCCACGTTTATCCAGGATGGAGCGATTGCCGCCCTCAGTGACGAAACGCATGTGGAAAAGATGAAGGCCGAATACCGGATCAAAAGGGATTTGCTGGTGGATGCGTTCCGTCGTATCAAACTTCCTGACTGTACCCCGGAAGCAACAATTTATCTCTGGCAAAAGGTGCCGGAGGGAATGACCTCTGTCAGCTTTGCACAGAAACTCCTTTCGCCTGAAATTGCTATAGTAACGACTCCTGGTGCATGGATCAGTGATAAAACAGAAACCGGATTAAACCCTGGCGAAGGGTATGTACGGTTCGCCCTGGTGCCCAGTATTAAAAACACCAGAGAAGCAGCCAGGCGAATCAAAAAGATATTACCAAGGGTCTTGTAAAAAAAATATTTACCGCAGAGAACGCAGAGATATACTCAAGGTGCTCATAAAATGTGAATTTTATATTGATAATAAGGTGGCATGGACAAACTCTGTTTGTCCGTGTTGGACTACTATAAATCACAAATTGTGAGTCTGTGGAGTATAATTAAATTTGCAGGTATTTCATTATTAACAATTCTCTTCTTTCTCTGCGCACTCTGTGCCCTCGGCGGTGAATAGGAGTCAAAGATAAGGATACTTTTTATGAAAAAGCGGTTATTCAGCGGGATTCAGCCCAGCGGGGACGTGCACATCGGCAATTATCTGGGGGCCCTGAAAAACTGGGTACGGATGATTGACCAGTATGATTGTATCTTCTGCATCGTGGATTATCATGCCATTACGATTGAATATAACCCGGTTGATATGCAGAGGCGTATTCTCAATGCAGCGGCGGTTAATATTGCCGCTGGCCTCGACCCGGAGCGATGCATTATCTTTGTTCAATCCTACGTACCGGAACATACCGAGCTCGCGTGGATACTCAATACGGTAACCCCCATGGGTCATCTGGAACGCATGACCCAGTTCAAGGACAAGTCGAAGCAGCACCGGGAAAATATCAATGCTGGGTTATTTACCTATCCTGTTTTACAGGCAGCAGACATCCTGCTGTATCATGGTGAAGCCGTGCCCGTAGGCGAGGATCAGGTACAACACATAGAACTGGCGAGGGAGATCGCCAGAAAATTTAATATGCGGTATGGCGAGACATTTCCGGACCCGGTTGAAGTGCTCTCTGATGCTCCGCGTATCATGGGACTCGATGGCAAGACGAAGATGAGCAAGAGTTTGGGAAATTACATCTCGCTCGTAGAAACGCCTGAGTCGATCTGGAAGAAGCTTTCCACGGCCGTAACCGATGAAAACCGGAAGAGGCGCACCGACCCTGGCAATCCTGACATCTGCAATCTTTTTACCTTACATAAGTATTTTTCCAGAAAGGAACAGATCGATCGTATCAACACGGTATGCCGGACGGCGGAGATCGGCTGTATCGAGTGCAAAAAGATATTGTCAGACAACATCGTCGAGGCGCTGGCCCCTATTCGCATGAGATACGAACAATTGATCAGCGACCCGGACTATCTTGCAGGCATCCTGCACGCCGGGGCAAAGAAATGCAGGGATATAGCCGTGAATACCATGACGGATGTAAAAAAGAAGATGGGGCTGAGGTGATAAAACAGAAGTGTCTTATCTCCTGCTGGTTCAATCGTCCCCGATTGAACCTAAACATTTGGCATGTCATGACACTAAGGTAAACCCCCGGTACCCTATCAAAATATAAGGTTCACTCTTCAAGAGTGAACCAGCCAGGATGGAAAGAGCCGTGGTTAATTTGATTGTGGTAGTTTGTACAGGATGGACTTCGTCGTGAGGCGCTTAGTCGAACGATTAAGGCGCTGTCTTTTGCGCCGAATCCACCTTCAACGTTTTTCTGAAGGGTTATTGAATTTATAGTATTACTGTATAAAATCGTTCTTTTTTTGCAAGTTTTTTGACAACCCTATTTATTCCTTATCAGAAGGTACCGTTTATCTATAAAAGAAGAATTGCTTCGCGGAGTTTACACTGAGCACAACGAATGTGCTCGCAATGACAACGTACCGTATGTCATCAAAGAAATAGCCAGTGTCATTGCGAGGGTCTTGTCCGAAGCAATCTCCTGCTTTCACAACGGTGAATTGGTTGCGGCTGCGCTGCGTTATGGACTATTTTATAAAAAATATCGTCTCTTTGTTGCAAGAGAAAATCGGCCTCCCCGAAGATGAAATCAAAAGACTGATTGAAATACCGCCTGACTTCAGGATGGGAGACTATGCCTTTCCCTGCTACAGCCTTTCAAAAACCCTGAAAAAATCCCCAAACGCCATTGCCGGTGAACTTGCACAGACCCTGCCGGTGGTCAAACCGATAGAAGCCATCCGGGCCGTTGGGCCTTATATAAACTTCTTCCTGGACAAGTCAACGCAGGCCGAGACCGTGTTGAAGACTATTTCTAAAGAACGAGACGGATATGGCCGTAGGGATGCCGGCAAAGGAAAGACGGTTGTTGTCGACTTCTCTTCCCCAAACATAGCAAAACACCTTGCCGTCCACCATCTCCGTTCAGCGCTGATCGGAAATGCCATTTGCAATGTCTATAAAACCCTTGGTTATACCTGCGTTGGGATCAATCACCTGGGAGATTGGGGGACGCAGTTCGGTCAATTGATCGTTGCGTATAAAACATGGGGGAGTGAAAACGCCCATCACACGTATACGGTTACCGACCTGAATAATCTTTATGTAAGATTCCACCAGGAAGCGGAAACGAATCCCGGTCTGGAAGACGAGGCACGGGCGTGGTTCAGGAAGCTTGAAACCGGAGACCCTGAAGCAAATAAGCTCTGGCAGCACTTCAAGGACATCAGCTTGAAGGAATTTCAGAAGATCTACGATATGCTGGGGATACACTTCGATGCCTTCGTTGGTGAGAGTTTTTACAACATCATGGTTGAAGATACCGTAACGAGGATCAAAGAAAAGGGGCTGTCCAAGGTTAGCGAACAAGCACTGATTGTGGATTTAGAGCCTTACCAGATGCCTCCATGCCTCCTGCGCAAAAAAGATGATACCACGCTTTACGCCACCCGCGATATTGCCGCCGCCGAATATAGGAATAAGACCTACGGCTTTGACAAGATGATTTACGTAGTCGGTTCTGAGCAAAAGCTGCATTTTCATCAGGTATTTAAAGTTTTAGAGTTAATGGGCTACGACTGGGCAAACTGTTGTGTGCATGTGGATTTTGGTCTCATGAAGTTTAAGGACGGCAAGATGTCTACCCGTAAAGGAAAGGTCGTTCTCCTGGAAGACCTGTTAAGCGAGGCCGTTGAACGTATCAGAAAAATTATCGAGGACAAGAATCCGCTTTTGGAAAAGAAAGAGGCCGTTGCCAGGGATGTAGGCATTGGGGCTGTCATCTTTGCCGATTTGTGCACGAAACGCAACAAGGACGTGGTCTTTGACTGGGACGAAGTGCTCAATTTTGAGGGTGAAACGGGTCCGTATGTCCAGTACACCCATGCCCGCCTGTGCAGCATATTGAGGAAATACGGGAAGCCTGTCACAATTGATATAAATTTCGCATTATTGAAAGAAGACGAGGCTGCCATTTTGACCAAGAATTTAGGACAATTTCCTTCTGTTATCATGAAGGCGGCAGAGTTTTACGAACCCTCCTTGATCTGTAATTATCTTATTGATGTTTGTGGAAATCTGAACAGGTTTTATAATGCCCATCGTGTCTTGTCGGATGATGTGGAACTGACCAAGGCTAGAATATTACTGGTAGATGCCACCCGTCAAGTTATAAAGAACAGTCTTCATATCCTTGGAATGCAAGCACCAGAACGGATGTAAATACCTATTAATGCTATCCCTTTTGATTGATTGGAGCTCAAAATGAGCACAAATTATGACACAAGAATTTGCTAAAACACCAATTCCCGGACAGCCTGCTGCCCCCGAAGGGTTTACCGGAAGGTGAGGGACGGCTTGCAGCATCTCGTAATAAAGGGACACTGCTTGTGTTGCCTCCTCTTGCATTGCAGGAGATTGATGTTTCTCATGCAATTTGACCATAAAATGTTTAAGGGATTCCCTGTCAGCATACCCAGGACAGTATTTATGGCAGAAATCAAGGTAATATCTCAGCCACTTCTTATTTATTATGCACAGAAACCGGTACCGATTTTTTCCTTAGTAGTATGCTGTATTTCGTGAATAAAGCGGCAGGGATATTGAGCATGAATACTTATCCTATTTCCTGTTATCACTCAATATGCGTTACTAACGAGTTAGAAATTATATTTATGATGACTTCATATGTCACATAAATGTTTATTGCTTGACATGTTCTATGCCTTTTTGTTCAAATACAGAAAATTTGTTAATAACATTGTTAGCCAAAAATCCATCACTATGAAAAATATATTCCTTTTTATCGCAACAGCCAGCACATTGTTTCTCGCGTTTTCCGTAACGGCACAAAATCCGAACAAAAAAGCCGAGGCGGAACTTTTCGCCTCAAGCGAACACTCTGTTGGCAATATCGCTTTTACCCCTGAAGGGAACTTGGTGTATAGTTATCATCCTTTCTTTTCACCCAGATACCGGGTGGTAAAATATGATGTAAAAACCAAGAAGATAGAACCATTTCCAAACGAGGAGTGGAATACACCAAGCGAAACGCACGATTACTTTTTGTCTTCCGTTTTGGGCATCCGAAATGATTCTAATGGAATCGTTTGGATGTTGGACATGGGACATCGTAATAACGTGACACCTAAAATTGTCGGGTGGAACACATGGACTAATAGACTTGAGAAAATATACTATATCCCGGCACCAGCGACGCTTCCGACTTCGCAACATAATGATATGGTAGTTGACGAGGATCATGGGGTTTTCATTATCGCCGATGAAGGGATAGCAAACGGAGGGGATGGCAGTCAGGCTGGAATCGTGACGGTGGATATGAAGTCAGGAAAAGTTCGCAGGCTATTGACGGGCCATCGCACCACGATCCCCGAATCACAGCCAACGGTTGTGGCAGAGAAAACACTGTTTTCAGGAAAAGCTCCATTGTTGGTGGGGGCTGATGGAATTACCGCGGACAAAAATAACGAATGGCTATATTACGCACCATTGAACGGAACGAAAATCTATCGAGTAAAAATCGAAAATTTGATAAATGAAAAGCTGTCAGAAGGAGAATTGGACAAGCGAATTGAAATATATTCGTCCAAACCAAATAATGGAGGGTTAAGTATTGATAAAAGCAACAACTTATATCTCACTGCCGTTGAATCTAATAGCATATCGGTTGTATTGGCGGAAGATAAATCTGTGCAAACTCTCGTGCAGAATGAGAATATGTTGTGGCCTGACGGAGTCAGCTATAATTCAGCAGATGGATACATGTATGTTTCTGCCTCTCAGATTCATCTTGGCGACATTTTTAACAATGGAGTTGATAAAACCACGCAGCCATTTTATATATTTAGATTCAAGCCGATATCAAAAGGAATTACGGGAAGATAGCTTAATCAAAAAATGGCTAACAAGGCGCTGCACCCAACGACTACCCGTGGGTGAGCTTGGACGTTAAGCGCATAAGTAATGCATGTCCAGCATATTCCAACCAAGGGAAGGCATTTGGTGGGGCATTTGGTGTCACCCATTAGCAAGGTAGGGTAGGCACCGCCTACCAAAAATGATCAATCGGGGTGGGTTCTGCATAATGGACATGCCCTCGTGAAAACGGTAATTGAGGTGGCGCGTAACGACGTCTGCGTTAAATATTCGGGTGTCTGCTACTTTGAAACCGCGGGATTGATTATGGCTGGCAATGCCCGTCCTACATAAAAATTGCACGAATGGAAAATGGGCATACATGCCAAATTATCGAAGGATACGGATACCGGGTATAAGCTATTTCTTTACGGTTGTCACTTACAACGGATGTTCACCTCAAGGCAAAAAACAAAAAGGCTGCGAAAGCCTTAATTTTACTGGCTTATTTGTTGCCTGGTAAGTTTTTTTCTCGTGACTACCCGTAGGTTCCGGCTTGGCAATGCCTCCGGCAGCTTTACCTGCAATGCCTCTAACAATTCACGTGATTGTTGCCGTGGATGTGGTATCTTCTGGCAATGCGCCTTTTGGCCTTTCACCTTCACTTCCACGGAACAAATGGTAGTCAATTGTTTGAGTCCTTCCTCTACCGTCAGATCAAAACTCTTCCACGCATCACGTAACCTTCGGATTATCAGGTACGCAAGCATTACCACAAACACATGCCCTTTTGTACTCTCTTCTTTCCTCACGTATACAGGACGAACCTCAAGATTCACCGTCTTGCACCCCCGAAACACCTTCTCCACCTCTGACAAGTCCTTGTACCGGTCGTGCACCAGATCGGTATCCGCCTCGCCCTCCTTCAGATCGGTCTTGATTACATAACATCCGTCCAGACACAATTCCTCTTTTAATGCCTCCTCGTCGCTCTCTATCTTCAGCGTTCCGGCCTCGTCCTTTATCCGAACCCATCCCTCCAG
>WBZR01001935.1_pt1 | contig 23439 bp, 13 predicted proteins | sample 5204231 | NCBI WGS metagenome assembly WBZR01 (sample SAMN12412403, study PRJNA552823) | activated sludge metagenome | isolation source: activated sludge from anammox sidestream of wastewater treatment plant... | place: USA: Virginia | collected 2017-08
AGATCACGAGGAATGCGCGGCGGCCATCCGCCAGGCCGTGGCGCTGTGGCGGAACCTCGATCTGGCGCCGTCGCCTGAAGCCATTGAGCGGATGGGCGGCGGCTGGGTGGGCGAAGAGGCTCTGGCCATCTCACTTTACTGCGCGCTGGTTGCGCAAGACGACTTCGCGCGCGGCGTTTTGCTGTCGGTTAATCACAGCGGCGACAGTGACAGCACAGGAGCGATCACCGGAAACATTCTCGGTCTGATGCTTGGCGTCGAAGCCATCCCTGAAAAATGGCTGGCCGAACTGGAACTACGCGCGGAGATAGCGGCAGTGGCTGATGATCTGTTCAGGCAGTTCGAGGATACTGATGTTTGGTCGGAACGCTTTCCTGGATGGTAAGCCCGCGGTTCGAGTCGAATAACCGGATTCCAATATGTCCGCAAATATGTACGCAAAGCGAAACGGGCGTCATTAAGACGCCCGTAAACTATTGAGTCTAAAAGTCGGGACGGCGGGATTCGAACCCACGGCCTCTTGCACCCCAAGCAAGCGCGCTACCAGGCTGCGCCACGTCCCGAATATTTCACAAACACAATCTCAGAAAGCTCGCTCAATCTCCGACGCTGGGTTGAAATGATGATTGATCAAGTCGCGTTCTCAAGCGGGCTAATTAGTAACATCGCGGTTGAGGGTTGTCAATAACTCCTCCGCCATCAATCGTAAGCGTTGAATCGTTTCGCGTGACAGCCGCGACGCCAGCGGAGATGTAGGTATGACGGCTGGTTGTGTCGGAGGCTGTGTCGGAGGTTCTTGTGGTGGCTCTGTCGGAGGTGGAGGGCCGAAATCGCTTGCGGTCGCGCCGGGTGGGACAATCTTCAACCGCGTCGCTCCGCCGCGCGCTTCGCTCGATAGTTTGCGCTTGGCGCCCGCGATAGTGAAACCTTCTTCGTAAAGCAGTTCCTTGATGCGCAGCGCCATTTCTACATCCTTGCGGCGGTAAGTTCGTTGGCCTGATCTGTTCTTTTGTGGTTGCAGTGTCGGAAACTCGGTCTCCCAGTAGCGCAGCACGTGCGCCTGCACGCCAACAATTTCGCAGACCTCGCCGATCTTGAAGAAGAGTTTGTCGGGGATTGGCGGGGCCGGTTGTTGCTGCTGCATAACCATAAGACCGTGAGATAAATTTGTGAGGAATCGAAACCGCTTTGCTCTCGGAAATCAGCCAGGCTGAGTTTGAACTCAGACCGATTTGATCGCGCGCGCCGGGCGAAAGACGAGCGCGCGTCTCGCGGGTAAATCAATTGACGCGCCAGTCGCGGGATTGCGTCCGCGCCGCGGCCGGCGTTCGACTATCTCCAGCGAGCCGAAGCCGACGATGTGAACCCGGTCGCCGTCGAGCAGTTGTCGTTTGATAGTTGTGAAGATCACATCAATCACGCGCTGGCACTCCTGGAGCGAAATTCCGCCGTGTCGTTCATAGACCGCACGCGCTATATCAGCCTTTGTCATGGTCACGTCCTTTGCGAAAAAATACCTGATAACGCTTCGCAAATGACTTTGCGCGTTGATTTTTTTGCGAGCGAGCCAATGTTACGGCCTGCTTTGCGAAAGTGTCAACGATCTTCTTGAAGATCGGGTCGAAGATCAAGCGGAAGACAAATCAATTACTGGCCAATCTGATTGATCAGTTCATTTTGGGGATCTGAAAACGGGAGCGGAGCACGACAATCTGAGTCTTATCCGAGTCTTCGTCGTCTTGATTGACGGTGATGATGATCATCGGAGAGCCGGGGACTTGAAAGATCACACTCTCGTCGCTTTCGTCTTTGTTATTGATTATCGGATCGCCGACCTGCTTTTTATAAAAATCCCTGACCTTGCTGACACTGTCACTGGTGATCATCCTGGCAAACTCGTTGCCGAAAACCGCGTTTGAATTTTTGATCTCCGCATTGGGGTATTTGTACCGCTCCATGCCTGCGGGCAATCCTCCAGGAGCCGGGGGCGGAGGTGGAGGTACGGCTGCGCCCGCGTCTTCAGCGGCGCGGTTGGCTTCCTCGGCGGCGCGAGCGGCTTCTTCTTTCGCGCGCTCAAGCTCTGCTTGAATTTGCTCACGAACCCGCGCTTCTATTTCTTCAGACGAAGGCATGAAAACTTCGGCGCGTTGTTTGGCGCGGATTGCCGAAATGACCATCACGCCGATCCCGCCGCTGACCAGCGCGACGCATAGCAGCGTGATCAAGACCCACTTCCACGCGCCGGATTTTTTCGGCTCAGGATATTGATAATTCGCCGGATAGTTCGGATAGTTTTGCGCCATCGGCGCGCGGTGGAGCGAAGATGTGTCGGGTACCTGATCGTTACGACGGGCGTCTTGCGCAAATTGGGATTGGTACGGCGCGTCGTATGAGTTGGATGATGGTTGCGGAGCGTACTGTCGCGTCGTGGCCGAAGTCGCTTCGTTTTCGGCAAAAAGCGGCGCGCCGCATTGGCGGCAAAAACGCGCCGGACGATCTGAATCATATCCGCATCGCTGGCATGGTTGCTGCATAATGGCGCCTCGAAACTTTCACTGGTTTTTGTTCTTGTGAACTTGCGCGCCACATCATCACGCAGTAAAGAGATGAACGCAAGCGATTGTTTTGAAACGCGCCACCTGGTTTTCATAGCAGCTTTTGAAATGTCCCTAACTGAATTATTACCCCAATCAAAAATAGAGCCTCTTGAAGATTTCGCGCGGCGATTGCTTCTTCGCCCTTTCGTCGCGCCGCTGCCGCTTCGCAACGGCCACGCGATGACGATCATCGGGACACAGCGCCCGCGCGGATTTTCCATTTTCAAACATCCATTCGAGCGCCGCGAATTTCAGACGGAACCCTCCACACGCGTCGTCGCATATTGCCACTGGCAGGCGGAACGGAGAGAGCGTCCGACGGCGATGGTCATTCATGGGCTGGAAGGTTCGTCGGAAGGAAATTACGTGCTCGGCGTTGCGAGCAAGGCGTTCGACGCGGGCTTCAATGTGTTGCGTTACAACGTGCGCGGTTGTGGCGGGACGGGGCGCCTCTCCCCGAAGCTTTATCACTCTGGCCTGACTGTTGATCTGCATCACGTGACGCGCGAATTGATCGAACGCGACCGGCTGCCCGAGTTGTTTCTGATCGGCTTTTCGATGGGCGGCAACCAGTCGCTGAAATTCGCGGGCGAACTCGGCGATGGCGCGCCGCCTGAATTGAAAGGCGTCTGCGCGATCAGCCCGCCGATTTGTCTGGAATCGTGCGCGCACGCGATTGCCCGGCGCGAAAACTGGATTTATGAAATCAGGTTTTTGAGAAGCCTGCGCCGGACGATGATCGAGAAAGACCGCCTCTTTCCCGGCGTCTACGACCTCAGCCGGATGCGCGAGGTTCGACATCTGTGGGATTGGGACGAGATGTTTCAACATCACAATGGGTTCAATGGAGCGCAGGATTATTACGCAAAAGCAAGCTCGCTTCCGTTCATCGAGCGCGTTCGCGTTCCGACTTTGATCATTCACGCGAAGGATGATCCGTTCATTCCCTTCGAGCCTTTCACCGACAAACGGATCGCTGAGAATCCGCGTGTGCTGCTTGTTGCGCCGAGACACGGAGGACACGTAGCGTTTTGCGGAGTGCGGCAGGCGGATGAAAACCGCGCCTGGGCCGAGAACCGCGCGGTGGAGTTTTGCAATTTGCTTTCGCGCGCGACGCGTGGCTGATTGCCGGTCGCTACGATATAATTCCGCGCCTTCTATGTTATGGGTTTCCCTCAAAATACTTGCTGTCCTGATCCTGGTGCTCGCGAACGGCTTCTTTGTCGCTGTGGAGTTTGCGCTGGTCAGCGTCCGCCGCTCGAAGATTGAGACTCTGGCGGCTGCGGGCAAAAGCGGAGCCAGGTCGGTATTGCGCGCTTTGGATCGTCTCGATGCGATGCTCTCGGCCAGCCAGTTCGGCATCACCATCGCCAGTCTCGCGCTCGGCGCGGTCGGCGAATCCACGCTCGCCCATCTGCTTGAACCGATCTTGTCGGACATTCTCCCGCCGAGATTATCGGTTTTGATCGCGCATTCGATTGCCGTCGCCATCGCGCTGGCCGTGATCACGTACCTGCATCTGGTTCTGGGCGAATATGCGCCGAAGGCTCTGGCGATTGAAAAAGCTGAGCCTATAGCTATGGCGACGGCGCGTTGGATGGAACTGTTCTACAAAACCTTCAAGCCATTCATCTGGCTGATCAACGTTTCCGGCATCAAGTTCCTCAAACTCTTTGGAGTTGATTTCAGGCCGGGCCATCACACCGTCTACACCGAGGAAGAGCTTCGCCACCTAATCAACCTGAGCCATCAGTCGGGCCATTTGCAACAGGAAGAGACGAAGCTGATTCATAACGTCTTCGAATTCGCAGACCTGACCGCGCGCGAAATCATGATCCCGCGCATCGAGGTCGTGGCGCTCGAACAACGCGCCAGTTTTGAAGACGTCGTGCGCCAGTTTCAGGCGTCGGGTTATTCGCGGTTGCCTGTTTACAGCGGAAATTTCGATGAAATAGTCGGCGTATTGCACAGCAAGGATGTGATGCCGTTCCTGCTCAAGAAGCATGAATTCGATCTGGAAAAAGTCATGCGCCAGCCGGTCTTCATCCCCGACACGGCCAGATTGGGCGATGTGTTGCAACACCTGCAAAAGAGCAGCGTGCATCTGGCGATAGTCGTTGACGAACACAGCGGCGTCGAAGGCATTTTGACGCTCGAAGATTTGCTGGAAGAGATTGTCGGCGAGATTCAGGACGAACACGACGAAGCGTTGATCGCCAAGCTCAGCCAGAGCAGCGAGGGCGTCTTCAGCATTGACGCCGGAATGACCATCCGCGAAGCCAATCGCAAATTCGATCTCAAGCTGCCCGAATCTGACGATTACACAACCGTTGCCGGGTTTCTGATCGCGCGCGCCGGACGGTTGCTCAATCAGGGCGACACGGTCGAACACAACGCGACGCGATTCACAGTCGAACGCGTCGCGCGACGCCGCATCACGCGAGTCAGGATGGAACATCAATCCAAAGAAGTCGCGGTTGACGCCGATGCGTCAGTGGATGCGCGCAAGTAAGGCGCGGTTGAGATTGGCGGACGGTTTGAAATACAGCCGCAATCAAAAACAAAAGCGGAGGCCACAGCGGTCTCCGCTTTTCAGTTTTCAGGCTTTCAGCTTCCCGGTTTTTAGAACTGGAGGCGCAAGCCGATCTGCACTTGCCGCTCGCGGTAGAGCGTGCCTCCCGCTTCGGTGATCGAGCCGAAAGCGTTGTTGAACACGAGCGCGCCGCTGCTCAGGTTGTACATCGTGCTATTGATTCCGGTGATATGCGTGGCGTTGGGCAGATTGAATACTTCGCCCAGGAATTCCACATTCACCTTCTCTTTGATGTAGAAGCGGCGAGACAGGCGCAGGTCAAGGTTCTTCACCGTCGGGCCGGTAAAGGCGTTGCGTTCAAGCAAGCCCACCAGACGATTCTGTCCGCCCGACCGGTTCAGACTGCCCGCGCCGCCGTTGCTGCCCGACACCGAACCATCGTACGGAAGCCCGGTGTAGATTTGGTAGATCGGCGCGATTGACCAGCCATCCGCCAATGCGTTGAGAACGCTGTTGCCCGTCTTCACGCGCGGCGCATAAACCATGCTGGCCACAAATTTGTGACGGCGGTCGAAATTCGAACGTCCGCGGTCCGCTCCCGTGTCGAAGACGTTGTATGGAGCGTTGTTCGTTGTGAAGGTGATTGATTGCTGCAATGTGTCGGTCGCCTTCGACAACGTGTAACTGGCCTGGAACTGCAAGCCTCCTGATAATCGGCGATTAGCCTGCAGAACGAACGCGTTGTATTCGGACTTCACCTTGCTGGCGATTTCGGTGAGCTGCGCGTAGGTGGTCAACGGACGCGTTGTCGCGAAGACCGGAATCGTCAATGACTTCCCATTGAACGGCCCGCCATTGATAGCAAAGGTCTGCGTGGCTGTTGGCGCCGTCAGGTTGCGGTCATAGAAGGTGGGCAACCTGCGCCCGATGCTGCCCAGATACGAGGCAGATACGGTCGTATCTCGCCCTACCTGGCGCTCGATGATCAAGTCGAACTGGTGAATCTCCGGATTGCCGAAATCTTTGGCGAAGAATTGGATCGCGCCCGTTCCGGCGGGCGCGGAAGCCAGCACGTTCGGGAAGATCGGAGCGGTTGACGTTGCCCCCGAAAGGCTGATCTGGCTTTGTCCCGCCGGGTTGCCGGTGTTGACCAGAGCGTTGTAGATGGTGGAATTGATCAGGCGCCCGTAATACAGACCATATCCGCCGCGAATCGAAGTTTTGCCATCGCCGAAAACATCTGCGGCAAAGCCGACGCGCGGCCCGAAGTTATTCTTGTCATTCGGCATGAACGAAGTCGCCTCCTTCACTGTCCGGCCGATGTTCGGAATAACATCTGTGGAGGCGTTCGGGATTTGAGGATCCGGCAACGCCTGATATTCGTAACGCAGGCCCAGGTTGATGGTCACGCGCGGCAGGAATTTCCAATCGTATTGCGCGTAGAAGTTATAGTCGGTCGTCGTCAACTCCGCCCCTTGAGGCCCGAAGCCCTGATTGAAGTTGCTGGTGTAGCATTTGCCGCGCGTGCGCGTGCTGTTGACGCAGGTGACAGTTGCGGCCAGCGGCGTCTTCCAGTTGACGTAGTCAATAATGAAGTCATTGATGTTGTTGTAAGAGTAAGCGCCGCTCTCGTTGCGCAGGTTGAGCAGAACGTCGTTGACGCGATTGATATCCACACCGAATTTCAGCGTGCTTGCTCCCAGCGAAACAGTCACGTTGTCGGTGAATTGCTGGCGCTTCTCTTCCGGATACTTCGGACGTTCCAGGAATGTCGGCTTGCCGAATTCGAGGCCGTTGGTCAGGAAGACGTCAGGCGCGCTGCCGTTGAGAGCGGTGCGCGGTTCGCCGGGCAGCGGCGTCTGGCTGACCTGATATTCCAGATCGCGCGCGATCTGGACGCGGAATTCATTGACGATGTTCGAGGACAACGTTGACATCAAACGCGCCGTGCCCCAGTCAACCTTGACGAAATCGTCGCCGAAGCTGGCGCGGCCGCGCGTGTTGGTCGCTTGTGTCTGAATGCCCGCCGGAGAATCCCAGCGCAGACGATTGTAGTTGATCGAGAATGTATTCTTGCTGTTCACCTGCCAGTCAATTTTGGGCAGGAGGAGCAGTTGATCGCCTTTGCGCGGAACCGTGCCGGTCAGAGAATTGAGAAAGGCCAGCGTGTCGTCAATCTGCTGGTTGGTCAAATTGCGCGGAGCGGCTGTCAGGGCCGTGCGGTTGACAGTGTTCAGGTATGTCGGGCTGGAAAAGATGCCCAACCCGGGGAAATTGCGTTTCTGTTGATCGTAGCTGAAGAAGAAGAACAGCTTGTCCTTCTTGATTGGCCCGCCAAGCGTGCCGCCGAACTGGTGGCGCACATCTTCGGGCTTGATGCCGACGACCGTCGAGACGCCGTTATTCAACACTGATCGGAAGGCCAGAGGGTTGCGCGCGCCCCACTCATTGTTGCGCTGGAAATAGAATGCGTCGCCGTGGAGTTCGTTGGTTCCGCTCTTGGTCACGGCGTTGGTCACGCCGCCCGCCGCGCGGCCATACTCGGCGGAGTAGTTCGACGTGTTGACCTGGAACTCGCGGATCGCCGATTGGCTGATCGAATAACTGATGCGGGTGCGGCCACGCTCTTCGCCGAAGAACGCCTGGTTGTTATCGCCGCCGTCCACCGTGTTGTTGTTCAGCAGGCCCGATATGCCGCGGAAACTGAGCAGGCCGAAGCTGCCGTCGGGCACTACGCTGGGCGTCAGGATGACGAAGTTCGACCAGCGGCGCCCATTGATCGGCAATTCATTGATGGCGGTTTGGTTGATGTTGGAGGTGAATTCTTTGGATTCGGTATTGACCGCTCCGGCGCTGGCGACGATGTCTACGGTGGCCTCAGCCGCGCCGACGCGCAATCCGGCGTCAACGCTGGTCAGGCGTCCGACCTCGACCACCAGCCGATCCCGCTTGTATTCGGAAAATCCGGGGGCGGAGATGGTCACGCTGTAGGCGCCCGGTTGCAGGTTGCTGAAGCGGAAGCGTCCGGAGCCGTCTGTGGTCGCGGTCTCCACTTTATTCGTGTCCAGGCTGCGCAGTGTGACGGTCGCGTTCGGCACTGCCGCGCTGTTCGGATCGCTGACGCTGCCTCCGACCCCACCTGTTACTGCCGATTGAGCCAGCGCCAGGCTTCCGACGCACGTAAGCATGAGCGCGAAAATGGTGGCCAGGCAGGCCAAACGAACAGGGTTGATTTTGAACATATGTCTGCCTCACTTGTTAAGGAAAAGGGGACGAGTGTCCCGGCAAAAGATTTCGGACGAACGCCAGCCAAACGCCACGCATACGTCTCGAGTAGTCGCGAAAGCCGTTCAGATTTTCATCCCTGCTGGAGCCGACGGTCGGAAGTCGTTCGCGTATTCTTTTGTACGCTTTTCGTTTGGGCGGGCTGGAAAGCGCGATAGGAAAACCGCCTTGCCGCCAAAACTCAGTGAAGTCGTATTACGAATAATCAGCCTTGTTGAATCAGGCCGTCAGGGTAAATCAGCATAAAAACAAGGTCAAGTTAATTGAGTGTCAAGAGACCTGGGCTTCTGATCCGCCGCCGCGCCTCATTTCGCCGTGTTATTTTTGAACGGCTTCGTGACTTTGACTTTGCCGCCATCGAGCATCTCGACTGTATAGGTCAGCTTTTGCTCCTGTCCATTTTTATCAACCGCGATCAGTTGAAAATGGCCGCGAGTGCCATTCATCTTCATCGTGACGGGAAAGCGCCCCGCGATATCTTCACGGAACGGTGTGGAGTAATCGCGCGATTGCGGATCGTAAGCCAGAACTTTCACCCGGTCGAAATCAACGCCTTCGTCGCCGCCGGAGTTTTTGCGCTCCATCGCCAGAAAATGATCGCCCGATTTGCTGTCTTCACCCGTCACGGTTCCGATTTTCTGCCAGCCTGTGATCCTGCGCCCGGTCGAAACGAAATAGACGATTTCGGGCGGGACTTCCAGTTCTACCGATCCGCCATAAATCCATCCAGCGGGCAGCACCGCGTAATCCTTCAGCCGCACTTCGTACCAGTTGTCATATTTGACGTTGTTATCCGAATCTTCTTTCGTTTCGCCTTTATTGTCACCCTTGTTGTCAGTCGTTGCGGGGCGAGGTTTGCGTTCGCGCGCGACGATTTCGAGCGCGGTTCCCAGAGGCAGCAGCGTCGCCACGTTGTCGTCATCGCTGCGGTCAGGCGCGAGGCGCAGCTTCAATGTCGCCTTCGATCTGCCAATGGCCTGCGTGGGGATGTCTTTGATCTCATCGGCGATCTTGCGCGACTTTTCCACGATCTCCTGCTTGACCAGATAGCGCGACTCGACCCAGCCTGATTCGCCGTTCGGCCCTTTCACTTTCGACCAGTTGTCGCCGTCTTCGTCGTTCTCGCGGTCAGTGACCATGACCTGATCGCCGCTCTTCAACTCGCCGACTACGCGGGCGGCCTGAGCCGTCGAACTCCTCAGCCTTATCTTTTCAGGCACGATAAACGCTTTTTCGCTGAGCGACGAGCCTTCAGAGCAGGAGATCAGGAAGGCGGCGGGTAAAAAAATTACGGCAAAGCGAAAGTAGAGCCGAACGCAACCGAGAAACCACTTCATTGCTTTCCCTCGAAATAGGAACTTGAGATTCTTCAGTAAGGATTCTTGTAAGCAGCGTGAAGTTTACAGGAAGAGAATCAAAAGGCACAGCGATTCCCGGCTTGGAAAACCATCAGGGATGAATGAGGTTGGATTAGCTGAAAGACTTGGGAGTGGAGGCGTCATCGCGTGGCTTTATCCCAGCGAAAGCCCAGAAGCCGGGGGTATTCCTGCAATGACGCGACCGCTCCCAAGATCGTGATGAATCGGAAAATGGCGGGGTTCAAGGGGAGACGAAGCTCGCTTCATCTCCCCTTGAATCGCTTCTTAATCAACCTCGCCGTTTAGCAGCGCGCGTTGAGCAGAGCCAGTATTTGCGCAATCGGAATCATGTCCGCCGTGCGATTTTGTCTGATCGCCAATTGCGCCTGCATATACAGCGTGTCGAGCAGTGAGTCCGGAGACAGCGTCACGCCGTTGCTCAGTGTGACGGGTTGGAATTGGACGCCGGAACATCTGAGCGGACTCCAGAACGTGTTGAAGACCACCGGCGACGCTGTTCCGCCCGCAAAAGCCAGACTCAATTGTGTCGCGACGAATTGCTGGTTGATCTGACCCAGCGGTCCTCCGCCTCCCTGCAGCGCGATGCGAATCTGATCCTTGCTGCGCTGGATGCTGACGGGGTTGTTGAAATTGACGCCCCCGATCAGAATCGAGCCGTTCGGCAGATAATCGAGCCTGAGCAGGAAGAACGACGAATCGCGGTAGCAGATCGTATCGCATTTGATCGGCATTGGTGGCGGCGTCGGCGTAGGCGTCGGATCCGGCGTCGGCGTCGGCGACGGAGTTGGAGTCGGCGAGGGAGTTGGAGTCGGAGTTGGAGTCGGCGATGGAGTCGGAGTCGGAGTCGGAGTCGGCTGCAGGAAGCAGCCGTTGCAAACTACGCCACAGACCGCTCCGGTCGGAAACATGCCGTTACCGCCGGTTTGCATTCCTGATCCCTCGGTCAAACCGCCCATACGTTTAACCACGACATATTGCGGCACGAACGTGGTCATTCCCACGCCGCCCATTCGCTTGATGTCAACGCCCATCTGGAAACATCCGTTGAGCGGCGAGTTCGGGTTCATCGAGAAAATAAGCGTCAGTTGCGGAGACCTGACTCCGCTCGTCCCCGCCGGACTCAGCAATGGGATGAAATAACCGGCGCCGAACGGGCCATTTCCGTTCATCAGCAAAGTGATGTCAGGATGTAACTGATTGAGCATCAGCCCGCCGTTTTGCACCGTGAACATCGCCAGAACGTGATGGTTGGTTCCGTTGGGATTCTCAGTAAAGAGCGTGACCATATCGCCTTCGGTTTCGCCTTTGGTCGCAATCTCGAAGACTACATCCCAGAAGCTGTCAGTGCAGGAGACCGCATGCAGCGTGGTGTTTTGCCCCATCGCTGTGACGCCCTGAGGCTTGGTCCCAAGGAAAGCTGGATTGCCGAATGTCACCGGGTTGACGTTGAAGACTGCGCCATTGGCCGCGCTCGATGACACGGTGAATACTATCGGTTTCGGCAGCAGGAATGTGTCGTCCTGGTCGTCAACGGCGCCGTGCACTATCAGAGGCGCTGTGAATTGCAGACAGCCGGCGTCGCCTCCGGTAGCGGAACTGCCCGCGGAAATGTGGCCGCCACTGAGCGCCAGCGGCGAAATACAGACATTAGATCCAATCGCGATGTTGTTCTGGCCGGGGATGGCCACGCCGGGGGCGATTGGAAGGGTCACGCCACCAATCGTGATCGAGCCTGCCACGCCACCCAACGCCTGCTGGAAGGCCGTTACAATGCCGCAAACCTTCGAGGCTCCGCCCGGATTAGCGGCGATGGAGCTGGGCGTGATCAACTGGCCGTTCACATCGAGGATGCCTTGCAGACACACATTCGATCCGGGAGCCGTGTTCCCGATACCGACGCCGGCGCCGATGGTGAAATTCAAACCGCCTACGGAGAGTGATCCGGCGGAATTACTGGTGGCGGCTTGAAAACCGGAAACGCCCCCGCAAGCCAGAATCGGCGAAACCGTGTTCACCTGAATGGCGCTGGGGCTGGTGATCTGGCCCGCGCCGTTGAGCGTGGCGGTCAAGCACATGTTCGACCCGACCGAGATCAGCATTTGATTGGCGATTGTCTTGCCCGCAGCGATGGCGTAACTGGACGAGCCGATTGAAATGGCGCCCTGAGTTTGAAAAGTGGAGGGCGTGAAACTGTTGATTCCCCCGCAGACGCTTACTGTCGCGCCGGCGACCTTGCTGGGAGGAATGATTTGATTGCTGCCATTAAAAGTCAGATCAAGGCAGACACTGGCTCCGAATTGCAAAATGGCCTGACCGCCGATGGTGGCGCCGGGCGCAATCGCATAGGTCGTTGCGTCTATTCTGAGTGAACCTGCGGTGGTCGCTGTAGCAGGGGTGAAGTTTAGTACCTGACCGCAAACTGCGACCGTCGTGTTTGCTGATACCAGGGAAGGCGCCCATTTGGCGATGACCGCAAGGCCGACCGCCAAACATAATGTGAGTAGAGTGGTTTTCATTTTCATTGAACTATCTCCTGAGCTTTTGCCCAATAGTTGACCTGATAGTTATGCACGGAATCGAACCTGTTGTTTAAATTGTTAATTGCCGTTTTGCGTTTGTTGTCCAATGACCGTTTCACCGAAGGGAGCCAGAGTGGTGAAATGCCCATCAATGATCGAGAGCGCAGACACTCATCCCGACCTACTTTAAATGTAGATAAAACCGGAATGCCGGAAGAGACCTGGATGATCGTTGTTCCAGTGACCGCGCTGGCGCTTGCGCCAGTGTTGTGCCAGTGATTGTGCCGGTGACTATTTGGATATTGCGAGCCACTCTGACGCAATTTCGCCGATTGAAGTTGGCTACCTGATTACAAAGTCTTACCCGATGCTGTCCCGACGTTGTGTTAAGTAACCGAAACTTCTTTGACCAGTTCCCAAGCTTCTGGCCAGCTCAAAGCCGTATCTGAAGGCGCCAGTGATCCGCACTTGTTGTTGGGGCGTGTATTTTGAAGGACCTATCAGGACTGATCAGCAGTCTTGAGTCGGACCGTATGCGGCAACCTTTTTCAAAAGACCGGCGCCTGAGCCAAACCCAAGACCAACACTTATAAGGCAGATGAGCTTCACTGAGAATTTTGCCTGTGTGAGGGACTCATCTGGCGCGGTAGTCTACGCGGTTTCCTCTTAATCGTCCACAACTTTTGCGGCTTCGGATTTAAATTTAATCTGCGTCTATCGTTCGCATATTTCAGTCAGTAAAGACAAAACCTGCGAGCCAAAAAGTAGTTTCTGATTGACGCTCGAAAGCGGACATCGTAGACTCTGCCGCGTCGGAAACGACTTCCTCACATCGGGCAGGCTGCCAACCTCACGATTCGACTTGATCGCGAATTTGTTTGAAGCCCTGATCCACTTCGATCTGCTGGGTAGCCGCCACGAATGCTAACGAACTGAAATTCCTGGGACCAGTATTTCCATTTTCCCGTGCAATTCGCACGCAACCGCAGGTCGTCTTTGATCTGGTGGTTTTGCGCGGGCGCTCCGGGCGCTTGTCCGAAAACATTCAACTCTGTTTTATTTCGAGCTTAGAGACTCGATTGACGGCTGCGTATGAACCAGCCGCGCATGGTCTTTACATAGAGGAGATATTTGTATGTCGCCATCAGGCAAATCAAATCACGATGAAAGTATGAGCACCTCACCGAATTTATCGCGCGACAGTTTTTCCTGTTTCAATATGGCCATCAGCCCGGAGCATAGACAACGATTTACCTGGGCGTTTTTTTTGATCGCTTTTCTGGCAGCTTTCAGCCTTTCGAGCTTGCGCAGTCTGTCGCCAGCGGGACGCGCGGCGTCCGGCGCGATCACAGGCGTCGTTTTCCAGGATTTCAACTCGAATGGCGTGCGCGACATCAACCCGGTCATCGCCAATGACGGCGCGGGCAATATCGGACTCGCGTCCGACCGAGGCGTGCAGGGAGTCAGCGTCACGGCTTATGATCCGAGCGGCGCGGTCGCCGGTTCAAGCGTTAGCGGCGCCGACGGAAGCTATTCGTTGACAGCCACAGGCTCAGGCCCATATCGCATCGAGTTCTCAAACATTCCCGCCGGATTTCAACCCGGCCCACACACCGCCGGAGCGACCGGAGTAGATGGATCAGGCACGACCGTTCAATTCGTCGCTGACGGCAATTCATCGAATATCAACCTGGCGCTCGTCGTTCCTCAAGAGTATTGCCAGAACAATCCGGCTCTGGTCACAAGTTGTTACGTTGGTGGCCCGCAGAACGTGGACGGCCCGGTCATTATTTCGTTCCCTTACTCGGCGGGAACCACGCGCGACGGTGGCGCCGGCCCGTTCACCGATTATGACGCTCCGATGAAAGGCATGCTCGCCAACGCGAATCAAACCGGGCCGACCTGGGGCCTGGCCTACTCACGTTCGGGAAAGAGTCTTTACGCCGCCGCGTTCATGAAAAAGCACTCTGGCTTCGGGCCGGACGGCACAGGCGCGATTTATAAAATTGACCGAACGAATCCAGCCAGTCCCGTCGTCTCGACCTTCGCCAACCTCAACACAATCTTCGGGGCCGGCGCCGCAGGTAACGATCCACACAACCAGAACGATTTTGATCGGGACAACGGCGACGCGGCATGGGACGCCGTCGGCAAAGTCTCGCTCGGCGGACTGGCAATTTCGGATGACGAGACCAAACTCTACACGATGAATCTCGCTTCGCGGCAATTGCTCGAAATTCCGACGAACGTCGCTCCGACACCCGCCAACATCCGCGCTCGCAATGTTCCAGCGAATCCTCCCGGATGCTCGAACGCAAACGATGTCAGGCCGTTCGCCGTCACCTATTATCAAAACAAAATCTACGTCGGGATGGTCTGCTCGGCTGAAAGCACGATTTCGCAGAGCGCGCCGGATGGCGACGCGAGTAAGCTGCGAGCTTATGTCTACTCGGTTGATCCCGCTTCGCTGGATTTCAGCGCGGCGCCTGTTTTTCAGATCGGTCTCGATTACCCGCGCCGCTGCACCGACAGCGCGCAGCAGGGGCCGGGCAATTGTTTCTCGTCCGCCTGGCGCGCCTGGTCGCCGGTTTACAAAAACATCGGAACGGAAGGCCGAGCGATCTACCCGCAACCCTGGCTGACCGGCATCGCGTTCGACCGTGGAAATATGATCCTGGGCATTCGTGACCGCGCCGGCGATCAGTTCGGCGTCGAATCGCTGGATAACCCGGCGGACAACAATCGCTATTACGGCGTGACTGCGGGCGACATCCTTCGCGCTTGCGGCAGCCCTGGGTCTGGCTGGACGATGGAGAGCAACGGGCGTTGCGGCGGCTTCGGCTCAGCGCCGCAAAACAGCGGACAGGGGCCGGGCGGCGCCGAATATTATTTCCGCGAAGACGGTCCGCCTTTTCACGATGAAGTTTCCGTCGGCGGCGTTCTGGTTCTTCCCGGCTATCCCGATGTGGCCTTGACGATATTCGACCCGGTTCCGGTCTTCGAGTTGAGCACGCTCTTTGATGGCGGCGTTCGCTGGATGAGCAACGCGACAGGCGGCTACACCAAAAGCTATCGCGTTTACGACGGCGCGCGCGCTTTCAATGGGCCGTTTGGTAAGGCGAACGGCCTGGGCGATCTTGAACCTATGTGCGACGCCGCGCCGATTGAAATCGGCAACCGCATCTGGCGCGATCTGGACGGCGACGGAATTCAGGACGCCAATGAACCAGGCGTCGCTGGCGTGACTGTGCAGCTTACGGCTCCCGATGGAACCGTTTTGGCGACCGCCGTGACCGACGCCAATGGCAATTACTATTTCTCGTCAGCAATGGGCGCGAACACGGCAAGCTCGATCTTCGGAATTTCAGGGCTGAAGCCGAACACCACCGGTTACAAGGTCAGGCTCGGCAACCCGGCGGATTTCACAGGCAGCGGGCCGCTGGCGAACCACAATCTTTCGCCAGTGGACGCTGGCGGCGCTTCGCAGGATCAGCGCGATTCCGACGCGATGTTGATGAACGGTTCGCCCGTCGTGCCTTTCAACACTGGCGGTCCCGGCGCGAACAATCACACATACGATTTCGGTTTCGTCCCGCCGGTTCAGCCGCCTGCGATCAACTGTCCGATCAACATGACGGCGGTGGCGACGAGCGTGAACGGCGCGATTGTGACTTATCCGACGCCGACCGCGACGAACGGCGCGACGGTGACTTGCGCTCCCCCATCCGGCTCAACGTTCCCGGTTGGCGTGACGACGGTGACTTGCACAGCGGCCAATTCGGTAGGCAGCGCTTCCTGCAGCTTCACCGTGACGATCAATCCGCAAGCGTCGCAGAACGCCGATCTCGCCATCGTGAAGACTGACAACCAAACGATCTACACGCCTGGCGGATTGCTGGTTTACTCGATCACAGTTACCAACAACGGGCCTGCCGCCGTGACGAACGCAAAGGTCACGGACAAAATGCCGATCGCGCTGACGAACGAGACGTGGGCTTGCCAGATCACCGCGCAGGGGAACGGCCCCGGAACCAGCGCTTGCGGCGCGGCCATCGGCGTTGGCGACATCAACACTACTGTATCGTTGCGTGCGGGAGGAGTCGCTACCTACACGTTGCGCGCCCGCGTTTCGGCCAGCGCCACAGGCAATCTGGTCAACACCGCCACCGTGACGCCGCCTGCGGGCGTGACCGATCCGAATCCCGCCAACAACAGTTCGACCGACACCGACGTGAAGCTCAATCCCAACCCGCCGCCGCCAGGCCCCGTCGGCCCCGGAACGCCGCTGCCCGGCTGGTCGGTGTTGATTTACCCGGTTTACACGTCAAGTCCGACAAACCCGGTGGCTGAAAACACGCGGATCAACCTGACCAACACCTCCACCACGCAGAACGCCTGCGTCCATCTCTTCTTCGTTGACGGCGCTTCCTGCTCGGTCGCGGACGCCTTCGTCTGCCTGACGCCAAGTCAGACCGCCAGCTTCCTGACCTCAGACCTCGATCCGGGCACGATGGGTTACGTCGTCGCGGTCGCGGTTGATTGCGTCACCGGATGCCCGACCAACCTCAACACGCTGATCGGCGATGAGTACGTTAAGTTCAACAGCGGTTTCCAGGGCAATCTCAAAGCCGAATGCATCGCCGCGATCAGCCTGCCATCGTGCGATACGAACTCAGCAACGGCTGCGCTGAATTTCGACGGCGTGACTTACAGCCAACTCCCGCGCGTCCTAGCGCTCGACAACATTCAGAGCGCGCGCGACGACAATTCAACGCTGCTCGTGCTCGACCGCATCGGCGGCAATCTGGCGACAGGCGTCGGCACGCTGGGTTCGATCTTCGGCATCCTATACGACGACGCCGAGAACGCCTTCAGCTTCACCTTCACCGGCAATGCGTGTCAGATCAAACAGACGCTGTCGAATAACTTCCCGCGCACCGCGCCGCGTCTCGATACATTGATTCCATCGGGACGCAGCGGGTGGATGAAACTCTGGCCCGCGTCCGAAATGGCCGTCATCGGCGCAATGTTCAATCACAATCCGAACGCGGCGTCGAGTAGTTCGGCGTATGGAGGCGCGCACGGCTTGCACGCGCTGAGACTGCAACCGAGCGCCGGCTTCACAATTCCGGTATTCCCGCCGAGTTGTTAGACAGGTTTGAAATCAGAACGGGCAATTTCCTGCGGTCAGAAGTTTTGCGCAGGAAATTGCCCGTCGGGAAAATGGCGGTTTATCCCTTTCCCCTCACTTCCCTTTCTCCTCACTTCCCTTTCCTGATCATCTGCAACAACCGCTCCGCGTGATTGCGCGCGATCAGCGGCACACCCTCGTCCAGCTTGATGGTTTTCAGGATCGGCTCGAAGCGTCGCGGATCGGCGATGTGATTGGACTTCAATTCGCTTTCCAGAAACCGCAACTGCGCGGGCGTCGAGATCGGATCATTCTGGAGCACAGCTTCGAGTTCAAAGACTCTGGTTTCCTGCGTGACGATGTTGCGGAAGATTTCGCTCAACCGGTTCATGCTCTGGTTGTCGGTGTAGTTGAATTTGACCGTCCGCTCTTTCCCCGCCCGCGAATAAGTGATCGTCATGTTTCCCAGATGCGAGAAGTCTTTTTTGTGCTGGTAATTCTCGCTGCTTGCCAGAAAGTTCAGATCGTCGAAGAGCAGTTGAAGTTGCGAAAGCACCTCCGAAGAGAGCGCGAGTTTATTGACGATTTCATCGCTGTCCTTGCGCTGAAATCGGAACTTGCCCTGCCCGGAGCCGTCGAAGTCCAATTCCTGAACCGGCGTCGTGAAGCGCGGATTTTCAAAGAGGTAGTGGAAGTGAGCGCCCGCGCCCGCATCGCGCGAATTGCTGGTCAAAGCCTGGCTGATCTCGATGCTCGTTTGCGAAAACACCGGGGTTTTGAATGTGAAGAGCAGGATTGCGGTGAAGAGTGCGAGTGTAAGATTGCGCATGATGAAACTGCATAACGCCAGGTTGAATCAGGTGGGACAATTCGGCAAATTGTCCCACCGCAACCCAATCTAGTTTGTTTGGCTCTCGCCCGTCTGCTGGCCGGTCTTCTTCTTCCCGAAAGGTTCGGACAGGAAGTTTTGCGCCGTCGCCTGGGCGTTGTCGTAATTGCTGCCGTTGCTGATCGCCTTGTTGTATTCGCCAATAGCGCGTTCGCGCTGGCCGATGGCGTCCCACGAATTTCCGCGATAGATGTATGACCAGACTTCGATCCAATCGGGCCGCAAATTTCCATTCAACGCCTGGTCGAACGCGTCGAGCGCCTTGTTCCAGTTGCGCTGGCCCATGTAGAGCAATCCCAGGTTGTACCAGGCCCACGAATTGCCGCGATTGAGTTTGATCGCAGCCTGGAACTGCTGCTCGGCTTCGATGTATTCCTGCTCGCGGAAATGCTCGATACCGCGCCGCACGATCACGCCCTGGCGCAACTCCTCGGAGCTGTGAAGCACTTTCGAATCGGGGTCAACGATCACCTCGATCGGTTTGCTCTTGGTCGAGAGGTCGAAATCAGCCGATGTGCCCTTCATCAGCAATGTCTGCCGCTCGGCGCCGGCTTCAGTGCGCAGGATGATGTCAACCGGCATCTCGAACGTATCCAAATCCTGTTTGACGGTCCCGGGCACGCGGAAGCCGTCTTTGGTGCGGAGCATTCGATATTCCGAACGGAATTCAGGCACGCCAGTCGAATCAACCCACTGGCCGAAGAAGAAGCGCAAATCACGCCCGGCGGTTTTGGTGGCGAACGCCTCGAAATCGTCGAGCGTGACGTTCCTGCCGTCGTTCTTGACGTAGTAATCGCGCAGCATCTTGTCGAACTTATCTTCACCCAGCAACTGGCGCAGCATATTGAAGACCAGCGCGCCTTTGTAAAAGACCACCGAGCGGAAAGCCGGAGTTTGATCATCGAGTTGTTTCGGCGCGTTGCGGATCGAAGCCGATTGCTCGAACGCCAGAGCCTTCTCCAACTCGGCTTGAATGGCCTGCTGGAAAAGCGTCTCGTTCGCGTTGTCTTTGACGTAAAGCAGCGTGCTGAATTCGGCCAGCCCCTGTGACAGCCACGTGTCGTCGAACGATTTCAAACCGACCGCCTGCCCCCACCATTGGTAAGCCACTTCGCGCGCCAGTTTCTCGTCAATCCCCGAAGTCAGCGCGCGTGGCGAAACGAACATCACGCCCGGCCCGGAGTAAGTCTCCAACGTCTCTTCGTCGGTTTCGGCGACGACCAGACGATTGCCGAACGCGTAGCGACCGAATTTTGACGAGTAATATTCGAGGTGTTTGCCGATGACTTCCGAAGCGTGATCGGCCCACTTCTCGTCGCCAGCTTTGACGTAGAAATCAACCGCGAACCCGCCGTGATTCGACGTGCGGACGATGTATTTCGCGGCGGCGAAATTGCCCGGCAACACGGGCTTCGAACAGGTGAAAAACCAGGTTGTGAATTCTTCCTTCGTCTTTTGATCGGCTATCGGAATGGGAGCTACCGGCTGTTCGCTGTAACCGGCGACCAGCACGCCTTTCGGGACTTTGATGTTGATGGCGTAAGTTGCGCGGTCGGCGGCGTATTCGTGAAATGGGAACCAGCGCGCGGCATAGAAGAGATAGGAGCCTTGATCGCCGACATAGGCCAGCCGGGCGTTCGAGATCGGCCCGCCCTGCGATGATTCCAGCGCGCCTTCGTATTCGAAAACCAGCGTGACCGGCTGCCCGGCGGGAACCACGCTGCCCAGATCAACGCGGACGTTCATGTTCTCGCGATTGTCCTGAATGAACTGAAGCTCGCCCGGAGCGGATTGCGCGGGTTGCGCGGTCGCGGCTGCCCCTTTCGGTTTTTGCGCCACCGGCTTGAGATTCTGCCCGCGAGTGGCGGGAGCGACAGCAGCGGTCGTTGTAGCCGTCACAGGCGCATCAGCGCGCGTGATACGGCTGATCGTGAGCGAACCGTTCATTTCAAAGACGGCTGACCTGGTGTCGGCCTGCGGAACAAACCGCACTTCGGCGCGAGCCTTCAGCAACTGCGCCGACGGAATCAACTCGGCGTCAATCTTGTAATGCTGAACATCGAAATCGGTTGCGCCCTTCTGCGCCGAAACCACGCCAGCGGCCAGCGCGAAGGCCATAAACGTAAACATCCCAAGCAAAATTATTTTTTTCATCTTGTTTGCCCCCACTTCTATTTCTCTTCTCAACCGCGCGTGTTGTTTGTTGATTTGCGTGGATTATAGCATCACAACGCTCTTTTGAAAGGCGGGCCTGATCGCATAATCACCCTGCCTTCGAAGCTAATGACGGCTGAACGATGAACATCGGCTCACTTGCAGTTTTCATAGCGGTTGATGTGGCATAATGCGCGCGCCGGCCCGATGCGCCCCGATCCAATGATCCTGATCCAATGAAAAGACACCGCTAAGGTAAATGGCATTGAAGAAGCTGCTGAAGTTCCACAAATACGCGTTCGACTGGGAAAACTACCTGCTGCTGGCGCGGGCTATCCGCGCCGCCTCGCTGGCGCGTCAAAGCCTGTCGGGAAACGCAGCCTCGCCCAGTCTCGCCTCATCTCTGAACGCCGTAAATCAGATGTATCTCTCGCCGCAACCCGGTTGGAAGATTTCCGATCCCGAAAAGATCGCGCTCTTCGCAAGCTTCGTGGTCAGCGTCCCATTCGCCTGGGGCAAGTGTGTTCAGCAATCCCTGATCGCTTATCGGCTGCTCAACGGCTACGGCATCCCGGCGAAGATATGCTTCGGCGTCAATCGCGATGAATCGAGCGACGATGGCCACGCCTGGGTAATCAGGCTGAGCGATCCACAACAAGCTCTCGGCGAAAAATCCGATCCGCGCAAAAGATTCAAACTTGTCTACACATCACCGCTGCCTGACCATAGCGTTTTTCGACGGGACGCTAATTCTCCCCTATCTTGATCGCGGCGAATCTGATGGCGCGCTGGTACGGGCTGGTAAAACGAATCACCAGAGTGTCGCCTTTGCGTAGCTGCGCGGTGATTTTCTGGAAATCCGCGAGGCTGTGAATCGGCTGGCGATTGGCTTCGAGGATGACCTGTCCTGGCGAAAGACGTGAATCGGCGGCGGGGCCTAGCGGATCAACTTCTGAGACGATCACACCGCCCGCGATTTCATCGCTCAGCCTGCCGACGCGCAAATCGCGCAGGACTTCGGGAGTATTTTCCCGCACGGAGAAACCTAGTGAGGGGCCGGTGTTCTGGCCGCTGAGGTGTCCGCTCTTTTCTGACGCCAAACGAACCTGGGGTGAACTGGCGACGGCGTCTTCAGGGCGGCGATCCAGAGTCGGATAAAATTTCATCTGCTGCCCGCCGCGAACAATCGCAATCTCAACCTGCTGCTGAGGCGCGGCGCTCGACACCTGGATGAAGAAGTCATCGGTTTGCCGGATCGAGCGCCCGTTGAAATGCGTGATCACGTCGTAAGGCTGAATGCCAGCGCGCGCCGCCGGGAGATTGTTCGAGACATCTGCGACAACGATCCCTTGAACATCGCCAAGATTAAGCCCGTCCCGAAGCTCCGGCGTCAAAGCGGCCGGGGTCAATCCCAGATAGCCGCGTTCGACAAAGCCATGAACGCGCAATTGCTCGACAACGCGTTTGACCACGTTGATCGGCACGGCGAAGCTGATGCCGCGCCCGTCGCTGCGGATCACCGTGTTGACGCCGACCACTTCGCCGCGCCGGTTGAGCAGCGGCCCGCCAGAGTTGCCGCGATTGATGGCGGCGTCGGTTTGAATGAAATCCTCGAATGGTTCGGCTTCGTAAACTTTCCGGCCCTTCGCGCTGACGATGCCCGCAGTGACCGAACGTTCGTATTCGAGCGGGTTGCCGATGGCGATCACCGGATCGCCCACGCGGACAGCGTCGGAATCTCCCATGCTGAGCGGTTCCAGTCCGGTCGCTTCGATTTTGAGCAGGGCCAGATCGGTAGCCCGGTCAAATCCGACCACCGTAGCGGCGTGAGTTCGCCCGTCGAGCAGTTTGACGCGGACACGGTCGGCGTTTGCGATCACGTGCTGATTGGTGACGATCAAACCTTCGGGATCAACGATGAATCCGGCGCCTGTGCCTCGTTGCACGCGGGTTTCAGCAGACCCATTTCCGCCAGGACTGCCTGAAGGGACTTCGTCCGCTCGAAGCGCTCGCGTCGCCAGTATCGTCACCACGCTCTGGTTTGCCTCAGCCACGACATCGGCGTTCGAGCCGCTGAGACCGCTGCGGGCAAAGCTTCCCTTTCCTCCCGGCTGGCCTCCGAATAAAAACGACTGAAAAACGCGCGGGCGGATAAACGACGCGATGACCAAAACCAGCGCGGTAGCCCCGACCACCAGCGCGCACAAAAAAGCAAAGAAAAGTCCACGTTTCATAAAAGCTCGCATGAAGTCTTTCCGACAAACTGCGCCTGTTTTTTTAGTAGGCATTCACCCGCCTGAACGCGCGGGCGTCACTTTCGGAAATATGCAGGCCAAGATGCCTGCGGTGGGGGTAAGGGTTGGTTACCCGGTTATTCTGGTTATTTTCTGATCTGCTTTTCGCTGATGATGCGCCAGCCGCGCGCTTCATGGCGCAATGTGATCAAACCGCGCGCCCGGCCTACGATCTTTTTGCGATTACGTTTGAGAACCCATTGCCGGTCGAAGGTCACATCAGCTTCCTGCGCGCCGTTCACCTGTCTCAAATGAATTTGCGAAGGTTGCGTGAATTTCAATGAATAGGAATCGAACCCGCCGAGGATTCGCCGCTTGCGCGATCCGACTTCCGCGCGGGTCAGCTTTCCATCACGAAAATATTCAACCCGGTCTGCGTAAAAACTCAGGTGCTTCCCCCAATCGCCGCGAACAGCCGCATTCACCCAATCGGAGTAGACCGACTTCACTTCGCGCGCCGCCGCGGTTTGCCATTCTGGTTTTGCTTCGTCTTTGACGAACGACGCCGGCGTAGTTTTAGCGCCGCCCGATTCAGGCCGCTTCACGCCATCTTGAACGCTCCCGTTTGCGGAGTTTGCAGGCCCCGCGCCCCCGGAACTTTCGACCCGATTGGGGTTTGCCGCGTTCGCCCCCAGGGCATCAGCCGGACCCGGATTTT
>WBZR01001939.1_pt1 | contig 23388 bp, 13 predicted proteins | sample 5204231 | NCBI WGS metagenome assembly WBZR01 (sample SAMN12412403, study PRJNA552823) | activated sludge metagenome | isolation source: activated sludge from anammox sidestream of wastewater treatment plant... | place: USA: Virginia | collected 2017-08
CCTCTGGCAGGGACCCCGCCCCGCCCTCCGGATAGACATGGGATCGCTTTAGGGGGTCTGGGGGGGGAACACCCCCAGCGCGGGGGTCCAGGGGGGGGCGCCCCCCCTGGGAACGCCCAAGCCACACCCTACCCCACGCCCTGAGGGCGTGACACTGCGCGTCGACGGAAGCCCGCGCTCCCAGGGAGCATACGCGCTGTGCAAGCGCCCGCGTCTGTGGTGTATCACGCCCTCAGGGGCAGGTTTCAAACCTGCCCCTACCCCTTGGGGATCCCGCAAAAGCGCATGATCGCCGGCCCCTGCAGCCCCTGCAGCCCCTGCAGCCCTACGGCCCTTCCCCGCCCCAGAACACCCCGCCCGGGCACGGCAGCGTGCCGGCGATCTGGTGCGTGTAGATGTCCGCGAGCTGCGCCGCCGTCGGCGCCTGGAGGTACGTGGCCGGGCTCGAAGCGACCGTCCGGAGGAACCCCGCGTCGATATCGTCGCCCAGGCCGATCGTGTAGATGTAGACGCCCGCCCGCTTGAGGACGTCCGCCGCCCGCAGCGCGTCGGCGTCGGTGCCCGCATCCGTCCGCCCGTCCGTCAGCAGCACCACCACCCGGTTCGTGCCCGGGCGCGGCGCCCCCTCACCCAACACGCTCTCCGCCGCCGCCAGCGCCAGGTCGATCCGCGTGCCCGACGCCGTCCCGATACCGTCGATCGCCGCGCCCAGCGCCCCGCGGTCCGCCGACAGCCGCGCCGGCACCGAGGCCGACGCGTTGAACGCCACCACCGCCGCCCGGTCGTCGCCGAGGTCCAGCACGTCGATGAACGCCCGCGCCGCCGCCTTGGCCGCGTCGATCTTGGCCATCCCCCCGCTCACGTCGCGCATGCTGCTCGAGGCGTCGATGACCAACGCCACATCGGCGTGGACGTCCGACGGCTTGCAGACGAACCGCATCGCCACCGGCAGGTACGCCACCACCGTGGCCGGCGTCGCCGTCGCCGTCGGCGGCACCGTCGGCGAGGCCGTCGGCGTCGCCGCGCGCGTCGCCGTCGCCGAGGGCGTCGCGCTGGCCACCGGGGATGCGGTCGGCGAGGGCGGCACCGTCGGCTCCAGCGTCGGCGTGTCCACCGGCGTCGGCGACGCCGTCGCCGTCGGCGTGTCGACCACGCACGGCCCGAACGTCAGCTCACGCGTCGGCACCGCGATCGGCCCCGCCGTCCGGTTCAGGCTGTCGACCACGTTGATGCCCGTCGTCGCCGCGTTGATGCGCAGCGCCGTCGTGCCCTCGGCGCCGCGGCCCACCCGATACCGCGCGACCAGCGTCTGCTTCGGCAGGGCCTCGCCGAACGTGAACAGCAGGTCCTGCCCCGTGACCTGCGGCGCCGGCCGGCCCGATGCCGCCACGTAGGCAAGCCCCGGCGCCAGCCGCTCGAGCAGCGTCAGGGCCGACAGCTTGAGGGCCTTGCCCTGATTGGCCACCTCCTTGACACGGTTCGGGAGCTGGCCCGACGACTCGAAGTAGAAGTTCGCCTGGCTGGCCATCTGCCGGTACGACGTGGCGCACGTCTCGCGGTCCGACTCCTTGAAGCAGCGCGCCATCACCGCCATGCCCCGCGCGTCGGCCTGGGCCGCGGCGCGCTTGGCCGCCGCCTCGCAGCCCGACTCGCTGGGGTCGCAGCCGTCGCCGTAGAGCAGGATGATCTCGATCGGCGACCCCGCGCCGCGACCGTCCTCGAGCATCTGCCGCGCCTTGTCCACCGCCTTGCCCGGGTCCTCGCCGAGGTCGCTGGCCAGGTACTTGATGCCGTTGACCGCGCCGAGCGCCCGGCTCTTCTGCGACGTCAGCTCGGTCTCGACCGTCACCCGGAACCCGTGCGACACCACCCCCACGCGGTTGTCGGGATGGGCCTCGAAGTCGATGGCGTCGATCACCTCGCGCGCCGACTGCTGGATCTCCTTGAGGATCTGGCTGACCGACGGGTCGGCGATGGACTTCGAGCGGTCGACCGCGATGACGAGGTGCACCGGCAGCACCGGCGGGCACGTGACGGCCATCGTCACCGTCACCTCCGGCGTGTCGCACACGCGCGGGCTCGCCGGCGCGACGACGTCCGCGACCTCGACGCTGCACGCGCTGCGCGGCGCGCTGCGGTTCTGCTGTGGCGCGTCGCCCGGGGCCGGGCCCGCGGCCGCGCGCGGCGCCATCCACAGCGCCGCGAGGGCCAGGCTGAACGTCAACAGGCTGAGGGTCAGGGCATGCGTGCGCTTCACGACGGTCGGTCCTTTCGTGGTCCCGGGCGGTCCCCGCGGCCGGCGCGGGGCGATCGATCGTCCGCCCCTGATTGTAACGCAAGTGGGGGCGGGCCGCGGGCACGATCCGGCGGTCGGGCGTAAAGCGTTGTTAACGGCGGCGGCGGGATCGCCGCGTGCCTACGGCCACGTCCGCGGGCACGGGATCTTCTTGGCGATCGTCCGGTACACCGCCGACAGCTCGCCCGTGCCGGGCGCGAAGAAGTAGAAGCCCGGGTTGGTGGCGATCACCTGCAGGAGCGCCGGATCGACGTCCGGCCCGAGCCCGACCGTGAACACCGACGCGCCGGCACGCTTGAGCTGCTCGCCGGCGAGGATCACGTCGGAGAGGCTCGACCGCGTCGGCCGGCCGTCGGTCAGGAGCACCACCACCGGGTGGGCATCGGGCCGGCGGCGCGGGCCGGTCAGGATCGCCTGGGCCACGCCGATGCCGGCGTCGATGCGCGTCCCCTGGCCCATCGTCAGGCGGTCGAGCGCGTGCCGGGCCGCGGCCGCGTCGGCCGTCAGGTCCTGCAGCAGCGCCGCGGCGTCGTTGAACTGGACGACCGCCACGGTCTCGTTCGGCGCGTGCAGGAGCCCGACGAACTCGCGCGCGGCCGCCGCGGCCGCGGCCAGCTTGGGCGGTCCACCGGCATGCGTGGCCGCCGCCATGCTGCTCGAGGTGTCGAGCACCAGCACGATGTCGGCCTGGCGGGTCTGCGGGCTGCAGCGGTCGACGAGCGCCAGCGGCAGGTAGATCGGCCGCGGCCGCGGCGTCGGCGTCGGCGTCGGGGTGTCGGTCGGCGTCGGCGTGGGCGTGTCGGTCGGGGTCGCCGTCGGGGTCAGGGTCGGCGTCGGCGTGGGCGTGGCCGACGGGCGCGGCGTGGGGGTCGGCGTCGGCGTGTCGGTCGGCGGCGCGGTCGGCGTCGGCGTGGGGTCGGGCGCCAGCACGCGGACGAACGGCACCGGGAACACGAGCTGGCCGGGCTGTCCCCGGCCGTCGGTGTGGCGCGTGCGGGCCTCGACGTTGGTCGGCCACACGCCGCCCGCCTCGGGCCGGAGCCGGTAGCTCAGCCGGAAGCCCGGCTCGACCACCTCCCCGAGCGCCCAGGTCAGCGTGCGCGCCGCGGGATCCCAGGCCGGCTCGACCGGCCTGCCGGTGCCGGGCAGGAACGTCATGTTGCCCGGGACGACGTCGACCACGGTGACGTCGCGGAACAGCGGCGCCGACCCGATGCGCCCCGCGATGCCCTCGTAGATGCCGGCCAGCTCGTCTTCGCTCGGGCTGTCGTAGTAGTGGGAGTCGTCGGTGGCCATGCGCCGCATCGAGGCCCGGTCGATGTCCGCCCCGAGCCCGATCGTGAAGACCTCGATGTGGTCGCCGCGCACCGCGGTGATCACCTTGGCGAGGTCGTCGAGGCTCGGCGAGCTGATGCTGTGCCGGCCGTCCGACATGAACACGATCACGCGCTTGGCCTCGGCGCGCCACGGGGCGGCGACCATCGTGCGCCGCGCCTCGTCCAGCCCGTCGACGAGGTTGGTGCTGCCGCCGGCCGCCAGCCCCGCGATGGCCGCGACGGCCGGCGCGCGGTCTTCGGCCAGGGGCTGGACGCGCTCGGCGCCGGTGCTGAAGGTGGTGACCCCCACCCGCGAGCGCGGCGCCCGCACCCGGTTGACGAAGCCGATGGCGGCGTCCTTGGCGGCGAGCAGCTTGCGCCCGTCCATCGACCCCGACCGGTCGATGGTCAGCACCACGTCCACGGTCTGGTCGTCCGGCGGGCAGCTGCCGTCGACGACGAGCTGCACCTCGACCGTTTGCCCGATCTCGACGACCCCCGGCTGCGCGCTCTTGTGGGCGATGGCCCCGCACGCGCCGCTGCCGCCGAGCTGCGGCAGGCCCGCCACGGCCTCGCCGTCGGGCACGTACACGCGGACCATGCCGCCCGCGTCGGCCACGTACAGGCGGCCGTCGGCGCCGACCGCCAGGTCCACCGGCCGCTCGTCGCCGGCGGCGACCGGCCACGCGCCGCTCGGCTCGCCGGCAGGGTCGAACGCCAGCACCCAGCCCGCCCGCGTCAGCACGAAGGCCCGGCCCGCCGGGTCCGCCGCCACGCGCTCGGGCCGCCCCGCCAGGTCTCGGGCGGCGATCCGGGTCCCGTCGAGGCCCCACACCGAGAGGCGGTAGGTGCGCGGGTCGATGACGAACACCCTGTCGGCCGTGAGGGCGAGGTCCGCGACGCCGCTGGCATCGCCTCCCGACAGGCGGAACCCGCCGGCGGGCCGCAGGTCGCGGTCCCACAGCACCACCGCTTGCTGCACGGCGTCGAACGCCGCCACGCGGTCGCCGTGGGCGCTCAGCGCCACCAGCCAGCGCGCCTCGCCCGCGGCCGGCGCCCACTCGGCACCGAAAGCGCGGCCGTCCCAGCGCCGGATGCGCCCCCCGCGCCACAGGGCGAACACGCCGTCGCCCGCCGCGGCGACGTCGGCCGGCGCCGCGAGGTCGGCCTCGGGCAGCGGAGCCGCGATCACGCGCGGGCCGGCCGACGCCTGCGCGACCCTGGCCCGCGACCCGCCGGCGGCGCCCCGCCACGTGCCGGCGCCGGCGAGGACGAAGCGGACGTCGCGCTCGGGCCGGCCGGCCCGCGACCAGAGCTGAAGGCGCGGGGCGCCGTCGGCGATGGCGACGGCGTCCCCGGCCGCGATCCGCCGCGGCCCGAGCAGGCGTCCGAAGGTGTCGGCGTCCTTGCCGATCACGTAGGGCAAGTCGGGGACCACGATCGCGCCCGCGGCGCCGACAGCGGCGAACACCCGGCCGTCGGGCGCCACGGCCACGTCGGACGCGCCGTCGAATGGCAGGGTGGCGATGACCTCGCCGCTCGCGCGGATCACGGCGACGCCGGCGCCGGCGGCGGCGAGCCACAACTGGGCCGCCGGGTCCGACCACGGGGCCGCCGCCCGCACGCCCGCCACGCCGCCGAGCAGCGGGACGACCTGGTTGCTGCCGTCGCGGGCGCCGAGCACGGCGCCCGCGACCGGGTCGGACACCGCCAGCGCCGCGTACGGCGGGGTGGCGGCCCCGGCCACGTCGCCGCGGTAGGCCAGCCCTTCGGGGGCGGTGGCGCGGGACGCCAGGTCGAGGGTCCGCTGCAGCACGCCGGTGGACGTGAACGCGTAGACCTTCCGGTCGCCGCGCGAGACGACGTAGATCCAGTCGCGGACCACGGCGATGCCCTGGGGCACGTTGACCGGCCAGCTCGCGACCGGGGAGCCGTCGGCGCGGAGCACCTGCACCCGGTGGTTGTCGGTGTCGCTGACCACGAGGTCGCCGCCGGGGAGCGCGTCGGCGTCGCGCGGCGCGTTGAGCTGCCCCGGGCCGAACCCGCGCCGGCCGACGGCCGTGACGAACGCCCCGTCCGCGGCGTAGACCCGCACCGCGTGATCGGTGAGGTCGGTGACGAGCACGCGCCCGCCGGCCGCGTCGAACCCCACGCCGCCGGCCACGTGCCCTGCCGGCCAGTCGAGCGGCGCGAAGAGCGGCGGCGGCTGGCTCGCCCACGTCTCGGCATGGGCGTAGGCGATGGCGGCGGCCTGCCGCATGGCGGTGGCGTGCACGACGGCGGTGCTCCCGCCCAGGCCACCGGCGACGACGGCGGGCACGAGCACCGCGAGGGGGACGCGCGCGCGCATGGTGGTTTCTGTCTCCTCCCGAGGCGTGGACCCGGCCGGCCGCGCCGGCACCTGCCGTGCCGCCGGTGGCCACGATAACCCCGCGCCCGCGCCGACCGTTACGGGCGATCAGGCGGCGCGCGCGCCGCGGACCGTCGGGCGCCCGCGGGCCCGTCGGGGCGTCAGCGGGCCTGCCAGCGCCACCGTTGCGGCTCGGGCAGGTGCAGCCACCCGCGCTCCCAGCCCGCCAGCACCGCCCAGAGCAGCACGCCGGCCAGCGGCGCCGTCTCCCAGTCGAAGGCCGGCATCAGCGTGAACCGGCCGACGAGCTCCGCCCCGACGTAGTACGCCGCGATCAGGGCCGCCACGGTCGGCCCCGGCCGCCAGGCGCGCCAGACCGCCACGTCGACGACGGCGGCGGCCCCGAGGAGCATGACCGGCACGAACGACGGCGAGTACCCGTTGGTGGTGAACACCGCGAAGCCGAGCCCGCGCGCCGCCAGGTACCCGGCGGCGACCGCGGTCGCGGTCCAGCGCAGGCCCTGGATGCGGCGCGCAGCGACGAGCAGCAGCGACCCCATCACCACCATCCACAGCGGATACACCCACGTCGGGATCGCCGTGTAGGCGAACCGACTGACCTCGGCGCCGGCCAGCGCCACGAGCTCGGGATCGGCCGTGGTGCGGCCCGCGAGGTAGTCGGCCACGGCACGCACGCCGTACTCCTGCTGGCCCAGCGGGAACAGCACGTCGTCGAGCAGCAGCACCCAGATCGCGAGGGCGTAGGCCGAGGCGGCCGGCCCGCGCGGTGCCAGCCGGAACCAGCTGCGCAGCACGCCGACGAGCATGAGCGTCGTGCCGCAATACAGCAGCATGTGCGTGGCGCTCCAGGTGGTCATGTCCAGGCCGAACAGCCGGTGGTTGAGCGCGTCGAGCGGGATCCCGACGAGGAAGATGATCCACCCGGCCTGGAGGAGCCGCAGCCCGACGATCTCGACGGCGCGGCCGGTCCACGACTGCACGACGAGCAGGCCGAACGCGACGACGGTGCCGACGGTGTTGAGGAGGTGCGGCGGGGCGAGGTCGTCGCGGAGGTAGCGGAAGTGCCAGGCGATGTCCCACGCGGCCCCGGCGTGCTTGAACAGGAACGCGATGAGCCACACCGTGTAGATCACCCAGACCGTGCGGGCGTCGGATGTGCCGTTCGGCGTGCCGCGTCGTAAAATCGTGCGCCATGCGCCCATCGCAGACACTCCTGTGGGTAGACCCGTGCGGAGCGTGGCCACGGCCCGGGAATCGACCGGTGTCGCCCGGTCCGTCGGCAGGCCGGGCTAGGGTACCCCCGACCCGTCGGACGTGCAACTTCCGTCCCGCGCGCCGCGCGCTCGGCCGGCCATGAACGCCGATCCGCCGGTCAGCACGCACCTCGACCCCCCGCCGCCGACCGCCTCCGCGCCGGGATCGCCGCCGGTCGCCGGTGGCCCGTTCGTCGTGGTGCTCGGCATCGCCCAGGACGCCGGCTATCCCCAGGCAGGCTGTCGGGGGCCGTGCTGCGCGCCGGCCTGGGCGGACCCGGCCCGGCGGCGGCACGCGGCGTGCATCGGGGTGGTGGACCCGGCGTCGGGCGCACGCTGGCTGGTCGACGCCACCCCGGACTTCCGGGCACAGCTCCGGATGCTCGACGACGCCGCCCCGCCGACGGGAGTCCCGGGCCTCGACGGCATCCTGCTCACCCACGCCCACCTCGGCCACTACACCGGCCTGCTGCACCTCGGCCGCGAGGCCATCGGGGCGCGGCGGGTGCCGGTGTACGCCATGCCGCGCCTGGCGGCCTTCCTCGGCGCCAACCAGCCGTGGGCAGACCTCGTGGCGCATGGGCACGTGGATCTCCGCCTCCTGGAGGAGCACCGCCCGGTCCCGCTGGCGCCCGGCGTCACCGCCGCGCCGGTGCGCGTGCCGCATCGCGACGAGCACAGCGAGACCGTGGGCTTCAGGCTCACCGGGCCGCGCCGCTCGGTGTTATACCTCCCGGACATCGACGGCTGGGAGGCGTGGGATGCCTGGGGCATGTCGATCGAGGCCGTCCTGGCGGGCGTCGACGTCGCGCTGGTCGACGGCACGTTCTGGGGGCCCGGGGAGCTCGGGGGGCGGCGTATCTCGGACGTGCCGCACCCGTTAATATCGTCGACGCTGGAGCGCCTGGCCCCCTCCACCCCCGCCATCCGGTCCCGCGTCCGGTTCATCCACCTGAACCACACCAACCCGCTGCTCGCGGGCGAGCCCGAGGCGCTGCGCCGCCTCGCGGCGGCCGGCTGCGGCGTGGCGCGCGAGTCGGAACGCATCGACGTGTGATGCATGCAGCCGGGCCCGCCCGGTCCGGCGGGGGAGACCAGCACGGTGTTTGCCAGCGACTTCGACTTTCCCAAGCTTCGCCCCGTCGAGGCGCACCCCATCGTCCACGGTGGGCGCCCGTCGGTCCTGCTGCGCGATCCGCTGCGCCTCAGCCGGCGCACCGTCGTGGTGCCGCGCGACCTGGCGCTGGTGCTCGTGCTGTGCGACGGGACGTTCCCGCGCGCCGCCATGAGCGAGGCGCTGGCGCGCCACTTCGGGCTGCGGGCCGACATCGACATCATCGACACCTTGCTCGCCGCCCTCAACGACGCGTGCCTCCTGGACAACGACCGGTCGCGCGAGGCCGAGCTCCGGGCGCTCGACCAGTACCGCGCGGCGCCGTTCCGGTCGCCGGCCATGGCCGAGGCGGTGTACCCCGCGGCGCCGGACGCGCTGCGCGGCGTGCTCGACGGCTATCTCCGCGCCGAGCCCGACGTCCGGCCGGCCACGGCCGGGCGCGGGCTGTTCAGCCCGCACATCGACTATGCGCGCGGCGGCCCGGTGTACGCCCGCGTCTGGAAGCGCGCGGCGGCGCTGGCCAACGACGTCGACCGCTTCGTGATCTTCGGCACCGACCACTTCGGCGAGCCGGGGCGCATCACGCTGACCCGGCAGCACTACGCGACGCCGTACGGCGTGCTCCCGACCGACCGCGCCGCGGTCGACGCCCTGGCCGCCGCGCTCGGGCCGGACCGCGCCTTCGGGGGCGAGCTGCGGCACCGCGACGAGCACGCCATCGAGCTCGTCGCGGTCTGGCTGCACCACCTGCGGGGCGGCAAGCCGTGCACGGTCGTCCCGATCCTGTGCGGCGGGTTCGGCCGGTTCGTGGCGGGCGACGCCGACCCGCGCGACGAGCCGGCCTTCGAGCGCCTGCTGGCCGCCCTGGACGCCGTCACCGCCGGCGCCGACCACGCGGTCGTCGTGTCGGGCGACCTGTCGCACGTCGGCCCGGCCTTCGGCGGGGCGCCGGTCGACGACGCCGCATGGGGCGCGGTGCAGGCGGCCGACGACGGCGTGCTGGGCCGGCTGTGCGACGGCGACGCCGACGGGTTCTTCGCGACGATCGCCGAGGCGGGCGACGCGCACAACGTGTGCGGCCTGCCGCCGGGCTACCTGGCGCTGCGGTTCATGGGGCCGGGCGTGCGGGGCGAGGCGGTCGGCTACGAGCGCTGCCCGGCCGACGACGCGCGGACGTCGTGGGTGTCGGTGGGAGGGGTGGTGTGGGGGTGACGGGCGTCACGGGGCCGGCGCGGCGGCGACCCCGTTGAGGTGGTCCGACACGGCCTGCGCCGCCAGCTTGTGGCCGGCGGCGTTCCAGTGGGTGTCGGCGTAGTTGTACAGCGCCTCGCCTGCGGCGGCGCGCGCCGCGAACGCCGGCGTCAAGTCCACCGCCGGGATGCCCTCGCGCGCCAGGAGCGCCAGCACGGCCTGGCGCTGGTCGTCGAGGTGGGCGTAGAGGGTCGGGGCGTCCACCGGCGTGGCGCTGTCGCCGAGGAGCCCGTCGGGCCCGACGCGGACGGTGAAGAGCCCCGGCAGGATGGCCTCGACGTGCGGCGTGCCCTGGATCAGCGGCAGGTACACGTGCTCCTCGGACGGGATGTACACCACCGTCAGCCGCGCGCCCGCCGCCGCGGCCGCGTCGCGTGCCGCGCGCAGCGCGTCCGCCGTCCACGCGAAGTTCTGCGAGCCCTCGATGTCCGCGCGCGGCGTCGTCAGCCGCATGACGTAGAGGTCGGCGAACACCAGCGCCAGCGGCCGCCCGCCCGCCTCGACGTTGCGGGGATAGCGGTACGTCCGGTCCGTGTCGTCGGCCCAGCGCCGCTGCGCCTGGCGCACGGCCCACGGGACGAGCTTGGGCAGCACCAGGCGGTCGACGAACGACGTGCCGCGCAGGTCGTACGCCACCCAGCTCAGCCCCGACGCGCGGCGCGCCTCGTACTGGGCCGCGTCCCACAGGTCGTTGCCCTCGAAGTACGCCAGGAGCATCTCCTTCGGCTGCTTGGGCACCCCGTAGCGCCGCAGCGCCGCGGCCTCGGCCTGCGGCCCCCAGCCCGGCATGCCGAGGTTGAGCACCCGCGTGCTGGTGCCGGACATGATCCAGTCGACCCAGTGCTCCTCGGCCGACAGCCCCATGAACGAGTCGCCGGTCATGACGATGCCGTACGTCTCGCGGGTGGGCGACGGGTTGATGAAGCCGTTCTCGTCGGTCTGCAGCCGCAGCCGGTAGACGGTGGGGTCGTCGCGCAGGGCGATGTCCTCGGCCTGGTTCTGGAGGATCGTCGGGTCGTCGGGCCCGAAGCTGAACGTCACGTCCTGGTTGGGCTTGTACCGGAAGCCGAGCTCCACCGGCTGGTCGAACACCAGCGACTGGAGGTACCGGCCGCCGCCGGGAAGCTGGTAGAACACGGGCAGCGGGATCAGCGGCGGGTAGACGTGCAGGAGTGCCTCGACCAGCGCGACCGTCAGGGCGACGCTGGCGACGAGGGCGACGAAGCGGGCGAGGATGTTGGCCATGGGGAACGTGGGGTAGTATACCCGAGGCGAGCGGGCGGTGGAAGGCGCGGCCTGGCCCGGTCGTCACTCTTGCCCTCCCCCCACCACCCACCACGCCCGCCCGTCGCTCAGCACCTCGATCTCGCCGTCGCGGTCCGTCCGGCGCACGACGGCCGCGTCCAGCCGCTCGAGCACGCCGGGGTCCGGATGGCCGTAGCGGTTGTCGGCGCCCACCCCGATCACCGCCATTGCCGGCCGCACCGCCGCGAGCCAGTCGGCGGTGGTCGAGGTCGCGCTGCCGTGGTGGGCCACCTTGAGCACCTGCGCGTCGAGGCGGGCGCCGGCCGCCAGCAGCGCCGCCTCCGCCGGCGCCTCGATGTCGCCGGTGAGCAGCGCCGACGTGCGGCCGTAGGCCAGCCGCAGCACCACGGCGTTGTTGTTGGCCTCGGCGCCGACGCCCGCCAGCCGCGGCTCGGGCGGCCAGAGGATGTCCGCCGCCACGCCGGCCTCGGGGTCGAGCGCGATCCGCCCCCCGGCCGCCGCGCGCACCACCCGCGCCGGCTCGGCATGGCGCGTGGCGGACCAGAACGCGGCGTCCGGCGACTCGGCCGGCAGGTCGGGGTCGAGCACCCACCCGACGTCGTACCGCTCGAGCACGGCCGGCAGCCCGCCGACGTGGTCGAGGTCGGGGTGCGTCAGCACGACGACGTCGAGCCGCCGGTCCCACGGCGGCAGGTGCCGCCCGAGGCCGTCCAGCACGGCCCGGGGGTCCGGCCCGCCGTCGACCAGCATGCGGCGGCCGTTGGGCGACACCACCAGGATCGCGTCGCCCTGCCCGACGTCGAGCTGGTAGAGGTGCAGCAGCCCGTCGGCCTGGGCCCGGACGGCGGACCACACGAGCGCGCACGCGACGGCGAGCGGCGCGAGGGCGGCGGCGGGCGTGAGGCGGCGCGGCCGAGGCGCGCCGGCCATGGCCCGTGCCTCGACGCTGCCCACCGCGCCGGGGGCAGGGCGCACGGCGGCGGACCCGGCGCGGCGGATCGCCCGCGCCACCACCCCGGCGACGCGGGCGCGGGCCGCGGGCACCGCGATCGCCCCGATCGCGGCGTAGTAGGCCGCGACCAGCCCCGGCGGCGGCTGGAACGGCGCGGACGCGTGCGGCAGCCGGGCGAACGCCTCGACCACGCGCACGGTGTAGGCGAGCGGCAGCCAGGCGACGGCGCCGGCTGCGGCGCCGGCGGCGGGCCACACGGCGCCCAATGCCGCGGTGAGCCCGCCCAACGCCATCACGGCCGGCTGGGCGGGCAGGATCGCGAAGTTCGCCGCCAGGCCGACCACCGACACCTGCCCCATGTGCAGCGCGATGATCGGCCACGTGGTGAGCTGCGCCGCCAGCGTCACGAGCACGGCGTCGTTGACCAGCCGAACCACGGCGCGCGCCCGGCCGGGCGGCAGGCGCCGGCCCAGCCACGCCTCGAGCCCCGTGCCGAAGCGGCCGGCGAACGCGACGAGCCCGACGGTGGCGGCGAACGAGAGCTGGAAGCCGACGTCGTGCACCACCGCGGGCCGCCAGGCGGTCATCGCCCACGCCGCGGCCGCCAGCGCGGTGGCGGCGTGCCCGGGCCGGCCGACCCCCACCGCCACCACGGCGATGCCGCCCATGATGGCGGCGCGCACCACGGCGGCGTCGCCGCCGACGAGCACGCAGTACAGCGCGACGACCGCCAGGACCGCCGGCACCGACCGCCGGCGGCCGAGCAGGCGGCCCAGCGATGCCGCGAGAAGGGCGACGAGCAGGGCGATGTTGGAACCGGAGATCGCGATGACGTGGGTGGTGTTGGTCGCCCGGAACGCGGCCTCGACGCGCTCGGGGAGGCCGCGGTCGTCGCCGAGGAGGATCCCGGTGGCCAGGGCCGCCTCGGGCTCGGGCAGGGCCGCCGCCAACGCTTGCCGGCCGCGGTCGCGGATGCCGACGAGCGCGCGGCGCACGGGGTTGCCGCCGCCCACACCGAGCACCGCCACCCGCGGCCGCTCGACCAGGCTGAAGACATCCTGCCGGGCGAGGTACGCGCGGTAGTCGAAGCCGTCGAGCACGGGCGGCGCGTCGATCTCCCCGGCGACCCAAACGGTGTCGCCGTAAGCGTGCGGCGGGTAGCGGGGACCGCGCACGAGGACGAGGCCGTGCGCGGGGCGGCCGGCGGGCCCGGCTGCCGTCGTCGCGAGATTGGCGGTCGAGGAGTCCTCGTGGGCATGATCTGTTCCACCCGCCCCGCACCCCGACACGATCGACGCCACCGCCACGCGGTAGTCGGTGCCGCGGGCGCGTCGATCGGGCTCGTCGGCGATGCGCCCGACAAGGACCACGGGGCCGAGGCCGTTGCACGCCGCGACGTGGCCGGCGCCGAGGTCGGGGCGCGCCAGGGCCTGCCGGCCGGCGCCGAGCAGGGCGCACGTGAGCAGCGCGCCGCCGGCGGTGAGCCGGCCCGGCGCGATCCGGCGCGCGGGGTTTGACGACCCGGAGGCGCGGCGCCGGGCCGCGACGGCGGCGCGCACGGCCGCGCACGTGATGGGCACGGCGACGGCGAGCACGAGCGGCGGCCACGCGGGCCATGTGTCCGGCAGCCACGCCATGGCGGCCAGGAGGCCGGCCAGCCAGGCGAGGGCGAAACGCACGAGCGGGGTCATCGGTGCTCCGGATGGGCGCGGGACCGGCCGTGCGCCGCCGTCCGACGGGCGGCCGGTCCCTGATCCGGGATGCAGGATACCGGCGCGCGGGTCGTGCCGCCAGGGGCGGGGCGACAGGCTGGTGACAAGAGTGTGACGGAGGGCCGGGACGACTGCCGCACCGCACCCGGCGCTGTCGCCGCCACCCCTCGGAAAAGACGACCAGGAGACGCCGGGCAGACGCGGCATGATACGCGGCATGCGTACACTCTGCGCGCGGGTTGTGCCGTGTCGCGGTTGCCCGCGCGTTGCAGCTGCGCCGGAGCAGATGCACGCAGACGATGGGGGTGCGCGCATGCGTCCCAGCGACCAGCCAAGCAAATGGAGACTCGTCTTCATTCATAACAGGGGGCTTCGATGTTGACACAAAGACGCAGCCGGTTCCTTGTGCTGATCGCCACCGCGGTTGGATTGGGGCTCTCGTGGATGTTGCAGGGGTGCGGGCAGCCGGAGCCTGAACCTGAACCGGTCGGCAGCCCGCCCAGTCCTGTCGACAAGGCGACCGTCGGCACGCCAGCGCCGCCGGCCGTGACGCCCACCACACCTATGCCAGGGTCAACCAACCTCGTCGACCCCGCATTCGTCGACCCCGGCATCGCCTGCCCGGGCATCGGTCATACCCTGGCTGCGAACAGCCCGACGGGGGCATCCGGCGAGGGCAGGCAGATCGTCACGCTTGCCCATGGTTCGACAGGCGAGCCGGCACCGGGCCTGTCGTTCACACCCGACTTCGACCGACTCGCCCCCCTCCTCGCCCGGTTCCAGCTTACCCCGGCCGATGTGAACTTGGCGAAGACCGTGACGTTCGCCTTGCCGCCGCACGAGGACCTGAGCCCGGGCACGCATGGCATTCTGTTGATGAGCGTTCCGCTGCGGGTCCCCACGGTTCCATTGCCGCAAGCGCTATTCGCGCAGGGTCGCCAGACGGTCGTCGGAGTGCTTCGGACCTGCCGGCCGGTGCCCTTGGCCGCCGGCGACGACACCGTGCTCAAGCCCGACGTGTATCTCGTCACGGTGTCCGGGATGGGGGGCGATCGCGCGCGGATCGTGTACTTGGCGCCCGGGAACATCGAGACCGCTGGTGCCACCATCACGCGCGACGCCGACCTCCGCATTGGCCGCGACACGCCAACCCCCCAGTCGGTGCTCACGCACGCGCTGATCTGCCAGGCGTGGGGCAACATGCAGCTCTGCTTCGGGCCACGGCCGCGCGACCTGCTCACCGCCGTTGAAGGCGAGGCCATGCGAGCGCGGATGGCCGAGGCGGAAGCCGACCTGCGGACGGCGGGACTGATCGAGGCCGGCGAGTCGGCGCTCAACGTGGATGCCACGGTGCCGGACCTGGAAGGTCGTGCAGCCGTCGCGGCCCGCCGTGCGAGCATGATCGCCACGACGGTGATCAGCCGCACCTTTGTCGGCCACTCGCCGACGCCGCCGCCGCACCCGGTGGCGCGGATGGCGGCCGTGCTCGCGCGATGGTGGCCCGACTGGTTGACGTGGGCGTCCACGGCGCATGCTCAGACGGCCACCGCGACCCCCACACCCGCCCCGACACCCACGCCGACGCCGTTGCCGGCCGAGCCGACCGAAGGCGAGCTCTTGGGCACCGTGATCGTCGACTCGCCGATCGACAGCGACGGGCAGACCGTGGCTGTCGGAACCTACGCGATTCGCGCTACACGGGACGGCACCGCGGACAAGTGGTTCGGCCAATTCAACTCGACTGCCACCACCATCGTGATCCCGGCCAAGCTTACCGGTGAGATCATCAAGCCGCTGCCGAACAAGAAGAGCACGACTTCGGAAGCCATCATCTTGAACATCCGCATCGGTCTGTGCTTCTTCGAATGCTGAGGGATCCCGTGATGCCCGATCCACAGGCTGTCGCCGGTGCGGCACCCCCATATGCCGAGATCTGGGATGCTCTGAATAGCCGCCGCGTGGTTCTGTTCCTCGGCGCCGGCGCGTCCATCGCCTCGCGACCCGAAGACTACCGCTGGACGATCGAGAACCCGATCTGGCCGCCGTCGGGGGCCGAGCTCAGCCGCCACCTCAGCTCACAGGTCTACCCGAATGGGGAAACCGACTCCGACCTGGCGCGTGCAGCGCAGTACTACGAGGTCAGGAAAGCGCGCGCCGGGCTGCGCAACACGCTCAGGCGTGTCTTCAGCCGGCGCTTCCCGCAAGGACCCCTGCATGACCTCATCGCGACCGTTCCAGCCAAGCTGTTGGTCATCACCACCAACTACGACACCCTGATCGAAGATGTCTTCGAGGCCCGTGGACGCCCATTCGACTTGTTGGTGCAGCCCTTCGACGGGTCTCCCCTGTCGCCCGGCGGAAACGGCTTGGATCCCCTGGCGCACCCGGCCGTCCTCTACCATCGCCAGGCCGGTGAGTCAGACCTCAGGCCGGTGTTCGCGAACGGCATCGAGGCGTTACACATCGACGTCGAATCACGCGATGTCGTCTACAAGCTCCACGGCACGGTGGACATACGCGAGTCGGCCCGCGACGACTATTGCGTGACCGAGAACGACTACGCCGTTGCGCTGCAACGGCTGGGGAGCAGCGTGGCGTTGCCGATGTTCCTGAAGGCGGCGCTCGCCCAGCGACGCTTCCTGTTCCTGGGGTACAGTCTTCGCGACTGGACGTATCGCCTGATGTGGCATCAGGTCTACAACGACCGCGACTGCTACCGGAGCCGGGCGTTCCAATCCTGGTCCATTCAGCGTTCCGTGTCCCCGATCGAGCGGGACCTGTGGCTCAAACGCGACGTCTTGATCTTCGACATGCCGATGAACGAGTTCGTCGCGGGCATGGAAGCCGGACGCCCTCCACACGATCCGCTCACTTGACGCTCCTGAAGGATCGGAACCTGGAAGGGGTTCCGCCATGGATTCACCATACAAGGGATTGGCGGCATTCGAAGAGCGCGATGGCCCGCTGTTCTTCGGGCGCGACCGCGAGGCGCGCGTGGTGCTCGACCATGTCTACGCCAGCCGCCTGACCGTCCTGAGCGGCCCCAGCGGCGTAGGCAAGACGTCGCTGCTGGAAGCCGGGGTGGCCTATCGCGTGCACCAGACACCCGGCCGCACCGCTGTGGTGTTCCGGGACTGGCAGGGCGACGTCGTCGGCAACCTGAAACGGGCGATCGGGGCCGAAGTGGCGCGCGTGGCGGGAGTCCCCACTGCCGATCCCGATGACAGCGCGCTGGCGACGTATGCCAGCCGGTTCGCGCCGGTGTTGGATGTCCCGCTTGTGCTGCTCCTCGATCAGTTCGAAGAGTACTTCGTGTTTCATCCCGCCACCCAGCGTGTCGACCTCTTGACGATGGACTCCCGCACGTTCCCGGTCGCGCTCATGCACCTGCTGGCGCAGCCCGAGTGCCCGATCCACGTGCTCATCGCCATCCGCGAGGATGCGCTCGCCATGCTCCAGCGCCTTGCCGGGTCGATGGCCGCGGTGCTGCGCAGCTACATCCAGCTTCAGCACTTGAAGCCCGCCGCCGCCATCGATGCGGTCGAAGGCCCGCTGGAGGCCTTCAACCGATCCCGCCCTGGAGACGAACCCATCCGTCTGGAGCCCGGGCTGGCGGAGGACGTCGTCAAGCGACTGCAGTCGGAGAGCATCGACGCGGACCTCGCCGTGCCCGAGGCGACCTCTCAAGCCGTGGGCGGCGTGGACGACATCCAGGTCGACGTCAGCGTCCAGGCCCCGTATCTCCAGCTGGTGATGCAACGGCTGTGGGCGGAGGAGGTCGGCCGCGGGTCGAACACCCTGCGCCGCGCGAGCCTCCGTCGAATGGGAAGTGTTCCACAGATCGTCGGCGACCACATCGACCGGTCCCTCGCGCGGCTGAACCGATCGGATCGTGAGATCGCGGCGCGCATCTTCCAGTACCTGGTCACGCCGGACGGATCGATGCAAGCCCTCGGCGTCGGCACGTTGGCGTTCTACACCGAGCTGCCCGACGACCGCATCGCGTCGGTGGTTGAACGCCTGTGCCGGTCCGATATGCGCGTGCTCAGGCCACTCGCAGCCTCCGGAATCGACGGAGGCGAGCGCGACGCCCGCTACGAGGTCTTCTACCGCGCGCTCGTGCCGGGCATCCTGGACTGGCGCTGGCGCCACGTCGGGGAACAGCAACTGACGCGCGGCCGATGGATGGTCGTCGGTGTCGCGCTGCTGGCAATGGTCGCGTCCGAGCTGACGCCCGGCTTCCCGGGCGCGCTGCTGACGCTCGCGCGATCGACGGGGCTCCTGCTCGTGCATGCGGTGCTGCTCCAGCAGGTGTACGCGTGGTTCTACCGCTTCGTCGTGGCGCTCCCAGGGGGGCACACGCTGAGCGCCCACCGCATTTCCTTCGTCGGCGGTGTGCTCGGGGCGGTCCTGGGCCTGCTGTGGCTCAGCGTCACCCAATGGCCGGCAGGCTGCCGGTCGATCGGCGACCTGACGTCGGCGGGGTATGCCTGGAACTACCTGATGCTGATGCCCACCATGCTCGTCGGATCGGTGGCCTTCTTGGCCATGCGAGCGGCCGGCCGATTCGCGCTCCGGGTTGCCCATGTGCGGTTCTCAACCGGTTTCCTGACCGCCTACATCGCGATCGTCGGCGCGTCGGCGGCGTTGACCGCGTACGCCCTGCTTGGTCGGTGGCCTGCCAACGCCAACATCGAGATTCTCCAGCCGTCGGTCATCTCGGATTGCGCCGAGCTCGCCGTGCCTGAGTGACGACGGCGGCCGCGCCGTGCTCTGGACGTCCCGCGGCCTCGCCCTCTCCGCCACCCGCCACGCGCCCGTCACCGCTGGTTCCCCCCTTCCCACCGGTGGTATGATCCCCCCACACCGTCGTCACCGCCGCTCCGCCGGAGCGTTGCGCCTGGGAGGGAGCACCATGGCCCGCTGGATTCACGTCGTCCTCGCCAGCCTCGGCATCCTGGCCTTGGCCGGGGCCTCGCTGGTCGTGCAGGCGCCCGAGACCGATCTCCCCCGCGCGCCGGGCGCCCGGCCGGCCGTGGACCAGCCACCCGAGGCGCCGTCGACGGGCGCCGCCCTCCGCCGCCCGCCCGCCCGCTTCCATGCCCCGGCCGACGGCGGCGAGGCGCCGTGGCCCGCCGGCCTCCACCCGCTGCCGCCCGGCGCCGACACGACAGGCGAGGCCGTGTCCGCCGACGACGTCGACCGCCGCCCGGCACCCGCCTACGCCGCCCTGCCCCCGTTGCCCGGGCCCGCCCGCGCCGAGGCGCGCGCCCTGGCCCACGAACGGGCGGTCCTGGCGCGCACCGACGGATCCGGGCGCGCGCCCGCCCAGGCTCCCGCCGCCGGCCCCGTGCCCGTCACCGCCACCATCCTCGTGCTGCCGGTCGAGTTCGCCGGCCATTCCCTGCTGCACTACCGCGTGCACACGCCCGACCGCACCGCGTGCATCACCACCACCGGGATGTTCAGCGGGCCGCTGCACGGCGCCATCCCCTACCCCGGCGGCGCGCCCGGCGCCAGCATCGACAACCAGACCGTCTACTACCCATCCACCGAGCCCGAGGACTACGCCCGATTGATCTTCGGGCGCACCGGCTACACCGAGCCCATCCGCGCCGGAGACCCCAACGTCAACGGCGGCCGCGGCGTCGACATCTCCGGCCTCACCGTCGAGCGCTACTTCGAGACCCAGTCCGACCACAGCGTGACCATCACCGGCACCGTCGCGCCGTGGGTGGCGCTCGACCGGCCGCAGGCGTACTACGGGCTCGACGTCTGCATCCCCAACGTCAGCCCGCGCGCCATCCCCGACGAGCAGCTCGGCTCGCTCGGCGACATGACCGTCGATGCCGCCGAGGCGCTCAAGGCCATGGGCGGCCCCTACGCCGAGCACGCCTTCTGGCGGCGCCTCGACGCCGACGGCGACGGCTTCGTCGACAGCCTGTGGGTGATCCACGCCGGGCGCGGGCAGGAATACGGCGGCGGCAGCGACGGCGAGGCCGCCATCTGGTCGCGGTCGACCGACGTGGCGGCGTACCCCGACCACGAGGGCGGCCACGTGATCCACGACGGCGGCACGCCCGACGCCCCCGCCGACGACATCCGCCTCGGACCGTTCACGCTGATGCCCGAGGACAGCGACATCGGCGTGCTGATCGAGGAGTTCGGGCACAGCTTCTTCGGCTTCCCCGACCTGTACACCAACGACGCCGAGAACTCCGTGGGCTGGTGGGCGCCGATGTCCGCCGGCATCTGGGGCGGCGAGCTCGGCGGCACGCGGCCGGTCAACATGCCGCTGTGGTTCCGCTCCGTGGCCGACTGCCGCGGCCGGCCGTGCGGCTGGGCGGACCCCGTGGCGGCGGTCACCTACACCACGGCGCCGCGCACCGTCGTCCTGGGCCAGGCCGGCACGCCGGCCGGCGGCACCGTCCAGGACGGGCCGTTCGCCGGCCAGACGATCCACGAGGGGCTGCGCGTCGACCTGCCGGTCCAGGTCGAGAACGTCCCCAACCGCGCCGGCACCGGCGGCGGCGCGTACACCGGCCCCGACGCCGGCGAGACGCGCGCGCTGGTGCGCACGCTGGACCTCGACCGCCTGCCGGCGGGCGACGGGCCGGAGCTCAGGCTCCGCGCGTACTGGAACATCCCGCGCTACTGGGGCTACCTGTTCGTCGAGGCGGCGCCGCCGGGCGAGGACTTCAGGACGCTGCCCGACCGCGACGGCCACTTCAGCGACCAGAACCCGTTCGGCCTCAACGAGGGGTGGGGCCTGACGGGCCCGGGCCCGGGCGCGACCGTCCTGCGCTTCGACCTCTCGCGCTGGCGCGGGCAGGCGGTCCGGCTGCGGCTGCGCTACATCACCTACCGCGGCGGCCCGGGCACCGGGGTGTGGATCGACGACGCGGCGCTGCACATCCAGGAGCTCGGCCAGGACCTGCGCTTCCGGGTGGACGACTTCGACGCCGGTCTGGGCGGCTGGCAGGTCGAAGGCTGGCAGGCCGTGCCGTACACGCTGCGGCACCCGCACCACTACCTCGTGGAGTGGCGCAACGACGAGGGTTGGGACCGGTCGCTGCGCGGCGCGTACCAGACGAGCTACCACGACCAGGACGAGTGGCGCGTCGACCGGGTCCCGGCGATCCTGCCGGGGGCCGTCGTGATGTACCGCAACCTCAAGTACCCGTTCTCCGGCGCCATCCGGCCGCAGCTCGCCGACCCGCCGAGCTGGGGCGCGAAGTACGCGCTGTTGGTCGTGGACCCGCTCTTCGCGCCGCGCGAACGTCCCGGCGGCGCCGCGCTCGGCGGCCAGCTCCAGAGCCTCGACGCCGCGCTGTCGACGGCCCGCCAGCCGGACTTCCGCCTGGAGGTGCGCGACCCCGACAGCCGCGAGGTGACGGGCGTCGACGCGTTCGAGGGGCGCGACGGCGTCCGGCGCTTCGACGACGCCCGCGGCCACGCCCCGGGCATGCGGCTCGGCGCCGACGGCCAGCCGGCGCCGTGGGACGCGACCGCCAGCGTCGTCGTGCCGTCGGTCGGCGGGGCGATGTACAGCACGCGGGTGGTCGGCGGCGACGGACGGCCGGCGCTGGACCGCTACGGCGCGGCCTACGCCGGCGGCCACGTGCTGGGCACCGGGAATCCCGGCGATGCCAACGCCCAGCTCGGTGTGCGCCTCGAGCTCGTCGGCCAGGCGGCCGACGGCAGTTGGGGCGCCGTCCGGGTGAGCAACACGGCGGTCGACTACACGCTGGCGTCGGACGTGCCGACGGCGACGATCGGGCACCCGCTGCGCTTCGACCTCGACATCCACAACCGCGGCAGCGTGCCCCGCGCGGTGACGGTGACCCTCGAGGGGTGGCTGATGGACCGGCTGCTCTTCGAGGCGCCGGCGATGCCGGTGGTCCCGGTGGCCCCGGGCGCGTCGGCCCGGCGGTCGCACACGGTCACGGTCCCGGCCGACGCATGGCTGCCGCCGGATGCAAAGGTGACGGGGGTGGCGCGCTTCGACGACGGCGAGCACCGCTGGGAGCGGCGGCTGGCCGTGCCGGTGGCGCCGCGCCCGGTGCTGTGGCTGCCGGTCGTGCGCAACGCCGAGTGAGCGGGCCGTGGTCGTCGTCATCGTCGTGATCGTCGTCGTGCTGGCCATCGTCCTCCTCGTCGTCGAGGAGGACCGGCGTTCCGAGGAGTGAGTCCACCATGTGCGGACGCTTCACGCTGACGGCCACGCCCGAGGCGCTGGCCGCGCTCTTCGACCTGCCGGAAGCGCCGGCGCTGCCGCCGCGCTACAACATCGCGCCGACGCAGCCGGTGGCGGTGGTCCGCACAGCGCCGCACGACGGGCACCGCGAGCTGGCGCTGGTGCGCTGGGGCCTCATCCCGAGCTGGGCCAAGGACCCGTCCATCGGCTCACGGCTGATCAACGCGCGGGCCGAGACGGTGGCCGAGAAGCCGTCGTTCCGGTCGGCCTTCAAGCGTCGGCGGTGCCTGGTGCCGGCCAGCGGGTTCTACGAGTGGCGCGCCGAAGGCGGCCGCAAGCAGCCGTTCTACATCCATGCGGCGGACGGCGCGCCGCTGGCCATCGCCGGGCTGTGGGAGCATTGGGAGGGGCCGGAAGGCGACGTCGTCGAGTCGTGCACGCTCCTGACGACCGAGGCCAACGACCTCGTCCGCCCGATCCACGACCGCATGCCGGTGTTCCTGCCGCCGGCGGCGTTCGCGGACTGGCTGGACCCCGACATCGACCAGCCGGGACCGCTCTTGGCGCTGCTCAAGCCGTACCCGGCCGCGGCCATGGCGGCGCACGCGGTCAGCCCGCTGGTCAACGCGGTCCGCAACGACGGGCCGGCGTGCGTGGCGGCGGTGTAGGGGGGCGGCGGCCAAGCCACGGCGGCGCGCGTAACGGACGCAACGTGCGCAAGGGTGTGTCGCAGGCGTGTCCTGGCGATGTCGTACACTCTGTTGCGGCTGATAGGACGCCGTGGTACGCTGGCCGCGATGGTTGTGGCGGGGGAATCCGTGGGTCCGGCGCGAGTGCTAGAATTGGCGGGCCGGGCGGCAGGCGACCCGGGCGGGAGGGTGCGCAGGTGGCCATGACGAAGATCCACGAGCTTGCCACGGGCCAGGTCGAGATCGACTACCCAGAATCCGACGGCAAGCCGATGGCGGAAACCGACCTGCATCGCGACGAGATGGTCGAGCTCATCGGCCTGCTGAAGCAGCGCTATGCCGATGTGCCTGACGTGTACGTCTCCGGGAACCTGCTGCTGTACTACGAGGAGGGTAACCCGCGCGCCTCGGTGGCGCCGGACGTGTTCGTGGTGTTCGGCGTGCCCAAAGCGCGGCGGCGCGTCTACAAGCTGTGGTCCGAGGGTGTCCCGCCGGCAGTGGTGATCGAGGTGACCAGTCGCAAGACGCGCCGCGAGGACCTGCTGTCGAAGATGGCGCTCTATGCCGAGCTGAGGGTGGCGGAGTACTACCTCTACGACCCCGCGGGCGAGTACTTGCGCCCGCCGCTGCAGGGATTCCGGTTGGAAGGTGAGGTGTATGCGGTGATGGCGCCGGACGAATCCGGTGCGCTGCGCAGTGAACGGTTGGCTGTGGGCTTGCGGTTGGACCACGGTCGACTCGAGTTGTTGGACCCAGTGACGGGCCAGCCGTTTCCGCGGCCGAGCGAGCGGGCCGAAGCCTTGGCCGCGGCCGAGCGGGCGCTGGACCTCGAACGGCGGCGGGCGGAGCGGGCCGAGGCGGATCTGGCGCGGCTGCGGATCGAGCTGGACCGACGGCGTGCGGGGGGGTGACGGGTGGGTGAACGGGTACAGGGGGGCGGGGGGTGAGGGCCGGCTCCTCTGCGCCCCTCC
>WBZR01001940.1_pt1 | contig 23382 bp, 23 predicted proteins | sample 5204231 | NCBI WGS metagenome assembly WBZR01 (sample SAMN12412403, study PRJNA552823) | activated sludge metagenome | isolation source: activated sludge from anammox sidestream of wastewater treatment plant... | place: USA: Virginia | collected 2017-08
GTTCCGCGACGCGAAGATCACGGATATTTATGAAGGCACGGGGCAGATCAACCGGCTGGTGGTGGCGCGGCAGGTGTTGGGATATTCGGGATCGGAGTTGAGGTAGGTGGTAGGTGGTGATTGGTAATTGGTAATTGGTAAGTGGTAATTGGTGAGTGGCGAATAGTAATTGGTATTTGGAGGATGCGATGGCGACGTTCGAGGATTTACAGGTCTTGAAAACGGCTGAGGCGATTTGTGACTCGATATATAAAAAGGCGGAGAAGTGGGATGAGTTTGCGAAGGATGTGGTTGGGAGGCAGATCGCGCGTTCCGCTGATTCGATAGGCGCGAATATCGCCGAGTCCTTCGGAAGATTCAATTTTGGAGAAAAACTTCAATTCCTGTACTACTCGCGTGGAAGTTTGTTCGAAACCAAATACTGGCTGAATCGAGTCAGGGAGCGCGGCTTGATGAAAGCGGATGAAGTTCAGGGATATGCGCTCAACTTGACTTCACTGGCTCGACAGTTGAACGCCTTTGCCAGTGGTTTGAGAACTGTCCGTTCGGAACATCCAAAGAACAAACCCAGCGCCGTTCGTGAAGCCGCTCCGGAATACATTGCCGCCAATTTGGACGAGATTCCAGACCCGTTATTTTCCGAAGCCGACATCAATTCGCTCAGCCGATAATTACCAATTACCAGTCTCTAATTACCAACCACCAATTACCAATCTCTAATTACCAATCACCAATCTCCAAAAGGAGTTACACATGAACTACAGTATACATCGCGCCGTCGTCATCGGCTCCGGCACAATGGGGGCGGCGATTGCGGCGCATCTGGCAAATATTGGAACGCCTGTGACGTTGCTGGATATTGCCGCAAAAGATTCGCCGGATAAAAACAAAATCGTCAAGGAGGGCTGGGATCGTTGTCTTAAGGCGCGTCCGTCCAATTTGATGGCGAAGGAATTGGAAGCGCTGGTCACGCTTGGCAATCTCGAAGATGATTTCGGCGCAGTGGCCGAGGCGGACTGGGTCTGCGAAGCCATTGTCGAGAATCTGAAAATCAAGCAGGACTTGATGGCTCGCATTGACGAAGTCCGCAAGCCGAATGCGATTATTTCAACGAACACTTCGGGTATCCCGGTCGCTTCGATTGCGGAGGGACGCTCGAAGGAATTCAAGAAGCATTTCCTCGGCGCGCATTTCTTTAACCCGCCGCGTTATTTGAAACTGCTGGAGATCATCCCGACGGCGGACACGTCGAAGGATGTGGTCGAGTTCATTTCGTATTTCGGCGAATATCGTTTGGGCAAAGGCGTTGTATTGTGCAAGGATACGCCCAACTTTGTTGGCAATCGCGTGGCGTTTGGCACAGGCGCGTTTGCGATGGATTTCATCCTCGAGAACGGCTACACTGTGGACGAAGTGGACGCTCTCACCGGACCTTTGATGGGCCGCCCGAAAACGGCCACGTTCAGGCTGATGGATTTGGTCGGCGTGGACGTGTGGCATCACGTCGGGACGAACCTCGCGCCTTTGATTCCGCACGATAAACTGGGGCAGAAATATCTCGCCGCCGAAAAGCCGAAGAAATTGATGGAAACCCTGCTCGAACGCAAGTGGCTGGGCAACAAGACCAAAGTCGGTTTCTATAAGGAAGTGCGCGATGCGGAGGGGAAGAAGCAGTTCTATTCGCTGGATTTGAACACGCTCGAACATGTCCCCGCCAGCAAGCCGAGATTCGACTCGGTCAAGGCGGCGAAAGAGGTCGAGGGATTGGGCGACAGGCTCAAGGTCATGTTGGAGGCGGACGACAAGGCGGCGAAACTCGTCAAGGCGCTCACATATCAGAGTTTCCAGTATGTCTCATCCATCATCCCCGAAGTGGCGGATACGCCCAAGCCGATTGACGACGCGATCCGCTGGGGTTTTATGCACGAAGCGGGCGCGTTCGAAATTTGGGACATGCTCGGCGTGAAGGAAACCGTCAGACGCATGAAGGCGGAAGGCTACCCCGCCGCGAAATGGGTGGATGAAATGTTGAAGAACGGTTGCGAGACGTTCTATCAATACAGGCATGGAAATAAGATCGGCGCGTATGACGTGTCGAAGAAGAAGTATGTCAAGTTCAAGGCGGGCGAAGACTTTGTGTTCCTGAAGGATTTGCGCGGCACGAAGAAGGAAGTGAGCAAAAATGCGGGCGCGTCGTTGTTCGATATTGGAGATGGAGTCGGCTTGGTGGAATTTCATACCAAGATGAACGCGCTCGACGACGATATTTCCGCGATCGTGACCGAGGCGATGGACAGACTGCAAAGCGATTTCGACGGGCTGGTGGTCGGCAACGAAGGCGAGCATTTCAGCGCGGGCGCGAATCTGTTCATGGTGGTGGTCGCCGCGCAGCAGGGGATGTGGGATCAACTCGACGGCGCGATTCGCAGACTGCAAAATATGAACATGCGGATGCGTTACTCGCCGAAGCCGATCGTGGTCGCGCCTGTGGGGTACGCGCTCGGCGGCGGGTGCGAGATCACGATGCACGCTTCCCGCGTGGTTGCGGCGGCTGAGACGTATATCGGACTGGTCGAACTCGGCGCGGGAGTCATCCCTGCCGGGGCGGGGACGAAGGAATATATGCGGCGCATCATCAATCCCGCCATGAGGGTGGAAAATGTAGAGCCGTTCCCGTTCATTCAAAAGGCTTTTCTGCAGATTGGGCAGGCAAAGGTTGCGACCTCCGCCGAAGAAGCGCGCGGCATGGGGATTTTGAATCCGCAGGATCGAGTCGTAGTCAACCGCGATCATCTCCTCACCGAAGCGAAGAAAGAAGTCCTGCATCTGGTTGCGTCTGGGTATCGTCCGCCTGCGCCTGAGTTGATTTATGCGGCCGGGCGCGACATGTTCGGCGCGATGAAGGTCGGCGCGTGGGCGTTCAAGGAAGGCAAATACATCACCGAATACGACGCGCACATCGCCACAAAACTGGCGCGCATCATCGCGGGCGGCGACATTACCAAGCCGACGTGGGTGAGCGAGCAGTATATTTTGGATTTGGAGCGTGAGGCGTTCTTATCCTTGTGCGGCGAGGAGAAGACGCAGGCGAGGATGTGGAGTATTTTGCAGACGGGGAAGCCGTTGAGGAATTAGGCGAGGTGCGAGATACGAGATACAGGGTACAAGATACGAGATACGAGATACAAGATACGAGATACAAGATACAAGATACGGGATACGAGATACATGATACGGGTTGCGGAGGAGCGAGGTGATGGGTGACAAGTTTGTGAAGTTTGAGGATTGGGAGAAATCCGTCCCCGAATTTGTAAAGAAGGACTCGCTGTGGGAGTCTTTATACTATCGCGTTGCGCTCTATTTGTATGATTTAGTCTGGGATGATTGCGACATTCTGCAGAAAGACCTTCGTGCAAGGCATAATATCGGACAGATCATTCACAGTTCGGGAAGTATTAGTGCGAACATGGAGGAGGCAGTTGGGCGAGGAGTTGGGACGCCAGATTATGTCCGCATTTTGAAAATCAGCCTCGGCGAGATTCGCGAGACGCGCGGCTGGTATTACCGCTGCCGCCATGCCCTGCCGCCTGATTTGCTTGAACATCGTTACAAAGTGATTGACCATTTGAAAGCCCTGGTTGTCAACCTTCTCAACTCGCATAAAGGCAACCTCGGCAAGAAGAAGTAACCTGTAACCTGTAACTTGTATCGTGTAACTTGTATCGTGTAACTTGTACCTTATACCGTGTAATCCGTACACAAAAGGAGAGACACAATGAAAGAAGCTGTTATTGTTAGCGCCGTCCGCACCCCCGTTGGGAAGGCAAAGCGCGGAGGACTGGCAACGGTCCGACCCGACGAGATGGGCGCGGCGGTGATCAAAGAATTACTTAATCGCACGCCGAACCTTGAGCCTGCCCAGATCGAAGACATCGTTTTAGGATGCGCCTTCCCCGAAGGCGAGCAGGGGATGAATTTCGCGCGAACCATTTCCATTCGGGCGGGTCTGCCCGACAGCGTGCCGGCGGAGACCATCAACCGTTACTGCTCGTCGGGAGTGCAGTCCATCGCGCACATCGCCAACGCCATTCAAGCCGGACAGATCGAAATCGGAATCGGCGGCGGCGTGGAGTCCATGTCCATGGTGCCGATGATGGGCTACAAGTTTTCGCCCAACCCGCAATTTGCCATGGAACTGCCGCAGTATTACACCAACATGGGGCTGACCGCGGAAAATGTCTCGGCGAAGTACGGGATCAGCCGCGAGATGCAGGACGAGTTTGCGTTGAGAAGCAACCAAAAGGCGGCGCGAGCCGTTGAATCCGGTTTATTCGACCCCGAACTGCTTCCGCTCGATGTAGAAATTCACGAGTATGCGGACGGCAAATCCGTCGCAAAAAATTTCACCGTGAAGCGCGACGAAGGTCCGCGCGGCGACACCACCCTTGAAGCGCTTGCCAAACTCAAACCCGCATTCAAGGAAGGCGGTACGGTCACGGCGGGCAACTCCTCGCAGATGTCGGACGGGGCGGCGGCGGTGATGGTCATGTCGGCGGATAAGGCGGCGGAGTTGGGACTCAAGCCATTGGCTCGCTTCGTTTCCTACGCCGTGGGCGGGGTCGCTCCCGAGTTGATGGGAATCGGACCCGTGGCCGCCATCCCCAAAGCCCTCAAACTGGCGGGACTTTCGCTGAACGAGATTGACCTGATCGAACTGAACGAAGCCTTCGCCGCCCAGGGGCTCGCCGTGATGCAAACGCTGGAGATGGACCCCGAAAAAGTCAACGTCAACGGCGGCGCGATCGCGCTCGGGCATCCGCTCGGATGCACAGGCTCCAAACTCACCACGCAGTTGATCTATGAAATGGGACGCCGTAAATCGAAGTACGGCATGGTCACCATGTGCATCGGCGGCGGCATGGGCGCGGCGGCGGTGTTTGAGAATTTGCAGTGACAGGCAATCTCCAGTTACCAATCCCCAATTACTTTAGTAATTGGGGATTGGCGATTGGTAATTTACCAACCATAAAAGGAACCCCAATCATGTCTCTAACCATCGAAACCCTCATGTCCAAAATGCCCGGCGCGTTCATGCCTGAAAAGGCGGCGGGGCTGGACGCTGTCATCCAATTCAAGTTCACCGGCGCGGAGCCGGGAGAATGGTATGCCGCGATCAAGGACGGCAAATGCGAAGTCTCGAAGGGGACGCACGCCTCGCCCAAGATGACCCTCACCGCCGACTCTGCCGATTATGTCAAAATTTTCACCGGCGAAATTGACGGGATGCAAGCCTTCATGCAGGGCAAGCTCAAACTGGCGGGCGACCTGAACCTCGCCATGAAACTGACGCAAATGTTCAAGATCAAGTAACTGATGTTATGCGGAACGTCCCGAAGATTCTCGCAAATTGAGTTTGCGTTCCGCCCAGCCTGCGGGACGGCGCGTAAGGCGAGCAATCACTGATACATGCTGTAAAATATGCCCGTCTGTTGAATGTGCGATATTTGGACTGGAGGATGACGTCATGGAAGGTTTAAGCGCATTAACAAAATACGGGCTTATTTGCGGTTCGATCGCGGTCAGCATTGCTTTTGCGGCTGGTATTTTGTGGTACACATACTCTGCCAAAAGAACGAAGTCCCAATTGCTGACAAACGAAAAAAACGAAAGGAACTCGCGCAAGCTTGCCATTTATGAAAGCGGCGGGATACTCGCTCCCGCCGTGATCCTATCTGCGCGGAGAGTCAGATCATGGCGCGGAGTGGGGAGCGGAGTAGGAAAAACTTCGAAACCCCCCTACCATCTGGTTGATTTTGAGGCGGAGGTCAAGCCGGATGGCGGCGTCCCGTTCCGCGTAAAATTCAGCGATCAATTAGTGAGGCGCGAATACAGCGATTTTAGCCCTGAATTGCCGTCGGAGCAGGGGCAGAAAATTTGGGTTGTGTACGATCCTAAAGATGCTTCGCGGGCATATCTGGATCATTACGATGCAGATCACGAGTCCGCGATGAAGGAGCGCGAAACGGATATACGCCGCTATCGGTTCAACCAATTGACCGAAGGCAACGATTCCCTCAAAGAGAATGGAATTCCCGCCGAGGCAGTCATTACCCGCGTTGACGACCTGAACCTGCCCTATCCCTGGAAAAAAGCGCGCGCCATGCATATCTATTTCGATGTCATGCCGAAAAACGGCTTTACCTTTCAGTCCGAAGGCGATTTTCTGATCGGAGATGGAGCCGGAGAAAAATATTCCGTTGGGAAAAAGATATATGTCCGTTACGACCAGCAAAACCCCAAACGGGCTGCGCTGGATTCTGCGCAGAATAAGAACCTCCCGTGAAGTTCTGCGCTGCCAATTAACCAGGACCTTTACCGGCAGATTTTGTCATAAAATTCAACCCGTCATCCCAACGATGACGGGTTGAATATTTAACAAGGAGAACATCATGGACTTTCCGTCTTTCACAGGCGCGTTTGCGGCAATATTGGGCGGCGTATGCGTTGTTGGAGTTCCATGGCGAATCCGTTCTTCACGCGCCTTGTTTTCGGGGACTTGTTTCATTTTTCAACTCCAGTCAAACCGTCCACGAATGAAAAGCCGCGAATAAACGAATGGGCGACTCGCTATTCGAGTATTCGCAGCCATCATTCGTGGATGGTTCTCGCGCGCGGCTTTGCGGTGTTCGATCATATCGGTGCAGGCGGGAGAGAGGCGATTCCCTGACCGGCGAAGCCATGTCGAAGGGAAGTCCTTCCTGAAATGCCCTTTGAATGAAGAAGATTTCAGATCATTGCAACGATTACAACCCTGCGAACAAAACCTCCACGGTCTCTCAGACCTCGGAGGTTTGGTTACACAACCCGGCGAAATTCATACCGGTGAATGACCGCTTCGAGCGTGTTGACCTGTTCTTCGGTCGCGTCTGCGAATTCGAGTCCGAGATTCGCGAATCCGCCCTCGTCTGTGTGGATGCGGGCGACGCGGGCGGCGATGACGAACGGACCCGGCGGAATGTCCGGCGTCTTTGCGGGAAATTCGATGGAAAGCATGATTCGTTCGCCCGCTTCCAGGGGGGTGTCTCCCACTACCCGCGCCCCGTGGATCGTCAGGTCTTCCAGGTATCCGAGCAGGCTCCTGGGGCGGAGGGTGTAAACCGGGGTGAACCGGATCAACTTTTTGCGGGGGTCTTTTCGCTTATCGGACATGGGAATCTCCAGTTTGACGACCGGGCGCGCGAAAACTATATCACGCTTTTATGGGACGGGCGGCGACTTTTGAGCGTAACTTTTCCGCCCCGGCGGTGGTGTTAACAGCGTACTCGCGCCCCTTTAATGGCAGGTATAATCGGCGCAACATAAAGAACCGACGCTGCAAGCCAATTCTCGAAAAAGGATTTGCATGTGACCACCATTTTCTTTGCGACAGACATTCACGGTTCGGATATTTGCTGGAGCAAGTTTCTCAATGCGGGCAAGTTTTACAACGCGGATCAATTGATCCTCGGCGGCGATATGACGGGCAAGGCGGTTGTCCCGTTCATCCATCAGGGCGGAAGCAATTACCGCGTCACGCTTCTCGAACAGGTTTTTGAAATTACAAACGAAGACGAACTGACGGATATGAAAAAGAAAGTCCGCAGTCGCGGCTATTACCCGTACCTCACCAACCCGGACGAAATTCAGGAACTGGAAAAAGACCCGGCGAAGGTCAACGCGATCTTTTTGCAGGAGGTTCTCAAGGTCGTTCAGCAGTGGATGGAACTTGCCGAGAAGAAACTGGCGGGAACGGGCATGAAGGTCTATTGCTGTCCCGGCAATGACGACATGGACGAGGTGGACGACATCATCCGCGAGAGCCGCGCGGTTGTTCATGCCGAGGGCGAGGTGGTGGAATTGGCGGGCGGTCACGAAATGATCGCCTCCGGCTGGAGCAATAAAACGCCCTGGAACACGCATCGGGAAGAGGGCGAGGATCAACTTGCGGCGCGGTATGAGGCGATGATCTCCCGCCTTAAGAATCCGCGGACTTCCATCTTCAACATCCATGTGCCGCCGTATAAATCCGGCTTGGACGAAGCGCCCGAACTGGACAAGGATTTGCGCCCTGTGCTGGCGGGCAATTCGATGATCCCGGTCGGCTCGACGGCGCTGCGCAAAGCCATCGAAAAGACTCAGCCGCTGTTGAGTTTGCACGGGCACATCCACGAAGGGCGCGGTTCGACGCGCATCGGGAAGACGCTGGTCATCAACCCCGGCTCCATGTACGAACAGGGGACGTTGCTTGGAGCGATCATCAAACTTGGAAAAAATAAAGTTGAGAATTACGTCCTGACGACTGGCTGACCGTACCGCAAACTTTAGTTGGCGCTCGCAAACTGAAGTTTGCGGTACTTAAAATATTTTCAGAAGAGGAGAGTTGTCATGAGCGATCTGTTTGTTCGCAAGGCGACCGGCATGGTGAGGTCATGGTCGGTCTTCGACGCGTTTATCTACGCGTTCTTTTCCATCAACTTTGTCACACTGGGGTTCTATGCCTTCAGCCAGATGTATTACTTTGGCGGCGGCATGATCAACGCCCTGATCGTCAGCGCCGTCTTTCTGGTGTTTGAGATCATCGTGTACGCTTCGTTGATCGCCGTCATGCCGCGCTCGGGCGGCGACTACGTCTGGCAGACGCGCGTTTTCGGCGGCGGGCTGGGATTCATCCTTTCCCTCACCGGCTGGTGGTTCACGCTCTGGTTGTGGACGCCGGTTTATGGCGATATGTTGAGGCAGGTGGTTCTTGTCCCCCTGCTGGGCGCGTTTGGGATGCAGGGACAGGCGGTCTGGTTTGCCGGTTCGGGTATGCCGCTGTTTGTCAGTTCCATTCTTGCGCTGGCGTTTGTGTCCGTGGTCATCATGCTTGGGATGAAGACCTATGCCCGCATTCAGAAGTTCTCCTTCTATGCCGGAGGACTGGGGCTGGCAATTGTCATCCTCCTGTTGCTGACCGGATCGCCCGAGGCTTTCAAATCCGGGTTTGAAGCCAACGCCGCGGCTTATTTTGGAACCCAGCCCGGTTTGATGGAAGCCACCGCCGCCGCCGGGACAGCGGCCGGCGCGGCCACCCCGCTTATGGGCGGCACATTCGGGTTGATCATGCTGAATCTGCCCTGGCTGGTCTTCTTTAACCTGTGGCCCAACTGGGGCGCGACCCTCTACGGCGAGGTGCGCGGCGCAACCGATTACAAACGCAACTTTGCGGGCATGGCCTGGGCGCTCGGCACGGTGACTGCGCTGGGCGTGGTCTTCTTCCTGGCGGTCGCAAAAACCATCGGCTGGGATTTCTACCAGCAGGCGAACGGCGCATGGTGGAATTACGCCTGGGGATTCACACCCGACGTGCCGCCTTTGCCGGTCTGGCCCAACCCCGCCATGTTGGCCGCCTTCCTGACAGACAGCCGCCCGCTTCAAATCGTCATCCTGCTATTGATGAGTTTTTGGTGGTTTGGCTGGGCTGGCACGCTCTTCCTTTCCTCCACGCGCGTGGTCTTTGCCGCCGCGTTCGACCGCCTGCTGCCCGAAAAAGTGGCGGAGTTGAATAAAAACGGCACGCCGGTCAACGCCATGTTGCTGATGGTCGTCCCGGCCCTTGTGGTCTCCTACCTGTATGCCTTCAACGTCGGCGGTTTTCTCTCCGCCACGCTTGCCGCGACGCAGGGCATCGCCATCATGTACTTCGGCACATCCATCGCCGCCATCATCCTGCCCTATAAAAAGCGGGAACTCTTTGAAGCCTCTCCGATCGCCAAGATGAAAGTGGGCGGCATTCCGCTGATCACGATCGCGGGCGCGATCTTCGCCGCCTTTCTGGGCTTCCTGCTCGTCGAATGGATGTTCGACCCCTGGCTCAATACCGGCGGCGAAGGCGCCGGTTTGTACGGCATCAGTTTCAAGAACACCAACTCCATCATCTTCCTCGGCTCATGTTACGCGCTGGCCGCCGCCATTTACTACGGCTTCAAATCCAAACGCAAGAGCGAAGGCATAGACATGGACAAGGTCACGGCTGAAATTCCGGTGGAGTAATCTACAACGATCAGACCTGACAGGTCTCCAGAACCTGTCAGGTCTCTTTAATTTCAGGAGTGCGCATGTCCATCATCGAAGAAGTTGCCGCCAAAGTGGATGACTGGAAGGGGAAGGATGTTTCCATCGAACAACTTTCCGGCGGGCTGACCAACGCCAATTACAAGATCACAGTGGATGGCAAGCCATACTTTGCCCGTGTCCCCGGCGCGGATACCGAACTGCTTGCCATTGACCGGACGAACGAATATCACAACACATCCGCGGCGGCGCAGGCGGGAGTCGCGCCGCAGGTTCTCAATTATTTTCCGCAATATAACGTGATGATTTTGGAATTCCTGGACGGCAAAACCATGTCGAAGGATTCCCTTAACCAGCCGGGGATGCCCTCGCGCATGGCTCAGTCCATCAAGCGACTCCACGCCGGGCCGCGCTTCTACTCGGACTTCAACATGTTCCGCCTCACGGAGTATTATCTGCGCCTGTGCAGTGACCGCTCCATCCAAACCCCGGACGGTTACGCCGGGCGGATGCCGACCGTGAACGCGATCGAAAAAGCCATGTCCGTCAACCCGCCGGCGACCGTCCCGTGCAACAACGACCTGCTCGCGGAAAATTACATTGACGACGGAAAACAACTCTGGCTGATAGATTACGAATACAGCGGCAACAACGACCCGACGTTTGAACTGGGCAACACCTGCCAGGAGATGCAGTTCAACGACGACCAGATTCATGAAGTCTGCGCCGCGTATTTCGGCGAAGCGACTCCCGCCATGATTGCGCGCATGAAACTTAATATGATCATGTCCGATGTGGGCTGGGGCTTGTGGGCGGCGATCCAGGCGAAGATCTCGACCATCGAATTCGACTTCTGGGGCTGGGCGCTCGAACGCTGGGGCAGGGCGGTGGAGAAGATGGACTCGGCGGAGTTTGCGGGGTGGCTGAGGGATGCGGGGGGTGAGAAACGGTGAATGGGAAATGGTAAATGGTGAATGGTGAATGGTGAATGGTGAATGGGGAATGGTGAATGGTGAATGGGGAATGGGGAATGGGGAAGATAGGAAGCGGCGCGAGTAGGAATACAAAGTAGACAGGCAGGCAACTCGCTTGTATACTTCGTTCACCCGCACCTTCAACCTTCAACCTGTAACCTTCAACCTTCAACCCTCAACCTTCAACCTTCAACATCCAACCTGATACCCCCCAAAGGACTCCCGCTTGGACCTTCAACAAGAACTCCACCGCCTTGTGGACGCCGCGAACGCGAAGAATATTCAACTGCGCGCCATCGGCGGGCTGGCGGTCGAAACGCATAACAGAAGCCGACATCCGCTCTTCAAGCGCGAGTATGCCGACCTGGATTTTTGCGTCCCGCTTAAACAGCGGCGGCAGTTTGAAGCCTTCATGCCGGAGATGGGCTATTCCCCGCATAAACAGTTCAACGTCCTCAACGGCGACCAGCGCCAGATCTATTACCACAACCCAACCGAGATGAAAGTGGATATTTTCGTCGGCCGCTTCGAGATGTGCCACAAGATTCCGCTCGAAGAACGCCTCGGCGCGGACCCGCTCACGATCCCGCTGGCGGAGTTGTTTTTCTCCAAGGCGCAGATCGTCGAACTTAACCGCAAGGACGCCCTCGACCTGACTTCGATTTTGCTGAACAACAAAACCGGCGACGGCGATCATGAAACCATCAACCTGTCCGTCATTGCCCAACTGGGCGGCGCGGATTGGGGGTTGTACAAAACCACCTCCATGAATCTCGACAAGATCGAAGAGATGTTGAAAAAGGGCGAAATTCTCCTGAACGACGAAGAGCAGACCCTCGTCGCCGGGCGCATCCACGACATCCGCAAAACCTTTGCCGACATGCCCAAATCCATTGCCTGGAAAATGCGCGATAAAGTCGGCGCGCGAGTCAAATGGTATCTCGAAGTGGAGGAGGTCCAACGATGAGAAAAATCCGGCTTGTGATTGCTGTGATTATTCTGTCCGCCTCCATTGCCCTTCTGGTTTGGGGATTTTTCCCCAACCCGCGCGAGACTCGCATTCAGAATATTTCCCCGAAGGAGATGCAGATCCCGACTCCTTCTTCGCTTCACTCCGACCCCGGGCGGCTCTTGTGAACCGACGCTCTGCCCTTCTTTCCGCTTTTATTGCCCTATGCGGACTCTTTCTGTTTGCCTGCACAATCGGCTCTTCAGAATCTCCTGCCCCCACATCGGCTCCCGTTGCGACAGAACCGCCCATCAGCCAGACCCCGGGCCCTGAAGAAGCCCTGCGTCCCGCCATCCCGGAGACACGCCGCCTGATTTTGGAATACCCGCCCAGGGTGCGGGCGGGCAACGAAAGCAACCTGATATCTCTGACCCTCGATGTGGATAATCTTGGAAAGATCACGCCAACCGCGCACTTTCCGGGAAACATCACGGAAGGAGGCGTGATTGAGATTCCCAACCTGTACGAAACGCACAACGTTACCGCCGAGGCGCAGTTTGACATCGCCGGGCTGGAGGTCAAACCGGGCGGGGTCACATTCCAGCCATTGAGGCAGGGCGAAGCCATCACTTTTTATTGGAGCCTGCGCGCGCAGGAAATTGGCACATATCGCGGAACGATCTGGCTGTACCTGAACTTCGAGGACCGCTCCAGCGGAGAAAAAAGCCGGGTTGCCGTATCCGCTCAAATTGTCGAGATCGAGGCGGTGGACTTCTTCGGCTTTTCGACCAACTTTGTACGGACTTCCGGCGTGGTGGGCTCGGTCCTGGGACTCATTGTGGGCTTTCCGTTCTTCGACGATGGCGTGAAATATTTGTGGGGCAGGCTCGCAAGGCGAAAGCGCAAGACCGGCAGGCCGCCGCGTAAAATGTGACAAACATCACCCGGAAAATTGACGGGCGCGGGGCGGAGCGGTTTGTCCTTTATGGTACAATGCAAAAGTTGCAGGAAATTTCCCTCGGAGAGATTAATTGATGAATGAGTGGATATATGTCGCCCTTTTTATCATTGTGGGGTTGATCATTCCCATCGGCGCAATTTTGGCTGGTTTTATTTTCGGTCCCAAGAAACCCAACCCTGTAAAACAATCCACCTACGAATGCGGCATCGAGCCGGTCGGCGAGGCGTGGATGCAGTTCAAGGCGCAGTATTACATCTTTGCGCTGGTCTTCCTCGTCTTCGATGTGGAGGCGGTTTTTCTGTTTCCCTGGGCGGTTAAACTTGGGCATCTCGGTCTGTACGCCGTGATCGAAGGAATTATTTTTGTGGCGATCCTTGTTGTGGGTTTGGTTTATACCTGGCGCAAGGGGATGCTGGAATGGGCGTAGTCGCAATGAATTGAGAGAAGGCTGACGGGAGAAATCCTTTCAGCCTTTTCTTTGCGTAAACAAGGAAATTCTCCCTCATCCCCCAGCTCTTCCCCCGAAGGGGGAAGGGAGTTCCCTCTCCCTTTGGGAGAGGGCTAGGGTGAGGGACAGGAGCGATGTATGAATTTTTGGAATGACCCTTTGAAAGTCGCCGCGGACTGGCTGGAGGGAATCTTTACCGGCTGGGGCATGGACGCCGTCGCCGCGCATGTGCTGACCGTTTTCCTCGGCGTGTTTCTGATGATCGTCATCCTGATGGTCGTGGACGTTTTCCTCGTCTGGATCGAGCGCAAAGTGGTGGCGCGTTTTCAGGACCGGCTTGGTCCCAACCGCGTGGGCCCCTTCGGTTTGTTTCACCCGTTCGCGGACATTGTCAAACTGATCATCAAGGAAGACACAACCCCCGGCGACGCAGACAAGCCGGTCTACAACATTGCGCCGATCCTTTCGATGATGTCGGTCTTGATTTTATGGGCGGTGGTTCCTCTTGCGCCGGTCATGCTTGGCACGGATTTAAACGTCGGCGTGCTGTTCATCATTGCGGCGGGAGCCATCGGCGCGCTTTCGATCATCATGGCGGGCTGGGGTTCGAATAATAAATTCGCGCTGATCGGCGGCTTTCGCCAGGTGGCGGTGATGATTTCATTCGAAATCCCGATGCTGACCATGTTGATGATCCCCGTCGTCTTCGCGCAGTCCATGAATATGAACGCCATCATTCAGGGGCAGTCCGTGTGGTACGTTGTCCTCTCTCCGCTGGGCGCGTTGATCTTCCTGACCGCCGCCATCGCCGAGCTGGGGCGCGCGCCCTTCGACCTCGCGGAAGGCGAATCGGAACTGGTCTCCGGCTACAACATTGAATATTCCGGCATGAAGTTCGGCATGTTTTACGCGGGCGAACTGCTCCACGCCTTCACCTTCGGCGGCTTTTGGGCGATTCTTTTCTTCGGCGGTTATCGCTTCTTTGGGCTGGAGCAGGTCAGCCCGATCTTCGCCGTGTTGATTTTGCTGGTCAAAGCCCTGGTCGGCTACTGGGTCATCATGTGGGTTAAATACACCATGATGCGCATTCGCATTGATCAGATGCTCTCCTTTAACTGGAAATTTCTCACGCCTTTGGCTTTTGCCCTTCTTCTGGTCACGGCTCTGATGAACGCGCTTCTTTCCTCCGCCCCGGTCTGGCTCTACGCCCTCGGCATGTTCCTCGCGAATATCGTCACCGCCTGGGTCGCGCTGGAGATCGCCCGTTCCGCGACGAAGCAGGAACGCGAAAGGGCGGAGGGACCGCAAAAAACAGCGGAGGCGCGTCACTAATTACCGATTGCCAATCTCCGACATTTCGAGATTGGCAATTGGAGATTGGTAATTGAAACTTATGACAGCACAACAAATCATCTTCATTGTAGTTGCCGCGTTCACCCTCGTTTCGGCGTTGAGGGTGGCCACAGCCCGCAACATTGTCCACGCCGCGTTTTGGCTGGTCGCCGCCCTGTTCGGCGTGGCGGCCGTCTACGCCCTGCTGAACGCGAACTTCATCGCCGTCGTTCAGGTGGTCGTGTATATCGGCGCGATCGCCATTCTCTTCATCTTCGCGGTCATGCTCACCCGCAGGGATATGCGCGACGCCAGTCCGCAGTTGAATCGCAACTGGCCGCTGGGCGCGATTGTGGCGGCTTTGACCGCCGCCGGGCTGATTGCCCTGCTTCGCGGCTGGGACGGTTTTACGCGGAGCGCCGCCGATCTTCCGGCGGATTTTGGCGCGACAAGCGTCAACCTGCTTGGCGAGGCGCTGGTCTCGCCGGAGGCGTACGTCCTGCCGTTCGAGGTCGCATCCGTGCTTTTGCTGGCGGCTTTGGTCGGCGCGGTTTTTGTGGCGTTCAATAAAAAATTGGGAGGCGGGAAATGATTCCTTTATCCTGGTATTTGATTTTTGCCGCGGTATTGTTTGGCATTGGATTATTTACCGCGCTCTCGCGGCGTAACAGCGTCGCCATTTTGCTTGGCATCGAATTAATGCTCAACGCCGTGAACGTCAACCTGGTTTCGTTCTGGCGCTACGGCGATGTGATGAACATGTCGGGGCAGGTGTTTTCCGTGATCGTCTTTGCCGTGACTGCCGCCGAAGTTTCGGTCGGGCTGGCGCTGGTCATCTCCGCCTACCGCCGCCGCAACACGGTGATCGCGAACGATTTGGATATGATGAAGTTTTAGAGAATAGATAAATAGAGAATGGTGAATAGTGAGTAGTGAATAGTGAATAGTGAATAGTGAATAGTGAATAGTGAGTAGTGAATAGTGAGTAGTGAATAGTGAATAGTGAGTAGTGAATAGATAAATGGAGAATGGGGAGTGGAAAATAGAGAGTGGATGATTTATTGAAGGCGTTACCCGCTACCAACTACTCTCTACTCTCTACTCAACTACTCTCTACTCAACTACTCAACTACTCTCTGCTCCTGGAGGTTTGATGACGACTGAATTATTGATCTGGCTTATCCCGCTGCCCCCGGCGCTCGCTTTCTTCTTGATCGTGTTGTTCACGAATAAAAGCAAGACGGCGAGTCATACGCTGGCGGTGGGAGCGGCTTTCCTCTCGTGGCTGGGCGCGATGATCGTCTTCGTCCGCGCGCTGGGCGTGGAGCATCTCGCCGCACACCCGTTCAAGTCTGCCATTGACTGGCTGCCGACGGGCGAATCTTATTTGCGAATCGGCGTGTTAATTGACCCGCTCTCCGCCATTGTGCTTTTCTTCGTGGCGTGGTGCGTGTTGATGATCTTCGTTTACAGCGTCGGTTATCACAACTACGGGCAACCCGCTGGCGACCACGATCATGCCGGGCTTCCGCCTCACGGCGCGACGGTTCACGGTCACGCCGCCCCGTCCGTCGAGCCGATGTATTCGCGCTTCTTCGCCTTCATCGGGCTGTTCGCCTTCGGCATGTTGACTCTCGTCGTCTCCGACAACGTGCTGACGATGTTCGTCGGCTGGGAGATCATGGGCTTGTGCTCCTACCTGCTGATCGGCTTCTGGTACGGAAAAGAATCCGCGCGCAACGCCGCCATCAAAGCCTTCATGACCACCCGCATCGGCGACGTGTTCATGCTGTTGGGGATCGCCTTCCTTTATAGCGTGACCGGATCGCTCTCCTTTGACAAAATCTTCAGCGAGGAAGTGTTACACGCTCTCGCCTCCGTCCCGACGGGGATATTTGGTCTCTCCGCCGCGGGCTTGATCGGACTCTTGTTGTTTATCGGCACAATCGGAAAGTCGGCGCAGTTCCCGCTTCACGTCTGGCTTCCCGACGCGATGGAGGGACCCACGCCCGTCAGCGCGATGATCCACGCGGCGACGATGGTCTCTGCGGGCGTGTACGCCGTCATCCGCATGTTCCCAATCCTCAGCCTCGACGAAAGGACAATGGGCTTCGTGGCGTTTATCGGCGCATTCACGGCGCTCTTCGCGGCGACGATTGCGGTGGCGCAGAACGACATCAAGCGCGTGCTGGCGTACTCGACCATCTCGCAACTCGGTTTTATGATCGCCGCGCTCGGCATTGGCGCATATGTCGCGGCGACGTTTCATCTCGTCACGCACGCCTTCTTCAAGGCGTTGCTCTTCCTCGGCTCCGGCTCGGTCATTCACGGCATGGAGCATGGCGTCCTGCACACGGGCAACCATAAAGTGGACCCGCAGGACATGTTCAACATGGGCGGCTTGCGGAAAAAAATGCCGAAGACTTTCTGGACCTTCCTTATCGGCGGCTTTGCCCTCTCCGGCTTCCCGCTGGTGACGGCCGGCTTCTGGTCGAAGGACGAGATCCTCGCCGATGCCTGGGCGCACGGACATGTCATTGTGTTTGCCACGCTCGCCTTCGCCGCCTTCCTGACCGCCTTCTACACCATGCGTCAGATCACGCTGACTTTCTTCGGCGAACCGCGCACGGAGGAAGCGAAGCACGCGCATGAAACTCCCTGGACGATGACGACCCCGCTCATCATCCTCTCTGTCTTTGCCATCGGCTTCGGCTGGGTTGGGATGCCGCACTGGATCACCGGCGGGATCGTCCCCAACTGGTTCCATGAATTCACCGGCTCGATGCTCCACGAACATGCGGAAGAACTGGCGTTCAACATCGTCCCGCTGGCGACCTCTTTGCTCGTCGCGCTGGGCGGGCTGGCGGCCGGGTATTTCGTCTATCGCAACGTAAAATCGCCCGCCGAAGATAAACTGCAAATTCCCGTCCTCAAAAATAAATGGTACGTGGACGAACTCTACAACGTCGTCTTCATCAAGCCCGCCGTCTGGTTCTCGGAGGTTTTCGTCTCGCAATGGATGGACAAAGGCTTGATTGACGGAATCCTCCACTTGTTTGGACCCGCCACGAGCGGAGTCGGAAGCGGAATCCGCAATTACTTCGACCTGCCCGTCATCAATCGCTTCTTCGGCGACGGCTCGGCGGATGCGACCTGGTGGTTCGGCAAAAATCTGCGCCCGATCCAGACCGGACGAATCCAGCAGTATCTCCTGCTCACAATCGTCATCCTGTTCATGGTCGGCGGACTGCTGTACTTCCTGTTGACGGCGTAGGAGCAAACATGGATTATCTCAACACACATCTCCTCAGCCTCATTCTCTTCACCCCGGCGCTTGCGGCGCTGGTCATGCTCTTCCTGCCGGACGACGCAAAACTCCAGCGCTGGTTTGCGTTTGCCGCAAGTTTGATTCCGTTTGCGCTGACGCTCGTCCTTTGGAATCGCTTCGACCCGAACGCGGCCGGCTTTCAATTTGAAGAACGATACGTCTGGTACGAAGCCATCCGCTCCTCGCTCCACCTCGGCGTGGACGGGATTTCGTTCTCGATGGTCTTGCTGACCACATTGCTGACTCCGCTTGCCATCCTCGCCTCGTTCAGCGTGACGGATCGCGTCAAGCCGTACATGATGCTCTTCCTGTTCCTCGAAACCGGGATGCTGGGCGTCTTCCTCGCGCTCGACTTGTTGATCTTCTTTGTGTTCTGGGAGATCGGTCTCGTGCCGATGTACTTCCTCATCAACCAGTGGGGGAGCGCGAACCGCAACTACGCCTCGCTCAAGTTCATGATCTACACCATGGGCGGCTCACTCGGCCTTTTGCTTGCGGTGCAGATGCTCGGCGTCCTTTTCGGGACATTTGATTTGGTTGCCCTTTACCAGAATTGGAACTCGCTCGGCGCGGACACAATCCTGCTGGGAATGCCGATTCACACCGTCAAGACCATCGCGTTCTGGGCGTTTGCGATTGCGTTTGCTGTCAAAGTTCCCATCTGGCCCTTCCACACCTGGCTGCCCGACGCGCACACCGAAGCCCCAACCGCCGGTTCGATGATCCTGGCGGGCGTCCTGCTCAAACTTGGCGCGTACGGATTCATCCGCCTCGTGCTTCCGCTCTATCCGGTTGAAGCGAAGATATTCGCCGGTGCGTTGGCGTTCCTTGCTGTCGCGGCAATCGTCTTCGGCGCCTTCGGTTCGTTCGGTCAAACGGATTTCAAACGACTCGTCGCGTACTCCTCCGTCAACCACATGGGGTTTGTCGTCCTCGGCATCGCCGCGGCTGGACTCGCTGTCGGGACGCCCGACGCCCACATCGCCATGAGCGGCGCGGTTTTGCAGATGTTCAATCACGGTTTATCCGCGGCGGGCATGTTCTTCCTCGTCGGTGTGATCTATGAACGCACGCACACCCGCAACCTCGACGAATTCGGCGGCTTGTTCCCGCTCGTTCCGGTGTACGGCGGCATCCTGATCTTCACTTCGATGGCGTCGCTCGGACTGCCCGGACTCAACGGCTTCGTCTCCGAGTTCATGATTGTGCGCGGCTCCTACCAGCCGCTGACGCTCTACACTGCCATCTCCATGCTCGGCTTGCTCTTCACCGGCGCGTACATCCTGAAGGGAATCAAAAAAGTCCTGCATGGTCCCATGAACGAACACTGGGCGCATGGCGAACACAAACTGACCGAGATCAACCTGCGCGAAATCCTTGTCATGACTCCGCTTATGGCGTTGATGCTGTTCACCGGCCTCTGGCCCCGCTGGATTTTGGAGATCATCAACAAGGCAGTGACAGCGTTGTTTTAGAGAATAGAGAATAGAGAATAGAGAATAGAGATTAGAGTACATTGTTGCTCACTGTTCAACTACTCAACTACTCAACTACTCAACTACTCAACTACTCAACTACTCAACTACTCATCCAATCTCCAATTACCGCCCGCCACCCCTGATAGAGTGTTTTTTTAAAGCCACATAGCGGCCATTTTGAACATGCGTTGGATGCTGGCGATGTAGAAGACCATGCCCTCACTGGAGGAGACGGTGCGTTCATAGTCACGCGCAGACGATGGTAATGGCCCAGCCGCCCGAAGGTCCTCCACGACCCAGCGGTGCGGCAAGACTTTGAACCCTTTGATATCAGCGGAACGTTTGACAACCTCGAATAAACAGCATGAAAGTTCAAATTACTATCATCTTCCTAGCCGTCCTTTTGGCAGCTTGTACACCTTCTCAATCTATTCCTGTAGACGCGCAAAATACAGCCATGGTAGTAGTGCAGACTTATATCGCCCTCACCCAAACTGCTTTACCAACTCCTGTTGTGCTACCTACTGCAACTCCCCCAGCGACGTTAATACCTACTCTGCCCCCCCCTCCCATCATTACACCAGATGCAGTTCAAGTAGAGAGATGGCAGGAATACGAGGCCGCCCTGGCAAAAAGCATTCTTCCAATGTTTGACTATATGGTGCTTTGTGAATGGGATATCTTAGGACGTTCTGAACAGGAGGTCTATGTATGGGCTGCCTGCCGTGCTCCCGGAGGCGACGACTCGCGCCCTGCAGTTATTCGTCTTGGGATAGATGGAGCGATTCAGGAAGTGGAAGTCCTTAAGCGTAGCGCCTCCTCCAATGTGGATGAGTTGTTTCCTAAGGAAGTACAAGAGAAGTTCAACTTTTACGTGCAGATGTATGGATTTGATGGAAGGCTAAGAGAGCTGTATGACCATCTTATCTATCGGGAGACCCATCCAGAGACACCACCTTTGATAGTCTTATCATCCTACACCCCTATCCCTCCAACTAGTCCATGACAATGAAAAAGATCATGTTCATTGTGTTTTTAGCCCTGATGGTGGCAGCTTGCGCGCCCTTCCAATCTACTCCCGTAGACGCGCAAAATACTGCCATGGTAGCCGTGCAGACTTATATAGCCCTCACCAAAACTGCTTTACCCACTCTTACTGTAATACCTACTGCAACTCCCGAAGCGACGTTAATACCTACACTGCCTCCCCTTCCCATCATTACACCAAATGCAGTTCAAGTAGAACAATGGAGGGAATATCAGAATGCCTTGGCAAAAAAGCTTGTATCTAAATTCCCAGTTGAAATAGTTTTGTGCGAGTGGGATATATTGGGAGAAACTGAAAAGGAACTATATGTCTGGGCAGTATGTGCTGCCCCTGGGTATGTGGCAAGTAAACCCGCCGTTATGTATTTCAAGACAGATGGATCCATTCAAGGTGTGGAAATCGCTGTATACGGCTCAACATGGGATTCTGATATTAGAAGGATGTTTCCTGAAGATGTGAGGGAAGTAATTAATTCTGGATTTTTTATTCAAAGATCGGTGGAATTAAAAAATCACATTGAGTGGAGGCGAATGCAATCAGAGGTGCCACCATTAATCATTCTTTCAGTAACACTTTCTGCAACACCAACACCATAGAGTGTTAGTAGCAGAGAGGAGATTTGCATGAAGAAATCAAAGAGCTTCTTGATGACTGTAGTGATGGTTGCTATACTATTACTTATGTTTGGAAGTTTGGTAACTTCTGCCGAAGCAACAAAAACAGTAATTGTTAACTTTACTCCAACGCCAATGAGTACGCCAATAACCCCTACTGATCCTCCAGGAAGAACTCCATCTGAGGATGAGCAGGAACAGCTAAAAAATGTTATTAAACAATACTTTGAAATTCGTTACCTGGCAAAAAGCACCTCGCAGCAAGAGGATTTCAAGCAGAATCGTTTTTATAATTTGATTATAGATATGAGCCAGACAAATATTCCGATGGAGGCAGAATTAGCCAAACTTGAGGTTGAGATAAGGCATGCAGAATTAAATGAACTCTTATACACTGATTATAAATTTTTTTTTAGATTTCACCAACTTTGTTATTGATACCAATACCGAAATAGCCACTGTCTCATTAATTGAGGAAAATGAGGTGGTTTACGAACTTTCAAGACAACTCAATCCAGAAAAACCGATTGTTTCTCGACATGCTAATATAAAACACAAGATTATTTTACATAAGCAAAATGGCGAGTGGAAAATAATCTCAGATGACTATGATGATTACTTATGGAGGATGTTGCGACAAAGAGGGCTTTCTTCAACAGAAATGCTTCATACTATTGAAACACTACCAATGGTAGAGACAAGTAACATTGAATCCGCACTTGCCTACCCTAGCGATTCGTCAAGTCATGTTTATGACCGAGATGGAGCTAGTAACTATGCCATTAATCATGCTGGAAATCCCAATCCAAATTACTACAACTATGAGAATATTGGCGGAGACTGCACAAATTTTATCTCACAAGCTATTTATGAGGGAGGTGGTGCATCTATGTGGATGCCACCTGGCCCTTGCCGACCCCAACTGGGATGGCAAGCGGTTATTGCGCCTCAGTTCCCGGATGTAACATAATGAAGAAAATACGTGACATTTGTCGTTGACTTTGGAATTCAATTTTGCTACTATGCACATAGCCAAGGAGTGGAAATATGTTTTGCAAACCGCCAAAAGAAATGGAACTGAAAGGGAGGTAAAGAAATATGAAAAACCTTAAAGAGAACAAACCACTTCGATTCGCGCTGGGGGCACTTCTTTTTATAATTCTTTGTTGTTTTTTACCCCAGCAAATATTATTTCTAAGTTTGTGTCTTGAACAAGATCGTGAAATCCCTCCACATACAGAAGTGCTCGTCTCGGCTTGCAAAAGGCCTGTAGCGCGGGGTGTACCGGGCGGGGAGGTTGTGTTCGTTTATGAGGGAAGAACGGGCAAAACTTATTTCTTGGATTTGCAAACTGGAAAAAGAAGAAGGCTTCCTGACGACCCACTTTTACTAAAGGAAGGAGTCTTTCTGAGTTCTGAATTAATCTGGCTTGAAGGTAGTTCAGTAGGACCTTATAACCCTGATTATCGCCCTCATTATGTTTTAGATCTAAAAGAAGGTAAACAGTACGAGTTGTTGGATTTAACATGGGCTCCTCTTAAAGATGGCAAATTCAATATTCAGAATTACTCTTATTTTCAATCTGCAGAAAACATATTTATCAACCACGAGCGGGAAATCCTAATTGCTATGCCTCCTGATTTTCGTAATCAACCAGGAGAAAGCGTAATATTTGAGGAAGGTACATTAGGAATTGTAGAAGAACGGCATCAAAGCGGAACTCATCTTGACGCGCTAATGCAGAATCTTGGACTGAACTACACAACTATTGATTTGTCACTCGAATATACTGATGTGCCTTCGCCGACAGGTAGATATACTATTAAGTCCGACGGGATATATGAGATAAAAACGGGCTCAATCATAATGACACCTCAATATGCCGGTAGAAACTATTCTCTTAAGGGCTATTTCAAGGGGTGGTACTATGACGAAACCGGAATTGTTGTACAGGAAGTTGAGCCTCTCTTATTTAGCCATCCTTTTCTCGGTTCTTACTACATTATCCCTAAACCCGTTCTTAAACTGCTATGGTGGTATAACGAAAATTGTGTAAATTGAGGAGGGAGTCCTGGTATCCTTGCAGGTAACCAAACCAAAACAAGGAAAAGCCATGACTCCCAAACCAAATCATAAGCAAATTGACGCAGCCGGTCAA
>WBZR01001941.1_pt1 | contig 23375 bp, 22 predicted proteins | sample 5204231 | NCBI WGS metagenome assembly WBZR01 (sample SAMN12412403, study PRJNA552823) | activated sludge metagenome | isolation source: activated sludge from anammox sidestream of wastewater treatment plant... | place: USA: Virginia | collected 2017-08
CCAGACTGTAAATAAAACGCGCATCGCCGGAATGCAGCGGGCGCATCAACAGGGCGTCGGTAAAGTGAAAAGGCCGGGCATTGAGCAGCGCGCTTTGCTGTTCCTTCTTGTCCAGCTTTGCGCGCATGCGGCTGTAATCAGCGTCATTCGTGCCGATCAGGAAACGCCTGTAACCGCCGGAAAATATGGCCACCTTGAAATGGTTCGATTCCGAGGCCATGTCGGCGATCTTCGTCTTGATGGTGGGCGCCTGGATGAGCAACCTTATTTTATCAGGGCGTTGCAGCGCGAGGATCGCGTCGGCTTCCGGCCATTTCTCCGACGCCTGGGCGTCAATGAACTTGATGTAGACCTGAGAGGAGCGGAGCGATTGCAGATTAGTGAATTGCTGGAGCTGTTTAGTGAGGTCGTCGAATTTCGCCTCGGCAAGGGGGGTAAGCAGCTTTGGGATCGTGTTGTCACGACTTTTGACCAGGCTGGCGCAAGAGGCGCTCAAGAGGGCTAAGACCAGTATTGTGATAGCAAATCCGGCGAGACGCGTACGACTGCGCGCCTGCCCATTCGAGTTTTCCTGTGGGGAGCAATCCGCTTGAACCATAATGGGGTTAGTATACCGATCAAAGCCCTTAAACAAGGCCGTGAAGCTAACAGAAGCCATTTTTCTTGTCAAATTTCGATGTTGGCGGGGAACATTAGCGCAATCAATGGACCGATCATCGCGCGTTCAATCTCCTAAAATTAACCCGGCTTGACGCGATTTGCGCGGCTCGCGTACACTTCGCCCACGTCAAACCTTCCAACTCGGGTTACGGATAAGAACTTAGGCGCGCGCGTGCGCGCTTCGAGAACTTTGACAGGCCGACTGGGAAAATTGTCATCGAAATGGGCAAGCAATCAGTTTGCCAGCGTTCTGACGACGAAATCCAAACTGCAATTTAGCAGGAGGGCCGGCCTGGTTATCACCGAGAGGAGAGAAAACCTTATGCAACACCGATTTTTCAAACGGACATTTGCCCGCCACACTGCGCTGTTTCTGATTCTCGCCCTGTCGCTCTCTTCATTCGCCTTTTCCACGTTCACTGCCTTCGCGCAGGACGAAAAGCAGGATCAAAAGAGAGACGAGAAGAAGCGGAAGGAACGAATGAAAAAGAGCGAAGAGGAGAGGGTCAAGAGCGTTTACAAACGATGGAAGGACGAAGACGTCCGCTGGATCATCACCGATGAAGAGCGCAAGACCTTTGACTCGCTCAAGACCGACGATGAGCGCGAACAGTTCATCGAACAGTTCTGGCTCCGGCGCGATCCTGATCCCGACACCGACGTCAACGAATACCGCGAAGATTATTACCAGCGCATCGCCTACGCCAACGAGCATTTCACCAGCGGCATCCCCGGATGGAAGACCGACCGCGGGCGCATCTACATTATGTTCGGCAAGGCCGACCAGATCGAATCACACCCGTCGGGCGGCAGCTACGACCGTCCGACCTGGGAAGGCGGTGGTTCGACGTCAACCTATCCGTTTGAAATCTGGTGGTATCGTTACATCGAAGGTGTCGGCTCCGACATCGAGATCGAATTCGTTGACCCGACCGGATCAGGCGAATACCGCATCGCGCGCAGTCCTGATGAAAAAGACGCGTTGCTTTACACTCCGAACGCGGGTTTGACACTGGCTGAGCAACTCGGTCTGTCGTCCAAAGCCGACCGCATCGCTTACGGCGCATTCGGCGGAGGCGGCCAGGGCGGCCAGCTCTTCGGTCAACGAGCCAAAGACAATCCGTTTGAAAAACTCGACCTGCTCGCCAGATTGCAACGTCCACCGAAGGTCAAATTCAACGACCTGGCGGCGCTTGGCGAATCCGATCTGCCGAAACCCAGCTTCGACGTGCTCAGCGCGGGGCTGAACATCAATCTGCTTCGCGTGACCGACAGCGCTGTGTTGACTTCTTTCACTGTGCAGTTGGAGAACGAGGACCTGGTTTATAAAGAGATCGGCGGGTTGCCGCAGGCGGCGGTCAACATATACGCCAAGATCACGAACGTCGCGGGACGCCGCGCCGGGCTGTTCGAGGATGTCGTGACTTCCAGCTACACGCCCGAAGCGCTCACTATCGGCATGCAGATGAAATCGGCCTACCAGAAAAACGTCGTGCTGCCGCCGGGCAATTACAAAATTGATCTGGTCGTGCGCGACGTCAACAGCGGCAAGACTGGCGTGATCAAACAGGGCTTCGTCGTCCCACGATACGATGAAGGCAAACTTTCGACTTCGACCTTGATCATCGCTTCGAAGATCGAACCGCTCAACGGGCGTTTGCCGAGCGGCCAGTTCGTGCTCGGTTCGCTCAAAGTTATTCCGAACGCGACCGGCGAATTCAAACAGGATCAAACGCTGGGCATTTACATGCAGGTTTACAACGTTGCGGTTGACCAGGCCACATTGCGTCCGAGCGTGGACATCGAATACGTGATCACGCAAAAGGACAAAGAGGTCATGCGAATCAAAGAGGACGGCAAGAACGGGTTGAGTTCGATCAACAGCCAGCAGATCACGCTGGCGCGCCTGATCCCGCTCAAGAATTTCAAGCCGGGCTTTTACGATGTGCACGTGGTGATCAAAGACAACGTCGCCAACCAGATGATCACGACCGACAAAGACACATTCCAGGTGAAGTAGAGCCTGATCACAGAAAACGGAATGGGGAGTGAAGCGCAGCGCTAAAAGCTTCATTCCCCATTCCGTTTTCCCTCGTTTGAGGCGTAAAATACCCCCGCCCATGCCCGCAAAGTCCCCCTCAAGCTCCGACTCCGACGCGGGCCTCGTTGCTCCGACCCAAATACCAAATCAACTTCGAGGTCACCTATGTCAATCTACACTCATCGCGTAAATGTTTTGTTGATAGCGCTGGTAATCCCATTGTTCGCCGTTTCCGTTTCCGCGCAGGGCAGAAAGCTGGTTGACGAGGACTGGTACGGTGACGTGAAAAAAGCATTGGCGGATCATTACACGGGCAGGATAGTGCGGTTGAAATTGCCGATCCCGGCCACGCGGCGCGGACTTGAAATGGTTGACGGCGCAGTGCAGCGAGAGGCTACGAAAGAGGCGCCGCAATTCTCCGCCCAGATCGGCGACGAACTGACGATCAAATACTTCAAAGTCAACGACAGCAGCGTGGAAGTCCTGCTCGACAAGAACGAGCCTCCGCGAAAAAGTAAATTTCCCAATCCATTCACCGGGCCGAAGCAGCCCCGCATCAGTCTGCGGTTTTCTCACGAGCTTTCGTCGAAAGACCTGACCATCGAGAATCTCAACCGCTTCCTGTCTCCGGCGGTGGACGTGGCGACGCTCGCCATATTGCCATCCGAAAATAATTCAAGCTCAGCGGCCAAGAGCGAGACGCCGGGCCAGCAACCGGACCCGCAGCCAATTCAAAAATCCGAGGCCGAGCAAGCGGAACTGTCGCCCCCGACGCCGGACATTGTCGCGGATTTGCCGATAGTGGGGCCGAACGTCGGCGAGCTGACAGTTGAATGTTCCGTACGGGGAGCGCGAGTTTACATTGACGGATCGTACAGCGGCGTCGCCCCGCGCACGCTCAGACTGCGCGCGGGATTTCACACGATCCTGGTTGTGAGCAATGGATACGAAAGCTGGGAACGAAGGTTGTTCATTCCCGGAGCGAAGATTTCCGTCGCGCGCGCTGAATTGCGGAAGTGAGCGGGAAAGCGAGGGAGCGGGAGACAAAAAGGCAAGGAGTGCGCGCAATCAAAAGTTTCTCTCGCTCTCCCACTCCCCCAATCTCTCACTCTCATTGATCTGCGACTCTCAACCGATTGACGAGCAAATGCGCCTGCCGCGTCGGCTCCGGCTGGCGGTATTTCCCTGTTGACCGCAAAACCAAATCCACCGCCGAATCGAGGTCAATCAAATGTCCTGGTGAAACGTAAACCGGATTGACCTTGTTCTTCGTTCGCAACGCAACGCCCACCTGTTCGCCTCGATCAACCAAAGGAGACCTGCTTCCCGCTTCGAGTCCGACTTCGCCGTGTTTGCCCACCAGAATGCTTTTGGCGCAGCCGACGGTCGGCAGGTCGAGCAGCAGGCCGACGTGACAGGCGATGCCGAAACGTCGCGGGTGAGCGATTCCCTGCCCATCCAGCATCAACACATCCGGTTTCGTTTTGAGCTTGTCCCAGGCTTCGAGCACGGAAGGCGTTTCACGGAAGCTGAGCAAGCCGGGCACATAGGGAAATTTCGTAACGCTGCGGACGCCGGCTGATTCGACGATCCGCAAATCGGGAAGGCTGAGAACAACTATGCCGGCGTAGACGACCTCGGAAAATTTATTGAACGAGATGTCTGCGCCGGCAATCGTGTTGACGGGCCGCGCCAGAGGTTCGATCTGAACCATATTGCGCAACCGCTTCTGAACTTCGACGGCCTCGCTGGGAGTCAAATCCCAGTTGTGCAATGGAGGCGAAGGCATAATGGCCGGCGTTTAAGCCGCAATCTCGACCAGCGTCAAAGAGAAATGCAGCGGCTCGCCGGCAAGCGGATGATTCGCGTCGAGCGTGACCGTCGCGTCCGTGAGTTCGGTGATGACCAGCGGAATGCTCCCCTGAGGGGTCTGCATCTCTATAGCCATGCCGACTTCTGGCTCGACGCCGCCGAGGTTGAACTGACCGCGATCAATGGTCTGCACTAATTCTTCGATCCGCTCTCCGTAAGCCTGCTCCGGTTCGATGACAACGTCTTTTGTTTCGCCGATCTGCATTCCCACCAGAGCCTGATCGAACCCCGGAATAACCTGCCCCCCGCCGACTGTGAACGCCAGCGGCTCCGCGCCTTCGGACGAATCGAAGACTTCCCCGGTGTCGAACTTGCCTGTGTAATGAACCTTAACAGTGTCGCCGTTTTTGACTGTAGACATTTAATTTCCCCTCCTGAATAAAAGCTCTTACGCGAGTGAGCATCGCACAGCGTCCGGCAAAAATCCAGCAACACGATTTCGGAGGCGGACGGCGCTTGAAAACGTCGAATGATTGTCTTATGAACGTCGGTGATGAAAGCGTTACGCTTTGAAAATAACAAACTGCGACTGGCCGATGTTCCGCTCCCACACCGCAGCGGCGAAGCGCTGGTGCGTATGACTGCCGCAGGAATCTGCAACACGGACATCGAGATTGTGCGCGGCTATGCCGACTTTCGCGGCACGCTCGGACACGAATTTGTCGGCGTCGTCGCAGATTCCCCCGACAGATCGCAGATCGGACGACGTGTCGTCGGCGAGATCAACACAGGCTGCGGCCAGTGCGGTCTTTGCCGCGCGAACGATCCGCGCCACTGCCCGAATCGAACCGCGCTCGGCATTCACGGACGCGACGGAGCATTCGCCGAATATTTAAGCCTGCCGTCGCAAAACCTGCTGATCGTGCCCGATGGCGTCAGCGACCATCAGGCGGTATTTACCGAACCATTGGCGGCGGCCTGCGAAATTCTCGATCAGGTTGAGATCAACGACTCGCATCGCGTGGCGGTCATCGGCGACGGCAAGCTCGGTCAATTGATCTCGCGCGTAATCGCGACCGTCGGATGCGATCTGACTTTAATCGGCAAACACGCCGGCAAGCTGGAACTTGCGGCGCGCGCCGGGATCAAAACTGTAGGACTCGACGCGCTCGACATCACCCCGGCGTCGCGTTTTGATTTTGTTATCGAAGCGAGCGGTTCGGCAAGCGGCTTGCGACTTGCTCTGGATTTGGTCCGGCCGCGCGGCGCGGTCATTCTCAAATCAACTTTTCACGGCGCGGTCGAGCTGGACACTTCCAGGATTGTCGTCAACGAGATCAGCGTGATCGGGTCGCGCTGCGGGCGTTTTGAAAACGCGCTCAGGCTGCTCGAAACTGGCAAAGTGGACGTCGAACCGCTGATCGCGCGTGATTTCAAATTGGCTGACGGCGTCGAAGCGATGGCCGAAGCCGAGCGGCCAGGAACTCTAAAAGTTTTGTTGACGAATTAGCTTATGTATCCGGCAGGAAACCTTTTCATCCCCGCGCCGCACGGACGATTGGAAGCGATCTATCGCCCGAAAAACAATCAGGCCGAGCGAGTCGCGCTGGTTCTGCATCCGCATCCGCTGCACAGCGGCACGATGCATAACAAGGTCGTCTTTCGCGCCGCGAAGGCTTTGAACGAATGCGGCTTCGAGACGCTACGATTCAACTTTCGCGGCGTCGGCCACAGCACAGGCGAATACGATGAAGGACGCGGCGAATGCGACGACGCGCGCGCCGCGCTCGATTATCTGCTTGAAAGCCAGCCGCACGCGCGTGAAGTCATCGTCGCCGGTTTTTCGTTCGGCTCGATTGTCGGATTGAAAGTCGGATGCTCGGACGAACGAGTGAACAAGTTGATCGCCATCGGCGCGCCCGAGAGGATGAGCAACCTGGATTTCCTCGGTCGCTGCGAGAAACCGAAGCTCTTCATACACGGGGTTGAAGACGACATTGCGCCGCTTGCGCCGCTCGAAGAATTTCTGGCCACGTTGACTGCGGACAACGGCTTTCAGCTTGTGCGAATTGAAGGCGCAGGCCATTTCTTCGACGACCACGCCGTCGAATTGATGCAAGCGATCAAGAATTTTGTTTGCGGAAATTCCGCCGGACATTAGCGGCAAAGATCAACCGTAACCGCCCCGGCATCTGCTATCATTCAGTATGCGATTAAAGCAGTTTCAACTCGCGCGTATCTTCGGCATCCCGTTGATTATTGATTACAGTTGGCCGCCGGTCGCAGCGCTGCACATCTGGCTGGTGTCGAATTTCTGGATGGTCGCCGAAGTCCAGCCCTCGCTCCCGCGCTGGCAAAACCTGCTGATCGGAACTTTCATCACCGCTCTCTTTTTCGCCTCCGTGCTGATTCACGAATTGTCGCACGCTCTTGTGGCGAAGATGGAGGGCCTGCGCATTCACGACATCCAACTGCACATCTTCGGCGGATGGGCGCGACTGGTGGGAGAGCCGCCAACACCGATGGCTGAATTACGAATCGCCATCGCAGGTCCGGTAAGCTCGTTCCTGCTGGCGGTCTTCTTTTTGCTATGGCTGCTCATTGCGCAAAGCCTGAGCGCCGAGTCGCAGGAAGTGATGGCCGCGCAGGCCGCGTTTCTCTACCTTGCCGCAGCCAATCTGTTTCTGGCCATGTTCAATCTGTTGCCGGGCCTGCCGCTGGACGGCGGAAGAGTTTTGCGCGCCATCCTCTGGCACAGGCGTAAAGACATTCTCTCGGCCACGCGCACCACGATGAAGCTGGGGGTATGGCTGGCTTACCTGCTCATCTCTTACGGGTTGTTGCTGATCACGCTTGCGGCTGTGCGCGGAAGATTGTGGCAGGATTTTGTCGTGGCAATCTGGCTGCTGGTTCTGGGCGTGTTCCTGAAATCAGCGGCGGAAAGCGATTACCGCCACCGCGAACAACAATTCGCCAGCGAGCAAACCCAGCCGCACGATCGCAAGCAGTGGGAAGGCAGCGGCGCCGTCGGCGCGGTGATGCAATCGCCCGTCGTGAGCGTGACGCCTGATCTGTCAGTCGCGGAATTCATTGATCGAATCCTCACCACTCACCGCCACACCATTTTTCCTGTGGCGCGCGACGGACGGCTGCACGGAGTTCTCTCGCTAGCCAAGTTGCGCGAAGAGCCGCGCGAAAAATGGGAGAAGCTGACCATCGGCGAGGTGATGGAGCCGATAGACGAATCGCTCTTCATCACCGTCCGGGCCTCAGTCGAACATGCCCAACATAAATTGAAAATGAACAGCCTCGGTTTTTTGGCCGTCATTGATCAGGATGGCTTTCTGATAGGTCATCTCAACGCGAAGGACCTGGAAAAAGCCGCGTGAGAGATGAAACACGCTGCCCCTGAAATCAGAGTGAAACAAATTTATCAGCGATGGTTGACGGACAAAAGTCGTTTGGCTAATATGGCCTCGCCCTTGAACAAGGGCATCGTTCTCGACCATTAGGATATAAACCGCTTGATGTGGGGCTATAGCTCAGCTTGGAAGAGCGCTTGAATGGCATTCAAGAGGTCAGGGGTTCGAGCCCCCTTAGCTCCACTTCCCCTACCAAACACTTCAGACAAAGGTTCAAACTCGAAGTTTCTTGCGCGTCACAGGGCGTTACGTTAAACGCAACAACTGGTAAATTTCTCCGCGCTATTGCAGAATTGCGCCTTGATTATGCCAGTCTGATTGCGGCGTCGGGCGTCAAGCTCTTCTTCTCGAACAAAACGGATCATCTATGACAACGACAGGATCGCAGATCGGCCAGTTGGCGCCAGAGATTGATCTGCTCGACGGCAACGGCGAAAGGTGGACTCTGAGCGGCGCGCGCGGCAGAGTCGTCGCGCTATTTTTCTACCCCGGCGATGAAACTCCGGTCTGCACCAAACAGTTGTGCAGCGTGCGTGATAACTGGGCGCGTTATCAACAAACGGGCGCTGAGGTCATAGGCATCAACACCGATTCGATTGAAAAGCATCGCAGCTTTGCGGCGAATCACAATTTGCCGCTGCGGCTGCTTTCAGACCCTGAAGGCAGGACCGTACGCGATTACGAGATGAAGAACCTGATCGGCGTGCGGCGCGGCGTGGTCGTGGTCGGCAAAGACGGAGTGATCCGTTTCCGCAAAGTCGTATTGCCTATCTTCAAGCCGAGCGACGATGAAATTCTGGACGCCATAAACGAGGCGGCAAAATAATCCCCAAAGCTGTTTTGATATGTTCCCCAATCCTTCCACAACCGATGCCATTTCTCCCGCCGCGCAATCAGCGCAGCGTCTCCAGCGTCTGGTCAACGAACTGAGCGTCGAATTCATTTCCATTCTCGACCTCGACGAGTTGATTGATCGTGTGGCTCAGCGCATCCGCGAGGTGATTGATTACAAGTTCTTCAACATCTTTTTAGTAGACGAAACGCGTGGCGGGCTTTTGTGGAAGAAGGCTGTCGGCTACAACTCCGATGAGGTAGCGGCGCACGAGATCATCCCATTCGACCGCAGCATCGCTTCGGCGGCCTGGCGCGAACGCCACACAATCAACGTCGGCGACGTTACGCGCGATTCGCGGTATCTGCCGATAACAACTGAAGGCGGAAGCCCGCCGCGTTCGGAGATCGCCGTCCCGCTCGCGTTAGTGCGCGAAGGCAAGATCGTCGGCGTGTTGACGATTGAGAGTTCCGAGCCGAATTACTTCACGCGCGATCACGAACGGATATTGAACGTGCTCGGCAATCACCTTGCCATCGCGCTCGAACACGCCCGCGTTTACGACGAACTGCGGCAGCGCACCCGCGAAATGCGGGCGTTGATCGAGATCGGCCACGAGATCACTTCGATCCTCGACCTCGACCGGCTGCTCAACCACATCGCCCCGCTGCTCGAACGGATAATCCATTACGAGTTCCTGCTTGTGGGATTGATTGACGAGGCGCGCGAAGAATTCGTCTGGCACGTCGAGGATGGTTACGGCGCGCCGAAGCGCGAGCGCGCCAATCGCACGAAAGTTTCTCAGGGAGTGGTTGGACGCGCCGTCCGCGAGCGCCGCACGCAAATCGTCGCCGACGTGCTGCGCGACCCCGACTATCATCTGACCGAAAAGTGGGAAGGGCGGGGACAGCGTTCCGAAATCGCCGTGCCGCTCGTATACGAAGACAGAGTGATCGGCGTGCTTGCGCTCGAAAGCAGTTGCACGAACGCCTTCGACGAATATCACGGACGATTGCTGGAAAACATCGCCAACAACCTGAGCATAGCTATCGCCAACGCGCGGCTGCACGCCGAACACGTCGAGCGCGAGCGGCAGTTGGAACGCGAAATCCTGATGGCGCGCGACGTGCAGCGCGCGATGATCCCCGAATCGGCGCCGCACATCAAAGGCTTCGAAATCGCCGCGCGGCTGGAACCTGCGCTGAATTTGAGTGGAGACTTTTACGATTACATTCCGCTTTCGGAAAATCGCATGGGAATTATGATCGGCGACGTATCGGGCAAAGGAATTCGCGCGGCAATGGGAATGGCGGCGGCGCGCAGCATCCTGCGCAGCGTTGCCCGGCGAGGTCACGGCCCCGCCCGCAATTTGCGCGACGCGAACCTGAGGCTGCACCGCGATCTGGGCCGCCAACTGCTGCTCACGCTCGTTTACGCCGTGCTCGACTCCGAAAACAGGACCTTGCAGTATTGCAACGCGGGACACAACTCGCCGCTGCTGGTCAAAGCTTCAGGCAGATGGAGGGCTTTGAAAACAGGCGGGCTGCTGCTCGGCGTCTTCGACAAGCAGCAATACAAAAGCGAGACGCTGCATCTGGAAAAAGGCGACGTGCTCTTCTTCTACACCGACGGATTGCCGGAAGCGCACACGGCGGCCCCGCATCGCATCGAGTTCGGCGAAGCTCGCATCCTCGACTTCCTGCTCAAACATCGCCACCTGCGCGCGCCGGCGATCATCGAGGAATTTCTCGATCACATCAACGAATTCACCGCAGGCGCGCATCAGCACGACGACCTGACTCTGGTTGCCGTCAAGGTGTTGTGAATAACGATTCAGGCTCGCAATCAATCAGGTTCGCCACAATCCAATCGGCCTGCTTCAATTCTTCCGCCTTGTAACTGTTGGTCACGGCCAGACAGCGCATCCCGGCGCGCTTAGCCGCTTCGATTCCGGCGATTGAATCTTCGATCACCAGACATTCGCCGGGCTGAATCGGCGCGCTGGCGTTCGCGGTCAACGCCGCCAGAGCTTTGATGTAGCCTTCCGGGTCAGGCTTGCACGCGCTGACATCTTCGGAGGCGATGATCGCCTGAAAGCAATCGCGAATGCCGCCGCGTTCAAGAACCATTTCGATCTCACCGCGCAAAGCTCCCGAAGCAATCGCCATTGGAAATTTGCCAGCGAGCCTCCGAACCAGTTCGATGACGCCAGGAAAGAGCAGGTAACGATCTTTGATCGCCGCGCGGTAGAGCGCGGCTTTGCGTTCAATCAAATCAGCGATGAAGGCTTCGTCGCTCGATTCTCTGGCTCGCCCTGCATCGGCGAGCGCGGCGACGAAACAGCCTCGGTCATCGTAGCCCAGATATTTTTCGTGATAATCCGCATCGCTCAGCGCGATCTCTTCTTCAGCCAGAACCGCGCGGAACAGTTCAAGGTGCAAAGGCTCATCGTCAACAATCACTCCGTTGAAATCGAAAATGACAGCTCGTAAATCGGTCGGCATTGCTCTTCCTTTCAGTTATTCGATTCGGTCATCTATAATCGCAGCGTCCAAATACCAACGATTAATTGTTTATGCAACTCGCGCGCGTCATCGGAAACGTGGTTTCCACGGTCAAAAATCCAACGCTCGAAGGCCGCAAGCTGATGGTCATTCAAATCCTCGACGGCAATCTGCGCCCGGCAGGTAAACCGCTCGTCGCGATTGATTCCGTCGGGGCGGGGCCGGGCGAACTCGTCTTCTGGTGTCGCGGCAAAGAGGCAAGTTTCCCGTTTGAAGGCAGCGAGGTGCCGACCGATTGCACAATCATCGGCATTGTTGATTCCGAGTCGCACGTCAAATCAATTGCGGTAAAGGGGGATAAGAAGTGATTCTGGCTCGCGTGCTCGGCAACGTCGTCGCCACTCAGAAAAACGCGCGCTATGGCGAGGCGCGCATTATGCTCGTCCAGCCGATCAATCCTGATGGTTCGTCTCGCGGCGCTTCCCTGCTCGCGCTCGATTCAGTTGACGCGGGCGAAGGCGACATCGTGATCGTCGTCCAGGAAGGCTGGTCGGCTTCGACGGCTTCTACGGGCGAAGCGGGCGCTGCGATTGACAGCGCAATCGTCGGCGTAGTTGATTTCATTGAGGAGGACAAAGCGTGATGGCCAGCGAAGACGCGATCAGAAATCTCGTGCGTGAAGTCGTGCGGCAGGCGTTGGCTGAATCGAGCGGCGCGGCGCCCGCTGAATCTTCCAAATCGCCATCATCCTACTTCGCCCCGTGGACTGGCGTCGAATACGAAGCTCATCCCAGCCGCGAGCAATTCGACGTCGGCGAAGCCACAATCTCGGCCAGTGATCTGATCGAATTCGTCGAATCAAAACTCTGCGCCATCGAAAAGAACAGGGCCTGTGACCATTGCGGAATGTGCCGCAGCCTGGGCTTTTAAGCCTCCCAACTCCAGCTCACCCCGTTTAGTTCTCATTTCAACATCGTCCTCTCTCAATTTTCTCAGTGTAGTTTTCGTCAAACTATCAAAATCTGCTATAAAAGTCGCCATCAAACTAAATTTTATTTGACAGATAAAACAGCCGTGTCTAAGATTAAACCCTCAAAAACAGTTAAGCCCGGTCGTGAACTCAACCGACGACCGGGCTTGACTTGGGTCAGCATTGAGCTGATTCCAGTGTAGCGCGCGAATCTTAGCTCATCGCCGGCCTTTTCTACAAACCTTCAGGCTGCTCGGTCACACCCGACCGAAGCGGAAAGGAGAACAATAGTGATGAGCTTACAGATCATTCAGGCCAAGCCGAACCCGGCAGGCAAAGACAGCGGCAAAGATCGGAACGGCTCCGGTTCGGCAAAACCGGAACAGCTTTTCGGCGAATGGGTGGATGTGAAGAACATCAGTAATGACGCGATTCACTTCTCGACGATGCAGGTTCGCCACGCGCTTTTCGACGAAACCTGCCACACCACCGGCGAGACTGAGCTTTACTGGACGGGCGGCAGCGCAGACTTTCTCAAACCCGGTCAGGTCTTGCGCATTCACGCCGGACGCCGCGAAGACGCCTATCAAATGTCCGCCGAAGATCAGGCCGGGGCCAACTGGCACGGTTACGCCGAATGCGACGACTTCATTTTGAATAACCGCTGCGGCGACAAGATCATCCTCACCTGGCGCGACGCGGCTGAACGAGTCTGTCAGGATTGGGCCTGTTATGCGCCCTACCCGCCTGAAAACCTGATTCTGAAACGATCCGGCAACCTGCTCGCAGGCGCCGGGGCCGGATTGAGACTCGATTGATAAACACGAGCGGGAGAAGCCGCCCATCCGGCCTCTCCCGCCGACAAATTCACGATGCGTTATCTGCCCAATGCTTTACCTTAAGGACATCGCAACAATCCGCTCCGGCTATCTTTTTCGCGGCAGGATCGAACCGGACGCAGCCGGACAATATCGGGTCGTTCAAGTCGGCGACATCACATCTGACGCAAGATTGTCGAAAGGCTCGTTCACGCAAGTCAGTCTGCCGGATGTCAAACAAACTCAGATTCTCGAAGCGGGCGAAGTGCTCTTCATCTCGCGCGGACCGCGCAAACAGGCGGTCGCGATCATCGAACCGCCGGAAAACACGATAGCCACTTCGCAGTTCTTCATCATCCGCCCGGATGAAAAAGTATTGCCTGAATTTCTGGCGTGGTATATCAATCAACGTCCCGCGCAACGTTACATCGAAGAGCATTCGACCGGAACCAGCGCCAGCATGATCAATCTGGAAGCGTTGAAAACTCTGCCTGTCGAAACGCCGCCGCTGGAGAACCAGGCGCGCATCGTCAAAATCCATCAGCTCAGCCTGCGCGAAAAGGAACTGATGGAAGCGATTCGAGACAGGCGCCGCGCGCTCGTCGAGATGATGTTGCTCAAAACAATCGGCCAGAGGAGTGATCAGGCCAGAGGAGCGATCAGGCCAGAGGGGTGATCAGGCCAGAGGAGTGATCAGAAAAGATGACGGAACAATTTGAAATCAGCCAAGCCGAAATCAACGCCGTCGTCCGGAAAGCCTGCGACACTTTCCGCGGCGTCGTAGATTCATCCGAGTACAAAAACTACATCCTGGTTTTTCTCTTCTTCAAATACGTCAGCGATGTCTGGAAGGATAGAGTTGAGCAATATCACCTTGAATATAAAGGCGACGAGGAGCGCATACAACGCCGTTTGGGCCGCGAGCGGTTCATCGTGCCCGAAGGCGGCGACTTCGATGCGATCTACGCGAGGCGCCACAATCCGAACATCGGCCAGATCATTGACGCCGCATTGGCTTCGATTGAAGAGGCCAACAAGGCAAAACTCGACGGCATCTTCCGCAACATCAGCTTCAACTCCGAAACTCATCTGGGCGAGATGAAAGAGCGCCATCGCCGATTGAAGCGGTTGATCGAAGATTTCGCCGATCCGCGCCTGGATTTGCGCCCGTCGCGCGTGGGCGCTCGCAACGTGATCGGCGCCGCTTACCAATCCCTGATCGAACATTTCGCATCGAGCGGCGGCAAGAAGGGCGGCGAATTCTTCACTCCGCCGGAAGTCTCGACGCTGTTGGCCAGGCTGCTGCAACCGAAGAAAGGCTCGCGCATCTGCGATCCGGCGTGCGGTTCGGGTTCGCTGCTGATCCGCGTGGCCGAGGAGGTCGGCGACAACGATTTCGCCCTCTTCGGGCAGGAATCGAACGGCAGCGTGTGGGCGCTCTGCCGAATGAATATGTTTCTGCACGGCAAAGACGGCGCGCGCATCGAGTGGGGCGACACGATCAACAATCCCCGATTGCTCGAAGGCAATGCGTTGAAGAGGTTCGATATCGTCGTCGCCAATCCTCCGTTCTCGCTCGACAAGTGGGGCGCCGACGCCGCGGCCAGAGACTATTTCTGTCGCTTCTATCGCGGCGTTCCCCCGCGCGGCAAAGCCGATTTCGCCTTCATCACGCACGTCATCGAAACCATGACGCCGGGGACAGGAAAAGCTGGCGTGATCGTCCCGCACGGCGTGCTCTTTCGCGGTGGCGCCGAAGGCAAGATCAGGCGCAGGCTGATCGAAGAGAACCTGCTCGAAGCCGTGATCGGCCTGCCCGCAAATCTGTTTTACGGCACGCCCATCCCCGCCGCGATCCTGATGTTCAACTGCGGCAAGAAGACGACCGATGTTCTCTTCATTGACGCCAGCCGCGATTATGAAGACGCCAAGAATAAGAGCAAACTGCCGCCGCAGGACATCGAGAAGATCGTAGCGGCCTACAAAACATTCGCGACGGTCGAGAAATTCGCTTATCGAGCGACGTTCGAGGAGATCAAAGAGAACGATTTCAATCTGAACATTCCACGCTACGTGAACACGTTCGAGGAAGAAGAAGAGATTGACATTCAAGCGGCGCAGAAAGAGATTGAAGAGCTTGAGGCGCAACTCGCCGCCGTGCGAGCGGAAATGAAACGGCATCTGGAAGAACTGGGGCTATGACATCGTGTCAGTAGCCCAACCGTGAGGGAGGGCGCCACATCTGGATTGGGCCTATAAGATCGTGGCAGTAGCCCGACCGTGAGGGAGGGCGCCACATCTGGATTGGGCCTATAACATCGTGGCAGTAGCCCGACCGTGAGGGAGGGCGCCACATCTGGATATGCGATCAGAGTAGAGCGTATGCCCTCCCTCACGGTCGGACTACCGCCGCAAAGGAGACGCTATGAGCCATGAAGATTACATTGACTTCGACACCAACGAATTTCCACTGGCGTATCTGATCACGATCCGCTGTTATGGGACGTGGCTGCACGGAGATGAGCGTGGTTCGATGGATCGCCGCGAATATCACAGATACAGATCACCCAAAATTGCGCCCAACAAAGCTCTGCAGAGATCAGAAGCAGCATTGCTAAAACATCCTCCTGTCAAGTTAGGAGACCAGCAACGATCTGTGATCGAAGAGGCGATCCGTGAAGTCTGCGACTGCCGTGGATATCTGCTTCACGCGGTGAATGCGCGAACTAATCATGTCCACTCTGTCGTGGCTGCGGCCTGCAAGCCGGAAGCGGTGATGAACACATTCAAGGCGTATGCGACAAGACATCTGAGAGAGAAAGAATTGATGCCGCCAGATATCAAACCCTGGTCGCGGCACGGAAGCACGCGTTATCTCTGGAAACCGCATCACGTTGAGCGAGCAATTGACTATGTAATCAACGGCCAGGAGAGTGATGAACCGCCGGAGTTCGATTGAATCGTGTCGGTAGCCCGACCGTGAGGGAGGGCGCCGCATCAGAGTGGCGCGCGTGCCCTCCCTCACGGTCGGGCTACCGCCACCGCAGACCTAGCACGACCGTTAGGGAGGGCGCCGCATCAGAGTGGCGCGCGTGCCCTCCCTCACGGTCGGGCTACCGATACGACAGACCTAGCACGACCGTTAGGGAGGGCGCCGCATCAGAGTGGCGCGCGTGCCCTCCCTCACGGTCGGGCTACCGCCACGGCAGGCCAAGCGTATGAATATCAAGATGGATGGATGGGAAACGACTCCTCTGGGCGACCTTGTGCGATTCGCTTCCGGCGGAACGCCGAGCCGCGAGGTCGCGCGCTTCTGGAACGGCGACATCCCCTGGCTGAGCGCAAAAGACCTGAAGAAATTCCGATTGAGCGATTCGATGGAGAAAATCACGCAGGAAGGGGTCAATCACGGAACTCGCATGGTCGAGCCTGGAACCGTCTTGATTCTGGTTCGTGGGATGGCGCTTCTGAAGGACGTTCCGGTTGGAGTGACTGAACGCGCCGTCGCCTTCAACCAGGACCTGAAGGCATTGATCCCCAATGGAAATGTTGACGGCTACTATCTGGGGTTTTATCTGGCGGCCAACAAACTCCGCTTGCTGTCGCTGGTGGATCGAGCGGGTCACGGCGCGGGAAGGTTGTCGAGCGACTTGCTTCGATTATTCGAGATCGAACTCCCGGAATTACCAGAGCAGCGCAAAATCGCGAGCATTCTTTTGACCTGGGATCGCGCCGTCGAGCAGGTCGAAAAGCTCATCGCCGCCAAGACGCTCATCAAGCGCAGTCTGATGCGGCAACTGCTAACCGGAAGAAGGCGATTCAGAGAGTTCTCTCAGCCCGGCGTTTTGCCGGATGATTGGGAATATCTGCGCGCCGGCGACATTGCCAGAGAGGTTTCGAGCAAAAGCCCGGAAGGCAAAAACCTCGCAGTTTTGTCATGCACCAAACATCGCGGCCTGGTTGATTCATTGAAATATTTCGGCAAGCGAGTCTTCAGCGAAAACACCGCGAATTATAAAGTCATCAAGCGCGGCCAGTTCGCTTACGCAACCAATCACCTCGAAGAAGGCGCCATCGGCTATCAGGATTTGTATGATGAAGCCCTGATCAGCCCGATGTACACGGTCTTTGAAACCAATGGGCGCGTGGACGATTCTTTTCTCTACCGGCTGCTCAAGACCGAACTCTACCGGCGCATCTTTGAAGCGAACACGAGCGGCACGATTGATCAGCGCGGCGGATTGCGCTGGAAAGATTTCGCGAAGATCAAAGTCGCGCTGCCTTCTCTCCCCGAACAACGCCGCATTGCCGCCGTCCTGAACACCTGCGACAATGAGATTGACTCGCTTACCCGGCAGCTTGAAGCGATTCAGCGGCAGAAGCGCGGACTGATGCGGAAGCTGTTGACGGGTCGAATTCGCGTGAAGGTTGTATGACCCAACACAATCTGTCGCATCCCTCATTTCTGGAAGACCACATCTCGCAGATTCCCGCCTTGCAACTGCTTCAAAATATGGGCTACGTCTACCTGCGCCCGCAGGAGATTCATCTTGAACGACGGGGCAAGCTGTCGAACGTGTTGCTCGAAGGCGTTCTGGAAAAACAGTTGCGCCGTCTGAACCGGATCAACTTCAAAGGCGGATCGCATGAATTTTCCGAGGCGAACATTCAGGCGGCGATTCAGGCGTTGAAGGATGTCGCGATGGCCGACGGGTTGATGAGGGTGAACGAGCGGATTTATGACCTGCTCTCGCTGGGCAAAAGCTTCGAGCAGACGATTGAGGGCGACACGAAGAGCTTCACGCTGAATTACGTTGATTGGACGCGCCCCGAAAATAACGTCTTTCACGTCGCCGAAGAGTTCGAGGTCGAGCGCGCTGGCAGTCATCAGACCCGTCGCGCTGACATCGCGCTTTTCGTCAACGGCATTCCCTTCGTCGTGATCGAATGCGCGCGGCCCGGCGAGAAGGACGCGATCAAAACCGCCATCCTCCGACACTTGCGCAATCACCGGAGCGACGGCATCCCGCAACTCTTCATCTATTCGCAAATGCTTCTGGCCATCAATCAGAACGAGGCGAAATATGCGACTACGGGAACGCCGCTTGAATTCTGGGCGCGATGGCGCGAGCGATCCAGCGGCAATGAAAACATCAACGACGAAATCAACAGGCTGGTCAACAAGCCGCTCACGAAAGAGCAGAAGGAGAGGCTCTTCGCCGACCGTTTCGCGTATGCGCGGCGGTATTTCGACGAGTTGGAAATCGAAGGCCGTTCGATCACGGAGCAGGACAGGGCGATCTATTGCCTGCTCCGGCCTGAGCGGCTGATCGAGTTGGCGCGCCAGTTCATTGTCTTCGACGCCGGGAGGAAAAAGATCGCGCGTTATCAGCAGTATTTCGCCGTCAAGAAGACGCTCGAACGAATCAAGCAGGTTGGCGCAGACGGCAAACGGGCGGGCGGCGTCATCTGGCACACGCAAGGGTCTGGAAAATCTTTGACGATGGTGATGATGGCTAAGGCGATTGCGCTGGAACCCGGCATCGCCGATTCGCGCGTCGCGCTCGTGACCGACCGCATCGAGTTGGACGATCAAATCTGGGGCACGTTTCACAGTTGCGGTCGAGAACCGGTGAAGGCGACTACGGGCCGGCATCTGCTGGAACTGCTCGCGCAAAATAAAGCGGCGATCATCACGACGGTGATTGATAAATTCGAGACGGCGGTGAAAGCGTCCAATTACCAGAACACGTCTAACAACATCTTCGCGCTGGTTGACGAAAGCCATCGCAGCCAGTACGGCGAAACCAACGCGCGGATGCAAAAAGTATTGCCGAACGCCTGCTACATCGGCTTCACGGGCACGCCGCTCAGGAAAAAAGACAAGAACACAGCCGCGAAATTCGGCGGCCTCATTGACGCTTACACGATTGATGAAGCGGTGCGCGACGAATCGGTCGTCCCGCTGCTTTACGAAGCCCGCCGCGTCTCGCCCATCTCAGAGGATGACGCCCGGCGAATTGCGGTGATCGCCCGCGACATCAGCGAGCATTTCAGCAAGAACATCCCGAAACCATTCAAAGCCCAACTCGCTACGCAATCGAAGCTCGCCGCGATCAGATACAAACAGTGTCTGGACGAAATCGGCCTGATCAAATCCGAGGTGTTGATTTCAGGCCCCGATACGCGCGAAGGCGACGAGGCTTTCGAGCGCGAGGGCGACGATGAGATTCAGGCTTTCTGGCGACGGATGATGGAAAGATATGGCAATGAGAAAGAGTACAACCGCTCGCTGATCGAAGCCTTTAACAAGAGCGACGAGCCGGAGATCATCATCGTCGTGGACAAGCTGCTGACGGGCTTCGACGCGCCGCGCAACATGGTTTTGTATCTGGATAAAAGTTTGAGAGAGCACAGCCTGCTGCAAGCCATAGCGCGCGTCAACCGTCTTCACGAGGGCAAGGAATTCGGCCTCGTCATTGATTATTTCGGTGTGCTCAGCGAACTCGGGCGCTCGCTCGACCTCTACAGATCGCTGCCCGAATTCGAGCAGGAAGACCTGGCGCTGGCGTTGACGGACATCTCCGAAGAGACGGCCAAACTGCCGCAGCGATACGCCGAACTCCGGGACATCTTCAAAGAGTTGGGCGAGCGTAGAGATGAAGAATCGTTCGAGCGGCTGCTGGCCGGCGATGAATTGCGCGAGCGATTTTACGAAAAGTTTTCGGCGTTCAATCGAACGATGAGCGTGGCTTTTTCGAGCGCCAGATTCATCAGCGACACGCCGGGCGAGCAGTTGGAGCGATACAAGCAAGACCTGGTCTTCTTTCAAAAGCTGCGCGTGGCGGTGAAGCGTCGCTACGCCGACGAGATGGATTTCCGCGAACACGAAGCGAAAGCGCAGAAGCTGATCGCCGCTCACGCGGCTTCAAATGAAGCGTTGCAGATCGCGCCGCTCGTGAACATCTTCGATCGGGAAGAATTTCAGGCGGAGCTTGATAAGCTCGAATCTCCGGCGTCCAAAGCTGAAACCATCGCTTACCGCACGAAGAGAGCGATTGCCGAAAAGATGGATGAAGACCCGTTCTTCTACCGCAGTTCATCGAAGGCGTTGGAAGATGCGCTCGAAGCCTGGCGCGCAGGACGACTCCCCGACGCGGAATTTTTGCAGCAAGTCACCGAAGTAATGAACAAGGTCATAGATCGTTCGGGCGACGACCTGCCGCCTGAATTGCAGAACCGCGAGGCGGCCAAAGCGCTCTACGGCGCGGTCAACGAACTCTTCGCCAAGATGAAAACCACGCCGCCCAACGCGCGGAAGATCGCAGCCGAAGCCGCGCTCGAGATTGACCGGATCATTCAAGCTTGCAAGGTCGTTGACTGGATTTCAAATCTCGACGTGCAGAACGAGATGCGCAACCGGATTGACGATTATCTGTACGAGTTGAAGAAGCAGCGCGAAATTGACCTGAGCTTCGACGAGATGGACTTCATCATCGAAAGCTCGATCAACATCGCCAGGAGCAGATACGCCTGATGATGATCCGCATCAGCGGAACGTCAGGCCAATCCTGACATTCAGCAAGTGCGCTGTTCCGTCCGCAGCGAAAACGTTGTCGCGGAACTCGAAGCGCAAACCCACGCGCTCCTTGAACCAGTAATTCACTCCGCCGCCGAAATTGACACCGTTCGCGTAACCACCGCGAAAGAATCCGGTGTAACCGGCGGTCAAAAACGGCGTGACCTTTTCGGACTTGCTCGCTTTCAAAAAATGATAAGAGCCGTTGACCGAGAACGTCCCCAAGCCGTCGCCGATGGCTTCGAACGGAGTTATGTAGCCTAACTCCGCGCCGATGCCGACGCCGTTCCTGAGTATGCCTTCGCCGCCTCCGCCAATGTGCAACGTCCCGCCGCCGCTCGAAGCGCCGCCCGGCGCGGCAAAGACGTAGCCGTAACCGTAGCCCTTCTCGTTCGTCGTCTGTTGCGCTTTTGGCGCGGCAGTCTGAGCCGCAGCCGCGAGCGGCAGCGAAATGAGCAATAGCAGAATAAATGTGATTTGACGCATATGGTTTCTCCCTTGATGAGTTACGCCCTTCGATTTTGCCTTGCGCGGCGTTCGCTCGTTGATTGCCCCGGCCGAATCGCTGCACTACAATTTGCCCGCGTTTCGTCAAGTCAGCGAGGGAACATCACGCAATAATTTCAAAGGACTTCCCGTTTTTATTGTTCCGTCCACTCTGGCAGGCGCCGTTTGAGTCTGAAAACTGCCACGCCGAAGAAAATATTTTTGCATTGAAGGCCAGAAGGGGAGAGAAGCCATGACAGCAGATACCTCGCAGCATGTTTCCGAAGTGACGGGATTGCTGATGGCCTGGGGGGATGGCGACCGCGCCGCGTTGGAGCAGTTGACCCCGATGGTTGACATCGAACTGCGCCGCATCGCGGAAGCTTATCTGAGCCGGGAAAGGCCCGGCCACGTTCTGCAAACCACCGCGCTGGTCAACGAAGCCTGGATGAAATTGATTGATTGGCAAAAGAGTTCGTGGCAAAACCGCGCGCATTTTTTCGGCGTCGCGGCTTCGCTGATGCGCAAGATTCTGGTCGGCGAAGCGCGGCGGCGCAGGCGGCTCAAACGCGGCGGCAAGGATTTTCAAGTCTCGTTGTCCGAAGCCGATCTGGTTCCTTCAGGCAAACAGCCCGACCTGATTGCGCTCGACGATGCGCTCAATGCCCTGGCCGAATTTGACGAGCGCAAAAGCCGGATCATCGAAATGCGATTTTTCAGCGGTCTGTCGGTCGCGGAAACCGCCGAAGCGCTCAGGGTTTCAGAACGCACTGTGGCGCGCGAATGGGAACTGGCCAAGTCGTGGCTGTACCGGCAACTGAGTAACTGAGTATTGAAAGCGCAACGGCGCAATCACAAACGGGAGATTACCTCTGTGGACAAAGATCAGTGGCGGCGAATTGAAGAAGTCTTCTATTCGGCGATGGAACTGCCGCCAAACGAGCGCGATGACTTTGTACGGCGGGCCTGCGCCGGTGATGAAGAGTTGCGCCGCGAAGTTCAGTCGTTGCTGGAAGCGAACCGCAACACCGAGAACTTCCTTGATGCTCCTGCCGCCACGCCTCAGGAATCAGCGGTTATTTCTCCAACGAAATTTAAATACTGTCCGAAGTGTAATCGAACCTACCCCAGGTCCCAGCGTTTCTGCGGCGACGATCAGGAAATTCTCTCGCTGAAAGACCCTTACCATCTGGTGGGCCGCACGCTGATAGACAAATACAAGATCATTGCGCTTATTGGGTTGGGTGGAATGGGCGCCGTCTATTGCGCGCACCATCTGGGCATTGATCGCCGCGTGGCTTTCAAAATACTTCAGCCCAACATCGCCGTCGGCAACGAATACGTCGTGGAATTGTTCGAGCGCGAGGCGAAACTCGCCGGAAGGCTGACGCACGAAAACATCGTGGACGTCAAAGACGCCGGCCACACGCCCGATGGCATCGCGTATATCGCTATGGAATGGCTTGAGGGGCGAACGCTGGATGAAGAGTTGTCGAGTCAGGGACGATTCGCGTTCAAGCGCGCAATCGGCGTCGTCAAGCAAATCACGGCGGCGCTCGGCGAAGCTCACTCAAAACGCGTCGTTCATCGCGACCTGAAACCGGCGAACATCATGCTCCTCGATACGCCTGATGGCCGCGACCACGTCAAGGTTCTCGACTTCGGCATCGGCAAGATAATCGAAGAGACGACGGCCAATTCGCCGGTTTCAGCCCTGGTCGGAACGCCGCAATACGCCAGCCCTGAGCAATTGACCGTAGGCGGGCACGTTGATGGGCGTTCGGACATCTATTCGCTGGGCGTTATTTTTTACAGACTGCTCGGAGGTCATCTCCCGTTCAATTGCTCTTCGATGGGCGAACTGCTGCAAATGCAATTGACCGCCGCGCCGAAACCGCTCAGCGCAATTCGGCCTGAGACGCCTCCGGCAATTGAGCGTCTGGTCAGCGAGATGCTTGCGAAGGAACCAGCCGCGCGGCCTCAGAGCGCCGGCGAAATACAAAAACGGCTGGATCAAATTCTCGGCCAGATGACAACTGAGGGACTTGAAGACGAGGAGGCAAAAGGCGCTTCCCTCGCAGCCGAAACGGTTAAACTGGCCGATCAGACTACGGAAGACATATCGTGGATTCCGGCGTCTCCAAAATCAGACAGCGGCGCGCAAACACGTCTCCGGTCTCCGCGAAAGCAGGCGGCCGGGACGGAAGCGGTTCTGCCCGCTTCCGTATCAGCCGGGCGAAACAGATCACAT
>WBZR01001944.1_pt1 | contig 23357 bp, 24 predicted proteins | sample 5204231 | NCBI WGS metagenome assembly WBZR01 (sample SAMN12412403, study PRJNA552823) | activated sludge metagenome | isolation source: activated sludge from anammox sidestream of wastewater treatment plant... | place: USA: Virginia | collected 2017-08
CCACCCTGGCGGCGAACTCGTGGTGGTTGACGATCTCCTGCGGTATCTCGGGCGTCGCTCGCAGCACCCCCGGGGTCCCGATCATGTCCGTGTTGGGCAGGGCGTCAGCCACCCGGCACGAAACCGCGAAGTCCTCAAGCGTGAAATCCCGCTCCTCGCCGGTCTCCGGGTCGAGGAAGTAGATGCCCGTGATGCCGAGACCGAAATGGACGTTCTTCTCCCCGAGAAAGAGGGCCTCGTGCCCGCTCCGGTCGTACACCACGATCTCGCTCGGAGCGGAGGCGATCGCGCTCTCGACGACCTCGCGCGGGATCCGGACAACGCCACCGTCGATCGGGCAGCCTGCGGCGGCGAGAAGATCGAGTGCGGGCCGGGTTGTCACCTTGACGCCGATCTCCTCGAGGATCCAGGCCGACGCCCCGTGGAGACGTGCGAGCTTCTCGTCGGACAAGAGCCGGAAACGAGGAGCGTCCCCGAGTCTGCCGACGTTCGCCTCGTAATCGAATCGAGCCGCCATTGCTCATTCATCTCCTTCCGCGATTGCCGTGGGAGTGCCCGTCCCGGCTGGAGTGAGCGGGCGCCGTTCGCGAGGACGGCGCAACTGCTCAGGCGCTTCCGGCTCACCGGATGCGGGACGGCTCTCCTTCCTCGATCGCCCTGATACGCAAAAAGTCATAGTCGAACGACCTACCATGATGCAATACGAGCCATGACATGAGATCATGCTCGCGATGCGTGCTCACTGATCAATCTTGCTCTGCAAGATCGCTAGGCAGACCGTGGCCGTCGATCACGAGGCGTGCCAAGGCGCTGGGGGAGCTCAGCAGGCGAGGCATGGAAAAGGCTGACCTTCTCCCCATCCGAGCTGGCGGGGCGGCGAGGGTCGCGGCCCGCCTCGGAGACTCGCGCTCGACCTCGAGTTCCTCGACCTCCGGGGACTCCGGCATCCGGACACCGCTCGGGTCGAAACGGTTCGCGGAGCCGGCGTCCACCTCCTCGACCTCGACCCGATCAAGGCCCTCGGACTCCGGGCGCCCGAGCTCGCGTCTGACCGTACCGGCTGGCGGGCCGGCCGGTGTTGGGGGGAGGGCCCTCGGACTCCGGGCGCCCGAGCTCGCGTCTGACCACACTCGGAGTAGGTGGCGGTCAGGGGGCATCTGGGAGATCACCATGCTTCATTACCAGACGCCCTTTGCCCCGCAGAGCGTGGGTCGGACGGCCGGAAGCTGCGATATGAGTGGGATTCCCAGCTACTTCGTGCGTATCTAGTCAATACTGCTCTTCGGTTCTGGCGCCCGACGGGCGAGACTCGGGACCGGACCCGGTGGTGAACCGATGGAGCGCGTAATGACCACTCGAGCTCAGGCTCGGTCGAGGACGGCTTCGTTCCCGATCCTGCGATGCATGCCCTGACACCTGACGGGGGGCTCTGTCATCGCCTGCTGCGCGACCGGGCAGAGGCACTTGCCATCTGTCCGACCCGCGCGAGGGCGGCGACCGACCTCGCCGCTCTCGAGACGGTCGCGGTCGAGCTCGGAGCGACACGGGCTCGGAGGATCGATGCCCGGCAGGTTGTTATCGACGAGCGGGTGACGATGAAATGCCGCGTTCCGCCCTGCGAGTACTACGGGCTGTGCCATCTCTGCCCGCCGCACAGCCCCACCGCAACCGAGTTCGCGGGCTTTCTCGTCCGCTACCGTCACGCGCTCCTGCTCCAGGTCGAGACTCGGCTCTCGGAGAGCTTCAAGAAGCTCGTGTCGGAGCACGACGGCAAGGGGTACTCCGCCCTCTACCGGGAGCCAGGCTGGGCTGCCGCCTACCACGACACGATGCTGCCCCTGTGGCACCGCCTGCACCTCGCGGTGATCGCCGTCGAGCGGGCGGCGGTCAGGCGGGGGCACGTTGGAGCGCTTGCGCTCGGGGCTGGGAACTGCGCCTTCTGCGATCCCGTGGGCCTCGAGCTGCGTTGCCGTCGACTCGGGCTGCCGACGCCGGCTCGATCGCAGGACCCACCCGTCGCTCGTCCGCCCAGCGCGCCCGCGACGGCCTTCTGCGACCTCACGCGACCGTGCCCGTTTCCGGCGGTCGCCCGTCCGGCGATGGAGGCGATGGGGATCGACGTCGTTCGGACGCTACGCGGGGTGGGCTGGGAGCTGCGCTTTCCTGCGGGCTCGCACCCCGGCGGCGTCGTCTTCTACACGGGGTTGGTGCTGGTCGCATGACGGCGTGCGGTTCCGACCGCCCCCCTGGTGCTGGTCTCGCCCTCAGCGATCCTACCGTCGACGTCGAGGGTGACCTCGCCGCGCTCGCACGGATGGCAGTCTGTAGCGGTGCGGCCCGGGCGAAGCCGATTCACACCGGGACGGTCGCCGTTGACGAGCGCACCGTCAGCGCCGCCCACCGCCCGGATTGCGATGAGTCGTGCTCGAGCTTGATGTCGCCGCCCTCCTGCCCCACCGTCGGCGAGCTTCGGGCCTGGCTCGCGGGCTACGAATGCGGCGTGCTCGTTCAGGTGGAGACAACGGCGACCCCTGGGCTCGCGGCGCTGCACCAGGGCGCGGCGGGATGGTGCTGCGAGCTCGCCGCGCTGCGGCGAACCGGGGCGTACGGGGAGGTGGTGGCGCCGCTCTGGCGACGGCTGCACGACGTCGTCTCGGGGCTGGAACGGGAGGCAATGCGACGTGGCTACTACCTCGCGGTCGGTTTCGTCGCGGGTGACTGCGAGCTTTGCGCAACCTGCGACCCCTCCCGCCTGTGCCGCAATCCACTCGAGGCGCGACCGTCGCTCGAGGCGATGGGAGTCGATATCGGCCGGATGCTCGCTGACGCCGGGTGGGGAAGCCCGCCGGGCGGCAACTCCTTCGTCGTGCGCACGGGGCTCGTCCTGATGGTGTGAACGGGAGAGGCGCAAGAACGGCAGGCGATCGAGCGTCCCCGATCGGGAGGCGCCGCGGCGCAGCCAAGCGCTCCGCGGTCGCGGATCTCGGTGGATCCAGTCTCAGCCCGTATCCGCGCCGGGCGGCCGAGCCGACTCGAGCGGACATGTCCAATTCAAACGACTGGTCACTTGTAACGACCATCAGCTAGGATCCCGGCATGAAGACGATCCCGGCCACTAAATTCAAGGAGCAGTGCCTTGCGATCCTGGATCGTGTCGACCCGGAGGGCCTCGTGATCACCAAGCGCGGCCGGCCGGTCGCCAGGCTGACCCCGATCGGGGCCGACCCGGGGGAGCTGCTCGGGAGCCTGGCCGGGAAGCTCCGGATCACGAGCGATATCCTCTCGACCGGGCTGCGCTGGGATGCTGAACCTGGACACGCACGTCCTCCTGCACGCGCTCGCCGGCAGCCTCAGGGCTCCTGAGGAGGATCTCCTCCGGCGGGACTCGTGGGGTATCTCGGCGATCGTGCTCTGGGAGGTCACCAAGCTCGCGCAGCTCGGCCGGATCGAGCTCGACCTGGACGACCCCGGGCTCGGCCGGCTGCTCTCGCGGGTGCACGTGTGGCCGCTCGACCTCGCGGTCTGCCGCGCGATCCCCGCACTTGATGTGGCCGGCGATCCCGCCGACCAGATCATCGCGGCGACCAGCCTCGTTCACCGAGCGCAGCTCGTGACCCGTGACCGCAACCTCCGGCGCTCGAAGATCGTGCCGCTCGCCGGCTGAGCGAGGCGAGGAGTCTCGTTCGGGGCGAGCGGGCTCGCGACTCTCGCAGCGAGACTGCGGAGCCGAGCATGCTCTCGGGGCGGAGCGGGGCGGTCTGTCGCCCCGCTCCGCCCCCGCCTGGTTGCTAGCGCGCCCGGGTGGGCACGACGATTCCGTGCTCCTCGAAGTAGCCCGGCTCGGGCTGCGTCGGGGTCTCCTCTCGGAAATGCGGGGCCTCCTTGTCCTGCACGATCCGGCGGTAGAAGAAGAGCAGCACCGAGCCGGCGAGGACCGCCAGCGCGATCACCTTTTCCTTCGTGCCGCCGTAGCCGCCGGCCGCGTGCTGGAACCAGCCGAAGCCGACGACCGTGATCACGAGGCAGTAGAGCGCGAGCACGGCCGCAACCGGCTTCATCCAGGAGGGCATCCTGATCGGCCGTGGCCAGTCGGGCCGGTCGCGGCGCAGGAGCAGGAACCCGGTCAGCACGAAGAAGTGGCAGAGCACGTAGCCGAGGTTGGATGCGGCGAGGATGCCGAAGATGTTGCCGACGAAGAGCACGAAGAGGATGTTGACGATCATGTCGAGCGTCATCGCCGTGCCGGGTACGTGGTACCGGTTCAGCGTCTGGAGCTCCTTGATCGTCAGCCCCGCTCTCGCCACGCCGTAGAGAGCTCGTCCACCGTCGGCGGTCGCGGTGTTCATCGTGATGATGAAGCTCGCGACGATGCAGATGACGAAGAAGTCAGTCGCGCCCGACGAGCCGACGATCGCGTTCATCGCTCCGACGTAGTCGTAGGCGGCTACCGACTCCTCGCCAGCGCCGCCGACGAACCCGAGCGGCAGCACCGTGTAGACGACGAGCGAGAACAGCGCGGCCGAGCGCAGCGCGAGCCGCGTGTCCTTGACGGTTTCCTTGTACTCGGGCGCGAACGTGGCGCACGTGTCGACGCCCCAGGCCGACCAGGACATGAGCCAGAGCCAGACCAGCGCGAGCTGCCAGCCACCCCACGGTAGCCCGTCGTTGAGCTTGAAGGCGAGGTTGTCGCTCGACCATTCGCCATTGATGAAGCTGAGGAACATCATCACGAACAGCGGCACCATCAGCAGGACGCCGGCTGCGTAGCCGAACAGCACGCCGATGCGGGCGCCGAAGACGTTGAACAGCCAGACCGCGACGATCAGGCCGATCGCGATCAGCGCCGGCAGGCCCACGCTCGCGCTGCCGGTCGAGAAGTAGCCTTCGTCGAACGTGCCGCCGAGCGGCTCGCCGCTGAACCAGGCGCCCTGGACGATCTGGCCGATGAACACGCCGTTGACCGCGAGCACGACCGACCAGCCGATCCAGTAGCCGAACGTCGCGATTGGGCCGACGAGCGTCGAGTACTTGCGCCACCCCTCGTTCGCGTACAGGGGCATCCCGTTCTTGTCCGGGAACATCGTCGCCAGCTCGGAGTAGATCGTGTTCAGGAAGACCGCGATCACCGCTGCAATCCCCCAGACGAGCAGGGCCCCCCAGCCGCCGAGATCACCCACCGAATACCCGAGCGAGCCGAGCAGGAAGCCCGGGTTCGCGAGCGCGATCACGAACCCGTCGTACCAGCGCAGCGTCTTCAGGAGCTGCCGTTCCTCGATTACCGCCTCTGCCACACCACCCTCCTTGTCCCCGGCCGACGCGACCCGTGTCGCATCGAGAGGGCGCGACCGTACCACCCTGTGCGGATCAGTTCAAGAGGGCGGGTGCCCTGGAAGCCGCGCTATTGCCGTGGTGGCAATACCTTGCGGCCCGGTCGGGCACTGGCGGGAGTCGGCGCTCCCGTACAATCGCCCGGGTGGGCGGGGTGCCGATCACGATCCGCTGCGACTGCGGCGACGCGCGGCCGGTTCACTACGGCGAGCGCTGGACGTGTGGGACGTGCGGGCGGACCTGGAACACGACCCAGATCCCGGCCGAGGAGTACCGGGCCTTGATGCGCGACCTGCGCCGCTACCGGCTCGTTGTCTGGGGCATCACGGCTCTCGTCGTCGGGACCCTGGTTCCGCTCGCCGTTCTCTACAGCTTCGGCCTGTTCGTGTTCGTGATCCTCGCGCTCGGGGCCCTCTACTTCCTCGTCCTGCCCCGCTGGCGCTCGCGGATCGTCCGGGGGATGCGCGACCGCCCGAGCTGGAAGCTGACACCGGAGGACCCGGGGCCAACGGGCGCCGAGCCCCGCGGATCGCGCTAGGCGCGCGGGCGCGTTTTCTCGGTGTCGTAGAGCGGGAGCGGCGCGATCGTCGCCGGCGCGGTACCGGCACCGACCGCCACCTCGACCCGCTCGCCCGCGCGGGCGACGTCCGAGCGCAGGATGGCGAGCCCGATCACCTGTCCGAGCGTGGGGCTCTCGCACGGGCTCGTCAGCGTCCCGACCGGCTCCCCGCCCCGCGACACGGCCGCACCGTACTCGGGCACATCGCCGTCGACGACGAGGGAGACGAAGCGGTTGGCGGGTGCCGGCGCCTGCGCGGCCAGCGCTTCCCGGCCGCGGAACTCCTTGTCGAGGCGGATCAGCTTGTCGAGCCCCAGGTCGTACGGGCTGGTCTCGCCGGGGGTGTAGTCGTAGCCGATGAAGACGAGCGCCGACTCGATCCGGATCGTCTCGACCGCGGCGAGCCCGTACGGGCGGGCGCCGGCGCCGGTGACGACGGCCCAGAGATCCTCGGCGTGCCGGGGCTCGCAGAAGAGCTCGTAGCCGAGCTCGCCCGAGTAGCCGGTGCGGGAGATGAAGCAGGGCACGCCGCCGAGCGCGACCGGCTCGGGCCAGAAGCGGAAGTAGCGCAGGCCGGCGAGGTCGGCATCGCAAAGCGGCGCGAGCACCTCGCGGGCGCGCGGCCCGTTCACGCCGAGCTGCGGCAGCTCGGCCGTCCTCGGCTCGACCGCGACGTCGAGCCCGGCGGCGACGTCCCTGATGTGGTCGAGGTCGGAATCGAGCGCGGTGATGGCGAGGCAGCGGTCCTCGGCGAAGCGAAAGACGGTGCCGTCGCCGACCATTGCGCCGCTCTCGTCGCAGAACGGCGCGTAGCGAACCTGCCCGATCTCGAGGCTCTTCATGTCGTTCGTGAAGGCGAGGTCGGCGGCCCGCAGGGCATCCGGGCCCGAGAGCTCCCACTTGCGCAGCGGCGACGCGTCCCAGACTGCGACGCCGGTGCGGATCGCCTGGTGCTCGGCGATCGGGTCGCCGAACTGGTTGGGCCAGTACCAGCCCTCCCAGTCGACGAGCTCGCCGCCGAGCTCGCGCTGGACGCGGTCGAACGCGGTTCTCACGATGTCGTTGCTCATGGCCGGTGTATATCAGGCCCGCACGGGCTCCGCCGCCGACCCGAGCTTGGCCGAGATTGCTGCGGCGTGCTCGAGCAGCCGGCGCACAGCCTCCTCCATCTCGGGCGGCCCGAATCGCGCCGCCGGGCCCTGGACGCCGAGGATCGCGGCGAGCTCCCGGCGCGCCCCGAAGACCGGAGCCGCCACCGCGTTCAGGTCGCTCTCGCGCTCCCCGATCGCCCGCGCGTAGCCCCGCTCGGCGACGGCCGCCACTTCGGCTGCGAGCGCACCACGGTCCGTGATCGTTGCCGGCGTGAACGCGACGAGCGGCCCGGCCGGGAGCGTGCCGCCGTTCGCGAGGAAGACCTTGCCGACCGCGGTGGCGTGCGCGATGCTCGGCCGCCCCAGCCGGGCGACGTACTGGACCGAGGCCGTGCTCTGGACGAAGTCGACCGTGACCGCCTCGTGCTCTCCGGGCGCGGAGAGCGTGGCCGACTCGCCGGTCTCCTCGACGAGCCGGGCGAGGTGCGGTCGCGCGATCTCGCGCAGGTCGAGCCGGGAGAGCACGGCGTTACCGAGCTCGAGCAGGCGCAATCCCAGCCGGTAGCGACCGGTGCCCGGCACGTGCTCGACGAAGCCCGCCTCGGCCAGCGTCGCGAGGAGGCGCGAGACCGTGCTCGGGTTGATCGACGTCCGTCTCGCGATCTCGTTCGTCCCGAGGTCGGGCGCGTCCGCGGCGAGCGCGTCGAGCACGGCGATCGCCCGCTGGACGGCGGCGACGTGGCGCATAGATGGCTGACCGGTGCGGGGCATGGTAAGGTGTTACCGTCGATTTTGACACGGCATTGCCCAGGAGGCAATAAGAAGATGGCGCTTCCCGCATCCACCCCGTACCTCGTGATCGGCGCCGGCATCCACGGCCTCTCCACGGCCTACCACCTGGCGAAGGAGCTCGAGGCTCGCGGCCTCGGCGCCGGCTCGGACATCGTCGTCCTCGACAAGCACAGCCCCGGGGCTGGCGCGTCGGGCATCGCCTGCGGCGTCGTGCGCAACAACTACTACCAGCCGGCGATGTCCGAGCTGATGCAAGCTTGCGTCGAGGTCTGGGAGTCCGACCCCGCCGCCTACCGCTACCACGGGGTCGGCTACGTCGCGCTCGGCGCCGCCTGCCAGGAGTCCGACCTCGTGGCGACGTTTGAGCGCCAGGAGCGAATCGGCTACCGCTCCGAGCTGATCGTCGGCGAGCGCGCGGTGACCGATCACATGCGGGCGATGTTCCCTGACTGGCGCGCGCGCGGCGTCACCGTCTGCCTGCACGAGCACCAGGGCGGCTTCGCCCACAACGTCGACTCGATCATGGGTCTCGCCGCCAAGTGCGAGCAGAGCTGGGTGCGTATCCACTCCGGCGTCGAGGTGAAGGCGTTCGAGCTCGCCGGCGACGGCTCGATCACGGCCGCGATCACAAGCCAGGGCCGGATCGCGGTCGGCGAGCAGGTCGTGATCGCGCCGGGCCCGTGGGCCAAGCAACTCTGGGCGATGCTCGAGCTGCCCCAGACGATCGACGTGCACACCCCCACCGGTGAGGTGATCGCCGACCGGCCGATGTGGACCTACTGGAATCTCCAGGAGGGCGAGATCAGGGTCGACCCGAAGGTGTTCTCGCTCCCGGACGGCACGATGCCGCCGGTGATCCATCTCGACTCGGACGCTCCGCTTCGGACCGACGAGGGCGTGCTCGTCACCGACGAGCTCTGGGGCATCTACTTCAAGCAGGACAAGCACGGTGTCCAGGGCGGGGCCTCCCCGCTCGAGGTCGGTACCGAGCTCGAGCTCGACCCCTACCCGCAGACCACGGACGTCGACCCGGGTTTCCCGGACATGTGGTGCGCGGCGCTCTCGCACGCGCTCGGCCGCTTCGAGGGCTGCCGGCCGCTCTACAAGGTCGCCCGCTCGGGCGGCGTCGGCGCGTTCACCGCGGACAACTTCCCCGTCTTCGACTACGTCAAGCCGAATGCCTACGGGATCTTCGACTCGAACCACGGCTACAAGATGATCGGGGTCGGGCGCGAGGTCGCGAAGGTCGTCTGCGGCGAGCGCTCGACGCTGCTGCACCCGTTCCGGCTCGAGCGCTTCGAGACGGGCGACCTCCACCCGGTCTCGAGCTCGCCCTACCCCTGGTCGTGAGCCTCAGCCGGGCGGCTTGCCCGGGTGATGCTCGATCAGGAGCGGCGGCTCGACGAGGCCGAGGCGGTGGGCGAGCGCTCGCTTGGTGGTCGACTGGGCGAGCAGGGTGACGATGATCGCGAGTGCGACCGTGACCGTGACGAGCTCGGCGTGGGGGACGTCGAGCGTCACCATCAACCCCGCCAGCGCGGCCGGCACGACCCCGGTCTCTCGTGTCCAGCAGAGGAACGCGAGCTCCCGGCGCGTCCAGGCCGCCCGCCGATCGGGCGCGAGGCAGGAGAGCACGGCGAGCGGGCGGGCGACGAAGAGCAGCGTCGCGAGCACGGCGAGCGCCGGGAGGAGCTGGTCGGCCATCTCGCCCCACGGGAGCGCCGCCCCGAGGATCACGAAGATCACGATCACCATCACCTCGGCGACCCGCTCGATCACGAGCCGCAGCTCGGCCTCGTGCGGCCCGTGCATGCCGAGGCGCAGCCGGTCCATGTTGGCGATCACCACACCGGCGAGGAAGACCCCGAGGTAGCCGCTGCCGCCGGCCGACTCCTCGACGAAATAGGAGATCGCGATCATCGCGATCGTGGCGAGCGCCGCCGACTCGCGCCAGATGCCCGCCCGCCTGCTCGAGACGGCAAGCGAGAGCACGACCCCGAAGGCGAGGCCGAGCGCGGTCGCGATCGCGAACTCGCTGGCGAAGTCGCCGATCGGCTCGGTGATTCCGCTCCAGCCGTGCAGGACGATCCCGGCGAGGGTGAGCGCGAGTACCGCTCCGATCGGGTCGTTCAGGGCCGACTCGGCGATGATCGTCTGGGAGAGTTTCGGCCGCACGCCGAGGCGGTCGAAGAGCGGGATCAGGATCGCGGGGTCGGTGGGGGCGAGGACGGCCCCGATCAGGATCCCGACCTCGATCGGGACGTCGAAGACCGCGGTCGCCACGGCGCCGCAGATGGCGGCCGTCAGCAGCACGCCGGGGAGGACGAGCAGGCCGAGGCCGAGCGCGACCCGGCGCAGGATCTCGAGCGAGAGGCCGAGGCCGCCGTGGAAGAGGATGATCGAGACGCCGAGCGTCATCGTCAGCTCGGCCGCGACCGAGTCGAGCGGGATCTCGACGAGGCCGGAGACCGAGGGACCGAGGATCGTGCCCGCGAGCAGCAGGAAGAGCATCCGCGGGAGGCGGGTCAGGCCGGCGACCACCTCGGCGACGAGCCCTGCGCCGAAGACGAGCGCGAGCGTGAGGATGACCTCCCTGGCCGTCACCGTGCACGGGATTCTGACGTGCGGACCGGCGGCCCGCCTTGCATGCGGCCGCCGTTTCGCTCACGATGCACGCACAGTGCTCTTCGTCCTCATCTTCCGCGACGCGCCCGGCGCGCTGCCGGTCATGGCGCTGACGCTCGCTGTCGCCCTCTATCTCTCCGTGATCGAGCTGCGCGAGCTCAGGCCCCACTGGAAGTGGTGGTTCTGGTGGCTCTCGGTCGTCTTCCTCGCCCACTTCGCGGGCTATCTCGCCCTCAGGATCTACGGTGCCTTCCGTCGGAGAAACCGGGCGCGCGCTTAGAGACCGCCCGCTCGGCAAGGCGCTGATCCTGGCGGTCACCCTCCTTGCCGCGGTGCTCGTGGCTCGGAGCTGCGCCCGGGCCGACCTCGACGTGAGCAAGGACGAGGCGATCGCGATCGCGACGGGGGCGGTCGAGTTCGAGCCGGACGTCGTCCAGGTGCGGATTATAAAGCGTGGCTTACAATCCGACGCGTTCTGGGCAGTGTCGCTGTCAACGAGGCGGCCGGACGACTCGCTTGCGAACGTGACGGTGGTCGTGATCGACGCGCGCTCCGGCGAGATCGCGGAGATCCGCGTCTCGGGCGCCTGATCCGCCCGCGGCGCGCGCCTGCCCGCGACGGGCTGTGTAGCAACGCAACATATCCGGGATCGTAACGGTGTTGCCTCGGAACCTTGGAGCCGTCCGAGCCGGGTCGTAGCCTTGCCCGGTAGGTATTAGCGGTGCTGTACGCCGACGGATAACCAGGGGGAGGTCGCGCTCGTGGACGTGCTCGCGTCGGTTCTATCCGCGCTCGCCCAGACGGTGGAGGAGCAGATCACCGAGCTCTCGGACAAGATCTCGCTCGACTCCGCCATCCTCGGCGAGACGTTCTACTTCTGGACGGTCGTCGTCATGTGGCTGATCCACGCCGGCTTCATGATGTACGAGGCCGGGACGGCGAGGCGCAAGAACATCATGTCGACGGCGACGAAGAACATCCTCACGATCGCCGTCGTGACCCCGAGCTTCTACTACTTCGGCTGGTACATCTACGGCTGCTTCGAGCACGGCGGGCCCGCTCAGGGCCACGCTGGCCCCGATCCCGAGTTCCCGGGCTTCTGCGGCATGACCTCGCCCTGGGCCGACCAGCTTGGCCCCAATCTGACCGACCACATCGATCTCGTCTTCTTCCTCGCTTTCCTCCTCTTCTCCTGGACGACCGGCTCGATCATGTCGGGCGCGCTGATCGAGCGGGTGCGTGTCTCCGCCTACCTGATCCTGACCGTCCTGCTCGGCTCGGCCGTCTGGATCATGGACGCGGCCTGGGGCTGGAGCGCGGGAGGCTGGCTCGTCACGAACTACGGCTTCCACGACTCGATTGCCTCGCTCGTCGTCCACGGCGTGGCCGGGGCGTTCACGCTCGGCGTGCTACTGAACCTCGGCCCGCGAATCGGCAAATACGACCGGGAGGGCAGAGCCAGGGCCTTCCGGCCGCACAACACCCACATGACCCTGTCGGGCCTGATGCTCATCTTCACCGGCTTCTACGGCTTCTACGCGGCCTGCCTCGTGATTCTCTCGACCACGACTCCCGGCTGGCTCAACATCTACCTCTCCCCGACCACGCTCGGCGCCATCGCGATCGTGATCACGATCGGCTTCGCGGGCGGCTTCACCGGAGGCTGGTTCGCGAGCAAGGGCGACCCGTTCTGGACGCTCTCCGGCGGTCTCGCGGGCGTGATCTCGGTCTCGGCCGGGGCCGACATCTACCACCCGTCGCTCGCCTACCTGCTCTCGTTCAGCGGTGGCCTGCTCGCGGTCTGGGCGGGCGGCTACATCGAGAAGCGGCTGCGCATCGACGACGCGGTCGGGGCGGTCGCCGTGCACGGGGTCTGCGGCTTCTACGGGGTCTTCCTGGTCGGCATCTTCGGGGGCGGTTTCCCGACCGGCCTCAACAACGTCGAGTCGTCGTTCGGCGGCCAGCTGATCGGGATGCTCGCCTTCTTCCCGCTCGCGTTCCTGCCCGGCTTCATCGCGAGCTGGCTCCTGAAGAAGGCGAACCTGCTGCGCGTCCCGCCCGAGGTCGAGCTCGAGGGCCTCGACATGGCCGAGTTCCAGCAGGACTTCTACCCCGAGTTCGAGCGACTGCCCGAGGTGATCGTGCTCCCGGACGGGGAGGAGGTCGAGGCCGCCCCGCTCCTGCTCGACGCGTACAACCAGGTGAACGGCCACAAGCCCGGCGTCAGAGTCGGCGGCGACTAGGAAGGGGGTGGCGCGATGATCGACAGCTTTCCGTACGACGCGTGGTACCTCGAGGACGGCACCCTCGATCCGGCGATCACGACCTTCTGGACGTTCGGGCCGACCACCGGCTCCGCGGGTGGCGACCTGACGGGCACGTTCGTGCTGACCGCGCTCGGGATCCTGCTCATGATCGTCTCCCTGATCGGGTGGGTCGTTTTCGAGCACCGCAAGCTGACCCACCAGAGCGAGCATCTTCGGGCCGCGAGCTCCGGCGACTAGGAGGAGACGAATGGCGTTCCCGCGTGAGAAGCAGATCGAGTTCCCCCCGCTGCAAACGCACCTCAGGTGGCTCGTCCCGGCGCTCCTCCTCTTCGCGGTCGCCTGCATCGTGGCCGTGGTCATCATCCTCCTGGTTCACCCGAGCGGATCGTTCATCGGGCCCTGGTAGGGCGGAAGCGACGACGAAGGAGGGACACTCAACCGATGGCGCTGTATCTGACGTGTCGTCTCTGCGGTCGCAAGCAGGCTGACGGTCTGCTGTCCCGCGGCCACTGGGGCCATCTCGACGCGGGCCCGCACGGGAAGCTCCAGGCCTGCCCGACCTGCAAGGAGCGTCACTCCTCGGACTGGCAGGAGCGCCTGCGGGCGGCCGTGACCGGCGTCGCTGCCGGCTCGCCCGCGCTGCTCTCCCACTGAGCCGCGACCGGCGGGGGTGATCCGCGGCGAGCCGCGTCCTCCGCGGCTGGTCCGCGCGGATGCCCACGGGCGTCGCCGCGAGCTCCGAGGCGCGAGCCCCGAGAGATCCGAGAGCTTCCCGAGCTCCCGAGTGCCTCCCGGGTGCCTGCCTTCCGGGTGCCTGGCACGTGCCAGGCACGTGCCAGGCACGTGCCAGGCACCCGGAACGAAGTAGCCACGGACCCGTGACGAGTGGTGGCGATTCCGCAGCTTCCGGATACGTAGTCTGACTGGATGGCGCGGCCGCCACGTGTCGAGAGTCCCGGCGGGTTCCACCACGTGACGGCGCGCGGAACCGGCGGATGCCGGATCTTTGCGCATACGGCTGACCGCGTGTCGTTCCTCAGCCTGCTCGGGCACATCGTCCAGCGCTACGGCTGGGTCTGCCATGCCTACTGCCTGATGGGGAGTCACTACCATCTTCTCGTTCAGACCCCCGAGGCGAACCTGGGGACCGGGATGTGCGACCTCAACGGGGGGCATGCACGCGGGTACAACAGTCGGCACGGCCGCAGAGGAGCTCTCTTCGGTGGGCGGTTTCGCTCGACGCTGATTACCAAAGAGAGCCACCTCCTCGAAGCAGCGCGATATGTCGTCCTGAACCCGGTTCGCGCCGGTCTTTGCCAGTGGCCGTGGGATTGGCCCTGGTCGAGCTTCGCCGCGACCGAGGGACGTGCCGACCGGCCGGACTTCCTCCAGACCGAGTGGATCTTGGGCCATTTCGGGTCTGGGGATCCGGGCGCGAGCTACCTGGCATTCGTGCTCGAAGGTCTCGGCGCACCCCCACCCCACTGAGTGGAGTACCGCATGGCGTTTGGCCCGGCGGCTCGTTTCGGTGGTACGTGCCAGGCACGTGCCTGGCACCAGCGGCTCGGGCGCGCGACCGACCCCTGCAGTTCGGCGGGTTCGGACGCGGGCGCCGCGCCACAGGCCACCGGCGACCGTTACGCGGACTCGTCGGCCGGTCCGCCGGCGAGCAGATGTCGAAACGCCGCGTACTCGCCCCGCTTGCCAACCGTCACGAGCGTGTCGCCCGCGCGGATGACATCGTCCGGCTGGGCCCCGGCGATGGATTCGGTCTCACGTAGGATCGCGATGATCGTGATTCCCGTCCGGGCGCGAAAGGCGCATTCGGCGAGCGTCTTGCCGATCGCGGGGCTCCCGTCCGGTACCGGGATCCACTCGATCGCGAGTTCCCCGAGCGCCATCTCGAGGTCCTCGACGATCTTCGGTCTTTCGTAGGCACCACCGATCACGGCCCCGAGCTGGCGCGCCTCGTCGTCGTCGAGCTGGATCACCGCGCACGGCTCGTCGTCGTCCGGCCGCGCGAAGAAGTAGATCTCGCGCAGGCCGTCGTTGTGGAGGATCACGGCGAGTCGTCCGCCGTGGGCGGGCCTGAGGGCGTACTTGACACCCACCCCGGGCAGCCGGGTCTCGCGAAGTTCGATCGTCACGTCGCTACTCCAGTCTAGGCATCGGGAAGAGGGCGCGGCCAAGCCGCTTCGACTCCTTCATCAGGATGACGCCGATCGTCGCCGTCGCAAGGACGTAGAGGCCGGCGAAAGCCGTGATCTCCTCGCGGTCGGAGAGGGCGATGGCAGCGTTACCGGCCGCGAGCTGGGCGAGGACGATCGTGAACTCGCCGCGCGAGACGAGCGCGGCGCCCACGTTCAGGCTCTGGCGGCGCCCGAAGCCGCCGACGATCCCGCCCAGGTAGCCGCTCGCGAGCTTGCCGAGCACGGACAGGACGACGGCCAGGGCGACCAACCAGCCGACCGTGCCGAGGGCGCCGACGTCGATCGTGAGCCCGAAGGCGAAGAAGAACAGCGCGGCGAAGATGTCGCGGAAAGACAGGAACCGCTCTTCGATCTCCTGACGCAGGCGCGTCTCGGCGAGCAGGAAGCCCGCCATCGCGGCACCGATCGCCTCGGAGAGGCCGAGCTCCTCGGCCATCGCCGCCATACCGATGACGAGAGCGACGACCGCAAGCAGGAAGATCTCGCCCGGGAGCCGGGCGAGGAGCCGCTCCAGGGGCCGGGAGAGGAAGCGCGAGGCCGCGAGCGATCCCGTCAGGAACAGGAGCGCCTTGAGCGCGACCCAGAGAGTGTCGGTGAGCTCGCCGCCGCCACTGGCCACGAAGCCGATGACGAAGGCGAGGACGATGTCCTCGACGAGGAGGATCGCGAGCACGAGATCGGTCTCGTCGTCGGCAAGCCGGCGGAAGTCGATCAGCGCCTTGACCGCCACCGCGCTCGACGACACGTATACGGCCGCCGCGACAACGAGGGCCGCGAAGCTCCAGCCGAAGGCGACGAGCCCAACCAGGGCCCCGAGTGCCACGTTAACGGCCAGGTCGATCGAGCCACCCAGTCCGACGTGGCGCCCACTGCGAGCGAGACGGCCGAGGCTGAACTCGAGCCCGAGAAAGAAGAGCAGGAAGATCAGGCCGAGCTCGGCTACGAAGTCCGTCACCTCGGACGGCTCGATCAGGCTGAGGACGTGCGGCTCGTTCGGGCCGAGCAGCAGACCCGCCAGCAGGTACGCGGGAATCGCCGAGAGCCCGAAGCGGCTCGCGACGACTCCGAGACCGCCTAGCACGGCAACCGTGACGGCGAGCTGGCCGAGCGTCACGGGCTCACCCTATCCGCCGAGCGATGCTCGCCGTCTGCGATCGGCGGATCGGGTCGCGGCCCACACGCGATCCGGGCTCTGGGCGAGTATCGGTTCGACTTCCCTGCCCGGACGGCTTGGAGAGCCCAAGCGGCCAGCCCGCGTGAAGCCGTGGCCGTCGGGGCGGCCGCGGGGACGCGAGGCCGTCCAGGTCCGGAGGCACCGGGTCGCCGGACCGGCGGCGAGGACCTCCCGCCATCATGCTCGGGCGGGGCAAGTCCCGCCCTACGGCCGAGCGGGGCACGTTTCGCCCCCGCGGCCGGGCGGGACAAACGAGTCCCGCCCCCACGCCGTCCCTGCCGCCGCGCGCGCTCGCGCCCCGCCGGGCTCAGAACAGCCCGACCGTCCGGCCCCGCTCGTCGATGTCGACGTGGTGGAAGGCGGGGCTGACGCCGTAGCCCGGCATCGTCTGCATGTCGCCGCAGAGCGCCACGATCCAGCCGGCGCCGGTGTAGGCGCGCAGGTCGCGCACCGGCAGCGTGAAGCCCGACGGGGCGTTCAGGAGCGCCGGATCGTGGGAGATCGAGAGGTGCGTCTTCGCCATGCAGATCGGCACCTGGTCGAGCCCGTCTCTCGTGTAGCGGTCGATCTTCTCGAGCGCGGCGGGGAGGAAGTGGACGCCGTCCGCCCGGTAGACCCGCTTGGCGATCGTCTCGATCTTGTCTGCGATCGGCGCGTCGAGCGCGTAGAGGAAGTCGAAGTCGTCCGGTTGCTCGCAGGCGTCGACGACGGCCTCGGCCAACTCGACGGCGCCCTCGCCGCCCCGCTCGAACGCTTCGTTCAGCTCCGCCCGGTAGGCGCCGTAGTCGAGGGCCAGACGGCGTGTCAGCTCGCACTCCTCGTCCGTGTCCTCCGGCCGGCGGTTGACCGCGACGACCGGCTTCAGCCCGAACTCCTTGACGATCCCGATGTGGCGGCCGAGGTTCGCGGAGCCTCGCTCGATCGCGTCGAGGCCCCCGTCCGGGTCGTCGGCATGATGCTTGAGCGCCCGCACGGTCGTGACGACGACGACGGCGCTCGGGCGCAGGCCGCCCAGGCGGCAGACGATATGGAGGAACTTCTCCATGCCGAGATCGGAGGCGAAGCCGCCCTCGGTGACGACGATGTCGCCGAGCTTGACGCCGACCTTGGCGGCGATCAACGACGAGTTGCCGTGCGCGATGTTCCCGAACGGGCCGCAGTGCATGAAGCACGCCTGCCCCTCGAGCGTCTGGATCAGGTTCGGCTTCAGCACCTCCTTCAGGAGCACGGTCATCGCGCCCGCGACCTCGAGCTGCTCCGCGACGACCGGCTCCCCCCCGTACGTGTAGCCGACGGTGATCGCGCCGAGCCGCCGGCGCAGGTCCCGCAGGTCGGCCGCGACGGCACAGATCGCCATCACCTCCGAGGCGGCGGTGATGTCGAACCCGCTCTCGCGCGGGTAGCCGTTCGCGCGGCCGCCGAGCCCGAGCACGATCTGGCGCAGCGAGCGGTCGTTGACGTCGAGGCAGCGTCGCCAGCCGATCGTGAGCGGGTCGATGCCGAGCTCGTTGCCGTGGAGGACGTGCGCCTCGAGCGCGGCCGCCAGCAGGTTGTTGGCGGCACCGATCGCGTGGATGTCGCCCGTGAAGTGGAGGTTCAGGTCCTCCATCGGCACGACCTGCGCGTAGCCGCCGCCCGCGGCGCCGCCCTTGATTCCGAACACGGGCCCGAGCGACGGCTCGCGGATGCAGAGCACCGGCCGGCGGCCGATCTTGCCGAGGCCCTGGGTCAGGGACACGGACGTGGTCGTCTTCCCCTCGCCCGCCTTCGTGGGCGTGATCGCGGTCACGCAGACGAGCTTGCCGTCCGCCGTGCCGGCGAGCCGGTCGAGCACGGACAGGTCGACCTTCGCCTTGAACTTGCCGTACGGGTCGTACTCGTCGGGGCCGAGGCCGTAGCGGGCCGCGATCTCGGAGATCGGCTCGAGCGCGTGCGCCTGGGCGATCTCGAGATTAGAGGGGACGTTCGTTGCCATTCGTATCTCCTCCCGGGGCGGTCCGGTCCGGCCCCTCTGTCGATCGGGTCGGCCGGGCGCCCTGCCCGCATGCGCCGCGCGAGGGCATCCCGTCCGTCAGTGGGTGACCGAGGCGGCGGCCGCCTCGGAGACCAGGGTGTCGGTGTAGAAGCGCTCGAGCTTGAACGGCTCGATCAGGCGCGGCGTCCTCCGGGTCGCGACCAGCTCGGCGAGGGTGGTCCCGACGATCGGCGACGCCTTGAAGCCGTACGTGCCCCAGCCGCAGTCGACGATGAAGCCCTCGACCTCCGTCAGGCCCATCACGGGGCTGAAGTCGGGGGTCATGTCGCAGAGGCCGGTCCACTGCCTCAGGATCTTCGTGCCGGCGAGCTGCGGGAACAGCTCGAGCATGTGCTTGGAGAGCTCCTCGATGAAGCCGAACGTGCTCGTGAACGAGAAGGTCGGGTAGGGCTCGACCCCGGAGCCCATCAGGAACTCGCCGCGGTCGGTCTGGGAGATGTAGATGTGGAGCTGGCCGGAGACGATGATCACGTCGAGGAACGGCTTCACCGGCTCAGTCACGCACGCCTGCAAGATCGTCGTCCAGATCGGCAGCTTGATACCTGCCATGGCGGCGATCTGCGTCGACCAGCCGGCGGTGCAGGCGACCACCGTGCCGGCCGCGACCGGTCCCCGGGTCGTCTGCACGCCCGTCGCGCGGCCGCCCGCGACGTCGATGCCCGTCACCTCGACGCCCTGGTGGATCTCGGCCCCGGCGCGGTCGGCGCCGCGCGCGTAGCCCCAGACCACGGCGTCGTGGCGGATGACGCCGCCGGGCGGGTGGTAGAGGGCGCCGTAGATCGGGAAGGCGCCGTCGAGCTGGATCTGCGGGCACAGCTCCTTGACCTCGTCACGGCCGACGACGCGGCTGTCGATCCCGAGCAGCTGGTTGACCTCGGCGCGCTCGGCCGAGACGATCATGCCGCGGTCTGAGTGCGCGAGGGTCAGGTGCCCGTGCTGGGAGAACATCAGGTTGAAGTCGAGGTCCTGGGCGAGGTGCTCGTACAGCCTGACGCTGTCGCGGTAGAACTCAGCGCCCTCGGGCGTGCGGTAGTTGGAGCGGATGATCGTCGTGTTGCGGCCGGAGCCGCCGGCGCCGATGTAGTTCTTCTCGAGCACGCAGACGTCCGTGATCCCGTGGTTCTTGGCGAGGTAGTAGGCGGTCGCGAGGCCGTGGGCGCCGCCGCCGATGATCACCACGTCGTAGCGCGGCTTCAGCTCGTGGCGTCGCCACATCTTCTTCTTGAAGAAGATGTCCTTCACGCGCTTCTCACCTCGAGCGCGTCCGCGCCGGCGGGGCCGCCGCCGAGCGGCTCGACGGCATCGAGGGCGACCTCGTAGAGGTGGTGGCCGTACTCCTGCGGGAAGACGATCCAGGTGCCGCTCGCGCCCCGGTCGAGGACGTGCGCCGGCACGTGCGAGACCATGCCGCTCGCCGGCAGCTCGTGCAGGTGCGTCATCCGGCCGAGCACGCGGGGCGCCTGCGGGCCGACGAGGGCGAGGACACCGAGCGCGGCGGTCTGGTCGAGCACGAGCGGGAAGCGGCGGGCGAGCGTCGAGCGGGTCAGGAAAACGTCACGGTACGCGGTCAGGACGAGCGAGCGGTCGGGGCGGATCCGGTACCAGGTGAGGATGTCCCTGCTCTCCTCCGCCTCGCCGCTCCCGCGCACCTCGACCTTGCCGAGGTGGGAGAGATCGACGAGCCCGCAGGCGGCCAGCCGCTCGCTCTCGCCAGGGAACGAAGTCGCGACGAGCCAGCCGTCCCGCTCCTCGAACGCGGCGCCGTGCTCGCGCTGGGCGCGCTCGAGCGACGAGCGCAGGACCGGCGAGAAGCCGAGGTCGACACGCGCCCGGTCGGGGCTGAGGAAGTCGAGCGAGCTCACGAGCGCAGCCTCGCTCCTTCCGGGTCGTAGAACGGCTTCGTGCGCACGACTGCCTGGTCGAGCGCGCCGTCGATACGCACGTCGAAGGTCGCGCCTTCCTCGGCGAGCGCAATCGGAACGATCGCCATTCCGATCACCTTGCCGACCTGCTCGCTGAAGCGAACGCTCGTGATGCGCCCGGCCGACTTGCCGTCGACGACGACCTGGGCGCCCTCGACGGGCATGCGCCCGCTCGGGAGCTCGAACCCGACGAGCAGTGAGCGCAGCCCGCGCTCCCGCACGTGCTCGACCGCCCACTTGCCGACGAAGTCGTCCTTGTCGAGCTTGACGATCCAGGGCATCGCGGCCTCGAGCGGGTTCGATTCGGCGTCGGTGTCCTGGCCGATGAGGATGTGCGTCTTCTCGAGCCGCAGGATCCGCTGCGGCTCCAGGCCGAACGGGGTTGCATCCCAGTCGGCGCCGAGCTCGAACAGCGCGTCCCAGACATACTCGCCGTGAGGGCTCGGAAAGTGGATCTCGTAGCCGAGCTCGCCGACGAAACCGATCCGCAAGACGAGCGCAGGGACGCCGGCGACGTGGCCGCGCTTCGCATCCAGGTAGGCGAACGCGTCGTTTGAGACGTTGCCGTCGAAGACCCGCTCCATCAGCGCGCGGGCGTTCGGTCCGGCCACGTTCACGGCCGCGACCGCCCCCGTCACGTTCGCGAGCTCGACGTCCATGTGCCAGATCGCGTTCCACCACTCGAACCACTGGAAGACGCCGTCGGCGCCCGTCGACGTGGTCGTGACGTAGAACTCGTCGCCGGCCAGGCGGGCGACCGTGCCGTCGTCGAAGATCCGGCCCGCGTCGTTTGTGAGCACGCCGTAGCGGATGCGGCCGACCTTCAGGTCGGAGAACCGGTTCGGGTAGAGGCGATCGAGGAACGCCCCCGCCTCCGGGCCCTTGACGAGGATCTTGCCGAGGGTCGAGACGTCGATCACGCCGAGCGACTCGTGCACGGCCCGGGCCTCCGCCTGCGGGTCGGCCGAGTAGGAGTGCGGCCGCCGCCAGGCACCCGTCCAGAAGATCCTTGCGCCCATGTCTTTGTGGCGGTGGTGCATCGAGGTGCGCTTCGCCGGCTCGTGCGGGCGGCCCGCGAGCAGGCCCATCGAGACGGGGGAGGTCGGGGGCCGCGCGGTCGTCGTCCCGATCGTGCCCTCGTCCGTGCGGGTCTCCCGCGCCGCCACGCGCACGGAGTTGAGATGGCAGAGGCGTCCCTGGCAGGGCCCCATCGTCGCCGTGGTGTAGCGCTTGGCGAGCTGGATCGAGTCGAAGCCCTCCGCGATCGCGTCCTTGAAGTCCTTGGTCGTGACGTCTTCGCAGAAGCAGACGATCGACTTGCCCTCGCCCTCGCCGTGCGACGGCGGCGGAACAGCCGGATTGCCGACGTTGCCGGAGGCCTCGCCGGCCACCTCGACCCCGGTGGGCAGCTCGACCGGGACGAAGATCCCGCGCGAGGCGTCGAACTCGACGCGGGCGCGGGCGTGGGCCAAGAGCCCGTAGTTCGGCTGCGGGCTGCCGGACATGACGACGAGGTCGCAGTCGAGCCGCTTGCCGTCCACCGTCAGCGACTGCACCTGCTTACGGCCCTTCGCGACGACGGAGCGCGGGACGCGCTCGCGGTAGTCGACGACCTCGGCGATCTCGACCCCGGCCGCCTCGAGCTCGCGGGCGGTGTCGGCGCCGCGGTCGTCCACGGTCAGGACGACCGCGCGCTTCCCGGGCCGCAGCGACCAGTAGTTCGCGAGCCGGCGTGCTCCGGCCGGCAGCATCACGCCCGGCAGGTCGTTGCCGGCGAACACGAGCGGCTGCTCGAGCGTACCGGTGGCGGCCACGACCGTGCCCGCCCGGAACTTGACGAGCGTGCTGCCGCGGTCGACCGGGACGAGGTTGCCCTCGTAGAGGCCGATCGCGCGCGCGAAGGGGAGCAGCTCGACGCCGGCGGCGACGGCCTCCGCCGCGAGCGCGCGCATCGCCGCGATCCCTTCCCGGTCTGCGAGCTGGTGGCCGCCCGGCTCGGGCCCCTCGTCGATCAGGACGACGTGACGGCCCGCGCGGGCGTGCTCGAGCGCGGCCTCGAGGCCGGACTGGCCGCCGCCGACGACCAGCACCTCGGTATGGCGATGCTCGTGATCGACCCGCCGCGGCTCGGGAACCCGCTCGTCGAGCTTGCCGAGCCCGGCCGCGTTGCGCAGGAACTTCTCGTAGTACGGCCACGCCCAGCGGGGCCTGATGAACGTCTTGTAGTAGAAGCCGACCGGGGTGAACGGGCCGCCGATCCGGTCGGTGACCGCCATCAGGTCGCGGTCGAGCGAGCCGACGACGTTCTGCGCCTTCACGACCGAGCCCTCTCGCGGCGGCCGGACGCAAACACGCACGTTCGGCACGCCATCAACCGTCATCATGCAGTTCGGACACTGGCCGGAGCAGCAGAGCAGCCCGCGACGGCGGTGGTACTTGAAGCTGCGGGAGAAGACTCGCCGGCCCGCGGCGAAGAGGGCAGAGCCGATGGTGTCGCCGGCGAACGCCTGCACCCGCTCGCCCTCGAATGTGAACGTGACCGTCCGGGTGCGGTCGATCAGCTCGTGCTCGCGGGCCGGCAACCTCATGCCGGCAGCTCCGTTCTCACGACCTCGTTCGTGGTCGTGTCGCGCTCGGCCAGGAACCAGCTGCCGCAGCCGTGGCGGTGGTACCACCACTCGCGGTGCACGCCCGCCACGTTGTTGCGGAAGAAGACGTACTCGTTCAGCGCGCGCAGGCTCGGACGCTCCTTCGGGCGGATCGCGACCTCGCCCGAGCAGCGGAACTCCTCCACCTCTCGGGGACCGCAGTGGGGGCAGGTGAGCAGGAACGACATCGCGCTGTTATAGCCCTCAGGGCAACAGTATTGCCTTTTTCGCGCCCGTGCAACCGGTAACCGGCCCACATCGCACGTGGCCGCAGGTGGCACCGTTGCACATATTCCCCGCCGTCGCGCCGGGATGCGGCCCGCTCAGAACCGCATCAGGTACTCGCGGATCTCCCAGGGCGAGACCTGTTCGTGGTAGCGGTCCCACTCCTCGCGCTTGATGCGGACGAAGTAGTCGACGTAGTCCTCGCTCGCGCAGCGTCCGAGGGCCTCGCGCATGACCTCGCTCGCCTTCAGCTCGTGCGTCGCCTCGAGCAGGTTCGAGGGCAGCGTGTCGAGTCCGCGCGCCTTCAGCTCGCCGTACGGGATCGTGTACAGGTTCTCCGTGTTCGGCTCGCCCGGGTCGAGCCGGTTCTCGATCCCGTCGAGGCCAGCGGCCAGCACCGCCGCGGCGGCGAGATAGGGGTTGCAGGAGCCGTCGATCGTGCGGTCCTCGATCCGGCCGGGCCCCGGGATCCGCAGCATCT
>WBZR01001945.1_pt1 | contig 23352 bp, 20 predicted proteins | sample 5204231 | NCBI WGS metagenome assembly WBZR01 (sample SAMN12412403, study PRJNA552823) | activated sludge metagenome | isolation source: activated sludge from anammox sidestream of wastewater treatment plant... | place: USA: Virginia | collected 2017-08
GGTATTGTATCGCTTTTTTTGTAAACTCATAATATTTTTTATTTAAAGTGAGTTTGTTTATACGAGATATATGTGTATTTTTGTTTTGTTTGTGGCTACCGAAGGTTTAGTTCAACAATCATTTTGCTAAATGCGATACAGATAAAGAAAAACTGATTTACTTGGCTGACAGTAGCGAAGACAGAGTAATTGATTTTATTCGTAGAAATGAGGATAAATATTATTCTTTTATAAAAAGGGTTGAAAAAGATATTAGCCCAGAAAAGAAATACCTCATAAAAAGGCGTGAGGTTTCAGCATTGTTTTTAAAGAGCAAGTATCATAGTGCAGTACCTGCAATTTATGATTTACTTTCGCAAAAGGAATTTGTTACCGAGAAAGATTCTGTTGATTTACTTCTAAAACTAAGGATCTGCTTTATTAAACTACTAAACTATCCAAAAGTTTTTGAGATACACAATCTACTCGTAAAAATGTCAAGAAACAATCCTATCATAAAGGGGAATAATTTTGGAATACCGCTTAGCTCAGTTTATATTGATATGGGTTTGTATGATGATGGTTTACTTCAACTAAAAAAAGAATATGAGGAAGATTCAGAGAATTTCGGGAAATACAAAGAAGCTAATTACTTAAACAATGTTGGAGTTGTATTACTGAAAAAGTTCTTGCCCGATAGCGCTATTGTATATTTTACCAAATCAAAACAAGCTATTAGTGTATATTTAAAAGAGAGTCCTAATGATAAGTATTGTATATTCTTTTATGGATTATTACAAGGCAACATTGGTCAGGCACTTATGATAAAGAAACAATACAAAGAGGCAATTCCATTATTGGTTGAGGACATTAATAGTAGCAAACGTACCGGGTATTATCATAATGCGTCCATCAGTAGCAATGAGTTAGTAAAATGTTATTTACAATTAAACAACATAAATGCAGCAGCTTCTATACTTGATTCACTAACTAATCTGTTTCAAGAAATTGATGTGCCCGATGAGTATCTACTTTACTTAAAATTAAAATCAGATTTATTAAGTCGTCAGGGAAAATACATTGAGGCAAATAAGAGTTATCGGGAGTATATTGAACTGGAAGATTCAATCAGGTTCAGCAATAATAAAATAATGCAACTTAATCAGCAGATATCTTTCGAAACAAATATGTTGCAGCAAAAAATATTTGAACAGGAAAAAGAATTGGCAACGCGACATGAACAGGTACTGAGGCAAAAGTTTCAACATAATTTATTACTTTCAATACTAATATTACTCACTATCATTATACTTTTAGCCGCTTATTTTATTGTTCGTATCAAGAGAAGAGAGATTGAACTTTCAGAAAAAAACAATGAAATATATGCCAAATCAATTGCCTTAGAAAATACCTTAAAAGAAAAAGAGGTATTGTTTAAAGAAGTGCATCACCGAGTAAAAAATAATATGCAAATTATTATGAGCTTACTAAAGTTGCAATCAGGAAAAATTAATAATAAAGCGTTAGAAGAGTATTTTGAAGAGGCACGCAATAGAATTCAATCTATGGCTTTAGTGCACGAATTTTTATACAAGAAGGAAAGAATTAATCTTTTGCGAATGGATAAATACATTATACAATTGAGTGAAGAAATTTTAAAATCTTACAATTACAATTACTACAAAATAGAGCTTAAAACCGATTGCCATGAAATATTGTTAGACATGGACACCGCAGTACCACTTGGATTAATTGTAAATGAGTTAGTAACTAATTCCGTAAAACACGCTTTTGAAAAACATGAGGGACAAATTTCAATTTCCTTAAAAGAAAATGCCGATTCCATTTTACTCTCTGTTTGCGATAATGGTATGGGCTTGCCCGAAGATTTTGATACCAGAAAAGAAAATTCTTTAGGAATGGAGTTGATTCAGTTACTATCAGAACAGATTAATGCTAAGGTTGAGATTTCTTCAGGAAACGGATTGAAGGTAAATATTATTATCCCTAAAACTAAAGCATAATTATTAAGAAAACTTGACTACTGCTTTGCATTACTATTCTCAATTGCATCATAAAACACCTGATGAATATTGGTGCGTACATTTAGTTTTGACAATTTGGTATTTTCGGCATCAGGACAAACACGATTAGATAAGAAAATATAAACCAGCCCATTTTCCGGATCGGCCCACGCATAAGTTCCGGTAAAACCGGTGTGTCCAAAGCTGGCCAAGGAAGCGCTATGGCAGGTTGGGCTTGCTTTTGCTTTATCGGGTTCAGGCTTGTCAAAACCGAGTCCTCGTCTATTGCCCTCATCGCAGGCTATACACGATGTAAAATATTCAATGGTTTTACTTGTAATAAATTGTTCGCCTCCGTATTGTCCTTTATTTAAATATACTTGCATAATTTTAGCCAAATCGTTGGCATTGCTGAAAATTCCGGCATGACCTGCAACACCTCCAAGCATAGCAGCGCCAGGGTCGTGAACATAACCTTGAATTAATTGTTTTCTAAAAGTAATATCGTTCTCTGTTGGAGCAATTCTTCTTTTTGGAAATCTGTTTAAAGGCTGATATCCGGTAGTACTTGCTCCAATTTTTCTATAAATAGGATGCATATATTGGTCAATACTTCTTTGGCTTAGATGCTCGCTTATCATTTGTGTAATATAAAACCCTAAATCACTATACACATACTTAGGATTTGACTTTACAGGCGATGTCAACATTTGATTGTAAATAGTATCAGAATATGATTTTAAAATAAATAAACTGTCGGCCACTTGTATTGGGAACTTATTAGATTTTTTATTTTGATAAATGTTTGGATTGAGTACACCTTTGTTGATGGTTTGTGTATAATAAGGTATAAATGGTTTTAATCCTGCCTGATGTAGTAATATATCTTTAATAATTAAGTTTCCTTTATTGGTATTTTCTGTAATTGGAAGTACATCTTTCAGGGGTTGTTCAGGATTGAATTTTTTTAAATCAAACAATTGCATAGCAGCAAACAAGGTAGAACTAATTTTGGTAACCGAGGCTATATCGTAAATGGTATTAATATCTACAGGTTCTGCCTTATCGTAATTAAAATTTCCAAAGGCTTTACTATAAAATACTTTTCCATTTTTTGCTGCCAATATTTGACATCCCGGTGTAGCACCTAATTTAATAGCTTCATTAGCTAAACTGTCAACCTTTGAAAGAAACTTTGTACTTAACCTAATATCTTCAGGGCTAACATAACTAAAACGTATAGGTTCTCCCAGTTCTATCCCTTCTCCAATTTTGTATTTTCCGGCAATACTAACCGGCAAGCGACCTAATGAGTTAATTCCTCCAAAAATTAGTTCAGCAGCTTTCTGTAAAGTGTAAGTATTCCGTTCATAAGTTAATACTATAGCATCAACTTGTTGGCAATTATCAAATTTCTCTAAGCAATATGGGTTTCCCGGAATATTGATTACTACCTTACTATTCTCTCTAATTTTATTAATTAATGCAATGGTTTCAGGACCTATCCCAAAATTCTTAGTTGATCTTTTGGTAATATTTTCAAGGCTTACCAATACCAAATTGTACATTTTTAAACTAGCAATAAGCGTATCAATTGCTGACTTACGATTAAGATTTTTGATATTAAAATGAGTAGCCGAAGTATATAACTGAACAGTTTTTTGGAAAGGCCCCATATCAGTTTCGCCAATACATAATGTAGCAATTTGTAAGGTATCGAGCCTCTTTAAAGGAAGTAAGTTGTTATGGTTCTGAAGAACGGTAAAAGCAGCATCGTATAGTTTATGATTAAAAGCTTCTAACTTTTCGTTATTTATATCATTTATAATATTTTCAGTTTGTAGCGGCTTATAGTGATTTAGTCCACTCCACTCCTTAGCATTTAATATTTTCTTACAACTTTGTTCAATGTCTTCAATCTTTAAAATACCTTTATTTATTGCATCTTTAATGGCACTGATAGCTAAGGGTATATTTTCGCTAAAAAGCAAAACATCGTTACCGGCTTGTAATGCTTTTACTTCCAGTTCGCCCGTTTTATAGTATTTAGCTACTCCTTTCATGTTTAAAGCATCGGTAAACACCAGGCCGTGAAATTTCATGGAGTCTTGCAATAATCCTTTAATAACATTAGCAGAAATAGAGGCCGTTACAGCCCGGTTAGTGTCAAGGCTTGGAATCTCAATATGAGCCACCATCATACTTTTTATGCCTTTATTGATAAGTGCTCTAAAGGGGTATAACTCCAAACTGTCAAGTCTGTCATAGTCGTATTTAATAAGTGGCATATCTGCATGTGAATCAACATCTGTATCGCCATGCCCCGGAAAGTGTTTGCCACAAGCTATTATACCATTATCTTGTAGGCCTTTCATATACTTAATACTTTTAAGGGTTACATCACTTTTACTTTCACCAAACGATCGGTAACCAATTACCGGATTTAAAGGGTTACTGTTAATATCAGACACAGGTGCAAAGTTAATGTGCAATCCTATTCTCTTACATTCGTTGGCAATGTGTGCACCCATTTCGTAAATGAGATTGTTGTCTTGAATAGCACCAAGTGTCATTTGCTTAGGATAAGCAATAGTACTGTCTAAGCGCATATTTAAGCCCCATTCGCCATCAATAGCCATAAACAATGGTATTTTCGATAATGATTGATAGTGATTCGTCTGAATGGCTTCTTTGGTAGGGCTTCCTTGAAAAAAAATAAGTCCTCCTATTTTATTGTTTATAATCAACGAATCTATAGCGGCTATATGTTTATTGTCGCGATTACTATAGGCGGCAACCATAAACAACTGACCAATTTTTTCATCTAAGGTCATGTTAGAAAATATACTGTCGGCCCAGCTTATTCTTTCCTCACCCCAAAAATTGGTTTCAGGGGGTGCTGCCTCCGGTGTGGTCAATGAATCGTGTACAATAGAAATAGTTTTGCTTTTTTTCTTAACCGGTTTCTTTGTGTTTTCTACTTTGGTATGTTTAAAAATGTTACAACTTTCAATAGTCATTACTATACTTAAAACGGATAAAATAAGTATAAAATGCAGTAAACGGTAAATCAGGAATTTCTTTAAAAAAGGCATATTCCAAAAGTACAATTATGCTGCAATAGGTGGGTTTAAGTTTTATTTATTTATCAATAATCAATTGTTGAGAAAGCAAGTTTGTTAAATATGTTATTAATATTATAATTTTGAGCTATGAATATTTTGGTAATAGAAGATGACCCAACACTAAACAACAATATTAAGGAAGCCCTTATCTCAGAAGGGTATAATGTTGAAGGTGTTTATGATGGGCTCCTGGCAGAAAGGCTATTAAAGAAGAACGTTTATGATTGTTTGGTGGTTGATATTAATTTGCCCGGAAAATCAGGATTTGATTTGTGCAGTGATTTTAGAGAATTTAATAAAACTACACCGGTAATTATGCTTACAGCCTTTAGCGATATTGAGGATAAAGTAAAAGGCTATGCATGTGGAGCAGATGATTATTTGACTAAACCATTTTATATGCGGGAGCTGTTGCTACGAATAAGTTCATTAATAAAAAGAGTTGATAAAGGAGCTAATGATGCTATTAATAAAATACTTTCGGTAGATAGTATTGTTATTGATGAAACCCAAAAATCGGTTAAAAGGAATGGTGAGAATATTGCTTTAACTCCTCGCGAATATCAAATATTATTAAAGTTGGTAAAAAATAAAGGCGAGATTATTTCTAAAAATGATTTGATAAAGGAAATATGGGGCAATATTGTTGATGCCAACACCAATACTATTGAAGTATATATTAATTTCTTGAGAAACAAAATTGATAAACCATTTGGGAAAAATAATATCAAAACAAAAGTAGGTTATGGTTATTATTTTGAATAAAGAAACATGGGAATAAGAAACAAAATACTCTTATACTTTTCATTGGTAAGTATAGTTTTGTCAGGGGCTGCTCTGTTTTTCATTTATTCTTTTTTTTATGATTTCAGATTAAATGAATTTCAACAAAGGCAAAAAGAGAAAATACTATCAACTCTTAATCTATTAGCAGAAATTCAACAAATAGATAATTCCATACTGGAGGCTATTGACCAATTAAAAATTAATGATATTTATGACGAAAAACTATTGCTTTTTAATAGCAAAAAGGAATTAATTTATTCAAGCATTGACGATACGCCTGTTATCATATCTAAAAAAATACTTGAAAATTTAAATATCCATAACAGATTTGTTGTGACAACAGAAAATAATTATGATGTGGTAGGTGCCTATATTGAGAAGAAGGGCGATGTATTTTATGGAATAAGCAAGGCATATGATATCTCCGGATTCTCCAAACTGCACTACCTGAGAAATATTACAATAATTGCTTTTATAGGCATTTCAATCATTATTTTATTTGTTTCTTTCTATTTGTCGGGCATTATTACCAAACCTTTAATTGCCTTAACCAACAAGATAAAAGATTTTAATATTGAACAAAAGTATCTGCCTCTTGAATCAAATGATAATACCCAAGAGTTAACAATTTTAGTATCTCAATTTAATCTTTTAATGCAAAAAATCAGAGAGGCTTATTCATTCCAGAAACACGCTGTCCATCATATCTCACATGAATTAAAAACACCAATATCTGTACTAGTATCAAATCTTGAAAAAGCTGAAAAAGAAAAAGATATTGAAAAAATTAGACTAATTGTTGCCGAGCAAAAAGAAAATAGTAAAAGTTTGGGCGATATTATTAATGCGCTGTTAGAAATTTCAAAATCTGAAACAGGTAAAGAATTAATAAAAAGTAGCATTAGAATTGATGAATTAATATTTGATATATCTGAAGAACTCAAATATATATATCCTGACTTTATCTTTTCAATTGAATACAAACAAGCCAATGATGAAAATAGTTTAATAATTAAAGGCAATGAGTCTCTTATTAAATCGGCCTTTACCAATTTGATGCAAAACTGTATAAAATATTCTGATGGTAATGTCGCGCAAATTACTATTTCGTGTGTTAATGAAGAGCTTGTATTGAGTTTTATAAACCAAGGGGAAACTATTTCAACTGCCGAAATTCCATTTTTGTTTCAACATTTCTTTAGAGGCGGAAACAGTAAGAACGAAAAAGGTTTTGGCTTGGGCCTGGTTTTTATCAATAAAATAATTGAATTGCACGGTGGTAAAATATTGTATCAAACTGACAATATTAGAACTAACATATTTGAGGTTAAATTTCCTTTAAGCTAATCTTTATACATTTTAAGGTATTTTTAAGGTTAATACCTACACTTTTGCTCCACAACTTTGAAGCAAATGATGAACTTAGGGTTAAAGGTCAGATTTCTAATTATTTTCCTGCTATTCATTAAAGTTACTGTTGCACAAACAGAAAAAAAAGTAACTCTTAAAGAAGCCGATAGCTTATTTCTTAAAAACAACTATTACCTGTTGGCATCATCTTTAAATATTGATATGGCCAAGGCTCAGGTTTTGCAAGCCCGCTTATTTCCCAATATGGTACTTAGTGCTGATTTTAATGTTTATGATCCTGACAATAATAAATATTTTAATGTAGGTTCATCGGGACAAAAAACTATGCAAATTGAACAATTAATACTAATTGGCGGCAAACGAAAATCAGAAATAGAGTTGGCAAAGACAAATGTAACAACAGCCGAAATTGAATTCTTGCAGCTTACTCGGGAACTAAAGTATAAGCTACATAGTAGCCTTTATACTATAGGGCAACAAGAGTTTCTTTTATCCAGATACAATTACCAGTTAAATATGTTGGATACTCTGCTACATGCCTATCAAATACAAGCCGATAAAGGAAATATTCCACTCAAAGAAATTGTAAGATTAAAAGGCGCATATTTACGATTGAGCAATGATAGAGCTGATGTACTAAAAGCATATTTCGAATCGCAACAAACAGCGCAGTCGTTATTGCATATAAACAATCCTATCACATTTGATTTCATTGATAGCGACATTGAGAAATATGTTAAAGATATAGCTTTAGAAGACATAATTAATCTTTCACAAAATAATAATCCTGAATTATTGCTCCTAAAACAAGACAAGGCACTTGCTGAACAGTATTACCAATTTCAAAAAAAAATTTCTCTACCGGATGTTACTCTATTTGCCTCTTACGACCAAAGAGGTGGTGCCTTTAATCATCAAATAAATTCGGGTATATCAGTTCCATTGCCATTATTTAACCGCAATCAAGGAAATATTAATGCAGCCAGAATATCAATAAAACAAACAGAATATAACATTACAATCAAAGAAAATGAAATTAAAACCAGTATACAAAGCAATTACCAATTATATAAACAAACCGTACTTGAATTTCATAAATCAAAAATAATGTATGACAAAAACTTTAAAATTACTATGAAAGGAATTACTGAAAATTTCCAAAAGAGAAATGTGTCAATCATCGAATTTATGGACTTTTTTGAATCGTATAATGAAGTAATGACAGAACTTACACGCATTAAAACCCAATTAGTAATTTCTGCTGAGCAGTTAAACTTATTAACAGGAAAAGATATTTTTTAAAATGAAAAACATTTTTGTAATTGTATCACTTTCAATATTCATTATCAGTTGCAAACATCAGCAAGAATCTGAAAGTATAACCTCATTCTCTATGAGCAACACCATGATGTCGAAGTGCGAGTTTTACGGGACAAAGAACGAACAAGTAAAAAACGAAAAAAGATTCTTTGGTAAGATTGAGGCTGATAATAATAGAACAGCGCAAGTTTCGTCAGTGATGAGTGGGGTGGTAAAATCCATTCAGGTAGCATTAGGTGATTATGTAGAGCAAGGGCAAGTTATGGCCGTTATACAAAGTAGCGAAGTGGCCACTTTTCAACAGGAGAAATTAGATGCAACAAATGATGTGGCCATAGCTGAAAAGAATTTACAAGTAGCAAAAGATTTATTTGCAGGAAAGCTAAACTCCGAAAAAGATGTAGCCGTGGCCGAAAAAGAATTAGAGAAAGCACGTGCCGGATTAGAAAGAATCAATGAAATTTATAAAATATATAGTTTAAAGGGAGGCTCTACCTTTCAGGTTATTGCTCCTATAAGCGGTTTTGTGATAACTAAAAATATTAATATCAATGAACTGCTACGTTCTGATGAAGAAAATCCACTGTTCACCATTGCCGATATAAACGAAATATGGGCTGTTGCTAATGTTAACGAAAGCGATATTTCAAAAATTAAAGAAGGCTATGTGGTATCTATTAACACCATTGCCTACCCTGATACTGTTTTTGAGGGAAAAATTGAGAAAATATATAACCTGGTTGATAAAAATACCAAATCAATGAAGTTTAGGGTAAGGCTAAAAAACCCAAATTATATACTAAAACCTGATATGAACTGCACGGTATCTGTAAGTTACAGCGAAGACAAAATATTGCCCACCATTCCATCAAGTTCAGTAATATTTGACAAGAACAATTATTGGGTAATGGTGTTTAAAGACCAGCATAACGTAGAAACCAGAAAAATTGAAGTTTACCGGCAACTGAACAATATAACCTATATTCAATCAGGCCTAAATGAAGGTGAAAAAGTGGTTTCAAAAAACGGAATATTAATATATGATGCTCTAAACGACTAGTTAGACAATGAATAATTTTATAAAGAATATTATTGGTTTCTCGCTCAAGAATAAGTTTTTTACTTTTTTCTGGGTAAGTATAATTGTAATATTAGGAGTTATAAGTTTCATTAAAATACCAATTGAAGCTTTCCCTGATGTAACTAATACCCAAATAATTATTGTAACTCAATGGAATGGCCGTAGTGCTGAGGAGGTAGAGCGTTTTGTAACAACACCTATTGAAATTGCCATGAATAGTGTGCAGCGCAAAACCAATATACGCAGTATTACTATGTTTGGACTATCAGTAGTTAAAATAATCTTTGATGATGATGTTGAAGACTTTTTTGCCCGACAACAAGTAAATAATCAATTGCAAAATGTTAACTTGCCCGAAGGTGTTGATGCTGATGTACAGCCTCCCTACGGGCCAACAGGTGAAATCTTCAGGTATGTATTACAAAGCAATAAACGTAACACACGTGACTTATTAACTATTCAAAATTGGACAATAGATCGTGAACTAAGAAGAGTGCCTGGTGTTGCCGATATTGTTGCTTTTGGTGGTCAAGAAAAGGTTTACGAAGTATCTGCCAATCCCATAAAACTTCAGCAATTTGATATTACACCCCTAGAGTTGTATAATGCCATTAGTCGCTCTAACTTAAATGTTGGAGGTGACGTAATTGAAAAAAACAGTCAAGCCTATGTAGTTAGAGGAATTGGTCTAATAGACAGTAAGAAAGATATTGAAAATACTATAGTAGATATCTTTAATGGCAATCCATTGCTGGTAAAAGATGTTGCAACCGTTGAAGAAGCCAGTAAACCCAGAGTAGGACAAGTAGGCTTGAATGAAAATGATGATGTGGTAGAAGGCATAATTGTAATGCGTAAAGGCGAAAATCCTAGCATTGTACTTAAAGCCGTAAAAGAAAAAATTAATGAGTTAAACACTTCAATACTGCCATCCGATGTAAGGATGGAAACTTTTTACGACCGTGATAACCTGATGAGTTACTGCACTAAAACAGTAATGCATAATTTGTTAGAAGGTATTGTCTTAGTAACTGTAATTGTTTTTTTATTTATGGCCGATTGGCGTACAACAATTATTGTATCTATTGTAATTCCCCTATCCTTATTGTTTGCTTTCTTAATGCTTCATTTAAAGGGGATGAGTGCCAATCTAATTTCATTGGGGGCGATTGATTTTGGGATAATTATAGATGGGGCAGTAGTAATGGTTGAAGGCATTTTTGTGGCTTTGGATCATAAGGCACATCAAAGCGGAATGAAACGTTTTAACGCACTAGCCAAAATGGGACTAATTAAGAACACGGGAATACAAATGGGAAAAGCCATTTTCTTCTCTAAATTAATTATTATTTCAGCACTTCTCCCTATATTTTCGTTTGAAAAGGTGGAGGGTAAAATGTTTTCTCCATTAGCATGGACTCTAGGTTTTGCTTTACTTGGAGCCTTAATATTTACCTTAACTTTAGTACCGGTACTGTGTTCAATTTTACTTCATAAAAATGTAAAAGAAAAAGATACTTTCTTTACCAGAAACGTTACTAAAATAGTAAACAAGGCTTTCACTTTTACTTTTAACCGTAAAAAACTAAGTATAACTATTGCCATTGTAATCTTTGCTTTAACCCTAATCTCAACCAAGTGGTTGGGTACAGAGTTTTTACCCGAACTTAATGAAGGAGCTTTGTGGGTAGAGGCAAAAATGCCTATGAGCTATTCGCTCCCTAAAACAGTTGAAATGGTAAGTATTTTGCGTAAAGAACTAAATAGCTTTAACGAAGTTAACGGAGTATTGTCACAAACCGGTAGAAGTAATGATGGTACCGACCCAAGTGGTTTTTATTATGTGCAAATGCAGGTAAATCTTAAACCAAAATCTGAATGGAAAAGAAATATTTCTTATATTGAATTAATAGAAGAAATGGATAAGAAACTGAAAAAATTTCAAGGCATAAATTATAACTACTCACAACCTATTATTGATAATGTGGCCGAAGCTGTGGCAGGAATGAATGCTTCAAATGCCGTAAAAATATATGGCGATGATTTAAGTAAACTTGACGAATATGCAAACGAAGTTTTGGAGCAAATAAAAAATGTTCCCGGAATAAAAGATGTTGGTATATTACGAAATATTGGACAGCCGGAAATTACTATTACTTTTGATGAAGAAAAAATGGCCATATACGGCATAACCAAAGCCGAAGCACAAGCCGTTATCGAAATGGCAATTGGAGGCAAAACTGCAACGCAAAAATATGAAGGAGAAAAAAAATTTGATATCAGAATCAGATATAATAATGAATATAGAAAAAATGAAGATGACATATTAAGCTTAATGATTCCAACTATTACGGGCAATAATATCCCGCTTAAGGAAGTAGCAAGTATTAGGCAAGTTACAGGCCCGGCCTTTATTTATAGAGATAATACTAAACGATTTATAGGGGTGAAATTTTCGGTACGCGAGCGCGATTTAGGGAGTACTATTACCGAAGCTCAAACTAAGGTTAAAAAAAATGTAAAACTAGCAGAAGGATACAAAATTGGTTGGACAGGTGAATTTGAAAATCAGGTACGGGCAAGTAAAAGATTGGCACAAGTTGTTCCTGTTAGCCTAATATTGATTTATATATTGCTGTTTATTATGTTTAACAGTGCTAAAGATGCAGGTTATGTTCTTATCAATGTTCCATTTGCCCTTATTGGGGGTATTATTGCCTTACACCTTACAGGAGTTAACTTTGGTATATCAGCGGGAGTTGGTTTTATTGCGTTGTTTGGTATTTGTGTTCAAAATGGTGTTATCCTCATTTCCGAGTTTCACAAACAATTTAAGCAAACATCTGATTTGAATGCAGCAATTATCAATGCCGTAAAAATAAGAACACGACCTGTTGTAATGACAGCATTAATGGCAGCAATCGGACTGTTCCCTGCGGCAATCAGTACCGGTATTGGATCAGAAAGTCAAAAGCCACTGGCAATAGTAATTATTGGGGGGCTAGTTACCGCAACCTTGTTTACATTGCTCATTTTTCCTATTATATATCATAAAGCTTTACACATCCGCGAAAACAAAAGACTTAAAAGCGCAAACTAAAAATCTCTTATTTTTCTTAAATCTCTCCTATAAAATAAAGCAGATTCTGAATTATAATTTTTATTAATAATTATACATTTCAACAACAAATTTGTCAATTATTTATTTTTTTAGTAAAAACTCATATCTTTACTAATTAATAAAACCAAACATTATGAAAAAAATATTTTTTATTCTTGTTCAAATACTTTTCGTTATTTCTGCTTCTTCAGCCCAAGATGCTTATTATATGGAGTATATTAGTTTAGTTGGTAGCGGTAGCACTACAGTTAGCAGCAAATATAAAATATGGAATAGTAATAGTGGTTCAAGAGTTGAAATGGACATGGAAATTCCGGGAATGGGAGCACATAATACTATTGTAATTAATCCAATAGATAAACCCAATATCTCATATTTGATTGATGAACAAAATAAATCATATACTGAAATAAGTAATAATGATGTAGATAACAATGATGATTTTGGTACAGTAGAAATTGTTGGGAAAGAAAAAGTAAACGGGTATAATTGTGTTCATGCACGTATTAAGTCAAAAGGCCCCACTATAGAAATGTGGACAACAAAAGATATTCCTTTCTATAAAGAAATTGCCAACAAAAATTGGAATCAAGGTTCAAAAAAAGCTATAGAAAACGCATTTAAAAATAAAGAAGTTGAAGGAGTAATGGTAAAGATGAAAGGTTCTGAACAAGGAGCAACATATGTTATGGAGTTAGTAAAAATTGAGAAGAAAAATATCCCAGGCAGCATGTTTAAAGTGCCTGCCAACTACACCAAGACAGCTAGTTTTGATCCTTCAAAAATGCAAAATATGTCTGATGAAGACAGGCAAAAGATGTTGGAGGAAATGATGAAGCAATATCAGATTAAAGATGAAAATGAGGATTAGATAATAGTGAATTAAGTATTTCTGTAATTTAACAATCAAGATATTATTTAAAAACATATATAGGAATAAGCAAACCATGAATACTTTAATACAAGAAGTAATAGCACAAATAAAGGCCATTCCGGATCCTGAAATACCTGTTATTACCATTGAAGAATTGGGAATGCTGCGTAATATTACTTTTGAAGAAGGAAGGCTAAATGTAATTATTACCCCAACCTATACCGGCTGTCCGGCAATGAACAATATTGAAAAAGATATTATTTCCATCGCAAAAGAAAAAGATATTAATTGTTCGGTTAAAACTATTTTATCTCCCGCCTGGACAACCGATTGGATAGGTAATGAAGCACGTGAGAAGTTAAGAAAATTCGGAATAGCCCCCCCCGAAAAAGCAACATCAAACAAAGCCGAATTATTAGGTAAAGACCCCGAAGTTCGCTGCCCTCAATGTAATTCAACTAATACGGTAATGGTTAATTACTTTGGCAGTACAGCATGCAAGGCTTTATACAAGTGCAACAATTGCCTGGAACCTTTTGATTATTTTAAATGCCATTAATAAAAATAATATGTCTTCAACTTTAGAAATTAACCATATAGAATCTGTTTTGGTTATAAAACTTAACCGCCCCGATGTGCTAAATAGTTTTAACCGAGAAATGGCTCTGGCACTCCAGAAAGTGTTGGACAATGCAGAAAATGATAAAAATATACGCGCTGTATTACTCACAGGCAATGGCAAGGGTTTTTGTGCCGGACAAGATTTGTCAGAAGCTATTAATCCTGACGGGCCGGGTATTGAGAACATAGTGCTGGAACATTACAATCCAATTATTTTAAAAATTAGAAAACTGAATAAACCAATTATATGTGCCGTAAATGGTGTAGCTGCCGGAGCCGGAGCCAATATTGCTTTGGCTTGTGATATTGTTGTGGCTGCTGACAATGCTTCGTTCATTCAGGCTTTCAGTAAAATTGGGTTAATCCCCGATAGTGGAGGAACTTTCTTTTTGCCCCGTTTAGTAGGAACTCAAAGAGCCTTAGCACTGATGATGTTAGGCGATAAGATTTCAGCCAAAGAAGCACAACAAATGGGAATGATTTATCAGGTTGGACATGCCGATAGTCTATTTGAAGAGGCTTTGGTTGTAGCTAAAAAACTGGCCGCTATGCCTACCAAAGCCTTGGCTTATACCAAGCAACTTTTACATTTATCGGCCACCAGTACGCTCGAAGAACAATTAAAGCATGAAGCCGAATATCAGGTAAAAGCAGCCTCAAGTTATGATTATAGCGAAGGGGTAAACGCTTTCTTACAGAAGAGACCTGCCGTCTTCAAAGGCGAATAATATTTTGCCATGATGCAGTTTAATAAATCAGGGAAAGCGCTATTACAATTTTATTTATTAGTCTTATACATCGCTCTGCAATTTATATGGTGGGCTTACATGATGACCATTTTAAATCGTGAAGTACACGATTTAAAATTAAAGTTAGAATTAAGCACTCTTAAAAGTTCTGATGAAATTTCGCGCGCGCATATCGAACTCAACGATAGGCTTCATAAGAAATGGCTTATGATAGCCGGTGAAGGCTCAGTCTTTGTTATCATTCTGGGCTTAGGTATATTCAGAACTCACCATACTTTCAAAAAAGAAATGGAGTTAAGTCGCCAACAAAAAAATTTCATGCTATCGGTAACACACGAGCTAAAATCGCCCATAGCCGCAACCCGCCTACAAATAGAAACACTAATCCGACATCAGCTACCACAGGCAAAGCAAGAGATTATACTTAAACAAGCACTTCAAGAAACTGAGAGGTTAGATATGTTGGTAGAGAAACTATTAATTGCAAATAATATTGAAAGCAGCCTATATACATTAAATAAAGAGCAATTTAATCTTTCCGAATGGAGTAAAGAAATAATTGCACGCCTCAATAATTCTTTATTAAAAAATCATACCGTTATTACTGATATTGATGATGATATTCTTATACATGCTGACCCCATGGCCTTAACCTCAATTGTTACAAATTTGCTTGACAATGCCGCTAAATATTCAAAAATTGGAAGTCCTATCGTTTTTTCTCTAAAGAATGAAAGAAACCACATAACTTTGCAATTTAAAGATGAAGGTATTGGTATTGTTGAAACAGATAAAAATATGATATTCAATAAATTTTATCGTAGCGGGAATGAAGAAACTCGCAAAACTAAAGGTACAGGACTTGGCTTGTATATTGTAAAGAATCTGGTATTGCTTCATCGTGGACAAATAGATGTAAAACCAAATATGCCGCAAGGCACTATTTTTACAGTAAAATTTAATAGTATATAATTAATAAATAAAAATGAGTAAAACAGCTTTAATAATTTTAGATGGTTGGGGAATAGGAAACGGAAAAAAATCAGATGCCATAGCACATGCCAATGTGCCATTCTTTAATAGTTTAAGACAGAAATATCCCAATAGTAAATTATCGGCTTGTGGCGAAGATGTAGGTTTACCCGAAGGGCAAATGGGTAATTCAGAGGTAGGTCACCTAAATATTGGTGCAGGTAGGGTTGTTTACCAAGACTTAGTTAAAATAAATAAGGCCATAAAAGATGGCAGTTTCTTTGAAAATAAGACTTTAAAAGAAACCATGAAATATGCCCTACAACATCATAAAAAGCTCCATTTAATGGGGCTGCTAAGTACCGGTGGGGTACACAGTAGCAGCTTTCACTTGTTTGCCTTATGCAAAATGGCAAAGGAAATGGGCTTAAAGGAAGTTTATATTCATGCCTTCATGGATGGGCGCGACACCGACCCTAAAAGCGGTTTGCAATATATGGAAGAGTTGGAAAGATACTTGCTCAATGAGAAATGCAATGCCAAAGTAGCTACCGTTTCAGGCCGGTACTATGCAATGGACAGAGACAAGCGATGGGAAAGAACAAAATTGGCATACAATGCTATAGTACATGGTCAAGGAGTTCATTTTGATTCGGCTCTTAAAGCCATTGAAAACTCTTATAACAACAACGTTACCGATGAATTTATTATTCCTGTTGTGATTGACTCCAAAGGAATTATTGAACCCAATGATGCGGTTATTTGTTTTAATTTCAGAACAGACCGTTGCCGACAAATTACACAAGTACTGACACAAATTAATATGCCCGACTTTGAAATGAAAACCCTGCCACTGTATTATACTACAATGACCAGATACGATGACCAGTACAAGAATATTTATGTATGCTATGAAAAAGATAATTTAAATAATACACTGGGGCAAGTTATTGCGGAATCACAAAAAACACAATTACGTGCAGCCGAAACCGAGAAATATCCTCATGTTACTTTCTTCTTTTCGGGAGGTAGAGAGAACCCTTTTAATGGCGAAATGCGTATTTTAGAGCCTTCGCCAAAAGTAGCTACTTACGATTTGCAGCCCGAAATGAGTGCTGTACCACTAAAAGACAAGGTAATAAAAACCATACAAGCCGCACAACCCGATTTTATTTGTCTGAACTTTGCCAACCCAGACATGGTAGGACACACCGGTGTTTACAGCGCAGTGGTAAAAGCCCTCGAAACGGTTGATGCTTGTTTGCAGGAGGTGGTTGAAACGGGACTAAAATTTGGGTATTCGTTTATTATTATTGCCGACCACGGAAATGCTGATTATATGATTAATGATGATGGAAGCCCCAATACAGCACATTCGTTAAATTTGGTTCCTTGTATATTAATTAGTAATGAATTCAAACACATTGTGGATGGTCGTTTGGCTGATGTGGCACCAAGTATAATTAAATTAATGGGATTGAAGCAACCTAAGGAAATGCTGGGGAAAGTGTTGGTAGAAAAATAAAAGAACCGTGTTGTAAAATTACCAACTACCTCCGGCACCTCCTCCACCAAAGCTTCCACCTCCAAACCCTCCAAAGCTACCGCCCGAACTGCGACTACCTCCAAATCCGCCACCAAAACTGCTGGGGCGGCCACCCCATATTATCGGTCCGGTGCTGTTAAAGGTACGTCCGCCATTATTGCCTCCTCCTTTTCCAAATGCTTTAATTAGTACAATAATGAAAACAATAATAACTATTAACAATATAATTGAACCTCCTCCGCCACTAACTCCCTCCTCCTTATCTGCCTTAAACTTACCGGTTAATATATCCATAATGTCGGTAGTTCCGGCATCAATGCCCTCGTAATATTTATTTTCTCTGAAGGCCGGTTTAAATCGCTGTTCTACAATGTTGCGCGAAAGTGCATCAGTCAAATACTCTTCCACACCATATCCGGTGGCAATAAATACTTTTTTTTCGTTAGGTGCAATTAAAATTAATACTCCGTTATTCTTCTTTTTTTGACCAATGCCCCATTTTTCACCCAACTTAAAAGCATAGTCAGAAATATCATAGCCATCAAGGCTTTTAACCAATACTACAGCTATTTGTGTTGAAGTTGAATCATTAAAAGCAACAAGTTTATGTTCCAGAGTATTATTTTCTGAGGCAGTAAGAATTCCCGTATAATCATTTACCAATCGTGGAGGGCTAGGCCTTTCGGGAATAACGTCAGCTAGTACAGGTAATACAAAAATTAATTGTAATACCAGTAAAAATGAAAATAGTTTAGTAGATTTTAATTGCAAAATTATTACTCGTATGAAATTTCGTTTGACAGTTCGTTGGTATCATCTTTTTGATAAGGAAAGTATTCTTTGAGTGCTTGTCCACAAAATAAAATAGTAGCCTCAATACCATGTACAAAATCGCCTTTCTTAAAATATTCTATCATAATGTCGCGACTCTTATTCCAAAAATCACTCCCTACCTTTTGGTGTATCCCCGTATCACCAATTATAGCAAAATGGTGTGATTCCTCAGCTATGTATATCAATACCCCATTTCTGCTTTCTGTATTAAACATTTCAAGCTGGTTAAACACTTCGGTGGCACGTTGGTATGGGTCTTTTTTACATATTTTCTCAAAATGCACACGAATCTCGCCCGAGGTATTTTTCTCGGCATTCCTTATGGCATCAACAATAATCTTCTCTTCAGTATGATGAAGTAATTTGCCCATCTTAAAACTTTACTTCAGGGGCCTTGTCAGCTCCGGCTACAGCCTGAAAATATCCTTTTTGAGGGAAGCCAAACATTCCGGCAAAGATATTATTTGGGAAGCTTCTTACGTATTTATTATAAAGCTGTACTGATTCGTTAAACTTTCCACGTTCAACAGCAATACGGTTTTCCGTTCCCTCTAACTGCGATTGTAATTGCAAGAAATTTTGGTTGGCTTTTAGTTCGGGATATTTTTCAACTGTTACCAATAGTCGGGATAGTGCTCCCGATAAACCATCCTGTGCTTGCTGGAATTTGGCAATACTTTCAGGACTTAAATTATTGGCATCTATCTTTACACTTGTGGCATTAGCACGTGCTTGGATTACCTCTGTTAAGGTCGATTTTTCAAAATCAGCATATCCTTTTACAGTATTTACCAAATTGGGAATCAGGTCAGCTCTACGTTGATAAGCACTTTCAACTTGCGCCCATTGGCTTTTTACATCTTCTTCTTTATTTACCATATTATTATACGAGCCGGCAAACAAGCGATAAAGCACAAAGGCCAAGACCAAAATACCTATAATAATTATCCACGATTTTTTCATAAAATTATTTTTTGAGATTTTAATTTTGCAATTATATGATTTTTACTTCATAAATTCTCATAATAGGTATAATTATACCGCCTTTTAAGATAATCCTTTTGTCCGTAGTAGCCCAAATAGTGGTTTCAACCTGTTTAAGCCCCTCGCTGTCCTCAAACAGTATTTTTATTTTGTTGTGCTCAACATTTCCAAGGGTGGTAGCACGCTCCAAATCTAACATTCTTTTGTTTATTTCGTCCTTGGTTTTTAATACTTCCTCAGGTGGGAAAATTAAATTAGCTATACTTTCTTTACTGACAATGATAGGGGTTTGTAATTTATTGCTCATAAAATGTATTTTATTTGTTTGATATGATAGATTAATTTGCTTAAACGAAATTAATTAAATTATAGTTACTATAATTAGAATTATTATTATTTCAATCATTATCTTATGCTATATTTTGTCCTCAGTATCCTATACCTGCGGTAATTATTTTATTTAGGAATAATAGGAAAATAATAAAAAGAACACCATTTCTAATCTTGCATTAATAAAATATATCTCAATTAAAAATCTACAAAAACTTTTGCAGATGCTGTTCTAATAAAGTAGTGCCTTCAACAGCCGTTTTCTCAATACAAATAATGTTTTTAATGCCGGCAGTACTTGGAACGAATGGGTCAATAATAAACTTTGGGGTTATAGAGTCAACATAATGAATAAGTCCGGCTGCCGGATACACTAATAAAGAAGAGCCTATCACAACAAAAACATCAGCCCTTTCAACTATATCAATAGCCTCTTCCATCATAGGAACCCCCTCGCCAAACCATACTATATGCGGACGCAACTGACTACCTTTTTCGCATGTATCGCCTATATTCAGTTCGCTTCCTAAAATATTATAAACCAGGCTGCTGTCAACGGTACTTCTACTTTTGGTAATTTCACCATGTAGGTGTAAAACATGCTTACTTCCTGCTCGTTCATGCAAATTATCAATATTCTGTGTAATAACACTAACCTTAAATTGTTTCTGCAATGATGCAATCATCTTATGCGATGCATTAGGTTTAGCCTCTAAGCACTGCTTTCTGCGCATATTATAAAACTCTAAAACCATTTTAGGGTTTCTCCTCCAAGCATCAGGTGTTGCTACCTCCTCAATCCTATAGTTCTCCCACAAGCCATCACTATCTCTAAAAGTTTTTAATCCACTTTCGGCACTAACTCCGGCACCCGTAAAAAAAACTATGTGTTTCATTTCCTAACAACTGTTTAATCAATAATAAAATTAAAACTACTCGTTCATAATTTGATTGTTTTCCTCAATAAAACGCAGTATATCCTCTTTGCCTGTTTTTTGGCTTGCCGAACTGCAAAACACTGGAGGTAATTCTTCCCAACTCTCCAATAAAATATTTTTATAAGTATCAATATTTTTCTTCAAGGCTGTTCTGGAAAGCTTATCTGTTTTGGTAAAAACCAAACAAAATGCAAGTTGATTCTCAGCCATCCATTGCATAAATTCCAAATCAATTTTTTGTGGTGCAAGTCTGCTGTCAACCAATAAAAATACACATAGCAAATTAGTTCTTTTCAATAAATAATCTGTTGAAAATTTGCTCCATTGTTTTACATTTGACTTTGATGATTTGGCATAACCATATCCCGGTAAATCAACTAAATACCAAGGTTTAATGTTCTCATTAATTATGAAATGATTAATAAGTTGGGTTTTTCCGGGTTTTGATGATGTTTTGGCTAAATCGGACTGGTTAACCAGCATATTGATTAAAGATGATTTGCCAACATTACTTCTACCTATAAATGCATACTCAGGTTTATCCGGTGTTGGACATTTCTTATAATCAGTATTACTTATTACAAAGTGAGCACTTTTAATTTGCATCAAACAAAATTTATTTCTTTATATAGCTATTAATATGGCGTTCCTTTTTAGTCGGATAAATATCGTTTATGGTTACCAAAATACCCGTTTCTTCAACCTCTCCAAAGCTCTTATTCAAAGCAGTACCAAAAGTTTTCATACTGGGCGAAAGATTCATATATATGTTTACCAGTGGAGGAATATTCTCATTCAAGGCTCTAACATGTGTATTTAATGTTTTAAAAGCTTCTTTATAATCAAGGTTGTTAAATAAATCTTCTAACTCTTGTTGTGGCGTGTTTATAGCTAAAGGCTGAAAAGGCTCCATTAAATTTTCATGGTCAGGGAAAAACTTCTTCAGAAAATATAAAATCATATCTCTGGCTTTGGCATTGTAACTTAGGTACATGGTAACTTTTCCGAAGAAGTAGGCAATATCAGGATTGTCCACAATTAAACTACCTAAACCATCCCAAATATTATCCAAGGCAAATAACCCTTTTCGCGCATCTACACCAGGCTGATACTTAGGCTGAACAAATGAACGCCCTAACTCAATAGTTTTAGGCATATATTCTTGAATAAATTTAGGGCTAAACTTAAACAATCCGGAAGTAGCCAAACGTGCCTCCTGTTTATTATAGTCAATAACACTGCCACATTTTATAAATCGATATCCTCCAACAATTTCCTCGTCTTCAGGATTCCAAACTATTAATTGTTTATAGCAAATTTCATCAGTATCATAATGATCAATATCGCAAGCCTTTCCGGTTCCTCCTCCGGCAAATCTAAAAGTTAACTCGCGAAGTCGTCCAATTTCTTGCATTACCTGTGGCGAATCGTGGTGGGTAACAATATAAATTTCATTACTTCCATTATTAGTGTGTCTTATAAATCGGCTAGCATTTAACTCCTGCTTTAAAATCTTTTTATCTATGGGTTCAATTAACTCTTGCATAAAGTATCGTATTTATTGCTGTATTATTGATGCCAAAGCATATACCTTTTCTTTTACATACTCGGCCCATTGTTCATCAGTTTTACTTTTGTTAAAAGTACTATAATTAATTGGCTCGCCAAAAACTATATTAATTTTTCTACCTTTCTGCTTATACATTTCGTCCATCAGGTAAAACATTTCTATATTGGCTTTTATTCCAATTCTTTTGCGCCACCGCGATAGGTTGTAGAAAAAATTACTATTCACACCTCCTATATAAACCGGCAATATATTTCTTTCATACTTTTTGGCCTTGGTAATAAAACTTTTTTTCCATTCCAAATCCCTTATAACCCCACCTCCTTGCTTACGTGATACCAAACCGGCCGGAAACACCAGCGTCATTTCGTGCGAAGCAAATTGCTGATTAATCATATTCACACTTTCTGAACCGCTCCTTCCATGCTTGTTTACCGGAATAAATAAATTTTTTAGATTTTTAAACGACAACAATATATCATTTACAATAAAGTGCATATCCTTCCTTCTTGTGCCTAAAACCTGCATTAAGGCCATAGCATCTAATCCTCCTAAAGGATGATTTGAGGCAATGACAATACCCCCGCTCTCGGGCACATTATGTAGATGATGAGCCACCGGAATTACACCAAACTCTTGAATAATTTTGTCAATAAACTCAAGATCGTATAAATGTCCGTTTCTTGAAATAAAATCATTGATTTGCTGTTCATGAAGAACCCTTTTTATATAGTTTAATACAAATTTTGGGAGTGTTTTCAGCAAACGTGGGTTTTTCTCTGAAATAACTTTCTCTACATCAATAAATTTTTCAGACTGTTTTTGTTCGGTGTTTACAATATTCTTTGGGTCTGATTCCATAAATTGGCAAAATGACTTACAAAGATAGCAATCGAATTAATACAACAAGATTAAACTCGCCATTATCCGACATATATTTGTGAAATATAGGGAGTTTATACAGAGAAAAAAATGGCATAGTTCGTATTTTTATTTTTTTTAATATGTACATCCTTATTTGTACCAGTCAAAAATAATATTTATAATAGGGAAAACAAAATTGACATGAATATAATCAAATTCGTAAGTGACTTTCCAGATGAATTAAGTTGCAAACAACATTTTAAACT
>WBZR01001009.1_pt1 | contig 23351 bp, 21 predicted proteins | sample 5204231 | NCBI WGS metagenome assembly WBZR01 (sample SAMN12412403, study PRJNA552823) | activated sludge metagenome | isolation source: activated sludge from anammox sidestream of wastewater treatment plant... | place: USA: Virginia | collected 2017-08
GCCGCAACATTTTTTCGCCATCCGGCGCGTCGAACTGCCATCCCAGCCAGACCAGCGTGAAGCCTCGGCGCATCAAAAATCCGTCGCCCATTTCGGCCTCTGTCGTCGGATCGGTCGAGCCGCGCGCATGATTGAAAAACCGCACCATCGCCTTGCCGCCGCGATTCGGAATCTCGAACAGCGCCGCGCCGTTGCCGCGATTCAAATCCTTCGGCCTGAGAATGTAGAGATCGGCTGAGAATTCGACCAGCCCCTGCTCGTTGCGCGGCGCCTTGTCGAGATCAGCGATGACCCTGTTGTGCAGATTGTTCGGATCAACGGTGAAGTAGACTTTGGCGATGATCTTTTCGTAAGGGCCGGCCAGGCCGAACTCCTTGCCGTTGAGGAGGTCGGCGCGGGAGATGATTTCAATGCGGGTAACGCCTGCCTGCGCCTGCAGCGCGACGATCCAGATAGACGCGACTGCTATCAAAATGTTGCGTTTCATTTTTTCCATCTTCTCTCCGATGAGTATTGTTTGACTGCGCGCCTATGTTACTCTGACTTCGCGCAACGACATGAATCAAAAGAGGAACTTGCTTTATGCCGGTAATAGAAATCAGGCTAACAACCGATCAATTGATATCCGCTTACACGCAATTGGATCGGCGCGAACGCCGTTCTTTTCTGGAAGGTGTGCTCACGCAGCCTGCCAATCAGGAAGTCGCCCTTGAAGTAATGACCGAACTCCAGGCCATCCTGCGACGCAAATTCCCTCCGGACAAGCAACGCTTACTCGACAAGCTGCTGGACGCCAATACCGAAAGAGAATTGCGCCCAGCCGAGCGAAAGCGACTTGAAGAATTGATCGCCGAATATGGCGCGGATATGGTCGAGAAAGCGCGCGCCCGCTACCTGCTGGAACTTCCCGACCGCGCTGAACGGTCAGCCGCTGATTAACATGTCTCGCCTATCACGAAAGCTAAGAGAGTCGGTCATTCGCGCGGCTCAAAACCGCTGTGAATATTGCCAAGCTACGCAGGAGATGACTATGGCCGTATTTCATATTGACCATATCATCCCGGAGTCGGCGGACGGGAAAACGGAATTCAAAATTTCTGCTTGAGCTGTCCGTTTTGTAATCAGTTCAAAGGCCAGCAGCGATTTGCGCGTGATCCACGCACAAGCAAGCGAACGCGCCTCTTTCACCCTCGCCGTGACCGGTGGCGCGAGCATTTTCGATGGAGCGCGGATGGTACGCGAATCATCGGCCTGACTCCACGTGGGCGGGCCACGATCGTCGCAATCAATCTGAACCACCCTTTGGCGCTGCAAGCGCGCAGTTTCTGGGTCGCTAGCGGCATTCACCCGCCAGAGTGAAAGAGGAAAGCGCCTGCCGCTAAGAAACTCCTCTCAGCTCCGATGCGCTTGGCAAATTTTCAATCCTTCTAGCTGCTTGCACCGCGCGCACCACCGCCTGCGCCATCGCTTCCGCCGCCAACGCCCCGATCAACGTCACATTCGCCGGCCTCGAAGATCTGCCCGTCGCGAGCGCGAAAATCGTGTCTCCATCTGAAGCCGTGTGGATCGGGTTGATCGCGCGGGCCAATCCGTCGTGAGCCATCTGCGCCACTTTTGTCGCCTGCATTTTGTCGAGCTTCACGTCGGTTGCGACCACGCCGATGGTCGTCGCTGTACCGCCGAGCGATGGCGGCAACTGCTCGCCGCGCAGGATTGCGTTCATCGAACCCAGCAACGCCTTACCGTCTTGCGTGCGAGCGCCAGCGATGACTTTGCCCGCGCTCGGATCAATCACGTCGCCGACTGCATTGACGGCTACGATTGCGCCGACGGTCAAACTCGATTTGCCGTCGTTGAGCTTGATTGACGCCGTGCCGACGCCGCCTTTCATCGCGCGTTTCATGCCGAAGAGCTTGCCGACGGTTGCGCCCGCGCCTGCGCCGACGTTGCCTTCTTCCGGAGCCTTCGTCGTCGCGGCCTTGCAGGCTTTGTAACCCGCTTCGGCGTCGGGGCGAATCTTGGGATCGCCGACTCCGAGGTCGAAAAGGATCGCGGCGGGCACAATCGGCACGCGGGCTACTCGAACGTCGAAACCGATGTTGCGCTCTTCAAGATAACGCATTACTCCCGACGCCGTGTCGAGTCCGAACGCGCTGCCACCCGACAAGACCACCGCGTGAACCTGCTGCACGGTGTTGATCGGATTGAGCAGATCGGTTTCGCGCGTGCCCGGCGCCGCGCCGCGAACGTCAACTCCGCCGACTGCGCCCTCTTCGCACAGGATCACAGTGCAACCCGTCGGGCGTCGCGAATCGGTGAAGTGCCCGACTTTGATTCCGGCGACGTCAGTGATCGCGCCGTGTTCGTTTTGAGTGGAAGAATTGAAGCTCATCGCTGATCCATCTTCGTTGATAAACGCGAAAGAGGTCGCGGCCAGACCGTCTCGCAAAATCTCACGTCGCGTTGTTTTCCGCATAAACTTTTTATCAGCCTCCGCGCGTTGGGCCTTTCAGGCTCCCTGCCCCAGCAAACGCATCGCCGCAATCGCCATTGCCTTGCACGATAGAACCAAATGTTCGATCTCGCAATACTCGTTGGGCTGATGCGCCAGATTGAGAATGCCGGGGCCGTAAGCGACGCACTGTTCGATCTCGGCGAGTCGCGCGAAATGTTTCTGGTCGTAAGTGCCCGGACTGGCGATCAACGGCGGATGGCGTCCGATTGAGGCGATGATAGCCTGCGACATTGTTTGAACCAGTTCGGCCTCAGGCGCGGTCATCACGGGATGAACAATCATCAAGTCTTTAAGCTCATAACTCAGATCGCCGTCTTCGGCGCGCAAGGCTTCGATCAACTCGATCATCTCGCCGCGCACTTCTTCGAAATTCTCTTCGAGCAGGAACCGCCGGTCGAAAATCGCGCGGCACAGATCAGCCACGCAGGGCGTTTGCGGCGCGTCAACCGGCTGCCCGCCCAGGATCGAATTGACGTTGATCGTGGCTGAACGCGCGGCTTCGGGTTCGACAGGCATTCGCGTCCGGCGGCCATTGAGTTTCGGCTTCAACTCCCGCTCGACGCGCTCGACCAGGCGCGCCATCCCGTCAATCGCGCTCGCGCCGAGGAAAGGCATGCTGCCGTGCGCGATGCGCCCGCGCATCACGACCTCGAACCAGTAGACGCCGCGATGACCGAGACAGATTCTGTCGAAATCGAGCGGCTCGGTGATAACTACGTAATCAACCGAGTCGCGGCTGACGTAACCCTGTCGCGCAAGGTAAGCCACGCCCGCGAAGCCGCCGCTCTCTTCGTCAACCGTCGCGCTCTGCTCGACCGATCCGTTGAGTTTCGCACCCGCGCGCCGGATCGCCTCGATTGCGAAGATCGAAGCGGCGATGCCTGCTTTCTGATCCGTCACGCCGCGCCCATAAATCTTTCCGTCTCGAATGACGGCGGCGAACGGATCAACCGTCCAGCCTTTGCCCGGAGGCACGACATCCAGATGACCATTGAAATGCAGCGTCGGTCGCGCGCTCCGGCCTTCCATCCGCGCGAGCACGTTGACGCGCGGAAATTCGCGCGAGCATTCAGGCAAGCCTTCGGCCTCGACGAATCGGACTTCGTAATCGAACTCTTTCAGCTTTTCTCCGATAAGCGCGGCGCAATCGGCGTAGTTCGCGCCGGGAGGATTGATGGTGGGAATTCTGACGAGGCGTTGCAGAAACTCGATCATCTCGTCGGCGAGTTCGTCAACGCGGTTGATGACCGATGTTTCGATTGGGTTGAGCATACCGGAGATCAGAATTGAAAAGGCGGCTCCGGGCCTGTCAGCCCAAACCGCCTTCGCTCTCGGTTTCGTTGATGGTCAACTCACGGCTGACCTAATCGTGAACCGTTCAACCACGGCCTTCCCAGCCGCTCTGTTTGTAAACTCCGTCAACGACGATGACGGGCACCGTCGGGTCGTTGTCGGAGTATGCGAACATCTCCTTGCGGTATTGGCGATTATCCTGCGCGTTGCGCTCCTCGAACGGAACTCCCTGTTGGGTATGCCACGCCATCGCTTTCGCGCAGTGCGGGCAGCCGGGTTTGGTGTAGATCACTACGTTTGCCATACGTCCCTCCTCTCTTCGATGAATCAGCCAGATTATCTTTGGACTATCTCTGGTCAATCGGTGTGTATTTCAAATCCATCTCGCCGGTGTATTCCGAGCGAGGGCGGATCAGTTTGTTGTTGCCGAGTTGTTCAAGCACGTGCGCCGTCCAGCCCGAAATGCGGCTGACGGCGAAAATCGGCGTATAAAGATCAACCGGGATGCCGAGCATGTAATAAGTCGAAGCCGAATAGAAATCCACGTTGGCTCGGATCGGTTTCTGCTTCTTGTTCATCTCTTCGACGACGAGTTCTTCGATGCGATGCGACATGTCGAACCACTTGGTGTCGCCCTGGCGTTTGCCGATCTCCTCGGACATTTTGCGTAAATGCGTGGCGCGCGGGTCTTCAGTGCGGTAAACGGCGTGGCCGATGCCCATGATCTTTTCGCCGGCTTCGAGCTTGTCGTTGACAAACTTGTCAACGTTCGCGGGTGAGCCGATCTTGAGCAGCATCTTCATGACCTGTTCGTTCGCGCCGCCGTGCAGCGGGCCTGACAGCGCGCCGATGGCGGAAGTGATTGAGGCGTACATATCGGCGAGCGTCCCGGCGGTCACGCGCGCGGCGAAGGTCGAGGCGTTGAATTCGTGGTCGGCGTGCAGGATCAACGCGATGTCCAGAGCTTTGGCCTCGACGTCCATCGGCTCCTTGCCGTTGAGCATGTAGAGAAAATTAGCGGCGTGCGAAAGTTCCGGTTTCGGGTCGAGCGGTTCGAGGCCTTTGCGGATGCGATCAATCGCCGCGACGATGGTTGCGAATTGCGCAGTCAGGCGGAGCGCGCGGCGCTGATTGGCTTCGAGAGAATTGTCGCTGCGTTCCGGGTCGTAAAACGCGAGCGCGGAGACGGTCGTCCGCAACGCGTCCATCGGTACAGCGCTTTTCGGAAACGCCTTCATCATCGCGATGATCTCGGACGGGAGTTTGCGGTGGGCGACGAGTTGAGCGTTCAGTTCGTCAAGCTCACTGCGCTTCGGCAATCGTCCGTTCCAGAGCAAAAAGACGACTTCTTCGAAGGTCGAATGCCGGGCCAGATCGTGGATGTTGTACCCGCTGTAAACAAGGATGCCCTGTTCTCCGTCAATGAAACAGATGCGGCTCGGCGCGGCGACTACGTCACGCAACCCTGCGCCTGCGGTGGATGCTGGTTTCGTCATAGCTGATTTATTCCTAGCCTTTTAAATTTTGAACATTGAAACCGGTTTCGATCATTTCGCGGCGTCGGATACTCGCTGGTATTCACGGGCCGCCGCGCACAGTCGGCAAAATGCGCTAACGCGACGTGGGGATTCAAATTGTTTACGGGATAGCGCGTTTGCTGTTTGAGAGGCAAAGATAACAAACGCGATTTAAGACTGTCAATTAAGGCGGAGAGGACGATTACGCGGTCAACTCAATGATGGCGAAACTTCCCGCTCCGGGCCTTTCAACAGTCTCAAATCGCGTATTAATTTGGCGCTCGCTTTCCAGATTGCTTTTTACTCTCGCCTGAGTTTGTCCTTTCCCAATCACCAACGCTCACTCATCAGGAAACCGATTCAACATACTGGTGACGAGCAGAATCAGAACGAAAAATCCGAACAACGCCAAACCCAGCGGAACGAGCCAGCTGCTCCTGGCGCCAGAATCTCCCCTCACGGTTTTTTCGATAAATTTCCACAAGCTATCAGCTTTGGTGTCCACCTTTGGAGTCACCTCCCGCAATGTTCCAATGGCTCCTCCTTCCGGCGTGTTCCCGTTTTCCGGCAGCGAAAATTTATCGGCGTTGGACGGTTCCTTTACCTTTTCGACAACCGGCTGAGAAGCAGGATTCTCATAACCCCGAAAAGCAGCCAGGGAGAGAGCAAAGAACAAACAGATAAAGCAACACACAAACGCCCACATCAGGTTCCCGAACGACCGGCATTTGGCTTTTTGAAAAAACCAGCTCCCAATCGTAACGATGCTGCCGATCAGAAGGATGTAAAGAAAGGCGCCAGCGATAATGCAATTTTCCCAAGAGGCGCTGGTCAGCCGGTTGATTCCTGCCACACTTCTGGCAAAACAGATTGCTGTCGGCGCTGCGGCGAAGACAAACAACCCGAAAAGTTTGGAACCGCGCCCCTGGTATTCTCTCCAACGAAGCTTACGAGCATTCTTTCGTTTCATAAGACACCCTCCTTTCGGCGACAGACAGCCGCTCCACTGCGAGAAGCGATCCACCTGTGATTTGCGTTTGGGAAGCATCAGCCCCGTCTGACCGGGCGCTGACAGCGCATTTATCAATGCCTCGGACTCAAGTCCGCGCTAGGCGTTGAGCATTTACCGGAGTGGGGTGGCTAAATTCCGGATGTTGGGTGACCTAATCGTCTACTTCAGGGTGTTATTGATATGAATTGTATATTTGATTTTCGACCTAAATGTCGCTGGAAGATAACCCGCCGCTCAAACCGGCGCATCAGAAAGTATGTCCGCTCTTGGCGTTCCTGGGGAAAGTAAGTACACTGGGAGCGCCTCAGATGCGGCCCCCGCGGAGGTAAGAAGTAACCCGGCAGTACCTCAATTCAGCAGTTTATTCGTAGAAATGAAAAACGCCATCCAGGCGTGACGGGACATCAGAGGTTTCCCGGATACGCTCTGAGTATACTTTTATGCGATGTTGGATTTTTCGGAGGGTCCAACCGTATGTCTGTCGAGGAAAAATCACCTGCATCTCGCCCCAAATCGAAATCCGTCCTCGACCTCGCGGCACTGATCAAACAGACGATGATCCAGGCGGGCGTCGGAAAGCAGTTTGCCTTGATCCTTCAACTTGGCAGGATTCTTTACCCCAAAGAATCGAGCGATAAATATAAAGGGTCACAGTTGAAAGACATCTTGCGCGGCAGGAAAGTACCGTTTCTGCATTACCTGCTCGCCATATATCTGGCGTTACGAATCGAAAAGGAAAATAACTTCGCGCAACAATCCAACCCGGCGGATGAAATCAAGGAAAAGCAGAGATGGGCCATTGGCTGGCTGATCGCCGAGTTGGAATCCCTTAAAAACGAGACCGTAAAGAACAGGAAGCCGCTGACTTCGTCGAGTGAGATGAAGCAGCGATCACGCCTGCCTGACAATTATATTCAGGAGTGGGTTGATGCGGTTGAATCATTGAAAGAACTGATCGTCGAGCCTGCTACACGCGACAACGACATCCCGTCATTGCCGACGCTGGATCAGTTTCCCGATATGTTTTCGCCGCTGATAATAATCACCGGCACAAGCCGTTATTCCCCGCCCGAATCCATCTCCGATTTGTTCAACGCCAGCGCACGATTAACCGATTTGCTCTTCATCAACAGGTTGAAACTGCCACTTAAAACCCTGGTCATTCCAGACAGCCATATCATCAATCTTGACCCGCGAAACCGTGTCAGACTGTTGGGAGAAAAAAACATACTCCTGATCGGAGGCCCTGTGGTAAACGCCGTGACACGCGCGCTCTGGAAAAAAAGCGTGTTCGGCTTTTCTTTTGACGAGCGTCGCGGAGCTTTTAACGAAATCTATGACGAGTTGAAGAGAACGGGGCTTCTCAATACCAAAAAGCAGGTGGAGTTGTTCCACGCGTTTTTGAACAGTTCCCCGGAAATTGATTACGACAGCGATGTTTATCGCGATCGCGGCCCGACGAAAGCGGAACGGCGGAAAATATACGATCTGGTCATGGAGTGGCGGGGAAAAGTGGGAATACCAGGCGCGAATCACGATCAGATAAAAAAGATATTCTACCCCAACGGATCATTCGACCCTGTGGCGATGAATGAGGAATCCGCTCCGGGAAACGGCCATGACCGGGCGCTTATCACCCTGGCTCCTAACATCTGGGATCGGGGAATTGACGACATTGACGAAGATAATTATCGCGGGCGGTATGTTTCGGTAATCGTCGCAGGCTTCAGTGAATTGGGAACAGCCCTTGCTCTCAAGTCGCTGGCCAATCCGGGACACTTCAAAAGTCACCCGCTAGGCGGCTTCCTAAATGTTACGCCGGGCCAATACAGCACTGACCTGGAAAAGATTACCCAGGCGAATTACGAGTGGGACGACAACAACTCGACTCCCGGATACACGGTGAGAAGCCTCTACACGCAAATCAAGAAACAGCTATCCGCCGATTCTGGGGAAAGAGCCTACGTGCTGCGACGGCGTTTCAACGACGCTGAGCTATCCGGGTATTGCGAATTCATCGAGAGATTTTTACGAGATGATCGGGGGTGAGTGATAGCGCGGTATCGAGCCTGCTCGTAAGCATACGGAAATGAGCGGGGCGAACGGGAAGATGGCTATTCGCCCCGCCTGTCATTCACAACTTTGGCTTTGGCGCTGGCAGAACAGTCGCCACGACCTGTGATTCAAAGCCGCATCGCGCGTGCGAGCCGTCGCAGAATGGCTTGTTGCCGCTCTGCCCGCAACGACACAAACTGATGACCGTGCGTCCGGCCAGATCGTATTTATTGCCGGCGCCATCGTAAATTTCGATCTCGCCCTCAATGCGCAGCGAGCCATTGTTATTAACGGTGATTTTCGTCGCCATAGATTCCACCTGTTATGCGCTCTTCTTTGAAGCTTTGAGCGGGTTGACCGGACGTGGCGCGCGCTCTTTGGCCAACTGATCCGCATACGCCTTGCAATCGTGATTGTCGGCTTTGTCTTTCATCCACGCGTCCACCTCAACAGTGTGAGGCAGCATGGCGAAGACCGGAAATTTGTGATTGCACTTCTGACAAAAAATGCTGTAACGCTTGACTGTCGCCATAATCAAATTACTCCCTGATTGATAAATTTGTCTTCGTTGAGTTGAACTTGATCGCGCGCTCCGGCGCGCGCCAAACAAAGGCGCGAGTATACACTATTATTTTCCCACATCAACCCACCGCCGCTCCTGGTTGGATCGCCGCACGGCGTCAATCACTTCCTGGCAGCGCAAGCCATCGGCGAAGGTGGCGGCGTGCGCAATTTCTGTGCGGTCTTCGCGCAAAGCCTGAACGGTTTCGCGGGCCAGATGGTAGAACGAACGCGCCCAGATGTTGTTCGGGATGACCGAGATTTCGAGCGCGCGGTCTCCAAGGGACATGTCTTCAAACGGATGATTGTAACCAAGCGCGCCCGACAGAGTCTCTTCACCATCCAGAACCAGCGTTCCCTTGCTGCCAGCAGCAGTGACTTGATTCTTGCCGCCGCTTGCGAACAATGCGGAAAGCAGCACCGTGCCCTGAGCCGCATGCCCCTCGTGCCCGGCCAGCTTCATCAAAAATGAGCAGTAATCGTCGGTTTCGTTCGGCTTCATTTCACCAGTGGCCGGATCTTTGCGCTCAGCAACCATCGTCTCGACCGCGCCGCAGACCGATTCGATTTCGCCAAACAGCCATCGCACGGCGTCTATGGCGTGCGATCCCAGCGCTCCGAGCAGCCCGCCTCCCGCCGATTCCTGCGACCACCAATTCCACGGACGCTGCGCGGAATGGCGAAAACCAGAGGCAATGGTTATGTTCACGTGGTAAAGATCGCCCAGAAATCCATCCTCGACCAGTTCTTTCAATCGCCGCCAGGTCGGATTGAATCGCAACTCATGATCAATGATCGAAAGTTGCGCAGGGCGCGATTCCGACGCGGAAGCCATCTCGCGCGCCTCACCGGCGTTCATCGCCATAGGCTTTTCGCAAATCACGTGCTTACCGGCGTCAAGCGCCGCCAATGTGATCGGGTGATGCAAATATGGAGGCGCGGAAACCACGACCAGTGAAACCTCATCGAGCGCGAGCAATTGCTCATAATTTTCGCAGGCGTGTTTGATATTAAATTCCGTAGCCACACGCTGCGCATTCTCGAATCGCCCGCTGCACACCGCCACCATCTCCGCTCCTTCGCACACGCTGAAGGCGGGAGCTTGCGCGCTGCGCGCAAAGCCGGTTCCGATCAAACCGACTCCGATCTTCTCATCCTTCATTTCAGTCATTCACCTTTAGCTTTACGTCAGCTTTGTTGAACCGCCTAATTTCGCGGAAAATCGCAGGAAGCGCATTGTAGCATCCCGATTTCAGAAAGCCGAACGCCAAACAAATTTTCATCACATTTCATTTTTCGCCATTTCCCCTTACTTTTCCCTTTAGATAGCCGTGCTATAATCGCGCCGTCTTTTTGCCAGTAGTAAAATAGGATCAATTTCAATGGCAGAGGATTGTCAACAGGGCCTTTCGAGAAAGCCTTTCAAGGAGGACAACAATGGTAAAGATTGATGACACGAACAACCCTGGGAAATACGAACGAGACGAATTTTCTCCGAACGAGTACACCGCCGGCGAACAGAGCGGTGGCCCCAGAGGTTACTCACTCCAGTTCGATGACGACGACCGCGATCCCTGGAACTACGATGATAATTACCGCCGCGATAAAGATCTGGACGACGATGACGATGATTATCTGAAAGACGAAGACGAGGTGGAGATCGAAGAAGACGACGATAGGTTCAGCGATGAAAAACCCGGCAGCCCCGTTTGGCCCGGACACAGCGTTGACCAGGAGGAAGAAGAACCTGCTCCAGTTGTCTCAACCGTCTTGTCACCCCCGGCGCCGGAACCCGCGCCAATTCCGGCGGCTGCTGAACCATCGGCCCCGCCAGCCGCAAAGCCTGCCAGGAAACCGGCCAAGAAAGCTGCAAAGAAAGCTGCGAAGAAGGCTGCGAAACCAGCTAAGAAGGCTGCTAAGAAAGCCGCCAAGAAAGCCACCAAGAAGGCTGCGAAACCAGCTAAGAAAGCCGCCAAGAAGGCTGCTAAGAAAGCCGCCAAGAAGGCTGCTAAGAAAGCCGCAAAACCGGCTAAGAAAGCTGCTAAGAAAGTAGCCAAGAAAGCTACAGCCAGGAAAGCCGCAAAACCGGCTAAGAAGGCGACCAAGAAGGCGGCCAAGACTGCTAAGAAAGCCGTGAAGAAACCAGCTAAGAAGGCTGCCAAGAAAGGCTCCAGAAGATAAGCCAAAGCCGCTGATGATCTCCGATCAGTCAGCGGCCTTCGCATCTTATGAAGTTGGCGAGAATGGCGCCGAAATGAAAAAGCGGACGGGTCTTTTCACTTGGGTGAAAGGGTCTAGTCCGCTTTTTGTGTCCTTGTTTTGCGATTGAAAAGTTCGGCGGCGAGTTTGATGGCCGCGACCATGCTCGAATGGTCCGCTCTGCCCTGCCCCGCGATGTCGAACGCTGTGCCGTGATCAACTGAGGTGCGAATGAACGGTAGGCCGAGCGTGACATTGACCGCTTCACCGAATGAAAGGCATTTGACAGGGATCAATCCCTGGTCGTGGTAGCACGAGATAACGATGTCGAATTCCCCACGCGCCGCTCTTACGAAGATTGTGTCACCGGAGTGCGGCCCGCTGACATCTATGCCATCCTGTTCGCGGCAGGATTCGATGGCCGGGAGCATCTCTGAAGCTTCTTCAAATCCAAACAGAGTTCCTTCTCCGCCATGCGGGTTCAGTGCGGCGACCGCGATGCGCGGATGATCAATCCCGTAAACTGTCAGTTCACGGTGGATCAGGCGGATCAGTTTCTCAATCTCCGGCTTTTTGACATAGCTCGAGACATCGGCGAGCGGGACGTGTGTGGTGAGCAACGCGACTCGCAGCATCGGCGAGATGAACGTCATAGCGAATTCATCCGTTTGCGCCAGATGCGCCAGAAATTCAGTGTGGCCAGGGAAGTGATAGCCGGCCAGATAGAGGGATTTTTTATTTATTGGCGCAGTGGTAATCGCGTCGAGATGACCTGAGAGGCAAAGGTCGGTTGCAACTTCAATAAATTGGGCGGCTGCGCGGCCACACTCCACCTGTTCGCGGCCCATCTCAATCGAGCCGGGGACATTGTTCAAGTTATAAATGATTGGCGCGTCCGAATTGAGGGGGATGGGATCGCCTGCGTTTAAACAATAGAAACCGCGATTCAAGTTGAAAACTCGCGCCCAATGCGACAAGTACTGAGCATCGCCGATGATGACTGGCGAGCACGCGGTAAGGACTTCTTCTTCGGCCACTGCTTTGAGCGTTATTTCAGGGCCGATGCCAGCCGGATCACCTATCGTGACACCGACACGCGGCTTTGCCCTCACCGCAATAGAACTTGTGTCCGTGTTCGCCGCCATTCATCTCAATCATACGAATTGAGCAGATTTAGTCGTCGTTTCCATCATGTTCATCCTTGTACATATACTTGATGTTATGTTTGAGGACGAGCAGGTTCGGCCCTTCATCTCGATGCATTTTGATGCTGTTCTTGTCGTACCATTCAATGGTGCCGCGCAATTCCTCATTATCCTGTAGCACAATCACCATCGGTGTGTGAGCGTCCATCTGCTTCTTGTAATAAAAACTCTCAGCATTAGTCTGCTCAGGCGGAATCTTTTTCTTTTGCCCAGGCTGTGGTTGCGGATGCGGATGCGGATGCGAAGCCGGGGCCGGTTCAGGAACGACACGACGCGCCTGTTGCGCCTGCATCTCTCTTTCTTTGACTTCTGCCAGTGTGGTGCGAATTAATTTCCGATTCACGATCGCTTCTCCTGTGATACGTTGGTTGAAAAAGTGAGAGGACAGTCTGACCATCTGCCCTTAAGCGGAGCAAAGTAACGAGCCGCAAGCCCTTTCCATTAGAGCGGATTGTTTAACAGGTTATTCGCATGTCGCGGCTGGTGATTGCAATTACCGCTAACCAGCCAATCATAAAGCTGATTGAAAAGCCTGTCCTCAGACTAAGCTGGGGTTGGTGTGGGCCGACACAGGCCCATACCACCCATTACAGGTATGACAACTTCCCCTCGTGAGATCAACGGTGGAACTTTGCGGGAATCAGCGACAGCGCTTTAGTTAAGCGCCCCACGATCACAACTCAATACTGTTGCTCGTTGATGGGGCAATGCTACCTTATGAAATTTGTCAACGCAAGAGGGATGGCAGGGGAGAGCAAGGAAAATCAAAAGGCAAAAATCAAAGGGCGAAAGTAAGAGGACGAATTTACAGTCCAGAACTTTTGCCCTTTGATTTTTGCCTTTTGATTTTTGATTTCTAGTCGGCCTTCTTGCGCATAAAAGTTGGGATCTCAAGATCCGCATCCGTCTTGGCCGGGATTGAACCGGAGGACGGAGGGCTGATTCGCGGCTGCGCGTTATTCAGATTATTCCCGCCGCCGACCGTAGTCTGGCGCAATGGCATGCTGTGAACATTCTCGTTCTTCTGGCTATCGAAGCCGGTAGCGATGACCGTGATCTTCATCTCATTTTGCATGCGGTCATCCGTCACCGTGCCCCAGATGATATTGGCTTCCGGGTCGGCGGAATCATGAATAGCTCTCATCGCCTCATCCATTTCGAAGAGCGTCAGATCATTGCCTCCGGTGATGTTGACCAGCACGCCTTTCGCGCCGGTGATCGAAGCCTCTTCGAGCAGCGGACTTGAAATCGCGCGCTGCGTGGCGTCCATCGCGCGGCTTTCGCCGACCGCGTGGCCTGTGCCCATCAGCGCGATGCCCATGCCTTTCATAATCGCGCGGACATCGGCGAAATCCACGTTGATGAACCCGGGGATGGTGATCAGATCGGAAATGCCTTGCACCGCCTGACGCAGCACGTCATCAGCCATCTTGAACGCGTCGGCGAGCGACATGTTGCGGTCAGCCGCGTGCAGCAACCGCTCGTTCGGAATCGTGATCAACGTGTCAACCACCGAGCGCAGTTCTTCCAATCCGGATTCAGCCTGGCGCAGACGGTGACGACCTTCAAACGGGAACGGTTTCGTGACGACAGCCACAGTCAACGCGTCCAACTCCGCCGCGAGCGAGGCGATGATCGGCGCGGCCCCGGTTCCAGTGCCGCCTCCCAACCCGACGGTAACGAAAACCATGTCGGCGCCTTCCAGAGCTTCCAGTATTTTTTCAGTGTCTTCGAGCGCGGCGTCGCGCCCGATCTCAGGGTTCGCGCCCGCGCCCAGACCTTTGGTGAGTCTTGCGCCAAGTTGCAACTTGACCGGCGCCATCGCCCTCTTCAGCGCCTGAAGGTCAGTATTCGCCACCAGGAATTCAACGCCTTCGATGCGGGCTTCGATCATGTGATTCACGGCATTGCTTCCGCCTCCACCGACACCAATGACCTTAATTCGCGCGCCGGCAGATGGCGGCTCATCACCGAAGGTGAAATTCAATCCTGTGCGATCATCTAACGACATCCTGCCTCCTACGGGTATTTCAGTAGCCTGCTCCACTTACGTCAAAGCCACACGACTTCTGCTTCAACATTCGATTCGTTTGTAAACGACCGGCCGAGGCGGCAGCAGGCTTCATATTCAGTTAAGGATTAGTAGGCGCCAGTTCGAACTACTTGCGCTCTGTTATTCAATTCACTGATCGTGACTTCAGCCGCAAACAAACCGTTTGCGGAATAAGCCGGGGCACAATGACGCCGATTCGATCTTAATCGAACGGCCCGCAGGCCGCGCGACGTTTCGATCGGTAACTTCGCGTTGTCGAATCGTTGTGATTTAGCATTCTGGTTCGGCGCATGATCTTGTAGCTTGATGCGGATTTTACCACAAGATATTGGAACGCCAATAGCAAAGACCATTTCTGCGACAAGTAATGAAAATATTCGCTGATCGAGAACGCGCTCGACGTTCGATCAGATATTCATCACCGCTTGATCCCGAAAAATGATTTGACTCTGTCTCTCATGGGCTTGACCGCTGTGCGGCGCCATTGGCCGCGACCGCCAGCGCTCACTCCGAGTTCGCGGCGCGAGCCGTGAAGAATCAATCCGACAGCCGCGGCGAAATTTGGCGAAGCGATCTCGTCGCCCAATCCCTGGAAATCGCCCGGCACGCCCAATCGGACCGGAGCGTTGAAAACATGCTCGGCGACTTCGATCAGCCCTTCGAGCATCGCGCCTCCGCCGGTGAGCACCACGCCGCTCGACAATTGCCGGTCGAATCCCGCCTGACGAATCTCGTCCTGCACGTGAGATAGAATTTCCTCGGCGCGAGGTTCGAGGATGTCGCACAGAATCTGGCGCGAGACAGCGCGCGGCGCTCGCCCGCCGACGCTCGGAACTTCGATCAACTCCGAAGCCTCTTCGGGGTTGAGCAGCGGACGGTAGGCGCAGCCGTATTCGCGTTTGATCCTTTCGGCTTCGGGAATCGGCGTCCGCAGACCCACCGCGATGTCGTTGGTGAAATGATTGCCGCCGAGCGGGAAAACCGCTGTGTGCCAGACCGAGCCGCGCTGATAAATCGCCAGGCTCGTCGTTTCGCCGCCGACGTTGACCAGCGCCACGCCGTATTCGCGGTCGTCATCCGTCAGCACCGCTTCAGCCGCAGCGAGTTGCGTCAGATAGACTCCAGCCACGTGCAAGCCGGCGCGATTGACGCTGGAGATTATGTTCTGCTTCGCAGCCACCGGACTGGTGATAATGTGAACCGACACCGACAGCCGCGAACCTAGCATCCCAAGCGGATCGTCAATGCCGTCCTGATCGTCAACCGTGTATTCCTGCGGCAAAACGTCGGCGACTTCGCGGCCCGAAGGGATCGAGATCGCGCACGCGGTGTCAATCACGCGCATCACGTCTTCGTGAGCGATGGCGCGATGGCGGCCCGGAATGGCGATCATGCCATTGCTGTTCTGCCCCTTGATGCTCGATCCCGCGAGGCCGACGTAAACCTGATTGACCGTCAGACCCGACATCAGTTCGGCGTCCTCGACCGCGTGTTTGATCGCGTCAACCGTCAGATCGGGTTTGCTGATCACGCCCCGGCGAAGCCCTTTGGAATCGGCCTCTCCGATGCCGACGATTTCCAGTTGGCCGTCGAGCAGTTCCGCGATCACCACGCGCACGCTGCTCGTGCCGATGTCTAAACCTACGATGGGTGAATTCTGTCTTGGCATTGCTTTACCTCTGATTTATTCATCCAACCCCACGATCACACGTTTGGGGTCGGTGGCGTTCAGGTACGCGATCTTTGTCCCGCTGAGCAAACGCTCGGCGTCGCTGATCCTGAGCACGTTGAGCGCATCGGTGTCTTTGCGCCTGACGGCGTCGAGCACGTCGAGCGCAGCGTTCAGCCGCGTTCGGAAATCTTCTCTGCCGATCAGCACCGCCACCCGCGAATCCGCCAGCGTTAAACGCACGCTCTGGTCTTCGTCAAAATGAACTTCGTCAATGCGCGATGACAACGGCGGCTCGCTATGGTCAAGCTCCGCCATCAATCTTTTGTACGTCATGATCCGTTGGCGATTTGTCTCGTTCGCGTTATCACCGCTTTCAGCAAGCCCGCTGATCACGGGCGGCGTCGGCCTCCCGCGCCAGTACGAACTGTCGCCGAACATGATTCCTTCATCATCAACGCACACGACCGAACTGCCTCGCCGCGCCAGCGCGACCGGCTGTCGCTCAACGATTCTCACGCGCAACCTGTTGGGCAGGAGCCGCGCGACTTCCGCTTCACGAATCAGCGGATAAGCTATGAGCTTCGAGCGAATCAGATCCAGGTCGGCGTTCAGCACGCCGCGCGATACGACCGATTTGACCATCGTCCCCACTTCCTCGGACGAGAGCAGCGTGTTTCCTTTGACGTCCACTTCCTTCAACTCGAAGAAACGCGAGCCGGCGAAAAGATGGAAGAGAACTATCAACCCCCCGATGGCCAGCAGCGAAAGCAGAATCGAGCCGCCAGTCCTGGTCACGTTTTGCGAAAATCTTTCCGGCGACAGGCGCGATAAGAGCGAGAGTTGTCGGGGGTCGCGGCGTCCTGGCGCATCCCTTCTCGGCGCTCTCTTCCGCGCGACGGGAGCGGTGGAGGCGCGCCTGGGCGCGCGAGTCTTGGCGGTGCGGCGAGGACGCGGCCTGGGTTCAGGTCTGGCCTCGTCTTCAACACCGCGCGGCGCCAAAGCCTCTTCCTGCTCGAACTCTTCTTCCTCTTCTTCCAGCTCAAGCTCTTCAGGCTCTTCTTCCAGTTGTCTATTGCGCCTGTTTGCCATTGCCAATCAACTCTTCATCGCTTCCAGAAATTCTTCCCCGGCCCGCCAGACATTGCCTGCGCCCAGCGTCAACACCAGATCGCCCGGTTCGACCGAATCCAGCAAAGCCTGTTTACCCTGCTCGACTCCGCCGATGTAACGCGCGTTGCGATGCCCGAACTTTTCGATCTCTTCGGCCAGAGTCTGCGAGTTGACGCCGGGAATCGGGTCTTCACTCGCGGCGTAAATATCGCACAGCAACACGACATCGGCGTCATAAAAAGACCGCGCGAAATCTTCGTGCAGCGCAGCCGTCCGCGTGTAACGATGCGGCTGGAACAGCGCCACAAGACGGCGTCCGCTGGTTTTTGCCGCCGCCAGCGTCGCGCGAATTTCGGTCGGATGGTGACCGTAATCGTCAACCACCAGAATGCCGTTCCTCTCGCCTTCAATCAGACCTTTGATTTGAAACCGCCGCTCGGCGCCGCGAAACGCTTCAAGCCCTTCGGCGATGACCTGGAAATCAACTTCCAGATCGAGGCCGACCGCAACCGCCGCCAACGCGTTGAGCACGTTGTGTTCGCCGGGCACGTGAAGTCTGATCCGTCCAAGCTCTTCGCCTTTGCGCCGCACCGCGAAATCGGAGCCGAAATTCTCGCGCGAAATCCGCACATCGAAAGCCGAAATCTCAGCGTGCGCCCGCATCCCGTAAGTAATCACGCGCCGCGCAATCTGCGGAATGATCATCTGGATGTTCGAATCGTCCAGGCAAATGATCACCGAGCCGTAAAACGGAACCTTGTTGACGAACTGCACGAAGTAAGAGCGAATCTCTTCGATGCCGGAATAAAAGTCCAGATGCTCAAGATCAATGTTCGTGACTACGGCGATGGTCGGCGACAGCTTGAGAAAACTTTTGTCGCTCTCGTCGGCTTCGACCACCATAAAATCGCCGTGCCCCAGTTTGGCGTTGCTGCCGATGGTGTTGATGCGGCCACCCACAACTATCGTCGGGTCGAGGTCAGCGCGGTCGAGCACAGTCGCCACCATCGAAGTTGTGGTCGTCTTGCCGTGCGATCCGGCGATGGCGATGCCGTATTTCAATCGCATCAACTCAGCCAGCATCTCGGCGCGCGGAATCACGGGAATCTGACGCCGCACCGCCTCGGCAACTTCGGGATTGTCGGCTCGCACCGCCGTCGAAGTGACGACGACCTGCGCGCCATCAATGTTACTCGCGCCGTGACCTTCAAAGACGCTCGCTCCCAACTCGCTCAATCGTTCGGTGATCACTGAAGCCTTCGCGTCGGAACCAGAGACGCGATAGCCCAGATTTAACAACACCTCCGCTATGCCGCTCATCCCGATGCCGCCGATCCCTACGAAGTGAATGTGCTGGTACTTTTTGAACATAGTGGTTGGTGGTTGGTGGTTGGTGGTTGGCCTCTTGATACCAACCACCAACCACCAACCACTACTCTCTGATTCTCATCGCCAGATCAACAACGCTCTTCGCCGCGTCCGGATGCCCCAGCCTCCTGCTGGCTTCGGCCATGCGGTTCAATTGATGCGGATCGCGGATGAGCCACAACAACTCTTTCGCCAAACGTTCGGGCGTCAACTCGGCTTGCAGAATCATTCGGCCCGCTCCGGCGCGTTCGATGGCTTCAGCGTTTTTGCGCTGATGGTCGTCAGCGGCGAACGGAAACGGAATCATAATCGCCGGTTTGCCCGCCGCCGCAAGCTCCGCCACGGTGGTCGCCCCGGCGCGGCTGATGACCAGATCGGCGCGGGCGAATTCATCAACCATCTTTTCAATAAAAGGCTTCACCTCGGCGTCCATGCCTGAATTTTCAAAAGCGTCGCGCACGCGGTAAAAATCGTTCTCGCCGGTTTGATGGGTGAACGACAGACGGTCTTTCTCTTCCGCAAGCAGAGGCAGCGCGCCGGCCACCGCCTCGTTGATCGCGCGCGCGCCCTGGCTGCCGCCGGTGACGAGCACGTGAACCACCCCGTTTGGATGCCCTTCGGCATGTTTGACTGGAACGTCAAAAAACTCCGCGCGAACCGGATTGCCGGTGATCTCGGCCTTCTCGCCGAAAAACCTTCTCGCTTCTTCAAACGAGACGGCGGCGGCTTTGACGAATCGCGCGAGCACGCGATTGGTGAAGCCCGGCATCGCGTTCTGCTCGGCCACCAAAGTCGGCACTTTCATCAGCGCAGCCATCAACACAACCGGCCCCGACGCGTACCCGCCGACGCCGATCACCACATCCGGCCTGACCTGTTTGATCAAAGATCGAACGGCAAGAAAACTTTTCGGCAGCATCAACAGCGACTTGACGCGTTTGACGATGCTGACGCGTTTGAGCGCGGCCACTTCGATCAATTCCAGATTGAATCCCTCGCGCGGAATGATCTTCGTTTCAAGCCCTCTGGCCGTGCCCACGAAAAGAATCTGCGTATCCGCGTCGCGCCGCCTGAACTCCTGCGCGATGGCGACGCCGGGATAAATGTGCCCGCCAGTGCCGCCGCCAGCAATGATGACAGAGAGCGGGAGAGCGCTAGATCGCGAGAGCGCGAGAGCGGAGGCCCCCACTGCGCCTTGCTCTCTCGAATTTGACGCCTCTTGTCTCGATTCGCTCATCTCCCGCTCTCCCGCTCTCGCGATCTCCCGCTTTCGATTCCCTGCTCTGACACATTCAACAGGATTCCGACTGACGCCAGCGCAGTGATCAGCGACGATCCGCCCGCGCTGATGAACGGAAGCGTGATGCCTTTGGCCGGAACCAGATTCAACGCCACGCTGATATTGAAAAACGCCTGGATTACGATGCTCGTGGTCAACCCGACGGCGAGCAGCATCCCCAGACGGTCGGGCGCGCGGAATCCGGCGCGCAACCCACGCCACAAAAAGAATCCGAAGACGAGCACCAGCGTCGCCGCGCCGGCCAACCCAAGCTCTTCCGAGATCACCGAGAAAATAAAATCCGATTGCGGCTCCGGCAGAAATGCAAGCTTCTGTCTGCCCTGCCCGAACCCGAGTCCGTTCATTCCGCCTGAGCCGACCGCCGTCAACGATTGCAAAATCTGATAGCCTTTGCCGCGCGGATCGCGTTCGGGATCGAGGAAAACCAGCACGCGATCCCAACGCCAGACGACTTTGACAACAAGGAAGACGAGCACAGCAGCCAGTATCGGCGAGAGCTTGTACAAATGTCTCGCAGGCGCGCCAGCGGCGAACAGCATAGTCAGAAAGATGACGCCGAGCATCAGCGTCGTTCCCAAATCAGGCTCTTTCAAAATCAACACAGCCAGCAATCCCATCACCACGCTGGCCGGAGCGATAGTCGCCCAGAAATTTTCCAGATCGCCGTCGCGCTCGCGTTCCGACAGAAACCACGCCAGGAAAATTACCAGAGCGATTTTCGCCAGTTCCGACGGCTGCGCCGAAAAGCCTTTGAAAAGTATCCACCGGTGCGCGTTGTTGACTTTCGGAAACAGGAAGACCACGAGCAGCAGGATGACGCAGGCGCCAAGAAACCCGTAAACGACGCTTGGTTGCGCGAGCCTGTGATAATCAATGCGACGCAACACGAGCATTGCGATCAGCCCCATCGCCGCATAGCGAATTTGCCCATACAAAAACGCATTCGGATTTTTGGTTCCAGCCGATGCGCTGTAAACCATAATCACTCCGAACAACGTCAGGCCGATGGCCGCCGCCGCGAGCCACAAATCCCAGCGCAACTCTTCAGTGGTCTGTAACAAATTTTTACGGGAGCTTTTCGTCATTGGGGGAATCTCGAATCTCAAATCCCGGAACCTGCCAACCGCTTAACCGCATCTTTAAACACTCTTCCTCGATGCTCGTAATTGTCGAACATATCGAAACTGGCGCAGGCCGGGGCGAGCAAAACAATCTCGCCGGGCTTGCCAATCTTCAATCCGATTTCAACCGCCTCCTGCATCGTCGCCGCGCGGCGCATCGGGCGCGTGTTTTCCAATGCCGCCGCAATTTTGTCCGCCGCCGCCCCGATCAAAATCACGTTCGAGCATCGCTCACGCACGAGCGGCGCAAGCGGCGCGTAATCGCTGCCTTTGTCCTTGCCGCCCAGAATAACGTTGACGCCGCCGTCGAAGGCTTCGATGCATTTGATCGCCGCGTCAACGTTGGTCGCCTTCGAGTCGTTGTAAAACTTCACGCCGTTGATTTCGGCCACGAACTCAAGCCGATGCTCGACGCCTTTGAAATCGCGGATCGTTTCACGCATCGAATCAGCGGAAGCTCCGCAGGCGATTCCAACCGCCAGCGCCGACATCACGTTCTCCAGATTATGATCGCCGCGCAGCGGGATTTCATCGCGCGTGATCAGCGTCCGCTCGACGCCTGAAGCGCGATGAACGATCTCGGCGCCGCGCAGGAAAATACCTTCATCGAGTTCACGCCTGCGGCTGAAAAAGATCGTTCGCGCTTCGGTCAGCGAATCCATCTTCGAGACGCGCTCGTCATCAGCGTTCAGCGCAGCGAAATCGCTTGCGGTCTGATTGCGGAAGACGTTGGCTTTGGCCGCCGCGTAATCGTCCATCGAATCGTACCGATCCAGATGATCGGGCGTGATGTTGATGATCACCGAAACGAAAAGATGCAGCCGCTCTACGGCTTCGAGCTGGAAGCTGCTCAACTCGACGACTGTCAAACCGTCGTCGCGCGAAGTTTCGACCAGCGAAATCAACGGCGTGCCGATGTTGCCGCCGACCTGAGTCGGCAAACCCGCGTTCCTGAGCAAGTCGCCGGCGAGCGTCGTCGTAGTCGTCTTGCCATTCGACCCCGTGATGCCGATCAAACGCCCGCGTATGAATCTTGCCGCCAACTCAATTTCGCTGATGACGGGCACGCCCGCCGCGCGCGCCTGTTGAAACGGTTCGAGCGCGAGCGGGACACCGGGACTGACGACGATCAGATCCGATTTTTCAAACAACGCTCGCGGGTGCGACCCGGCTACGACTTCAATTCCTTTCGCGCGCAACCGCTCAACGTCTCTCAATTCACTCTCGGACTTTGCGTCGTTGACCGTGACGCGCGCGCCGCGCGAAGCCAGAAACTCCGCAGCCGCCGCGCCGCTGCGCGCCAACCCGACAACCAGAATGTTTTTGCCATCAACTTGCATTCAAGGAGCGGCACGGCGCCGATTTATCTCAGCTTCAAAGTCGAAAGACTCAATAATGCGAAGAGAATCGCGACGATCAAAAATCTAAAAACGATCTTCGGCTCCTTCCATCCCAACAGCTCAAAGTGATGGTGGATCGGCGCCATCTTGAAGACGCGCTTCTTGCGAAGCTTGAAAAAACCGACCTGGATCATCACTGACAGGCCTTCGAGCACGAAGACCCCGCCCAGAATCGGCAAGACCAGCTCCTGTTTAATCAACACAGCCATTGTGCCGAGCGCGCCGCCGATGCCCAGGCTGCCGACATCGCCCATGAAAACTTCGGCCTGAGGGGCGTTGAACCACAGAAATCCCAGGCTCGCGCCGATAAGCGCTCCGCCGAAAGTCGTCACCTCCCACACGCCCGGCGTGTGCGGGATGCCCAGATAATTGGCGAACTGCGCGTGCCCCGTCACGTAAACGAAGCCGGTCAGCGCCGAAGCCGCCACGACCGTCACGCTGATCGCCAGGCCGTCGAGTCCGTCGGTCAGGTTGACCGTGTTCGACGTGGCGATCAGAACGAAAATGATGAAGGCCGAATAACCCCAGACCGTCAGATTTGGTTGAAGGTTCTTAAAGAACGGCACGTAAAGCACCGATGTGAAATCGGTCACGGTGAAAAGCAGCGCGCTCACTGCGGCTCCGACCAGCAATTGTCCGGCGATTTTCTGCCTGCCCGTCAAACCCAGACTGCGCTTTTTGATGATCTTTATGTAATCGTCCGCGAAACCTATCGCCCCACAACCAACCATTCCCAGCAGAGCTATCCATACCGCCGGGCTTTTCAAGTTCGCCCACAGCAGAGTCGAGATGACAACCGAGCCGATGATCATCACCCCGCCCATCGTCGGAGTGCCGCGCTTGGCCTGATGCGACGCGGGACCTTCCTCACGAATCTCCTGGCCGAATTTGAATTCGCGCAGTTTGCGGATCACCAGCGGCCCGAAGATCAGACTCAGCGCCAGCGCGGTGATCGCCGCGTAAGCCGTGC
>WBZR01001949.1_pt1 | contig 23309 bp, 17 predicted proteins | sample 5204231 | NCBI WGS metagenome assembly WBZR01 (sample SAMN12412403, study PRJNA552823) | activated sludge metagenome | isolation source: activated sludge from anammox sidestream of wastewater treatment plant... | place: USA: Virginia | collected 2017-08
AGAGAATGAGGAGCGGAATTCGTAAATTCATACTCTTTCCCGTCCGGCGATCAGGCCATCAGAACTCACGCCATTCCTGAGATAATTCCGGCTGCGAGGCTCAATACTCGCAGCCCAGAATGCGTCGCGCGGGACGTCCGCTGCTGACTTTGACACTCAGGTCAATGCCCAGAATTTTACCGGCCAGCCCGCGCAGCGCCTCATCTTCGAGCATGCCGTTCGATTGCGCTTCGATCCACTGACTGCCGCTTGCGGCGTCGGCGATTTTCCCCTCGATGTGCGCGTTCACGAAAAGCTGCGAACGCTTTCCGTCGAGCGGAAGAGCCGTAATCTCCAAACGCCAGCGGCCCTGTTGCCAATTGCGGACCTCGCGGGCGGGGATCGCCGCCAGATGTTCCAGATCGGCCTTCGCCGTCACGCCGCGCGTGAACACGACGCTTTTCGTGACAATCTTTCCCTCTTTCGGCTTGCTCAGCGTGTCGTCAATTTGAATCGCGCAGGTCTTTAAAACCTCTTGCACGGTTTGCAGAATCTGCTCGCGCGGCACGCCGATCGTATAAGGATTATCGAGCGGCGGCTCGGATTTTGGCCGGTCGAATTGGAACTGCGCGCGCGCGTCAAACGACAGACAAGCGACAAAAAGCAACGAAAGACAGACGTAAGGCAATTTCAGATTCATAACTCTATGTTGAGATAAAACCACGGCGACAACGAGGAAGCGCATAACTGCGGATTTGGCGCCGCAAGATCAGGGAGATTGTCAAAAGATTTCAAACAGATTTGAGATCGCGTTTTCACGAACGGCGCAACAATAACAGTTTCACTCAACTCTCTTCAAGCCTGCGCCAAAAAGACGGTAAGAATAGAGAGACTATTGTTGAAATGCCCCAAACGGCTTCACTTCCGGCTACTATTTTGACGGCGAGTGGAAGCGGCGGCCTTTTGCCGGCGCCGGCAAGTGGGCGCTCCGGCTGGAAATTATTTCATAGCGTTTTTTCCTGATCGGGTAAGTTTTACCCGGAAGGTCGCGGGCGCCGTCGCCGACAAAGAACCGCCGAACGCGCAGGAAGCCCATTTTTATTGGGCTTTCTGCATTTATTGTTTGTCGGGGCGCTGTGGCATCGTGGTTGCACTAGCCTAGGTGGGGCAACGAGATACCAGGTGGTTAACTCCACTGACGGTGTCTAGTGGTTACCAGGGTGAGGAAGGTAACCACACATATCAGGCGCTACAGACTATCCCACGACTGTAGCGCCTTTTATTTTGAAAATTTTCGCCGCTTGTCCCTTTCACCTCAATTCCGTCTTCTCTTCCCCGTGGAGAAACGATTGAGCGTCTCATCAGGCTCAATCAGCCAGGGTGTAAGCCCAGGCTCGGATGGACATATAACGCAAAAAATCGTACGGATAGTGTGGTCGGCGCATGACTGCTGGCTAGTGAAGAACTGCGGTCAGGGATGCGCCGCATGCGGTCGTGCGCCGACCAGACTGTCCGCCGAAACACGCGCGATCCATTCGAGCGGCGTTTTACTGTTTTCAGCCTGATCTTTTGAACATCCGGCTTCACGGAAAGCTCGTCTCCGTAAAATCGCATTTGCCCGTGCGCCTGATACGCTCTTTAAAATCGGGCGGACTTTTCGGCTTGCCGGAATTTTCAGCCGATTTCGGCTTCTTGACTCTCTCTCCCGCCATTGGCTATGTTGCGTTCTTCGACATTCAACCACTGACGCCTCTGACGACATGCGGAGGCCAATCGAGAGCGCGCAATGCTTAGCGAATACCGCCAACGCTTCGGCGAGTTTCATACCGAATTTCATCGCGAAGATTACCTCTTCCGCTCCGGCCTCAAACGAAACTGCGAGACCGCTCACATCCGCAGCGAACACAGCGATCTGTTTCAGCCTGCCGCCATCGCCGATCTGCGCGCGAAACTCGAAGAGACTTCAGAGCAGCGGGAAACCGAGCGAACGAGCATCAGTCGGTTGATAGCTTTTGCGATGGAAGGCAATCTGGTCGCCCGCGTGCGCGCGATTTCCGATGAGATCGAAAATTACGAATCGAACGCGAGGATTGACTGGCAGGAGCGGAAGGTTACGTTTCGTGAATCCGCCGCGCTGCTTGCGACCGAGCCGGACGGCGCTCGACGCCGCGACCTGTTCGCCCGCCGAGCCGAAGTGATCAAAGCCGCGCAGGATTTACGCGCTGAACGACTGGAAAAGCTGCGCGATGGCGCGCGGGAGCTTGGTTTTGAAAATCGCCTTGCGATGCGCCGCGAACTGCGCGGATGCGATTATGAAAAGCTGGCTGAAAAGTCGAGGCGGATTTTGTCGAAGACTGAGAGCGGATACGTAAACGCGCTCTCCGGGCTATTGCCCCGTGAAATTGGCGTTTCGGTTGACGACGCGACACAGGCCGATCTGAGTTTCCTGCAAAGATTCGCGCGCTTCGATCATTTCTTCCCGCGCGAACGAATGCCGCCGGTTTACCGCGAACTTTTCGCCGCGCTCGGCTTCAATTCCGAAAAGCAGTCGAACGTAACCATTGATTCGGAACTGCGCCCGGATAAACAGCCGCAAGCTTTCTGCTCGCCAATCCGCGTGCCTGATGAAATCAAGCTCGTGGTCAATCTGACCGGCGGGCAGGCAGACTACCGCGAATTTCTTCGCGAGGCGGGCCACGCGCAGCATTACGCCTGGACTTCGCGCAACATCTACCCCGAATTCCGTATCGGCGGAGACCGCGCTGTCGGCGCTGCCTGGGGAATGCTCTTCGAGAACCTGATGTTCGACGAACGCTGGCTGATGGCGACTTTCGGTTTTGCCGAAAACCGCGAATTCCGGCACGCGCTGACGGTTTTCAGGCTGATGGCGTTGCGGCGAGCGGCGGCGCTGCTCGATTACGAGATCGAATTTCATTCAGACCGCCTGACGACCGGAGCCGGAGCGCGTTACGCCGAATTGATGACCGACGCCGTGCGCGCGCGGTTTGACGAAACGGATCATCTGCGCTCGCTCGACGAAGAGTTTTATTCGGCGGACTTCCTGCGGGCTTCAGCCTTCGAGTCGCAATTGCGCGAGTATTTGAAGACGCAGTTCGGCCAACGGTGGTGGGCTTCGCGCAAGGCCGGCGAGATGCTGATTGATTTGTGGAACACGGGGCAGCGGTACACGGTCGAAGAGTTGGCGGCGATGATTGGGCTGGGTGAATTGGATTTTGAATGCTTGTTGAGTGAGCTTCTGGATCGAATCAAAGAGTAATATGAGCGCATCAATGAAATTGCAATCCGCAATCCGCAATCCGCAATCCGCAATCGTTCACGTCTCCCTCGACGAACGCAGCTATGACATCACGATCATCAATGGCGCGTTGTCGCAAACAGGCGAAATCGCTCGAGCCGCGCTCGGCGATAAAACCCGCCGTGTGGCGATCATTTCGAATCCGAAAGTTCACGCGCTTTACGGCAAGACTGTTGAAAAGAGTTTGAAGCAAGCCGGCTTCGCCACGCTCACGCATCTGATCGGCGATGGCGAGCGGGCGAAATCCCTGCGCACAGCCGAACGCGCCTGGGGCTTTCTGATCGCCAATCGGTTTGAACGATCCGACGGCGTGATCGCTCTTGGCGGCGGTGTGGTTGGCGATTTGGCTGGCTTTGTCGCGGCAACTTTTTTGCGCGGCGTGAATTACGTTCAAATTCCCACGACGCTGCTCGCGCAGATTGATAGTTCGGTTGGAGGGAAGACGGCGGTCAATCACGCGCTGGGCAAAAACCTGATCGGGGCTTTTCATCAGCCTCGCGCAGTCGTCATTGATCCGGGCGCGTTGCGGAGTTTGCCTGCGCGAGAGCTGCGCGCGGGGCTTTACGAGGCGGTCAAATACGGAGTCATCCGCGACTGGGAGTTGTTCAGGTTGATAGAGAAGAATCTGGACAACATCAACGCGCTCGATCCGGCCCTGATGTCCCGCGTGATCGCGCGCAGTTGCGAGATCAAAGCTGAAGTCGTCACAGCAGATGAACGCGAATCGGGTTTGCGCCGCATCCTCAATTTCGGGCATACGGTTGGCCACGCGCTCGAAGCCGTCACCGCTTACCGGCGGTTGAAACATGGCGAAGCGGTCGGTTACGGGATGAAGTGCGCTTCAACGATTGCGGAGAAGGCTGGTATAATCCCGCCCGCTGAAGCCGACGCCATCAGGTTTGGTGTTGATAAGCTCGGTTCGCTGCCCCGCATTGACGATCTGAACACTCAAGACGTAATCGCCGCAATGTCGCACGACAAGAAAGTCGCGCAAGGCAAACTCCCCCTGATTCTGCCGACGAAAATTGGTTCCGTCATCGTGCGTGATGACATCGGGCCTGCGGTGATTCGCGCGGCGGTGCGCGAATTGTTGGCGGCCCGTTACTGAATAAGACCGACTGAAGGGAGAGAAAGATATGCCTGACCTTCGCAAAACCGTTTTACGAAAAGGCGCGCCAGAATTAGGCGCAAGCCGTTTCTCGTTCCTGTTGTTGCTCGCCTTCACTGCGGCGTCCGTTTATCTGGTGGCGGTCTTCGTCCCGGCTTACATGAGCAATCAGCGGATGCAGGAGGCCGCCGAGTTGATTGTTCATCGCGCCGCGACTCAGAACCTGAGCGAGTCCGATACGCGCGCGCAGTTGCACGAGAAGGCCCGCGAGTTCGGTTTGCCTGAAGACCACAACGTTGACATCTGGCGCGAGGGCAAGACGATGACTGCGCGCGTCACGTACACGCGTCTGGTCAGTTTCCCTTTCTATACTTACAAATGGCCGGTCGAGATTCGCGTCAAGGATCTGGGCTTTTGAAATGGACGCCATTGACTGAAACTTCGGCTTGCCTTGAGTTACTGCATTGATTAGACTGCGTCGCGTAACGCGAATCCCCACATCCTTAACTCTAACTACTCTGAAATCGTAGGCGCATTTCGGTTGATGGCCGTCGCGCCAGGATTTTGAACTCCAAACTTCAATTATTACACTTGGGAGGTTGCCAATGGCTAGTTTTGAAGAACTTCAATCAAAGTACAAAGCGGTTCTGGACAAAGGGCATGAGATAGGCATGACTGTTCAGAACCTGAATATGGAGGGTGACAAGCTTTTGATTCGCGGCGTCGTTCCATCGGATTACGCCAAGAATGAGCTTTGGGATGCGGTCAAGAGCGTTGACGCGAGCGTCTCGGACGCCATCGTTGATGTCAACGTACAGTCGGGGTTGACCTACACGGTTAAATCCGGCGACACGCTCTCGAAGATCGCCAAACGCTTCTACGGCGACGCGAATCATTATCATCAAATCGCCGCCGCCAACGGCATCGCCAATCCGGATCGGATTGATGTCGGGCAGGAGTTGAAACTGCCGTAAAGCGGAAGAAAGACAAGGGAACAAGTAAAAGGGGAGACAGGGAGAAGAAGCCATCGGCTCTTTCTCCCTGTCTCCCCTTTTACTTGTTCCCTTGTCTTTCTGAAACTACGGCATCGAGATGTTCAGGTCTTTGCCGAAGTTGAACTGGATGCGTTTGCGCGTGCGCATGGCTTTCGACGCCGTTTGAGAAAGCGATGTCACCAGCATGGGCATGGCGATTGTCGCGTCGCATCGCACTGTTACCGAGCGGGCGTTCTTGGCCAGACGTCCGAACGATTGCGCCTGATCGAAATCGGCGCCCGAATACCCGCCGTAATCTCCGGAATCGGTCACGACTTGCACGGCGAATTTGTGGCCGCGCACGGTGTTGTGAAGCATGGCGGCGGCGGTTTCGCTTTGCTGGACGAAAGATTTTGCCACGCCGCCCGCGAAATAAATCACGCCGGTCGAACGCGACTTGGAAACGATCTGCGCCATATCAACCACGTCCTGAATCACGTCGAACTGGAATTGGTTTTTCTTCTCGATGCGGCTGATGCCGATGGCCACGCCGAAAGCGCTGTCGGTGACGGCGGGACAGAAGATGGGCACGCGCGATTTGAACGCCGAAGTGAGAATGCCGTCCTCGGTGGCGATTTCGCTCAGTTCGCGGCCCAGCAGATGCATGAATTCACGTGTCGAGTAGGCGTGAGTGTTGTCGAGTTGCGCGGCGAACCCGCCGATCCATTCGTAGGCTTCGCGGAACTCTTCCTCCGAAGCGAACGTGTCGTAAATGCGGTCAACCTTCTCTTCGAGCAAATCAGCGTCGTTCGCTTTCGCGTCGCCGATGTAATGATGCCGTCCGAGCGTTTCGTGCAGGTCGTGGAAGATATTCGCGCCGGTGGCGACCAGCACGTCAATGCAGCGATTTTTGATCAGGTAAGCGACCAGTCGCCGCATGCCGGCGGGCACCAGCGCGCCACCGATTCCCATCATCACGACGGCGTTTTCCTGCAGCATCTGAAGCCAGATTTGATGAGCCAGCGCCAGATTCCGCCCCTGGAAAGATATTTTTTCCATCTTGTCCAGCAAGCCGGGCACACTCCGGTCGCGGTCAATTTGCAGCGGGTCGGTGGGTTTTACCAGATATTTCGCGCCTTTTATTCTTCGGATCATTGCGTTCTCAAATGGCCAACTGGTGGTTGGTGGTTGGTGGTTGGTGGTTGGTTTTTCCGGGCGCCAACCACCAATCACCAACCACCATTATCTGTGCCCGTTGCCGGCGAGGTACGTGTAGCCGTTGTAATGATTTTCGTACTCGTCGGTCAGACCGGCCGCCTGTTCCTCAGTCAGCTTTCCTTTCTTAATCTGTCTGTTTAGCAAGTTACGGAAACCGTCTTGCAGAAATTCCTTTTCGTATCTGGCGAAAGAGACCATGTCTCCCACAGTCGAGCCGGGAATGATTCGGCTGATGTGATATTCGCCGTCGCCCGAAACGATCACGTGCGCTTCGTTGGTTGTGCCGAAGAGATTATGGAAATTCCCCATCACTTCCTGATAAGCGCCGATCAACATCATCGCCAGGAAATACGGCTCGCCCGGTTGAAGGTCGTGAACTTCCAGAACTTCCTTCACGTCGTGCAGGTCAACGAATTTGTCCACCACGCCGTCGGAATCGCAGGTGATGTCGCACAATGTCGCAGTGTCCTTCGGCGGCTCGTTGAGCTTGTGAATCGGGATGATCGGGAAGAGTTGGTCAATCGCCCAGTGATCCGGCACCGAGCGGAAGACGGAGAAGTTACAAAGATACTTCGCCGACAACAGCTTTCTCAGATCGTCGAACTCTTCCGATTTGATCTGCGTCTGTTTGGCGAAATTGTTCGCCTTGTCGCAGACCTCCCAGAACAGCACCTCGCCTTTCGCGCGGTCTTCAAGAGAAATAAATCCGAGGTCGAAGAGCGTGAAAAGTTCTTCCTTGTGCTCCAGCGCGTCGTGATAATACTCAAGAAAGTTTTTCGCGTTCATCGTCTTGTACAGGTCGTGCAATTCGTTGATCACCTGAGCTTCGTTGCCGGTGATCGTGATGTTGTGAATGCCCTGTACGGTCTCGATCTCGTCAATGATGTTGGTGACCAGCATCGAGTGATAAGCGACCAGCACGCGGCCCGATTCGGTGATCACGTTCGGTTCGGGCACGTTCTCTTCTTCGCAAACGCTCTTGACCGTGTAAATGACATCGTTGGCGAATTCCTGTAGCGTGTAATTGACCGACGATTCGAAGCTGGTCTTGCTGCCGTCGTAATCAACGCCTGCGCCGCCGCCTACATTCAGGTGATCAACATCAACGCCCATTTTGCGGATCTTGGCGTAAACGCGCGCGGCTTCTTTGACGCCCGCTTTGACGCGTTTGATCTGGGTGATCTGCGACCCGATGTGAAAATGGAGCACGCGCAGCATATCCGCCAGCCCAGCGTCGCTCAGCATTTTGATCGCCTGCAGCAACTCGGTTGTCGTCAATCCGAATTTCGACTGCTCGCCGCCCGATTTCTCCCAACGGCCCGATCCGCGCGTGTAAAGCCGCACGCGCATTCCGACCATCGGGCGAACACCGGTTTCGAGCACGCGGTCAACCACCTTGCCCAGTTCGCTCAGCTTTTCGATGACGATCACCACATTCTTCCCGGCCTGCGCGCCGACGAAGGCGAGGTCAATGAAGCTGTCATCCTTGAACCCGTTGCAGACGAGCAGCGAGTCGGGAGATTGATCCATGGCGATGGCGGCGTAAAGCTCGGCCTTGCTCCCCGCTTCCAGACCGTAATTGTATTTGGAAGCTTCTTCGAGATAGGCCTCAATCACCTGCCGGCGCTGATTGACTTTCAATGGGAAGACCGCAAGGTGTTCGCCCTTGTAATCGAAATCTTTCATCGCCGCGCGGAAGGACTGGTTCATCTTGCGAACCTGGCTGGCGAATATTTGCGGGAATCGGAGAAGTACCGGTAACTTGACGCGCCGGGAGATTAGATCATCAACAATGCGTTTAACATCCACGTTGCGCGGATCGCCCTCGATCGGACGAACAATCAGGTTGCCTCGCGAATTGATGTCAAAATAGCCTGCGCCCCAATTCTCAATGCCATAGGTTTGAGCAACCTCAGCGATGGCTGACTTCATTTTTGACCGTTCTTTGACCTCCCTGAAGTGGATTTTTTTCAAGATGAGAAGGAATCTTTGACCGCCGCTATGAACGCATACTGACATTTCGCCATGCTTGTCAATCAGCCAGCAGGAGGCCTAATGCAAGACAACTTCAGGCAAGTATTGGCGGATTCGGTACTTATTTAACGAGAGGCGGACTGTAACAAATTGGGCAGAGGCTGTCAAAAACTATTTTTTCGTAGGAAACACAAGCAGTTAGGCGCGCTAACCTCTCCGAATTTTTCGGAAATTGCGCTTTTTCCCAAACCGAATTTGTCAGGTTTTACCGTTGATTTCAATCAACTCCAACTCGCGCCACCGCCGTCTGATTTCCAGAACTTCATCGGCCAGCGCGCTGAGATTCTCCCTGATCCTCTCGCCGTCCTCCAATCCGATGGGGCGCGGATAGCGGCGTGGCAGCGCAAGCGGGCGGACAGGTTCGCGCGCGTTTGCCGGGACGCGTGTGATCATTTCGTATACGCGGAACTCCGCGGCTCCCACCTCCTTCTTCACCCATTTCAACGCGCGTCCCGCTTCAGCGTCGCATTCCGAGATGGCGTTGAGCAGCGCGCCGCAAACGAACGCCGCGCAGAAGACGGTCTTACCGTGTTTGTTATTTGGGTCGCACCCCGATGCGCCCATCACGCGGCAACTCGGCGGACAACATCCCGTGCCCTGTTCGTGGCAGCGGCGGCAGATGTCGAAGACTCCGCTTGAAGCGAAGAAGCGGTCAAGTTGGGCGATTAGCTCTTCGCGCGCCAAACCGTCTTCAGGCTCAGGCAGGGCGTTCAACCGTTTTCGTTCGGCGCGGACGCATCGCGCGCAAAGCAGGAATTCGCGCCCGCCGCCCGGCTCGCCGGGATGACCGAAGCTGGCCAGTTGATAACGATGCGCGGCTCCAGCGCCGCACCATTGGCAGATGTCGTCTGGCGTCTTTTTCGCTCGGTTTTGAAAGTCAGCGATGGCCACCTCGATTCGTAATCCAAATATGGTTGTGAAGTTTCAGTGACGATGGTGGGGATGCTCGGCGCTTCCCGCAAGGTCTTTGTATGCCGCTCTAACTGCGTCAATCTGCAAATCGGCGGATCCGTCATTCCTGATCATTACCTGCCTGGCCTGTTGAATTCCGTGATGCCCCATATCGTGGCCGGCCCCACTTGCAGGAAAGCCTCTGCGGTTGATGTCAATCCGCCGCCACGCGCTGGCGTCGTCGTTTCTCACAAAGATTCTGTAAGAAACCGGGCTTTGCTCAGGGCCGAATACATGCAGATCATCTCCATCCCCGTTGCCGAAAAACTGGCCATCAAGATAGACCAGCGCGATCTGACCGCCGGGCGCGATCGTCGCCACTTGTTGATCCGGCGCTCCCAACGCGTTTTCGGCTCCGGTGGCGCCGCTGGTCTGGTCGGCAATCACTTCCCACAGTTTGCCGCTCGATGGTTGTGGGCCTGGCGCAGGAGTTTTCGAGACGTCTACGGGAGCGATCTGATTTGTGGCTACGGGCTGATTGTTTCCGGCTGAAGTGATTGTTGCGGGTTGCTGGCTGCTCGCGACGCCGGTTGCTTGCCTGGTTTTGTTGTTGGTGTACCACCGGTAACCAAGCGCGCCACACAGCGCGAATATCAACAGCGCGCCGAGCGCCAGCAGGGCAAACCTGCCACTTCTGTTTGCGGCGCTCTCCACGTTGCCGCTCGATATTGGCGCTCCGATTTGCAACGTCTTCGCGTCAGGTCCTGAGACCGGGGCAGTGTGAATTTGCGGCATGGAGGGTGAAGTCGGCGCGGTTATTCTACCGCCAAGGGCGCTCGTCAACTCTCGCGCCAGATCGCCTGCCGTTTGCGGCCGCGCTTCGCGCTGTTTTTTTAGCGCGCGCAGGACGACAGCCTCGACCTGAGGCGAAATGTTGGGATTCTGATCGCGCATTGGCGGCGGCGCTTGATTGACCTGTTGAACCACGATGGCCGTCGGGGTTGGCGAATTGAACGGAACGACGCCAGTCAACATCTCGTAGAGCACGACGCCGAAACTGTAGATGTCGGAGCGGCCATCCAACTCTTCGCCCATACACTGTTCCGGCGACATGTAATGAGGCGTCCCGACCACATTGCCGGTTCGTGTCAGCTTGCTGGCGGTGATGTCACGAAGCGCGGCGACGCCGAAATCGAGCACCTTGACGCTCAATCCGTTCGGCGCTGTTTGCAGCCCTTGCAAGAGGATATTGTCCGGCTTGATATCGCGATGCACCACGCCTTGCCGATGCGCTTCGTCCAGCGCCGCGCAAACCTGACGCGCCACCTCAGCGGCGGTGGTGGGATCTATCGTGCCCTGCCGCTCGATCCGCTGACGCAGGCTCTCTCCTTCCACCAGTTCCATGACCAGATAGACGAGTCCCTCCTGAGAGACGCCGAAATCGTAAATGGCGACGACATTGGGGTGTTTGAGCCGTGCGGCGGTCTGCGCTTCGCGGCGGAAACGCTCGACCGCGTTCGGGTCGGTTAATCGTTCGGGGTGTAGAATCTTGACCGCCGCCAGATCGCCAATCGCTAGACGGCGCGCGCGATAAACTGTTCCCATTCCCCCTACGCCGATTTTCGATTCTAGAGAATATCTCTGATCCAATGTCCGAGGGGCCAAAGCATCCGTCGCCTGCGCCTGACGGGCCGTGTCATACGACTGTTTGGGCGCGGCGTTTGCGACGGGCGGAGCCTGAGCCTCCATCAGGCGCGCGCCGCAACGACTGCAAAAGCGTTTTGTGCCGACCGGGTTACCACATTGTGGGCAAATCATCGCTGCTCGCTCCCTCATTAAAGGACAACCGTCGTGGCTCGATCAATCGGATGACGTTGAAGAATGGCAGGATATTAGTGAGGCGCTGCGTAACGTGTCAATCGTAATTCCTGCGTCTCGCTTTCCCGAAGCGATGAGGATACTATGACGATAATGGCAACAATTACAGGGACGGCAGGCGCTATGGCGATAGTCTTACCGTCACAGGCAATAACGGCTGACAACCAACCCAATGGAGATGGATGAAAATGAAGAGTAAAACCCTTTTGCTGAGTCTGATCGCAACGTCGCTTGTTTTCGCTGCGGTCGTCCTGGCGCACGAGAAGGTAAAGCTGACCGGCTACGTGGTTGATGTTATGTGCGCCGCCGATCACACCAAAGATAAACCTGAAGACGCTATGAAGTTCGCCTCTGAGCACACCAAGTCCTGCGGGCTGATGGATGAATGCGTCAAGAGCGGCTACGGCATCTTCGCCGATGGCAAATGGTATCCCTTCGACGCGAAGGGCAACGAACTGGCCAGGGCCATGTTCGAGAAGTCCCAAAAGAACGATCACATCAAAGTGATCGTCGAAGGGATGAATCATGGCGGGAAGATTCTGGTTGAGAAGATCACCGAAGAACAATAAGCCCGCGCTTTCGGTTTACCACAAATCAAAAAGCCAGCCCGGGCGGGCTGGCTTTTTGATTTCCTCATTCCGCATCGCCCTCAAAGCTCCAGCTTCCGCAATCGCAGCGCATTGGTGATGACCGAGACTGAACTGAAGGTCATCGCCGCGCTGGCGATCATCGGGCTGAGCAGCAAGCCGAAAAACGGATAGAGAATACCTGCCGCAATCGGTACTCCCAGCGCGTTGTAGACGAAAGCGAAGAAGAGATTTTGCCGGATGTTGCGCATCGTCGCGCGGCTGAGCTTGATCGCCCGAACGATCCCGCGCAAATCGCCCTGGACGAGCGTCACGCCCGCGCTCTCCATCGCCACGTCCGCGCCCGTGCCCATCGCAATGCCGACTTCGGCCTGGGCCAGCGCCGGGGCGTCGTTGACGCCGTCGCCGGCCATCGCCACCACGCGGCCTTCGTTCTGCAATCGCCTGACGACTTCGCTCTTTTGATCGGGCAGAACTTCGGCGATGACTTCATCAATGCCCAGCCGCCGCGCCACAGCTTCCGCAGTCGGGCGCGTGTCGCCGGTCAGCATCACGATTCGCAAGCCTTCTTCGTGCAATCGCTTGATCGCCTCGCGCGAAGATTCCTTGATCGGATCGGCCACGCCGATCAATCCGGCGGCGCGGCCATCAACCGCCACCAGCATCACCGTCTGCCCTTCGGCGCGCAACGCCTCGGCGCGCGAATCCAGCGACTGGTCGCTTGCGATTGACAGAGACTCCATCAACGCCCGGTTGCCCAGCGCAACGCCCTTGCCATTCACTCGCCCCGTCACGCCTTTGCCCGTCACAGACTCGAAGCCGTCAACTTTCGACATCTCGATCTTACGTTCGCGCGCGCCGCCGACAATCGCTTCGGCCAGCGGATGCTCGCTCGCGCGCTCCAGGCTCGCGGCAAGGCTGAGCAGTTCGTTTTCACTGAGCGGCGGCAAGGCGACAACCGACATCAATCGCGGCTTGCCCATCGTCAGCGTGCCGGTCTTGTCAACGACCAGCGTGTTTACTTTTTCGAGCGTCTCCAACGCTTCGGCGTTTTTGACCAGCACGCCAGCCGTTGCGCCGCGGCCCGTTCCGACCATCACCGACATCGGCGTGGCCAGCCCCAGCGCGCACGGGCAGGCGATAATCAACACCGCAACCGCGTTGACCAGCGCGTGCGCCATTCGCGGCTCAGGTCCGGCGAAGGCCCAGATCAAAAACGTGATGACCGCGATCAACACAACCGCCGGCACGAAATAAGCCGCCACGACATCGGCCAGCCGCTGAATTGGCGCGCGGCTGCGCTGAGCCTCGCCGACCATCCGGACAATCTGCGCAAGCAGCGTGTCGGCGCCGACTCTTTCCGCCCGCATCACGAAACCGCCGGTCGCGTTGACCGTGCCGCCGGTGACTTTGTCGCCCTCGGTCTTTTCAACCGGGATCGGTTCGCCAGTGACCATTGATTCGTCAACCGAGCTGCGGCCTTCGACGACCGCGCCGTCAACCGGAACTTTCTCGCCGGGCCGCACGCGCAGCAGATCGCCGGGATGAACCTGATCGAGCGGGATGTCTTCTTCAACGCCGTTCGGGCGAACAATGCGGGCGGTCTTCGGCGCCAGGCCCAGCAGCATTTTAATCGCGCTGCTGGTCTGGCTGCGCGCGCGAAGTTCCAGAACCTGTCCGAGCAAAACCAGAGTCGTGATCGTCGCCGCCGCTTCGAAATAAACTCCCACTTCGCCGCCGTGCCCGCGAAACGAAGCGGGGAAGACGCCGGGCAAGAATGTGGCGATGAGGCTGTAAATCCACGCCGCGCCCGTGCCGATGGCGATCAGCGTGAACATATTCGGGCTGCGATTGACGATTGAAGCCCAGCCGCGCTGGAAGAACGGCCAGCCGCCCCAAAGCACAACCGGCGTGGCAAGCGCGAATTGAAGCAGCGTGATCAACCGATGGCCAAGCGCGCGCTGAACAGGCTGCCCCGGAATCATCTCCGACATCGCCAGCAGCAAGACCGGCAGCGTCAACGCCACGCTGATCCAGAATCGCCGCTTCATATCTTTCAATTCCGGATTCTCTTCTTCATCGAGCGTGACGACGCGCGGCTCCAAAGCCATCCCGCAGATAGGGCAACTGCCCGGCTCGTCGCGCACGATTTCCGGATGCATCGGGCAGATATATTCAGTCTTCGTTGTGGGAAAGACAGGATTCTTCGGCTCAAGAGCCATCCCGCATTTCGGACACGCGCCGGGGCCGATCTGCACGACCTCCGGGTCCATCGGGCAGGTGTATTCGACACCGGCTGGCGCAGGCGGTTGCGGCGCCGGGTTGAGGATCGCTTCAGGATTCGCTCGAAATTTTTGCAGGCAATGCTCGCTGCAAAAATAATAGGTTTTGCCGTCGTGTTTGTGGCTGCCGGCGGCGGTCGCCGGATCAACCGTCATTCCGCAAACCGGATCAATCTGCGCTTCCATTCGTGGCGGCGGCGGCCCCGGCAGCGATTTCGATTTGCCTCCGAGTTGAACCATCGGCTGGCGCATCGTCGCGAGTTCCGGCGCCTTGCTCAAATAGCTTTGCGGATCGGCGCTGAATTTGCGCAGGCAATTCGGATTGCAAAAATAGTAAGTCTCGCCTTCGTAATCGAAATTGCCTGCCGCTGTAGCCGGATCAACCTTCATTCCGCAAACCGGATCAATGCGCGTGTTCATTTTTTTCCCCTTTTCAGATTACTTTGTTTCGGCCTGGCAGCGCTCATCTCCGCGTTTTCGATCAAGCCGCAGAAATCGCCGTCGGCGGAGCCTTTCTCATCCCACTGCTTCAATGTCTTTGCCAGCGCGTCGCGGTAGCGTTGGATTTGCGCCATCTGTTCATCCAGTTCAGATAGCCGCCGCCGCACTGTCTCGCGCACTTCGGCGCACGGACGTTTTCCAGCGCGGCTTTCGTTCATGACGCGCTTGATCTCTTCGAGCGTGAAACCCAGCGTCTGCGCGCGCTTGATGAATTCCAATGCTTTCAACGCCTCCGCGTCGTAAAGCCGGTAACCGCCTTCGGTGCGCGCAGGCTGGCTGAGCAAACCGCTCCGCTCGTAAAAACGCAGCGTCTCGACGCCGATTCCGCTGCGTCTGGCGACCTCGCCGATTTTGAGCGGCTCGGTTTCGCAGGTCTCCTGAGTTTCGTTCATCGCAACTTGCCGTCTGATTCGTCTCATGTTTTTCCTCCATAAACAGAGCAATAACCGTTTGACCGGGAGAAGTCTACACCCTGTAGCTGGCTACAGAGTCAAGGGAAAAGAAAAAAACTTGTGGGTGGTTGATGGGATGCCGCCGATTTCATCGAGCGGGGGCGCCTCTAATTTCTTCTTGCCTCATTCATGTAAAAGCCTTACCATCTGGCCGCCTTCACACGAGCGCTGCTCTCCACGCGCGCTTTTGTTCAAAGACGAGATTCTTCGGCTTTGAACCGCAAAACCTTGAAAATCGAAGCGCATCCTGAACACGGAGACGTTAATGCCATTCGACAACGAGTTCACCATCGGCATCGAAGAGGAGTTTCAAATCATTGACCCTCACACGCGCGAGCTTCGTTCGCGCGTCAACGAGATGCTCGAAGAGGGCCAGATGATCCTCGGTGAACAGATCAAGCCTGAAATGCACCAGTCCATGGTCGAAGTCGGCACCGGCGTTTGCAAAAACGTCAAGGAGGCCAGAGCCGACGTCATCAAGCTGCGCCGCGCCATCGCCGAACTCGCGCACAAAAAAGGACTGGCCATCGTCGCCGCTTCCACTCATCCGATCTCGCACTGGGCCGACCAGCAGATCACCGAGCACGAACGATATTTCCAGTTGATCGAAGAACTGCAGCATTCGGCCCGCGCGCTGTTGATCTTCGGAATGCACGTTCACGTCGGAATGGCCGACCGCGAGGCGGCGATAGCCGTGATGAACGCCGCGCGCTACATGCTGCCGCACGTTTACGCGCTCTCGAGCAGTTCGCCTTTCTGGATCGGGCGCAACACCGGGATGAAGAGTTATCGTTACGAGGTCTTCAAACAGTTCCCGCGCACCGGCATCCCGGAGTATTTCAGCTCGGTCGGCGAGTTCGACAACTTCGTCAATTTGCTGATCAAGACCGGCTGCATTGATAACGGCAAGAAAATCTGGTGGGACGTGCGCCCGCACCCGTTCTTCCCAACGCTCGAATTCCGCATCTGCGACATCCCGTCGCGCGTTGACGAGACCATCGCTATCGCCGCGCTCTTCCAGGCGATCACGGCCAAACTTTACAAGCTCTATCGCCAGAACATGAGTTTCCGTCTTTACCGCCGCGCGCTGATCGAAGAGAACAAATGGCGCGCCGCGCGTTACGGACTCGACGGCAAGCTGATTGATTTCGGCAAACGCCAGGAAGGTGACACGCGAGCATTGATCCGCGAACTGCTCGAATTCGTTGACGACGTGGTTGACGAACTCGGCAGCCGCGAAGAGATCAACTACGTCTATAGAATTTTAGAAGACGGAACCAGCGCGGATCGCCAGTTGCGAGTTTTCAGAGAGACGGGCGACCTGCGAGCTGTGGTTGACTTGTTGATAAAAGAAACTCTCGAAGGAGTGATGTAATCAGGCCCCGCCCTCACAATCTTACTTTTCGACGCCGGCATCCCGTATAATTCAGACCCCGCTCGACCCAGGCCCCTGGCAGTTCTTGCCCCATTCAACTCAAGCGTAGGTGACGCGCCTCGCGTGCGGTTCATCACACCTCAAGCTGAACGTCAGCCGAAGTTCGGCGGGTTCATTGCAAAGTTATTCGATTCGTTCAAGCGGCGCCTGCTGTGGCGCTCGCCTGTGGTGCTAAACATGAAAAGGACAAATGTACTTCTGGTTTATGTTGTGTTGGGCGCAGTCTTGTTGATCTTTGCGCGGTTATTGTTGCCGGTGATGGGGCTGGCCGGAGTCGAGGGCGAATTGGTTCAACCTCTGGTCAAATTGACTCCGGCTTTGCTGGCCGTGATTGTGGTCGCAGTGACCCTGATCGCGTTCGATCTGAAACGGCAATCGAAGCTCGCCGCCAAACGAACGACGAGGCTGGTCGAAGAAGCCGAAAATTGGAGCGATGATTTCATCATCGGAGCCGAGATCGAACAGCCGCGCGCAAGAACACAGGTTTTTCCTGAACAGTCTTTCGTTTATCAAAATGAAGCGCAACTGGCTGAAGCGCAATCGGCTCACAGCGGGCATTTCAACGGAGACAACGGGCGAAGTTCTGCGCCGCTGCCTGAGCCTGTTTTCGTCGCTGTGGTCGAAGGCGAGGAACGGAATCAAGAAAGAGTCGCAGTCGCAGCAGTGTCGAATTCAGTTGTGGAGAACGGCAAGACGGCAAGACGGCGTGTGACGGCTGACATCGCCCGTGAATTTTCGGAAGACCGCGCCGATTACGGAAGCGAAAACAAGAACGATGTCGCGGCGGACGACGACATTTTTTCACGGTACCAGCACTTGATCGAATCTTCTGTTTCGCCAATGGCCACTTTTCATCAACTGCCTCCTCCGTTGCCGGAATTCGCCGGGCGGACGTTCGAGCTGTCCGAACTTTACGCCGCGCGCGTTGATCGAGGAGTGCGCGTGTTGAACATCCAGGGGCCGGGCGGCGTGGGTAAAACGACTCTCGCCCTGAAGCTGGCCCATCAGCTCAAGCCCCATTACCCGGACGCGCAGTTTTATCTCGACCTGAAGGGCGCAAGCGCGCAGCCGCTTTCGGTCGCCGAAGCTCAGGCGTCCATCGTCCGCGCGTACCTGCCGACCGTGCGATTGCCCGAAAATGAAGCCGAGTTGGATCATCTCTACAATTCGGCGCTGACCGGCAAACGCGCGCTGCTGTTGCTCGACAACGCGCTCAGCGCGCAGCAGGTCGCGCCGCTAGTGGCGCCGGACGGATGTTTGACCCTCGTCACGTCGCGCAATCACATCGCGCTGCCCTCGATGCTCTCGAAACAGTTGGAATGCCTGTCGCCGCCCGAAGCCGTCGAACTGTTGTTGAAGATCGTTCCGCACATCGGCGATCAGGCCGGCAGAGTCGCGGAACTGTGCGGTTATCTGCCGCTCGCTCTGCGGCTGGCCGCAAGCGCGCTCACGCTCACTCCCAACCTGAACATCACGGATTACGTTCTGAAGCTGGAGAGATTGCAGCGCCCCGATAGAACCGCGAGAGACGCCAGCCGGCCGCTCGCGCCGGCTCGTTCGCGGATGCGGCCGGTAGACGCCGTGCTTAGCCTGAATTACGACCTGCTCGTTCCCGGATTGCAAAAACTGTGGCGTATGCTGACGGCTTTCCGCGACACGTTCGACGCGGCGGCGGCGGCCTCGGTGTGGCAAATCAATCCCGCGCGGGCGGCCAATGCGCTCGACCGATTGATGGCTTGCAGTTTGATCGAACGCAACCGCGCCACCGGGCGATATCGCATGCACGATCTGATGGCGCAATTCGCCGACGCGCGTTCAAACGATCAGGAGCGAACCATCGCCCGCCAGCGCTTTTCGGCGCATTACCAGAATGTGTTGCACGAAGCCGACGCGCTTTACGAACAGGGCGGAGGATTTTTGAAGCAGGGGCTGGACCTGGTTGATCTGGAATGGAGCAACATTCAGGCCGGGCAGGTCTGGGCCGCGACGCGCGCTGAAAATGATCGCGCCGCATGCGATCTGTGCAACTCCTATCCCGACGCGGGCAAATACGTGCTCGACCTGCGCCAGCACCCGCGCGAACGCATCCGATGGAGCGAAGCCGCGCTCGTCGCCGCCCAAAAATTGAATCGGCGCAAAGCCGCCGTCCGCCATCTGGTGGCGCTCGGCGATTCATACACCGATCTGGCCGAAGTCCATCATGCCATCGAATGTTACGAACAGGCTTTGCAAATCGCCCGCGACAGCAGCGACCGCCGGGGCGAGGCCGAAGCGTTGAGCGGCCTGGGCACGGCTTATTACCTCGGCGGCGGATTGAAACGCGCGCGCGAATTGCACCAGGAGGCGATGAGCATCTTCGGCGTGATCGGCGCCCGCCGGGGCGAAGCCGGTTCGCTCGGCAATCTGGGCCTGGCCTATTTCGCAATGGGCGATCTGCGCAACGCCATGATGCTTTTCGACCAGCAACTGAAAGCCGCGCGCGAAATCGGCGACCGCCGCAGCGAATCGCACGCGCTGGGAGGATTGGGCATGGCGTATTACGCGACTGGCGCCGCCAAACGCGCCGCCGATCTGTTCAACCAGCAATTGGCGATCACACGCGAAATCGGAGACCGCCGCGGCGAAGCCACCGCGCTCGGCAATCTGGGCAACGCCTACGCCGCGTTCAAAGCCCACCGGCAGGCGATTATGTTTCACGAACAAGCGTTGCTGGTGGCCCGCGAAATCGGCGACCGCCGCAACGAAGCCAGCGCTCTGGGCGGCCTCGGCATCGCCGAATACCTGAATGGCAATCTGGGCCGTTCGATTGAATTGCTGAACAGGCAACTCCGGCTGACTTCGGAAATCGGTGACCGCCGGGGCGAAGCCCTCGCGCTGTGCAACCTCGGCGAAGCCTGCGTCGCGGCGGGCGATTACAAAGCCGCGACCGACACGCTGACCAAAGCGTTCAACATCGCCAGCCAGATCGGCGACATTCAGGCCCAGGCCAACGCGCTCTTCAACCTGAGCCTCGCGCTCGACCGCACCGGCGACCGCAAACAGGCTATCGCGCAGGCCGAAACGGCGCTTGAGCTGTTTCAAATCGCCGAACATCCTTACGCCAAAGTCGTTGAAAAGCAGTTGGCTGAATGGGGCCGAGCCTGATCGCGAAAAATGGACAGGATGGACAGGATGATTCAGGATCGGAGTTCAATCCTGAGCAATCCTGTAAATCCTGTCTATTTCTTTCCTGCCTAATCGAACTTCGCGCGAATCCGCGCCGTCCGCTCCAACTCATCCATCACTTCCAGAACCTTCAATTCAAGATCGCGGTCAATCCGGTTCGTTCGCAGAAAATCTCGAACCTGGTCGAGCGCCTGTTGGCTCTGCTGGCCGCCGATGAAGGCGTTGAGCCAGGCGAGCACGAAGAAAATCTTTCGCTCGCGTTTGACCTGAGGCAACGCTTCGAGCGCGGGTTTGAGGAACGGCAGGGTCAACGATGACTGGTTCGTCGAATTGAACGCGGCGAGGCTCGCTTCAACCCAGTCTTCGGGCACGGCGCGGTTTTTCATGTAATCGTCGAAATATCGTTGTTTGGTCGCAGCCTCGGCTCGCGCGGCTTCGGCGACGTAAGCTTGTTTGCGCCCGTCGTCGCTCGCGTCGCGCTTGCGCTCGGCTTCGAGCAGGCTTTCGGCTTCGGCGTCCTGCCCGGCCAGCAACGCTCTGACGATCTGCCAGCGGTCGAGCGGTTTTATTTCGACGCCGGGAACGGCGAGTTTGCCCGACAGCAAATCTTTCAATCGCCCGCGCGCTTCGCCGGTTGTCGCCACAGAGCGAAAAGCTCTGAAGTAGGTGATGCGGAAATCAAGCTCGTTCGATTTCATCATTCGATCAAAACCCAGGCGTTCGATTTGCGGAGCTATCGCCTCCTGCTCCGGTTTTGAGAGGTATCGTTGAAACGCCTGTGTCAAGCGGTCGAGCAGGCTCTGCGTCAGTTCAAGGTCGGTTTCGTTCGGCAGAGTCTTCAAAGCCAGCGCGATGTAATCGCGCGGATTCATCTCGGCCTCGCGCACCGAGTCCCACAACGCGCCCCAGAGCATCGTGCGAAGGAACGGGTCTTTCACATTGCCGATGCGCGAGACGACCGCCTCGCGGCTTTTGGCGTCGAGCATGAATTTGCCGTAGCCGAAATCGTTGTCGTTGGCGAAAACGTAAGCCGGGCATTTTTTGCCTATGGCTTCGCTGATCGCGGCTTGTTTGCCGTCGAATTGCGCCGTGATTCGCATGGCTTCGGCGTCGTCATAAGCCAGCAGCAGTCGCGTCTTGATCGGCCACACGCCGCCTTCGTCGAGCGCGTCGCGCTGTCTGATTTCAAACTTGTCAATCAAGCCTTGCGCGTCGCATTTCCATTCGACATCCACCTGCGGCATCCCGCGCCGTTTGACCCAGGCGTCGGCCCAGGCTTGCAGCTTCTGTTTCGACGCGCGCTCGAAGGCCCGGATCAGATCGTTCCATTCGGCGTTCGCGTAAGCGCGCTCTTTCAAAAACAGCCGCACGCCGTCGCGGAAATTCTCTTCGCCGATGACGAACGTCAAAGCGCGCAGCAGGCTCGGAGCTTTTTGATAAACAATCGCGCCGTAAGCCGACTTCGCGTCTTTCAGATTGCGAACTTCCTGATAAATCGGCGTCGTCCCTCTGGTCGCGTCAATGCCGTAAGCCAGCGGTTTATGCGATTGATAAAAACGCTTCCAAATCTCGTCGGGTCTAACCCCCAAAGAGGGAATCGCGGCCATCGCGTGCGAAGCCATGAAGTTGGCGAAGCCTTCTTTCAACCACAAATCGTCGAACCATCGCATCGTGACCAGATCGCCGAACCATTGATGCGCCAGTTCGTGCAGGACGAGCGACGCGCGGCCCAGCTTGTCGTTTTTCGTCGGCACGGTTCGGAACAGGATCGAATCTTCGCGCAGGAACGTCGCGCCCGCGTGCTCCATCCCGCCGTAAGCGAAGCCGGGGATCAAGACCTGATCGTATTTCGTGAACGGGAAAGGCTGATCGAAAAATTCGATCATGTGCTTCATTCCTTCGCGCGTCAGCCGCTCGACTTCGGGCCATTCTTCCTTCGCGCGTTGCAGCTTCGATTGGCGAACCAGAACACGCAACGGAACTGATCCGCCGTCGCCCGCAATCTGTTTGAATGGGCCTGCGGCGAACGCGAACAGGTACGTGCTGATCGGTTGCGTTTCGCGGAATGTCCAAACCGAGTTAGCGCCGTCGCGGGCGTTGGGCTGCTCACGCGTGTTCGTCACGACCACCCAATTCGGCGGAACGGAAGCCGTGAACGTGAATCGCGCCTTCAAATCGGGCTGATCGAAGCAGGGGAACGCCAGGCTCGCGTCCATCGGCACAAACAGCGTGTAGATGTATTCGCTGCCGTCGTCGCGATCCTGATAGCGAATTACGGGGCGGTTGGCCGCTGCGACGCCGGTCTCGAAATTCATCGCAATCGTATTCTCGCCGCTTTTGAAATGACGGGCGGGCAAGACGATGTGGCCGCCCGTTTGTCGCGCGTCATTCACCGCCGAGCCGTTGATCGTGACATTGCTGATCGCGCCTTCGATGACGCGGCCCTGCTCATCGAGGTCGCGGAAATCCAGGATCACCGGGGCGCCGGTGTCGTTGATCTTTAGCTTGATCTCTTGATGGCCTTTGATCCTGGCCGCGCCGGGCGTGAGTTCAAAATGCAACCGGTAGCGAATGTCGGAGATGGTTGCGGCGCGATGGCTCGCCAGTTCGCGCGAGACGCCTTCAATCCATAACGCCCGGGATTCGCTTTGATTATTCGCCATCGTCATCGCTCCAAATTGAAATGTAATCAGCAAAAAGGCAATCAGTCTGTTCATGGTTTTCCTGTCGTTGCGGCTCGCGGTTATGGTGGCTATACTGCGCGCCGGAAAGGACGTGTCTTATGCTAAAGGTGATTCGTGGCAAAAAATTCTACCCTCTTGATTGATGAACATTCCATCAACTCATCGCCCCCTACCGGCGGAGGCGTGATCGTGGATGTGGGGACGGGCGACGGCAGCTTTGTTTACCAGAGCGCCCGGCGACACCCGGATCGGTTCTACATCGGGATAGACGCGCAATCGAGCGCGATGGAGAAGGTCTCCCAGAAGATTCATCGCAAACCGGCGAAGGGCGGGCTGCCTAACGTTCTCTTCATCCAGGCTGCGGTCGAAGCTCTGCCGCCGGAGTTTGATGGCGTGGCCGACGAAGTCCACGTCCATTTTCCGTGGGGCAGTCTGCTCGGCGCAGTCGCTTCCGGCGATGAAGCGGCGCTGCGCAATCTGCGCCGCATCTGCGCGCCCGACGCCTGGTTGGAAATCGTCATCGCTCTCGACCCCGAACGTGATCGCGCCGAGATCGAAAGACTCGGACTCGCTTCGCTCTCGCCGGAATTTCTGGAGACAACTCTGATCCCGCGCTACCGCGCAGCCGGATTCGATGTCGTCGAATCCGGGTTGCCGCCGCCGTCCGAATGGCCGCAGCTTCACACCTCGTGGGCGCAGCGATTGCGCGGCAATGCCGGACGCCAGCTTTGTTACCTGATCGCGCGCACAATCGAAGTCATTGCCTGATCACAGCCACCGTCAGATCGCGCCGCGCCTGATTGCC